>Ga0074195_1000334_pt1 | contig 101519 bp, 95 predicted proteins | sample EPASupsiteHSE623_FD_64525 | JGI IMG/M metagenome (GOLD analysis project Ga0074195, IMG submission 64525) | Bioremediated contaminated groundwater from EPA Superfund site, New Mexico - Sample HSE6-23 | ecosystem: Environmental > Aquatic > Deep subsurface > Groundwater > Contaminated ... | reverse complement strand
AAGAGAAGAGCATAAATACAAGGCAATTTACGAAAGTTCCCAGGCGGGGCTGTTTACGTGCACTCCTGACTTAAAGCAGATCACCGGATCCAACCCGCAGTTAGGTATTCTCCTTGGGTATGATACAGCAGACCTGACGGGGAAGGATTTTGTGGTAATCCTGCCAGATGCTCCCTCCCGCGAATCGTTTTTTTCTGCGCTTAAGGATTCCGGTCATGTACGAAATCGGGAAGTTCAACTCCTGACCCGAGGGAGGGGGCCCGTATGGGTTCTGCTTTCCGCAGCCTTAGTTGACGAAACAACGGTAATCTGTTCGGTAATCGACCTGTCAGATCGTAAAAAGATTGAAGAAACTCTTCTTACCTTTAATGAAAACCTCGAAGAAGGCATTAAAAAACGCACCACTGAACTTAATGCTGCGCACCACGAGGAAATAACGTTACTGAGAGAGATTCATCACCGGGTAAAAAATAATCTCCAGCTGATTGCAAGCCTGTTAAATCTTCAGGTGCGTCGCACGGATGATGAGAACGTCCGTATAGCACTCACGGAAAGCCAGAACAGGGTACGGGCTATGGCAATCGTCCACCAGAAACTCCATGAATCTGAAAGTTTTACCCACGTCGACCTCCAGGAGTGTATCAGGTTTATGGTTCTTCAGATCTATCAAATCTTTAACACCGATACGCGAAAAATCCACCTGACAATCGAAACAAAGGATATGATAATTGAGATTGACACTGCAATCACGGTTTGTCTGATCATCAATGAACTGGTAACGAATTCTCTTAATTATGCATTTCCGGCAAACCAGGACGGAAAAATCGAAATCCGCGGTCACAGGGAAACGGGAAAAATTATCCTCGTAATCGGGGATACCGGGGTTGGGATGCCTATAGAAGTTGACTGGAAACAACCGACAACTCTTGGTCTGATGATAGTGACCCAGCTTGTCCAGCAGATGTATGGCACCATTGACAAGCTTGATAGCGGCGGTACGGTTTTTCAAATAATTCTCGAGGAGCGGCCTGCCGTTACCATGCATTCGGTGTCCGGGCTTGAATGAGCAGGGGACAAAAACTGCGAATGGTTCCGGGGTATGATTGCCGGATAACCACAGGTCAAGGGAAATGATGCATTCGTTTGAGCGGTTCAGTATAAGAATGGGCAGCATTGACGCGCTTGTCTATGTCGTGGACCGGTAATCCTGCCGCTTCCTCATCATCAATAGCTACGGGAAAAATATCCGGGATGATATTGATGGGGAGGTATGCAGTCAGTCAGTCCAGGCCGGGCTGTTGGGACTTTGCGCTTTTTGCACGAATGACAGGCTTGTACTCACTTCGGATATAACAGAAGAACGGGGAGCTCGCACGGGTCATCAACACAGCATCCTATGAACTCATGACATTTCTCACGTGGTCAGTGATGTCTTACTATCGCGCCCGATCGCAACCCTCAAGAGCAGGGTGTGCGAATACCAGCATCAGGTAACATCGCATGATCCCCAGCCGGATTCTTATTGTCGAAGATGAAGTGATCGTCGCAAACGACATAAAAGAAACCCTGAACAGCCTTGGATATACCGTAGTAGGAATTGCCAACTCCGGGGAGACCGCTCTCCAGAAAGTGGCTGAGGTCCACCCCGATCTCGTGCTCATGGATATCTATCTTGGCGGGAAGATGGATGGAGTCCAGACAGCAGGAGAACTGCACAAGGTCAGCGACATTCCGATCATATATCTCACAGCATTCTCTGACGAAGCCCTGCTTGCCCGGGCAAAACTTACCGAACCATACGGGTATATTATCAAACCTTACAGTGAGCGGGAATTGCATTCCGTCATCGAGATGGCCCGATACAAGTATGCAATGGATAAAAAACTCAAAGAGAGCGAAGACCGGTTACAGAAATTAAACGATGAACTTGAAACCCGGGTAGCTGCCCGCACAACCACCCTCCGTCAGCAACTTCAGTTCCTCCAGCAGTTGATCGATACCATTCCCGCACCGGTATATTACAAGGATTCGAAGGGAAGGTACCTTGGCTGCAACAATGCCTTCGAAGCCTATACCGGCATTCCCAAACGTGAAATGATTAAGAAGACCGATGCGGCGCTTTTCTCTTCGGATATTGCGGTTCTGTCTGAAGAAAAAGATTCCCAGCTGATGAACGGGAAAGGGATCCAGGTATACCCGGCAAAATTCCTCCATGCGGATCATCATCTGCGTGATGTCATATTCAACAAAGCCACGTTCAACGATCCTGATGGAAGTATTGCCGGTTTCATCGGTGTTATGATTGACATCACCGAGCAGAAGAAGGCTGAAGAGGATCTGCAGATGTCCCTGCATGAGAAAGAGTTGCTGTTAAAAGAGATCCATCACCGTGTGAAGAACAACCTCCAGACAATCTCAAGCTTCCTGTACCTTCAATTACTGACCTGCGATAATGAACAGACAAAAAACCTGTTCAATGATGCACGTTCGCAGGTAAATGCCATGGGGCTCATTCACCAGAAACTCTACCAGTCAACAGATATTTCCCGCATACTGTTTACGGATTACATCACCAGCCTCATTGAATACCTTAAGGAATCCTATGGTGTTGATGATACAAAAGTACGGATTATCATATCGGTAAAACCCACAAATCTTGCTCTTGACATCGATACCGGAATCCCCTGCGGGCTGATCATCAATGAGCTGGTGACAAATGCCTTAAAATATGCATTCCAGGACAGATCCGGCGGCACCATCACGATTCAGATGGTACAGGATGAACTGCACCATAATCTCCTCTCGGTAAGTGACGATGGGCGTGGAATCCCGACAGGTTTTGATCTTATTACGAATAAGTCCCTTGGAATGAAGATCGTCTCCAGCCTGACCCGTCAGCTGGATGGCACCCTGGAAATTGTCCACCAGCCGGGAACAACGATAATTATCAGGTTTTCTGAACAGGCAACCCATAAAAATACAATTCTGGAGATCACAAAAAAACCCGCTGCTGACGATGAATTAAACATAGATGAAAAAATTAAAAGAATCCGGGCACACTATGGCTGAAAAAAAGATCCTGATCGTGGAAGACAATGAAATTGTCGCCCTTGAAACCAACGAGCGGTTGATACGGCTTGGGTATATAGTTACCGGAATTGCAGCCACCGGCAATGATGCAGTTGCACTCGCACGTTCGACATTACCGGATCTCATCCTCATGGACATCAACTTAAAAGGTGAGATGGATGGCATCACCGCCACCGAACAGATCGCGGTATTTCTTGATGCGCCGGTGATTTTTCTTACCGCATATTCCGACGACGCAACCCTTCAGCGTGCAAAAAAGACAAAACCGTTGGCGTACCTCATCAAACCCTTCAAGGAACGCGAGCTTTACAGCAATATTGAGCTGGCCATGCACCGGGCCAAATCAGAAAAAGCGATGAAAAGATCCAGCCAGATGGAAGAACTCATCGGTACATTTTCTGCAATGAACGAAAGCGTGATAGTGACTGATAAGGAAGAGCAGATCATCTACATGAACCATCCGGCATCCGCCCTGACCGGTTTTTCCGCTGATGAATGCCTGAACAGTCCTGTAACCTCGGTCTTTACAATCCAGCGCGGGGATCCGGCACTAGAAACCATTCTTAACAATAAACCCTCAGGGTGTCCGGTCCTCCAGGAAATACGAATGAACGTAATCCTGTTGACACGTTCTGAAAAGGGAATCCCCGTTATTACAGAAACAATTGCCATAAACGATGCAAACGGCACTTCCGGAGGGTACGCCCTTATATTCTGGATACCCCAAAAGGAGACACAACAAAAAAGCTGATTGCAGATCCTAAGAACGGTTTTCACGCCTGCCCAAAGATACTCTCTGCGGGAACCGGAATCCGAATCCCGATTGACATGAATGGAAAACTATGGATTTTATTCATTATTTCCGACCGGATTTAGAAAAATCAATCGCTTCAAAAGATGTGCGGGGAATTATCCGTGCGCTCAGTAACCCGGATACCGCAATTCAGCGAAAGGCAGCAGCTGCGCTTGCGGATCTTGCACCTGATGAGGCAGTTTCCCCGCTCCTCCACACCCTTCTGTCTCCGGATAGGGATGTGCGACGCCTTAGTGCAATGGCGCTGGGGAACATACGTGACAGCACCGCATCCTCCGGTCTGGTCACGGCTCTTGGGGATACTGATCCCCGGGTACGGCTTGAGGTTGCAGAGGCGCTCGGGAAGATCCGTAATCCGGTAGCGGTTGGCGCCCTTCTCCAATGCCTTGAGGACAGCAATGCCGATGTCAGGATGAACACAATCTGGGCACTTGGCAGGATGGAAGATAAAAAAGCTATCCCCTCTATCCTTTCCCTGCTTGCCAACCCGGATCACGGGATACGGTTGAGGGCGGCAGAAGCCTTAGAGAAACTTAACGGGGTGCCGGGAGATCCACAGGATAAAGCGCTCTATTATATCGCAAAGAACGAATGGGACGAGATCCCGCGGATACGAGAGGCTGCGATCAAACCGCTGGTCTGGGCATTAAAGGATGATTATTACGATATCCGGATGCGGGCAGCCCGCACTCTCGGTATTATCAGAAGCCCGATAGCGGTTGAGGCGCTCAACAAGGCACTCTTTGATTTGGAAGAGTGTGTCAGTCTCGAGGCAGTTGAGGCACTCAGCAGTATCGGTACAGATGAGGCGATACGTTCGCTGGTTGACGGGCTCTCTTCACCTTATAAAACCACCCGAACCCTTGCAAGCACTGCTCTGGAGAGGGTGGGATGGCAACCCTCTCCGGATTTGAAAAAAACTCTGGAGGCCCCTGACCGGGAGGAGTGGGATATCTGCTGCTCGATGAGGGGTATGTCACCGGATACGCCCCTCGTCAGTAAAGAGTCTGCGGTTACACCCCGGATATTTTCAGAATCTGCAAATATTCCAAAAAATATTTCCCGTCCAGTCCCCGTACGACCACCTATCCAACTGCGCAGCAGCCAAAACCCTCCTGTTACACCGGAAACGATGAAGCTGCATGGCATTAGCAATGATACCCGTTCAGCCCTCCCCCTCAACACTACACCCGACGATCCGGATCAAGGCATCCGGCAGCAGTGTACCCGGGACCTCAGTCAGCTGATAAAACCCCCTGCAGTGGAATCCCTGATCCGGGTCCTGGAAACAGACGATCCCGTTCTCTATAAACAAGCGTTGCGGGGGCTTGGCGCCATAAAAACACCGGCGACGGTTGCATCCCTCGCTCAGGCAACCCGTAACCCGGATATAAATGTCCGGCTTGGTGCCATCATAGCACTCGGGATCATCAGCAGAAGAACAGGATCCGATCGAATCCCTGATGCAGGGACGGGGATGCTCGGGGAGAAAATACAGGACACAACGGGTAAGCAGGCAGCAGAGGCACTTTTGGAACTCAAAGAGTCGACCCCTCTCATAGCGGGGATGATCGGTACGCTCAGCCACCCGTATGCATACATGCGAAGGGGTGCAGCTGATGTGCTGCAGGTTATTGGCTGGAAACCGGGCAATGATGACGAACAACTCCTGTTCAATGCTGCACATCCGAGCAGTGATGAGTGGACCGACAGCCTGGAAAAAGACCGGGGTCCTGGAGCAGAAAAACATGACGAAAGCCACGATCTTCCTGATGACATCATCGCAAAGATGGCAGATCCCCGGATCAGTACGGAAAAAAAGATAGAGTTTGTGCAGCAGATGGGTATGTCCGGAGACCCCCGGTATACCGATGTACTGATTGCTGCCCTGCAGGACAGTGACCCCCGCATTTGTCTGGAGGCGATGCTGGCGTGCGGGAAACGAGGGGATCAGCATTCCGTCCCTTTTCTTATCTTCCTGGTAAATGTTCCTGACACGGTGATCAGGAAGAGAGCTATTGAAACTCTCGGCGTGATTAAGGATTATAGCTCCATCCCATCAATTATTGAGGCGATTCACGACAAGGATCAGGAGATACGAAATCTTGCATTACTCACGCTGGGTGTCTTTCAGGATCCCCTCAGTGTCCAGGCGCTTGTTATGAACTTTACCGATGAGGACCCCTTTGTTAAAGAAACGGTGAGCACTGCCCTTAACATGCTGGGAGTGTATGCACTGCACCAGGTGCGGGATCTTCTCATCTCGGATAATACGGCACAGCGCTTCAATGCCCGCGAAGTAATAAAGAAAAACTATGGGCACACTATTGCTCTCAAATATTTTATATGCCTCCTCCAGACATCGGATAAAACTATCATACAAGAGGCAGCCGGTTCGCTCAAAGAACTCGGCTGGACCCCGGCCGTTGACAAAAATTTTGTCAATTATTTTATTGCACGATGTGACGGAAAAACCCAAGAGGAAATGGGAGGAGGATCTCTGGTAAAATGGCTCAAAGACAAGAATCCTGAAGTAAGAAAGGGTGCACTTATGGTATTATCGCGTATGAAACCGGCGTCAAGCAGCCAGATTATTACCTCAGTACTGCAGGATCCCGATTCCGAAGTGAGAGCCCTGGTCGCATCGAATCTTGCAGCGATTGACTGGCATCCCGAAAACGAGTTCCAGAACGTGATCTTTCTTTTTGCACAGAAAAAATGGACCGAACTGGAGAAATGTAAAAAAAATGCCACCGGCGTTCTTACGGAGGGTTTAACGGACAGGGATCCGGAGGTGCGGCAGGCATCGATGGAATTGCTTGGAACAATCGGGAGTAAAACGGCAATATCTGCCCTTATGGAGGGACTGCATAACGATGATCGTGAAGTACGGTTTGCATCACTCCGGATGATTCTGAAAAAACCATCTCATGACGGTGCTGATCTCGTTTCAATTCTAAAAAAAGAGAGATGGTAGGATTCTATTATCGCATTTATGGTCAAAGACCTTACTTTTAATACTGTATTAATTATTTTGACCGCAATAACCTTCGTTTTCCCATATTCGGCTAATATTTCCTATTTATCTATTACAAATTGTATCAAACCAAAGGTTCTTGACTATACTATGAACAGGGAACTTCCGTTTTCACCCTGAATACTTGTGGCTCTCGGCATCGTGGCCATTTTTCCTGGTTCTGGCAGTAAAGAACCATTATTCACGGTCGTTTGACCCGCACCAGAGGAGAGCACCGGTCAAAAAACCGCCCAATGAACGGTGCGAACTCCTCATGCCAGCATTCAGCACCCTTCTTTAGTTCCCAGCCATGTGCAAGCACCTGCCGGACATGTTTTCCCAATCTCACCTGCAGCAGGGTATCGGATGTGAGCAGGTCCTCAACCCGGGTAAATTCCCGGGGCACTTCCATCTCGTATTTCCCGTCGTTGATATAGGGCCCCGGCAAGGGAGAGATGACATGCTTTTCCCGGAACTTTTCAGCATTTACCCGGTTCCAGAGCGGGGGTCCCTGGTGGATGCGGACATTGGGAAGTTCAGTCACCAGCAGTTCCATCAGAAACATGCACCGCTCTTCTTCCATCGTGTAATGGGCGTGATGCACGGCAAACCCGTTACGCTCGAGATGCTCGACAATGGCACTCATACTTCGCTTCAGCTGCGGGACGATGACCTCTTCAATATAGGGAGGCGTGGCAAACGTAATTGCATAGAGACCCGTGCCCCGCTCTGCAAGAAGGCCGGCAAGCTCTTCTTGTGTTATCGTATGGAGAGCGGGTACCAAAAAGTATTTTTCTGAGGGGGATTCGAGATAGCCCCGGGCAAGTTCCACAAACTCCACCATGCGGTCAAGCGATACTGCCGCCGCGACATTGCGCCGTGGATCAACCGGGTCAATCACGATGAGGGGCTCGTCAAACTCTTTTGCCGCGTGGCGCTCCGGATCAACAATCATATGCGGATGCCATTCTGCAGTAGCTTTCAGGAGCGGGGTAAACCCGCCATAGTAGAGCACCAGCAGCTCGCAGAGATACCCGGAGAATCCCTCGGTCATCTGGTCGGAGCCATAGATGCCCCCGGCTTTGGTGAACCGCTTGAGGAGGAGCACGTCATCGATCAGGCCATTGATCTTATCGGTAATATAGCGCGTGTGGAACGGTGTGCGGTCGACTGCGCTCTGGATCCTGGCCGCACTGTCCACATTATAGCAGGGCACAAGATCCACGTCCACGTCATCGATAACTGCATTGATATACGGGTGCTCTGCGTACTTTTCATGAAACTTTGTCGAGAACTCCAGTGCAATCTTTCTTGCAAGGCTTAGTCCCTCCTCTTCCAGTTGCTCGCGGGAGAGACCGGGGTCAAAGAGCATGAACACATCGAGATCCCGGTCACCCCTGACCCATGTGTGGCGGGCAATCGATCCTACGACCATTCCCTGCGCCTTCCCGCTTTTGGCAATCGCCTCCAGCAGGCGTTTTGCTATGCCACACACATGCTCGCGCTCCTCGAGAGTCGGGCGGAGGGTGGCAAGGACGGTTTCTTCGAGGGGCAGGTGGGCTACCATGGTATCTCCAGCAGGTCCTCATAAACGGGTCCCTGGGGTGTCAGGGTGCTCTTTTTTAGTTTCATGCCGCTGATCGTACAGCTCCCGTATTCCCGGTTTCCCAGCTGGCCGATTGCGGCAAAGAGCGAGGGATCGGGAGATTTTACCCGTGCCACCGTGGCATGGGGAGTGAACGTACGGGTTTCGCGGGAAAATCCCAGGGGTGAAAGGACCTCTTCGACCTGTTGGAAAACCAGCCCGGATTCACCGGCATCATCGATTGTGCACCAGACCGTGTGCGGACGTGACGGGTTGTTTACGGTAATTTTTCCGGCAGTTACCAAAAACGGGGCAACCTGAACCGTGCGAAGTGCATCCATAACTGCCGGTAACTTCTGCTCTGCAACCTCACCTAAAAATTTTGTCGTGATATGAATGAGGGCGGGTTCCACAAACGTAAGGCGCGCCCTGCATCCGCGCAGGACATCCTGCGCTATCGTAAGCTGCTCCCGTATCTCTGAAGATAATTCGAGTGCAACAAAAACCCGTACCATTGATTGTATTATTATTCTATTCCTCTACAAATGGTGATCGTTTTTCATGATGCGGTTTTGTGCTGGTGAATGTATGTTTGGAAAAATCTGCGTGTACAAACCATGATTTTTTTATTCCCATAATACCAAATGGATTACTGACAGAGTGAGGGTATTTTTTTATGGCAGAAAATCCGCAATTGATTGTATATACGCTTGAATACTGCCCGAACTGCGACCTCCTGAAAGGGTTTTTAAAAAAGGGTGGTTACGCTTTTGCCGAACGCGATCTTTCAACAGCGGAATCCCTTACCGAGCTGCGCCTGAACGGTGTCTTTGTCAACGAAGCACCCGTACTGCAGAAGAATGAAGACTTCTTCACGTCTGCGGATCTCTTTCCTTCCGGTAAACTGGATGGTGCACGCATTACAAAACTGATCGCGGGTGAATGATGGCCCATAAAGAGACCCGCCAGCAGACCATCTTCGGCGCGTATGCCCCGACACTCCCCCCGGTGCGGACGAGCGATGGGCATATCGTTGAGTGGGATCGTAACCGGATCATCCGCCAGATCGTAGAAGAGACAAAACTTGTCGAGACCTTTTATGGCTACGATGGTGCTGATGAGGCCACCGCGGCGGAGATTGCACGCGATGTGGAAAACAAGATAAAGAGCATGGGACTCAAGTCCCTTTCCGGCCCCCTCATACGGGAAATCGTGAACATCACCCTGCTCGAAAAGGGCATGATTCAATACCGGAATGTCTCAACCCGTGTCGGTACGCCGGTCTACGATGCCCACATGATTGACGTGGGCAGGGGTTTTGAAGCGCACGACAATGCGAACCTGCAGGAAAATGCCGAGACCAGCCACAAGAAAAAAGCGGATAAGATCTCAAAGGAACAGTACCTGCTCCAGCTGCCGCCCAGTCTCGCCGACTATCACTTATCCGGCGAGATGCATATTCATGATCTCGAATACTTCGGCACACGCCCGTTCTGCCAGGACTGGGACCTGCGCTACTTCTTCTATTACGGCCTGATGCCGGATGGCACCGGTACGAAAGCTTCGGTTGCCGGCCCGGCCAAACGTGCGGAGGTTGCTATTCTCCACGCGGTAAAGGCACTCGGTTCAGCGCAGACCAATTTCGCCGGCGGACAGGGTTACTATAACTTCCTCACCTTCCTTGCACCCTTCGTCGAGGGCATGGCGTACGAAGAGATCAAGCAGCTGGTGCAGATGTTCGTGTACGAGATGACGCAGATGATGGTTGCCCGGGGCGGCCAGCTTGTCTTCTCCTCCATCCAGCTCTCCCCGGGTGTTCCTACGCTCTGGCAGGACAAGCCCTGCGTGTACAAAGGTAAAGTCTGGGACGGGAAATCCGCGCCCAAACGGACGTATGGTGAATTCGAGCGCGAGGTGCGCCTGCTCTTCAAGGCAACCATGGAAGTGATGCTGGAAGGAGACTACTGGGGCAAACCCTTCAACTTCCCCAAGCCCGAGATCAGCATTGAACCGGATTTCATGCAGGAGCGCGAGGAGTTCAACAAGAAGAACCCGGATCTCCCGACCTACCAGGAACTGTACCTGATGACCTTTGAGCTCGCATCCAAGTTCGGCACCCCCTACTACGACAACCAGCTTCCCGCTTATCGTGGCGCGGGCAAAGGTATCTCCTGTTACCAGTGCTGTGCCTACCAGTTCTCGGCAGTCGCGGACGAAGACTCGGATTTCGACCGGAAACTCTTCTTTGAAGAAGGCAAGCATTTCTCGATGGGGTCGTGGCAGGTTGTCTCGGTCAACTGCCCGCGGGCGGCCTACAATGCGGAAGGGGACGATGCCCGCCTCTTTGCCGAGCTCAAGAAACTCATGGATGTGTCAATCGAGATCTTCAAGATCAAGCGCCGATGGATGGATAATATCCGCGGGAACGGGCGGATGCCCTTTGCCATGCAGCGCCCCAAGGATCCCAACACGGGCGAGCGCGGGGCAATAGCGGTTGATCTCGAAGGGCTCGTGTATACCATCGGCGTGGTTGGTGTGAACGAGATGGTCCAGCACCATACCGGTAAGCAGCTGCACGAATCGAAAGAAGCGTTCAAGCTCGCCATCCGGGCGATGACCGAGATGGAACTCTACGGGCGCGAGCTCAGCAAGAAGAACAACATGACCATCGCGCTTGCCCGGACCCCGGCAGAGACAACCGGCCAGCGGTTCGCCGTTGCCGACCTCCTTGACCGCCGCTACCATGACTTTGCGGTCAAAGTGATCAAAGGCGATGTCGAGCTGGGACTCGAGCAACTGGGCAAATCCCGGGATCTCCCGATCTACTACACGAACGGAACGCATGTGGCACCGGGCGCGGATGTTACCCTGCCAAAACGCATGGAGATTGAGCATGTCTTCTTCCCGATCGTGGACGGCGGCAACATCTTCCATATCTGGTTAGGAGAAGCGCGACCCGACCCCCGGGGACTGATGGATATGGCGATGAAACTCTGCCGTACCACGCAGATTGGCTACTTTGCCTTTACCCGTGATATTACGGTCTCGCTCAAGCAGTTCCATGAGATGCGGCCGAAAAAAACCATCAGCCAATGGGTGCCCACCGACATCAAGGTGAAAGTATAATCTGTTGATTGCGGTTATCCCCAGCGATAAACACATCGGATAAAATCCGCTTTTTTTATTAGTATCCGCCGTGAATAATCTGTATGGGACAAAAATTCTGTACTATGTGCGGGGCTGTCCTCTCCGAGGGGGTAAAATTTTGCGAAAGTTGTGGTGCGGTGGTTGAACCGATCCCATCAGCACCCACACCCGCACCCATACCCTCACCGGTTTCGGAGGCCCCTTTCCCCCTGGCAGCACCCCCGCCGGGGTCGATGCCCAAAGGAAATCCCAAAATAAAGATCCTTGTCGGTATTGTGATTGTTCTGGTTGTTCTGGCTGCGGCGGTGTATTTTTTGGTTCTGCCCAAATTGTCGGGTTCAAATCCCCTGTCCTCCTCACTATCGGGGACGGGTCTTACAACGCCGACTCCTCCCCCAACAACCGTGATCGCAACGACTCCCATTCCCGTTACAACTACTATCGTTCCGACACCCACACCGGACCTGTTCCCGGATGCGTATTCCGTCAGGCAATTGTTCAATTTCAACGAAGGCAAGTATACCAGCAGGGCAACGGTCTACCGGTACTGGATGAATGAGACCTACCATTGGCACAATGATTTAGATAATCGCTACTATACTGAGCCCCTGACCCCGAAACCGGGATTCAAGTACCTGCTGGTGTTCGTGAACATCGAAAATATTGGTACGGATGGGTATCCCTACCCGAAAGCCAGCACGATTGTTGTGCATAATGGCGGAAATACCTATAATGTTGATTCCTCCCATTACATTCCGGATAAAGCAGGGAACCGCAAGGCAACACCCATCGAGATCCAGGAACTCGAGCACCAGTCCGATTATTTCAATATGGAGCGTGTTGAGGATTACGGGTACTCCCATGCAACGACCCAGGATTTTGTTTTTCCCGGGCAGGGTAATGCGGTCGATGGCTACCTGATATACCAGGTACCTTCATCGCTGACTCCGGAGAATACCTTTGTCAAGATCGAATTCGACGGGCAGGACTGGGCCGCTTGGAAACTGGGATAATATCCATCATTTTTTTGGGAATATGTGATCATTACTCTGTTAAAAACCAATGTAATCAGTTGAACTAACTTGACTCAGGGTGAACTTTTTAATCAAAGTTAGGCTTGAAAATGTTAATCAAAGTCTGCCCAAAATTTTTCAAGCAAGGATCGATTGATCCGGATCAAACTTTCAATCACGATCATGATCGCGATGAAAATTTTTCAACCAGGGTCTGATAAAGAAAATGTAATCAAGGTCTGCTCAAAATTTTTCAATCAAAGTGTGCTTGAAAATTTTTCATCAAGATCCGATGAAAAAAATTCAATCAAAGTCTGCTTAATAATTTTCAATCAAAGTGTGCTTGAAGAATTTTAATCAAGGTCTGATTGATTTCCCGGTGTCTGTTCACGTCGAAAGAGTATCATAGGATCTGTTTTTCAATCGAACTCTGGTTAAAAATTTTCCATCAAGGTCTGCTTGAAATTTTATAATCAAACTCCGGTTGAAAATTCATCATCAAGGTTCGATAAAATTTTTTCAATCAAAGTCTGCTCAAAATTTTACAATCAAACTCCGGTTGATAATTTTCAATCAGGGTTTGATTGTTCCGGATAAGTTTTTCAATCACGATCATTATCGCAATGACGAGTTTTCAATCAAGGTTTGCCTGAAATTTTTTTGTCAAGGTACGATTGAAATTGTAAAGTCCGACCCCCCCCACTCCACATACTGTAGCAGACTCAAACCAGACTCCTTTGATTAGGGTGTGTGTGATTCTATGAAAAATTTGGAGTGAAGTGCGATTAAATTTTTCAAGCAGGTTTTTGAAAAAATGAGCAATCCCATCCCTGCGGGGGTCGCTCGACCGCCCCGGCGGGGTCTCGCCGGGCAGATCGGTTTATGGAGATAACCGGTTCCTGAACCGCTGCGGGGGCGTCCCTTCGGGGGCGGCGGCGTTCATCAATATTCCGAATTCTGAAGGCAGGACTGGGCCGTCGGGAAACTGGGATAATTTTTTTTTTAAAAAAAAAGGATCAGAGATGAGAATATAGCGGTTCCTTCTTGAGCGTGATATCCATTACACCGCGATGTACCCGGTAGTAACTGTGGATCCGGTCTATCTTATGTTCCAGAATGATCGCTGTGGTCCGGTCATCGGCAGTTATCTGCACGCGTTCTGGTTCGATGTCGACAACGGGCGCGTTCTTAATGGTGGCCGGCATCTCTGCGGTAATGAATATCTGGTCTTCGCTCTCGGTCATCTCGTAGGGGATCTCACCATCATCGTCTGGGATCTCTCCTCTGAATATCCCCGGCTCTCCATTCTGTGGGGAACGGCTGATGATCGTGTATCCTACAATACGGGCATGTTCACTGTCCGGCATGTTCTTAACGATATCTTCAACGATCTTTGCCAGGTTGTTAAAGACGTCGTCGTAGGGATTGTTCGGATTATTCTGCATGAACGCCTCGAAGTGAGTAATGTTCTTTCACTCTCTTAATGATTCCTGTCCGCTCGAATTTTTTGAGGAGGGTGACAAGGTCTTCCGGTGGCACCTGGGTTGCTTCCTCAAGTTCAGGGAGCGTGAGTGAATCATGCGAGAGTGCGATTATTACGGTAAAATCTCTCTCGCTCAAAAATATATCCTTATGGTTATGGGCAATATCAGCGATCTTGTTCTCGATGTCGTGGTTGACCTGCTCAAGACTGTAAAGGATCTGGTCGTGCGCCTTGATCATCCGTGCGAGCATGATCACCGATTTTTTCAGCTGTTCATCCTTTTCACTTTTTTCGCCCGTCATTGAACCTGGTACCTGGACCTGCCGGAGGCTCACATCCACGAGGATGTCATTTTCCAGGTAATAGTACTTCCTGCGCCGGTCATCGGTTTCGCAGGAGAGGATCGATTCGCGTTCCATCAGCTGGAGATGGTCGATGACCGCTTTTGGGGAAAGTACGAGCGTATCGGATATTTCTGTCACAAAACAGGGTTTCTGCCGGAGCAGTTCGATAATACGCCGCCGGTTCCGGTTCCCGAGAATATCTAATAGTCGGGCCACTTCCATCGCGTCATACATGATTTACATTATGTTAGTGTTGGCCCCATATAAAATTCATGAAGGCCGGTTAACAAAAAGGGTGGGATTTTATTGCCATTTTGTGACGATAAAATAATTATATCCCTCACTGGAGATGCCAATTCCTACATTGCCGATCTCTTTGTTCAGAATATCAGATGTGAAACCAGCATCGCTTTTTTGCCACGCATCAAAGAACCTGGGTTCCAGGTTGATAGCGGATAAAACCCAGGATAATTTCGGGTAGGTGAAAACATTTGTTCCCTGTTCTGTTTGTGCTGTTGACCCGGATGTGTGCCCTGTCGGTGAATGGCGGACATTCTGGCTCGTAAGCAATGCCTGGTTTGTGAGTGTGCTATTTTCCTGAACCGGAGGAAGGTTATGTGCCAGACGCTCGTTATTTATCCGGGTGATCAAGTGCCGGGATATTTCCGGGTTTTCATCAGCAAGGATACCTGATGTAATGGTAAAATACACAATCGCAGCAAGAGCTGCTAATAGCACGATGAGCAATATCCTGAGATATTTTTTATTTCTGCGTATACCCAGGACATGGTTTTTTTTCCGGTGATGGCGGGATACGGGAGTGTGATCTGACATAAGAGTTGCAGTCAGTCATGTACTAACATGCAGATATAAAATCAAAAAATTGTGCGGGTTATTTCATAGAACCGTGAGGTTATGCGATTCAGGTAAAGTAAAATCAAATGAATACCGGTACATTTTTAGTCACAGAAATGGGGCTCTGGAAAAACGAGGATGAATCAAATCGGTCCACTACGGAACGATAAAAATCGTTGAAAGGAGCGATATTTTAAGAGATTTCCCCGCATCAGGGCCTCTCCAAGGCACGGCGGGGCAAGGACGTGTCTGTATTTTATGGCACTCAAAATCGCCGCGGGGGCGTCCCATCGGGGGCGGGGGCGTTCATCGCAATGGTAAAAATTGGTGGTTCTACCACCACCAGCACCCTTATCTAAAAAAATTACGGTAAAATTTTCTTTTTGAGTTCCGGTGCAAGATTTTTCAGGATATTGCTGTTAGCGGGTGTCACATGGATTAAGTGCTGACCTAAGACCACAAGACTGCCGACCGGCTTACCGCGCCCGACCTGCTGGGCATTATGGATGCGGATGGCTGCATCCCTGGACTCTGCACTGTCAAATGACTGCGTGGACACGGTAACTACTTCTCCGGCATTGTCCGTCAGCACATATGTTTTACCTCCTATTGCTCCGGGAAGGTTCCATGTCGTATCTTTGACGCTGGTAACGGTAATCCCCGTTGCCTGCGCTGCTTCATTTACCGGTTCACCGGAAACCGGATGGTAAGGTGATTCTTCGGCAACGACCAGAATTAATCCCAAAGGTAACAGGACCACGATGAGTAGGAATACGAAGAGTCCGAGTTCCAGCCGGGTGTACGTGCTCATAGCCAGCCTCCTTTCCGGATGATGGTGTCATTGGTTTTCATTGTCATTCACCTCAGTCCTCCTGCAGGTTTTAGCCAGCTGGATTTTTTGAATTTTAAGAAGACCAGCGGGGGTACGGCAAGGAGGAACGTACCGAGTAACACCGAACCCACGTACACAATTCCGCTTGTCGAGAAGTATGATGGCGGCATAAGGCCGACAACAAACGCAAACAACGTTCCGAACATACCAATCCCGCCAACAAGCCAGATCCCGACCATACCGCCAGGGATCTTAAAGGGGCGTGGCGTATTCGGCTGGCTGTACCGGAGCTTGATCACCGATGCAAAGACAAGGACGTACACGATACAGAGCAGTTCAACAGTCATTGCCGAAAGAATCCAGTATGCCTGGTTGACGGATGGTAAGAAAACATAGAGCAGGGAGATGACAGAACCGATGAGCGCCTGTATGAGGAGGACGGCTACCGGTGCCCCGTACTTGTTGGTCCGGTCAAAGAGCGGGGGCATATTCCCTTCCTCAGCAACGATACCCAGCCCTTTGGCAGGGCCAATCAACCATGCTGCGAGTGAGACAACCCCGCCAAGGGTGATCAATACCGCCATCGGCGCTACAAGCCATGTCACACCGGCTGCGGTGAAGAAGTACTCGATGGCCTGCATAACCCCGGAGGCAAGATTGAGCTTATCTGCGGGGATGACCATCGCAATGGCAAGCGTTGCAAGCACCGTGCAGACGACGATGATTACTGCTGACAACGCCATAGCCCGGGGGAAATCCTTCTGGGGATTTTTTGTCTCCAGTGCGTGGAACCCTGCCATCTCCATACCCGCGAACAGGAGAACAATCGTAGCAAAGAATGGCAATGTTGAGGAATTGATTGCCGGTATCATCGCGGCAAGAGTGAGGGGAGGCAGCACAATCGCTTGTCCCGAACCCATCCACCAGATGCCCAGCAGGATGATCAGGATCGCGGGGATGATGCTTCCTAAGATGACTCCCACATTACCAAATTTTGTTGAAGCCTCCTCCCCGAAGTAGGCGATCGCGGTTGTGCCCCAGAAGGCAATCATCATGACGCTGAACATGTACCAGGGATTGTTCGCAAGCGCGGGAGTCAGCGCGAATGCGAGCGTGGAAGCGATAAACGAAAGGACTGTCGGGAACCAGACAAGGTTATTCGACCATTCGCAGAACAGTGCGGTAAATCCACCTTTCTCCCCGAATGCCTGTTTCACCCAGGCATAGACACCGCCCCCCTGGGGCCAGCCGGTTGCCAGTTCTGCGCCGGCAAGAGAGATCGGGATGAGAAATATGACAGCCCCGATAATATACCAGCCAATGCAGGACCATCCATAGACTGCCATCGAGGGGAAATTCCGGATACTCAGCACAGCGGCCACGTTGATCATCGCAAGCGCAAAGAGTCCCAGCACTTTTTTTGACGGGAGGCTGTTGTTCTGGCCGGTTTCTTCTTCGCTCATTGTTTCTTCTCCTTCATTTTCTCCTTAATGCAGTACATCATATACTCTCCCTTGACATTTTCGATACCATGGGTATCATGCTCGAACCCGGGGAAACGTTTGTCGAAATCCTGTAATGATTTCAGGTACTGGAGTACCGGCCCGTTCTGTTTACCGGTACGCTCACCGGGAGCAAGGATGGGGATGCCCGGCGGGTACGGGAATATCCCGGTTGCAACGATACGGTTGCCTGCTTTTTCTATAGGAATATGTTCGACTTCGTTATGCACCAGTTTTTCAAACGCTTCAGCATAGGTTATCGCAGGTTCCGGCAGGATCGCGTAGGCTTTCTGGAGGATGTCGCACATCTTATGATCCTTCTTGAACCGGTGCATCTCGCCCGCCAGCTCTTTGAGGGTGAGACCGCCATAGCGTTCCGGGCATCCCGTCGTGAGGTCCGGGAAGACCTCTTCAAGGGGAGTGTTTTCGTCAAATAACCGCTTGAACTCGAAGAGTTCGGTCACGAGCGTTCCCCATTTCCCTTTCGTAATTCCCATCGAGAAGAGGAAGAGGATCGAATAATCGCCGGACTTTTCGTTGATAATCCCCCGGGTATCAAGGAATTTGACTACGAGTGCTGCCGGTATACCCCAGCTGGCAAGGGTTCCATCGTCATTCACGCCGGGCATAAGCACGGTGACCTTGATCGGGTCGAGCATGCAGTAATTGTCCGGCAGACCGGCAAACCCGTGCCAGGTATCGCCCGGATGAAGGGTCCAGCAGGAGGGATTGTCGCGGAGTGTACTGAGTGACGTATCTTCAAAGCTGGTCTTCTTGCGGGTTTTGGGATCGATGACCGTGTCCGGCTGCCACATCGGGAACCACCAGTCCTTCTTTCCCTTTCCTGATTCTATCTCCCGCCTGATCCGGGCCATTGTCCTCCGGAACCGGATTGCCTCTTCAATGGATTCAGTGGTGAGCATCCTGCCGGATGCCCCATCCATCATCTTTGAAGAGACATCGAGTGAAGCAATGATCGTGTAGAGCGGGGAGGTGGAGCTGTGCATCATGAATCCTTCATTAAACCGGCCGTGTTCAATGGGAATCCTCCCGTTTCTCACGTGGACCATGGATGCCTGCGAGAGTGCTGCCAGCAGTTTATGGGTGGACTGGGTGGCAAAGATGGTCGGGCCGTTTTCGTCCCTTACTCCATCGCGCATGGCAAACCTGTCCCGGTAGAGCGGGTTGAACCGGGCATAACCGTACCATGCTTCGTCAAAATGAATGCTGTCTACGCTTTTGCCGAGCACCTCTTCTACCTGTGCGGCATGGTAGCAGAGCCCGTCATAGGTTGAATTGGTGATGATCGCATGAACCGGCTTCTGGCTGCGTGCAGTCTTTGACAGCGGGCAAGCGGCAATTTTTGCTTTTAACGCTTTTGGGGTCATCTCGTCCGGGGGGATCGGGCCGATAATACCGTACCGGTTCCGTGTCGGGATCATGTATACCGCAACGGAGTGCGTCATGGTCAGCGCATGTTCTGCCGATTTGTGGCAGTTACGGTCAACGAGAACGATATCGTCCTTGCTCACCCTGCCAAAAAAGACAATCTTGTTTGCCGTGGATGTGCCGTTTGTGACAAAATAGGTCATATCCGCGCCGAACACCTTTGCGGCGTATCGCTCGGCCTCACCGACCGGTCCTGAATGGTCAAGAAGGGAACCCAGTTCCCCCACGGATATGGAGAGATCTGACCGGAAGAGCTGTTCGCCAAAGAAATTAAAAAAAGCCCGTCCTGCCGGTGATTTGCGAAATGCAGTTCCCCCGGCATGTCCCGGGGTATGCCACGAGTATTCGAAATCCTTTGAGAATTTCACCAGTTCCTTAAAAAACGGCGGGAGAATAATTTCCCGGTACCGTTTAGCTGCTGCCGTTATACGCCCGGCAATAAATTCCGGGGTATCTTCCATCACCCAGATATATTCATTGACCTCCCGGACGGTTTTTAACGGGAGGGATGTTGGGGGTGCGTTTGTCGGCTCACCCATCAGGAACAGGGGAATTTTTTCATTACGCTCCCGTATCTCGTCGATGATCTTTGCCGTCTCCGCGTGTCTCTCAGGTGTATCGCCGCCAAGGTTCCAGTTGATCAGGATACAGTCAATGTCAGGAAGCGCCGAGAAGGCTGCACGGGCATCCTCGGGTGAGGCCACTTCACCGACATGGATGCCATACTCCTTGAGCCCGGTGATGATCCGCTGGATAGCCCGCCCCTGGGGAGAATCGGTCTTATGGGCATCATCGATAATGGCGACATTCAGTGACTCTTCAGGTTTCATAGGAACCTCCCGCAAGTCCCGATGAGGTTTTCAGTGTACATCCAAGTATCAAAATGAGAACATTTGGTTATATCCGGCGGTTCTGACATTCCTCTCTCCTCAATTGCGAACATGGTGCCAAAAGTTTTTGTAACTCCTTATTCGAATCGTGTAATACAGAACTATCATTCGATCTATATATGCAGATCGCAATTTAACATCAAATGAGAAGCGATACCATTCAGGAATTATCAGATTTTTAGGATCATGAAAAATCCTGAACGAAAAATGGACTTCGATCAAATTCTTTAACAAAAAAGTGCTCCGTAGAATTCATTTAGAAAAGTCTGACCGCTACTATGGATATCTTGTATCCATGGCCGCCTGTGTCCCAAAGGACCATGAAAACTCTCGGGGGCTTCGCCCTCGCCACGAGAGCATCCGCTATTGCGATGACGATATATTACCGGCAATCTTACTCGGGCTATCGCGCTGCGCCCGTCCCCTAACGGGGGACTGGTGGCGCAAGAGGGGGGCAATATATTATGTAAAAAAAGGGTTTTCCTATAAAAATCGTGTTCTCAAGATATGATAATGGGGGTTGAGACCCCCATACCCCCAGTAATGATGAACGTCGCCGCCCCCGACGGGGCGCCCCCGCGGCGTCTGAGGACTAAATATTCTAAAACCTCCTTGCCCTGCTGTGCCTGAAGAGAGGTCCTAAGGGAGGGGATAATCACAAAAACGATTTTCAAAGTTCCGGAGTGAACGTTATAGGTTCATGCCTGTTTCTGCAGAGCACAAAAACAGTCATTGCCGGTTATCTGATGTATCAGCAAAGAATCCGGTTCGCGAAAAAAAAGGAGAGAATAATTATTCAAAGAGCCGGTAGTTCGGCGCTTCATCGGTGATGAGAATATTGTGCGGGTGACTCTCGGTCATGCCTGCATTCGTAATCCGGACAAATTTTGCATTCTTGTGCATATCGGCAATGGTCTTTGAACCGGTGTAGCCCATTGCCGATTTAAGCCCTCCCACCAGCTGGTACATGACTTCACCGACATGGCCGACATAGGGTGTCACACCTTCAACTCCCTCAGGAACAAACTTGGTGGCCCCGATATCTTTCTTCTGGAAGTAACGGTCGCTTGACTGCCCGCTGCTCATCACACCGAGTGAACCCATACCGCGATACTGTTTGTACCGCCGTCCTTTGATGGTGATCACTTTTCCGGGCGATTCATCAGTTCCGGCAAACATGCTGCCCATCATGACAGTGTCTGCTCCGGCGGCGATGGCTTTTGCCACATCGCCGGAGAACCGCACGCCCCCGTCAGCAATGACCGGTACGTCGCACGGGTGGGCGATATCGGCCACCTGCGCAATCGCGGTGATCTGGGGTACTCCGGTACCTGCGACGATACGGGTCGTGCAGATAGAACCCGGGCCGATACCTACCTTGATGCCATCGACATTGGCTTTCACCAGCGCCTCCGCCGCTTCTGATGTGGCAATATTGCCCGCGATTACATCGGCTTTGACACTGCCTTTGATCTGCTCAACAGCAGCAACCACTTTCATGTTATGCCCGTGGGCACAGTCAACAACCAGTGCGTCCACGCCGTTCTGGTCGAGCAGGTTGGCGCGGGCAAAATCAAACGGCCCGACAGCTGCTGCTACGCGGAGATTACCCTTTGCGTCCCGGGTTGCTTTGGGGTACTGGCGTTTTTCCAGGATATCCTGCATGGTGATAATGCCGATCAGTTTGCCTTTCTCATTGACCACCGGCAGGCGCTCGACTTTGTTGGTGTACATTATCTCAAGCGCTTTTTCTGAGGTGATATCTTCTGGTGCAGTGACCAGTTTTTTTGTCATGATGCTTTTGATATTTTCATCACCGCGTTTGGAGACGATTGCGCGTACGTCCCTTCGGCTGACGATCCCGATGATGCGGCCCTTATTGACCACCGGGACACCCCCGATACTGTACTGGTGCATCAGCCGCTCCGCGTCGGAAACGGAAGCGTGCTCTTCTACAAAGAGCACGTCGCGCTCGATCAGTTCCTCTGCCTGCTTGACTTCGATGAGTTCCTGCAATTCGTGCTCCGGTGTCATATTCCGGTGGAGGACGCCGATACCCCCTTCGCGGGCAAGCGCGATCGCCATCCCGGACTCTGTCACGGTGTCCATCGCAGCAGAGACCAGCGGGATATTCATGTGGATATTTTTCGTAAATTTTGAGCGGATATCTGCTTCAGCAGGTTCCAGCCAGGAAGCCTGCGGCCTGAGCAGCACATCATCAAAAGTTAATGAGAGTGGCACATCCAGTTTTTCAACGTACATAGGTCACCAGTCCTTATGTTACCTGATCATCGCAAGCGCGGTATGAATCAGGTCTTCTCGCACAGTCGCATTCCGGTCGCCCCCGCAGACCATCCCGCGCACCCCGATAATAGCCGGGTTGATTCGTTTAAGTGCATCAATATCTTCGAATTTAAGCGCACCTGCCAGAGCAGTCTTAAGGCCGAGTTTTGTGTTCGTCTCGGTAAATGTCCGGAGCGCCTCTTCGTTCATGAATGCAAACGTACTCTGCCGGTCCTTGATACCGGTATCGACCATCACAAAGTCGGCTCCTTCATCTGCTGCGATCGGTGCCATGTCAAACGGGGAGATCGATCCCATCCGCTGGTAATCCGAGTACGCAGCAATCACAACAAACTTTTCAGGGTATTCGTCTTTTACCGCTTTTACCACCGCAGAGATCACAGCGCGGGCTTTTTCCTTTCCCTCAAACGTCAGCCCGATCTTGATATAATCTGCACCGGCGCAGGCCGCACCATATGCGGTGAGCGCAGCGCCGCCCGGTTTAAAATCGAAGTCGCCAATGGCCGCACTAACGGGTTTCTTTGCAAAGGATTTGATCTCGCGAATCACCCAGGGATAGTTGGCGCCCAGCGAGCCCTCTGATGGTTTCTTTACATCGATGATGTCTGCGGCACCAGAGCGCCGGGCCTCATCGATTGAGCTTGGGCTGACCAGCAATTGCATAGGATTTAATGATCTTTTGTCCTAATAGTGATTGCGCTCACCTATGGAACTCGTGCTTGCGATGGATTTACGGCAGAATCTGGTTGTCCACGGCAAATCCGGGAACCGGGACAGCTACAGACCACTCGACTGGGGGATATCTCCGACGGCAGAACCACTCGGGTACCTGGCAGCTATCCGGCCAAAAAATCTCTACATTGCCGATCTCGACCGGATTGAAGGCACAGGTTCGCATGATGCAATCGTGAAGCAGTGCGCGGAAAATGTCTCATGCTGTTATGTGGATCGCGGTTGCAGATCCCCCGATGATATGCTCTCTGGAACAAATCTTAAAAATATTATCGGCACGGAAACGGGAGGCGCGGATCTCTCGCGATACCGTGGCGGTTACCTGAGTATCGATGTAAAAGAGGGTCGGGTGATTCCCTCCGGTATAACCCCGGAAGCATTCCTCTCCCGGGTAAATAACTGGAATTTCGAAGGATGTATTATTCTCAACATTGGCGCCGTGGGAACGGAATCGGGGATGGACTCTGTGGTACTAGAATCTCTGCGGGCAGTCTATGACGGCAGACTCTTCTATGGCGGTGGTGTTGCAACCGTTACCGATCTCGAAACGCTCAGTACGGCTGGATTTGACGGGGCAATCATTGCCACGGCCCTGCACCGGGGGCATATCCCGGTTGAATGGATACGGAGGGGAACCTGTTGTTAATCACGATTGAAGGGATAGACGGGACCGGTAAGAGCACCCTGCTCACCGCGTTGAAAAGCCAGCTTAATGATCTCGATCCCCTCTTCACACGGGAGCCGGGCGCAACCTGGGTGGGCGAAGCAGTCCGGAGGGCGATCGCTGAACAGATCGATCCCATTACCGAGGCATCGCTCTTCGTTGCTGATCATGCCGCACACCTTGCTACGGTTGTCCGTCCGGCTCTTGCCGAAAACAGGCTCGTGATCTCTGACAGGTACAGCGACAGCCGTTTTGCCTACCAGTCGGTGACGCTCAAAGGTATTGTTCCGGATCCGGAAGGCTGGCTGAGAGCAATGCACAATGGCTGGTCGATCACACCGGACCGCACATTCCTGCTTGTGCTCTCTATTGACGATGCGCTTGCCCGACTCGCAGACAAGAGCGGGCGCGAGCATTTCGAGAGACGGGAAGTGCTCGAAGCAGTCCAGAATAATTATCTCACGTATGCCCGCAAGGAGCCATCGCGGTTTGTGATCGTGGATGCTTCTTTGGGAAAAGAAGAGATTGCGAAATTTGTGGCGGATGGGATCCGACTCATTGTAAAGTCGGGGAAAGATGGCCGAAAGCGGTAGTATTTGTTTTTTTGTCGATCATATTTTTTTTAAATGATCTTATCCCTCTGGTTAGATTTGTGTGATACACGATATTGGGATGTTTCCCACCCCCTGATGGGGGTCGCCGCGACGCCTCGTCGGGTCGCGGCTGGGCAGGTTACTGTTTTGTTGATTTCTGGATTACCAAACATATCTCAAAATACGATTGCCGCTTCAGACAATTTGCGAAAAAACGAAAAGGGATTCAAAGGGTCGCTCCACTTGGGAAACTTTTCTGGAAATTTTTTTAAACTTTTTGGTTTATCCGTTTTAATTCTTTTTTGGAGATTGTTATTGAGACTTTTCAATATTTTTTTCGAAAATTTTTCTGCTGGAATTTTACATAATCTATTCAGGAAAAATATCCTCAGTAAAAAATTCAGACCCGGTAAAATCCGGAGAAAATTCCCGGTGAGAAAACCCCGTCCTCCTTGCAGTACATCGCGAGTTAGATACCCCTCCGGAACCCCTCCCGGGATCCCTATTTTCGGAGTTCATTCCAATCTCAATCCGGGCTCTTAACAGGTCCAGTTTCCCCAAAAATTCAAAACAAAGTCCAAAATAGGCCCCGTTTCGGATCCAACACCCCCCTGTTTGATACAAAACTCCTAGAGTTTTTGCACGAACAGGGGATCCGTACGATCATCATGACCTCTGGAAGAAGGCCCGCAATTAGGGGCGACCCGAGACCCTGAAAATCCCGCAAAATCCCTGGATTGTCAAACGGGGCATTTCGGGAAAACCCTGAAAAACGCCCGGATTCTATCGGGACATAATTCGAGCCCGGAATATCAAGATGAGGTCATTCTGGCTTTTTTGAAAACTGGGTGAGTTTTCGTAAAAAACTTCTTTTATAGGGGACAGGTGCATGAGTGAAAATAATGCCCGAAAAACTACCTCCAACGGTCTCCAAAGGCATTATATGCGGTTTAATTTAAGGCCGGTTTGGGGAACAAGGCTTGATATGGAGGTATTTTTACGTCGGAGAGTGGGGTTTACGACACTGGAGGAGGCTTTTGGTCTTATGAATCGGGTGTGTATAACAGTTGAGTGCGGGATCTATTGCGATACACCTGCCTCAACCGCTTCGCGAAGAGCTGGCTTTTCGCGCAAAATTTTTTCTGAAAAATATTCTCCGGGATTTTTTGAAATTATTTTGTGTCCGGTTTTTCAAATCATTTCAGAGAATTTTCCGGGAAATTTTTGAAATTTATCAGAATTTTTGCCCGGAATTTTTTTTAAAATTCTTTTCCGGAAAAATTGCTCAGAAAAAATACAAACTCGGAAAAAATCCGGAGAAAAGATTCCAGCCCCCGACAGGAGGTCCCTTGCCGGAACCATCTTTGACGTGATGTGGTTGGCCGGACAGGCCTTTCAAAAACTAATAAGAAAAAGGAATTTTAAAAAAACTTTCCAAGGATAATAGAGATTGTTTAACAAGAGAGAATTATATCAATTCTCTTCCAAGACTTGGTCTTGATATATTGTTTTCATCCACCACACATCAGTGTTATTTTTCATATGTCTGTTTACCAGCACTATCCCAGTAAGCAAGTCCTTGTGCACCCGTGTGACATCCTTCGCCAAATCGGTCATTGTTTAATCCTAAAAAAACACAATGACCTCCTTGAGAACATGCAACTGCTCCGGCAGAATGTGGGTATAGCAGATTATACCGGTGACCTCGACTTGTCATCCAGGAATCAATTGCCTGCGTTTCTATCCCATCTGAATAATGTCCACTTGAAAGAAAACCAAAAGCATTCTCAGCTACATACTCGTTTGAATTCAAACCAAACTGTGTTTTTATCGAATCTGGACATGAACCCGTTTGCGGATTTGTATGATCCATGTATCCATACGCATCCATATCATTGACTCGGGCTATTGCAATATTATACACTCTTGAATCAAATTGCAGTGATGGGACTCCGTTTGCTTTCCTCATATTGTTGATATATTCGATATCTTTTTTTGATTCATTCATTGACGTGAATGACTGAAAAACCGGAATTTCTATTCTGGGGGCATCAGTTATCGGCGGATTGGTTGTTTGTATAATTATAGAAGAACTCTGGGCGTTGGTATTCGGTGCAGATAGGGATTGAGGAGAATTTATTGCAAATGAGGGTATATTTTTTGAAATTTCATTCCCTATTGAATTGATTGATTGGCTAGAATCTTGAATCATTTTCGCAACCGCATCAGAGTTGAATGAGAAAATATTGAAAAAAATTGCAATAAACATCAAGGCAAATACTCCAATAATCCACCAATTTTCTCGGCGGCGTTTTGGTTTTTTTGATTGGTGAAAATAATGTTTGCTTGCCATCACTGCTCTGTATTTGTTACTTTAGGATCTTCTTATCGGTTACTTTTCAAATAATATCAGGGATGAAAAATGGATTTTGGATAATATTTTGTATAATTATCGTATTTTTCTTACAATCTGTCCGATAGCATAGATACCGCATCCCATGAGAATATAGTACAATATTCCCGTTTGTATCTCTATAAATTGTAGTGCCAATCGTACTACCCAAAATGAAAACGTAGTAATACAGAACCAAAATACAAAATTTTTATTGATTCTAAACGTTTCATGCGTAGTTATTGTCCGCATTATTTTAGCTATTATCGTAATCCCCAAACCAGCAAGAATCAGATATAAAAAATCATTTGAAATAACGACCAAGAAATAACTCATCAACCATACAGAAAAGGAATGGATAATTATCCATATTATCGACCATTTTATACTTGGTAGAGGAGAATTATTGCTTTTCATATCGTCGCATCACAAGATATATAAAAAAATAGATCTTCCTCTAACACCTTAAATATTTCTTATTTCCATTCAAAGGTTTTATAGTTAATAATAATCCAATTCACAATATCACAAATTACTTTTTTTCATTGGTAGTAATGGAAAATTATTGCGATACTTCCCACACCCTGATGGGGGTCGCGCGGCTGGGCAGATTCATGTTTTGTTGATTTATGTTCACTGAGTTTTTTATATCTTGATTGGCTCTTGACAGTTTGTGAGAAAACAAAAAGGGGTTCAAGGGGGCCCTCCCCATGGGAAACTTTTCTGGAAATTTTTTTAAAATTTTTCCGGAAAAAGTGCTCCGAAAAAAAATTCCAACTCGGGAAAAATTCCGGAGAAAATATTCCAGCCCCCAATAGGAGGGTCCCATGCAGGAACCCTCTTTGGCGTGATGTGATTGGCCGGACAGGAAGAGCTGATTGAAATTTTTTGCCGGATTGACTTTTTACCCGGTTATCCTATTGAGGCCGCCGCGGGGCGCCCTTCGGGGCGGCGGCAAGCATCGCAGGTAAAAATCTTTTTTATGCACCCATGAGTTCGAATAAAGGATAATTCTCGATTCTGTTGTCATTTTAATCGAGAAAATGTAGTCCTAACTTTCTGTAAATCCATCGTATTCCTATTAATATCACAATTCCGATTAATCCTGTCATTATAACGGCAAAAATCTGATAAAGTTGATTTTTATCATCGATTAAAAGCAAAGCGGCATAAGCCCAACCTACAAAAATCAAAGATAAAAGAAGAGCGAATGCAATACCTACGGCAATATCTGCACCTTTGCCCAATATTAACCACCCGATAAAAAAAATTAAAGCACAGATCCCGAAAGGCTTCCAGAAATTCATATTTTATCATTGAATTAATCTATCAAAAAAGATCCGCTTTGAAATAACTCGGAAGTAGATTACTGTACAAGCAGATTTTGATCCCCAATGAAATTCTTTTGGGGCTGGAATAACTTTGATTAAAGCACTTAATTTTTTACAATTATTTTCTATTCTTGCCGCTGAATAGCCAATATGAAACCATTAAAAGTCCAATTATTATTAGAGTGTATTCAATCATCGTGTAATACGGAATAGTGCTTGGGAAGTTTAGAAAAAACATAGAGATTGGAAACATCAAGATTCCGATAACTAAGAGAATCCCACCAATTAGACAAACCCGTAGATTTTTTTTCATTTTAAAGATCTTTTACAAATCACTACAAAATATTTTTTTTTAATGAGAATGGATCTCACATCTTCGTAATCGTCAGGATCACATCGCCGACCGTGATCACATCAACCTGTGCGCCCTCTTCCATATACGAATATTTTGGTGTAAAGGAATTTTCAGGAACTGCGGTTTCACAACCATCCAGCATAATTGTTGCCGGTGGGTTTGCCAGTTGCTCCGGTGAGAGCGCCGTAATAGCCGCCATGAAAGCCTGTGCCTGTTTGCGGAATGTGGGGCCCACAACCGAGCGGTTGAAGTCGATATCGGTGATCACCCGGTCGAGTTTTGCAGCATCCGTCCGCCAGTGAACATCAGCATTGAGCGTGCGGCCGGTATCGCCCTCGTCATTGACCGTGTGGGGTGCGTAGATGGTGACCTTCCCGAGCGGCGCGTTGAGGGCAAGGCCGGCGTCATGCTTGTATTTGCGCACTTCGGCAACAACCTGTACAAGCAGGTTGCCTTCCATTCGGGCTGCGTCATCATCGTAGGTGAATGCAACCCACGGCTGCTTGTGCACGCTCTTGCCGGGACTGAGGTGCGAGTAGCACTCCTCGGCAAAGTACGGGGTAAAGGGCGCTAGCAGCCGGCAGAGCGCATCGAACGCGGTGTGCAGGGCAAGGCACGCACCCTTCCGTGAGGCATCGTTCTTGTACAGCCGGCCCTTGACCAGCTCGATATAGTTGTCCGCCAGCACTTCCCATGCAAACTCGCGGATGGCCTTGAGGGCGACATCGAACTGGTAGGCTTCCAGTGCAGCGCTCACCTCCTCAACCGTATCCGAGAGCCTGACGAGCAGCCAGCGATCGGCAAGCGCGGTGATCTCTGCATCCGGAGCAAAGCCCTCTTTCTCCAGCTGGATCAGGGCAAACTTGGTGATGTTCCACATCTTGGTCTGGAACCGGGAGGCGGCTACCACATCGTTCCAGTTGAACATGATGTCAGAACCCGTTGCCGCACCCATAGCCCCCCACTGGCGGAGCGCATCGGCGCCGTACTTGACGAGGATCTCTTCGGGCACGATAATATTGCCCCGGCTCTTGCTCATCTTGAAGCCGTCTTCGCCGAGCACCATACCATTGACCAGGATCTCGTTCCAGGGTTTCTGGCCGGTGAGTGCCACTGAGCGCAGGATCGTATAGAACGCCCACGTCCTGATAATATCGTGGCCCTGCGGGCGGATCTGGGCCGGGAAGAAGGGCGGGGTGCCGCTGCCATCCCAGCCGGTGACGTTCAGCACCGAGATGGACGAGTCCATCCAGGTATCAAGCACATCCACTTCGCCGGCAAATTCCATGCTGCCACATTTCTTGCAGGGATGCTTCGGGCTGACCTGCGTGGGATCGACGGGCAGATCTTTGTCTTCCGGTACCGTCATCTCGCCGCATTTCTTACAGAACCAGACCGGGATCGGCGTGGCAAAGATGCGCTGACGGGAGATACACCAGTCCCACTCCATCTGCTCCACCCAGTTCTCCATACGAAGGAGCATGTGTTCCGGGAACCATGTGATCTGGTGGGCAGCATCCGCAATCTCTTTGGGCTTGATCTTTACAAACCACTGGCGTTCTGACAGGATCTCGATCGGCGTCTTGCAGCGCCAGCAGGTCCCCACGCGCTGGGCGAGGTTCTCCTGCCGTTTTAAGATATCCTGCGCCTTCATGTCTGCGAGGATGGCAGCCCGGCATTCAGTGGTATTGAGGCCCTTGTATTTGCCGGCAATGTCTGTCATCTTCCCTTGGCGATCGATCGCTTTCCTGAGCGCAAGGTTGTGCTGTTTCCACCAGTGGACATCCTGCTTGTCGCCAAATGTACAGATCATCACTGCACCGGAACCAAACGCGGGATCGACTGCCTCGTCCAGCACCACCGGGACATCGTGGCAGAAGAGCGGGACTTTCATGGTCCTGCCTTTCAGCTCGCGGTAGCGCTTGTCCTCCGGGTGAACCGCGATGGCAACACAGGCTGCCAGCAGTTCAGGCCGGGTGGTAGCGATCTCCACGCCATCGAAATCGAAATAATTGAGCTGGGTCTCCCTGTCTTCATAGGAAACCTCGGCAAATGCGATCGCCGTCTCGCACCGGGTGCAGTAGTTCACCGGGTGTTCGCTCTGGTAGATGTAGCCGGACGCGAGCATGCGCAGGAACGAGAGCTGGGTCTTCCCGTAATACTTCGGCTGCATGGTGACGTACTCGTTCGACCAGTCAGTCGAGAATGCCATCTTTCTGAGGGTGATGCGCATCAGGCCGATGTTCTTTTCCGTGAGCTCGCGGCACATCCGCCGGAACTCTTCGCGGGAGACATCGTTTTTCGTGATATGATTGAGTTCCTCGACTTTCACTTCAGTCGGGAGCCCGTGGCAGTCCCAGCCCTGCGGGAACATCACGTTGAATCCCTTCATCCGCTTGTAGCGGGCGAAGAAGTCGATGTAGCACCAGTTCAGTGCATTGCCGATATGGAAGTTGCCGGTAGGGTACGGTGGGGGGGTGTCGATCACGAACTGCGGTTTTTTTGAGTTCTTGTCAAAAAAGTGATCTTCATCGCGCCAGATACTGCGCCAGCGCTCCTCCACCTCCGCAAAATCATAATTCTTGGGTAGTTCCTGTGATGACGCCATTCCGCAGATGTTTGTCGTTGAAATAAAATATAGTAATCGGATTCAAAAGCGACGAACGGTAAAGTCCCCGCGCCTGCTTGAACAGATACCCTGCCCATGCGATAAAGCTCTTTTTTTGTTTTAACAGCACATGATGTATAAATGGCACGACAAAGAGGCCTTGGATATGCAGCGGCAATTACCGGTGCGGCTATCCTGGTCGGACCCTATCTCAAGCCGGCATGGCTCATGGGACTGGTCGTGATCCTTTTCGCACTTATTCTCTGGCGTTTTTTCGATGCCAAATATCTCAGTTATGCCATGTGTGCTCTTGCTGCGCTCTATGGCGTTACGCTCCTTCCCTTCTTTGTCTTTGCCACCTCGCTTGCGATGATTGTGCTGGGGGAGCTCGTCTTCCAGACTGATGCAGACGATCTCAATACGTACCTGTATTATGTCATCTCGACTGCATGGGCGGGGGTTCTTGTCATGGCGTACCTGAACGAGAGGGCTATCCTGACCGTTATCTTTGGTATCATCGCTGCGGTTCTCTTAAAGGTAATTCTGCTCAAGTACGAGGACTCGCTAATCCTTGAAGCAGTTGGGGTCGCGATGACGATGTGGCTGATCCAGGAGCTCAACTACCAGGTGAATCTCCAGCTGGTGGTTGCTGCGGTGATCGTCGGGTTTACGTTCGGTTACTTTGCCTTCCGTGCCAAAACCGCTGATCTCTCCGGACTCTTCTCTGCTACGCTTGTGGGAATTATCCTGCTCGTTTTTGCCGATGCCCGGTGGTTCATGATCATGCTCGCGTTTTTTATCCTTGGCTCGGTCGCTACCAAGTATAAGTTCGAGTATAAGAAGCGAATCGGTGTTGAGCAGGGCCGTGGCGGGGCACGGGGGTACCGTAATGTCTTTGCCAACGGGATCGTTGCCGCAGCTGCAGCAGTACTCTATGGTGTCTTCCAGGAGCCAATCTTTATTGTGATGTATGTCGGCTGCGTGGCAACAGCAGCGGCGGATACGCTTGCGAGCGAGATCGGTGTCACCGGCGGAATTCCGTACCTGATCACTACGTTCAGAAAAGTGCCCATCGGTACGAACGGCGGTGTAACCCTTGTTGGTGAATCTGTTGCACTTTTCGGGGGTCTTGCAGTCTCGGTTGTTGCCTTCCTGTTAGGTGTGATCACCCTTCCCATGGTCGCGATCTGTACGTTTGCCGGTTTTATCGGCACGAACATCGACAGTCTTGCCGGGGCAACCTTTGAGAACCGGGGTATCTGGGGCAATGCAGGTACCAACCTGATCGCAACGATCGGTGGCGGACTGGTGGCAATGGGGCTTTTCTTTGCACTCCACCTGAATTAAGAGAACCTGCCTTTATTCATGGATGTCGTTTGGAAATACCGTACTGCGGTCGGAAGCTGATGTGCCAGTTTTCCCTGTACGATAATGTTGCACGCATTGACTTGACTACCAACATGAGAGCTGAAACCCCCATCCCCCCAAATATGATGATCACCGCCGCCCCAGGAGGGATGCCCCGCGGTGGTTTTGGTGACTAAATGCTACCTCCTCATTTGCCCCGCCGTGCCTTAAGAGAAGCCCTGAGGCGGCGAACTCTCAAAATTGAATGTGTCATCGTTCTGGTGCGAACACGATCGGTTCATGTCGATTTCTCCAGAGCCAGCAAAACCCTCATTCAGTTGTTCAGAATTTCCTGCAGAGCTGATGGCCGACTGCTGTGCCTTCCTCTCACAGAAGAATTTCGGCAATACTAACTTGCTTGAAAGGGCGAAATAAAAGTAAAAAAAGTTTTCTTATGGCTGACCTGCCATATCCCCGGGAGAATTTCTCCTTTTTTAGTTCCCGGTTTTAATATTTGTACCAGCGTCCCTTGCTGTCATACTCTCCGGTGATTTGCTGTTCGATTGGCATTGGACCCCGGGTGAGTGTTGCACCCTGAGTGAGCGAGCGGAAAAAACATGCCTTATAGGCAGAGAGGACGGGCAGCAGTATCAAAAAGCCTAAGAAGAGGCAGACTGCGGTTATCACCGCTCCGTCAGACCCAATCATGCCCATAAGCTGTTCGGGAGTAAATGCTGCCATCTGTGTCTCGTTAAAGCGCGTGAGCGGTTCGAGTTTGTCATAGAGTGCTGCTTCCCAGATAAGCATGAGTGAGAATGTAATTACGACGAACACTGCCGCTGATATTACATAGAACTTAAGCACCCGTGCGGATTGTGTGGTCACCAGTTCGATACTGCGCTTTATGGCATCAAAGATCCGCAGGTTTTCAAATACTGCTGCTGTATCGAAGAAGACCGTGAGGAATGCCACCGGGATAAGGATAAAGATGGAAAATATCCCTACAAACTCCGGGTTCGCCGGGACACCCCCAAACGAGAGGGTGATCACGACAAGGGCAATGAGAATGAGTGCGCAGAAGATGATCACCAGCAGGGGCAGCAGTACCCGGAAGAAATACTGAATCCCCCCTTTGAAGAGTTCACGGATGCCGCCGTTCCCGTTCCGGATCACCGCATAACTCCCGGCAAGGAAAAAGATCGCTATGAATGAAAAGATCAGGATCAGGCGACTGGCAACGAAGATGCCCTGTGTATTGGATATCATCCAGAGCACTGCAGCCAGTATACCTGCCACCAGTCCCGGCACCCAGAGTACCGGGATGGTCCTGAGCAGGCCGAGAGCTTCTTTGAGTTCAGTTAAAACCATGATTAACGGTTCCTCGGCATTGCAACGATCTCGCGTACCTGGAGATCGAAGAAGTTTGATGTGTGCGCGGGCCTGATTACGCAGACAGTATCCGCGCCGCTCATAGTGCCCCCGACCGCGATGACTTCATCGCTGATGCCGATAGCCCCCTGGTCAGCGGCAATAAGTACGCATTCGACTGCAACTTTGAGCCCGACGGCAACCGTGCGCCGGAGGGATTCAGCGATCGCATCGGAGCGCGATCCGCCGCCAATCTTGGGAGAACGGGAGAGAGCTCGTTCCAGTCCGGAGAGCGCGTGCGTGCCGGTCACAATATTCACACCCTGCCCGCGCAGGCGCTCCGCGATTTCCTGAGAGAACTCCCACTCGCCGGGTTTTACAAATCCCATGACATGCGAGACGACAACCAGGTTGAGTCCCGAACCTTTCATTGCAGCAAAGAACTTCTCCGCAGTTGAGCCGGATGTGCTTGCGACAACGATTGTTTTAATGTTGAGTTCCTTTGCGCGCCCGATGGCAAACCGGGCTGCATCGGCAGTGTTTGCATCCCCCGGCTTTTCGAAATACCAGATATTTTTCTGCGTGAACGTCATAAGTACCTTTTATTAAGCCGGGATGGAAAAACTTTGTCAGTTTCTTCCCAGACCCAGAAATGATGGTTATGAGATAAAATATTCATTGAGGAACCAGATATGATTACCCTAGCGCTTGCAGGAAAACCGAACTGCGGAAAATCCACTTTTTTTAAGGCCGCGACCATGGCAAACGTTGAGATTGCCAACTACCCCTTTACGACCATCAACCCGAACTTTGGTGTCGGGTATGTGCGTACAAAGTGCCCGTGTCATGACCTCAAACTCACCTGCACGCACTGCGTTGATGGCAACCGGTTTGTGGCCGTGAACCTGATCGATGTAGCCGGTCTCGTGCCCGATGCCCACAAGGGCAAGGGGCTGGGCAACCAGTTCCTCGATAATCTCCGCCAGGCGGATGCGATCCTCCATATGATCGATGCCAGCGGCGGCACCGACAGCGAAGGCAACCCGGTGGGCGCGGGAAACCATGACCCGGAAGAAGATATCAAGTTCCTCATCTACGAAATGACGATGTGGGTGCACGGGATCCTTGACAAGCACTGGACGCGGATCAGCCGGCAGTCGCAGGGCAAGGGCGCGGCTATCGAGGCGGGAATAGCAGAGACCTTCACCGGCCTTGGCATCACCATGGAAGATGTGCGCGATATCGAACTGGAGCTCAAGATCGACCTGATCCACGCATCGATCGATGATCTCATTCCCCTGTGTGCCGAGATCGTGAAGATCTCAAAACCCATGCTCGTCATCGGCAACAAGATCGATGAGACCCCCGAGGCGCTGCGCACGAAACTCGCGGCAGCCAAGGTTGCGTTTGTGAGCGCGGCCTCCGAGCTTGCCCTCCGCAATGCGGCAGGAGCGCACATGATCCAGTACCTGCCGGGCGATGAGGAATTCAGGATTGCCAACGAAGGTTCGCTGACCGCACCCCAGAAAGCCGGGCTTGCAAAGATCGCTGCCCTGATGAAGCAGAACCATGGCACGGGTGTCCAGCAGGCGATCAACCGTGCAGTCTACGAGTTGCTCGATATGATCGTTGTGTACCCGGTCGAGGATGAGAACCACTTCTGCAACAAGCAGGGCGATGTGCTGCCCGATGCGTTCCTGATGAAGAAGGGCTCGACCCCCCACGATCTCGCGTTCCAGGTGCACACGGATATCGGCAAGGGTTTCCTGTACGCAGTGGACGCCCGGACCAAGATGCGCATCAAGGAGAATCACGTACTCAAGGATGGCGACATCATTAAGATCGTGAGTGCGGCCAAGTAAGAAAATCCCTTTTTTATATCTGTTGTGAACTTACTTTTTGGGATTTTCCCCTGGATCCCAATGCGTTTGCAGAGAATTTACCCGGAGTCTGTGTGAAAAGAGGGGGGTTATATGATACCTGGTTGTGCCGTTTGTCCTATCTCAACGGGTCGCCCGTATCTGTTCCGTGGTTCTTTTCGAAGATCGTATTGGTGATGAGCGTATCTCCCTCCAGAAAAAAAGGTCAATTATCTGATGAGGCGGGGTGTCGCCAATGCCGTTACGGTTGGGGAAGATGAATTGCCCACCCGGCCATCCCGAAACCACAATTCATTATCTCCGCCACGCAAATAATCAAAAGAAAAAGACAAAATAAAATAAGAAGTATTTTTGTCTTCTTTTGCATATTTTTTAATTATATTATCAAGTTTTAATATTTTGGGTTGATTACCGGATTTTTTTCACTATCCGCTTCCTGATATGATCGCGCTATCTATGGTGATCCATTCGCTATTCCCGTGTGCCGGGTTCGGAGGTTCCTGTTGTTGTTTCTTGTTCTCATTTATGTGTGCGATAAGGTCAGCTTCGAGATAGACCGGGATGTCACACTTCCTGCATGATGCACAAGTCCACAGTTCTATCTTCAAGATCGTGAGTGCGGCCAGGTAAGAAATCTTTTTTCTGTCTGGCTTTTCTGTCCGGCTGAAGTACCAGAATAGTAAACCGTTGGTAAATTATCACAGGGGACCTGGCCGGATCCTGCCCTAGCCTATAGAATATTTTGAGCCCGGAATCCGGCTATATTACGTACAAATCTTTATTTTTGTATACTGCTGTATACTGTAGTATATGGCTGAGGTTACAACGGTCAGGATGCGGGCTGAGACCAAGGCTCTCCTTGACGATTTGAAATTGTTTCCCCGGGAAACGTACGATGATGTAGTTCGGCGGTTAGCTGAATCTGCATATGATGACGAGCCTCTGACCCCCGAAGAGATTGAAGCGATTAAAGAGAGTGATGAGGATATCAAAGCCGGACGCCTCCGGTCCCTCAGGGATATTATGAAAGATCTGGGCGATGATAAGGTTATCAAGGCCCGGAAGCGGTGAAGTCTTGTACCGGATTTTTCTAACCCGCCGGGCAGAGAAAGACCTTGCTGCTATTCCTCAGGAACACCGTATCAGAATCGAAAATGCCCTTGAGCGGTTTGCAGCCAGCCCGGACCAGCGACATGATCTCGTGAAGGTTAAGGACAGCCCCAAGACTGCGCCACGTTACCGGCTACGGATTGGAGAATACCGGGCAACGTTTTACATGCACCACGATGTGCTGATCATTGAAATTCTCGCTATAGGGAAGAAAAAGAATTTCTCATATTGATTTCTCTGCCTCGCGAGTATCATGTCACGTTGAATCTCTCTTGCCGACCACTCCGGACCTGCAAGCTTGGTAACCCTGCGGCGCAGTATCCCGTCCCGCCCGTCAGAGTATGACGGGTGTCATACATTTGTCTGACAATCCAGCCGCACATTGCAAAAACAGCGGCAAAAATCCCCCTTTTTTGGCAGAAAACGGCATTTTCCCCGCAAGCCTTATATAATGAAAATTCGAACAGGAGAATTACCGAGAAGAATGGTAGGAGGTGAAGTTCATGAGTGGAGAAATTTACCAGGCACAGGTGATTCGGAATTTCTTTGAGTGTATCACGGGAACCGATCGGAACCTGACCCGCATCTACATGTGCGTAATGAGTCTTGCAAAACTCCGCATGGAGTCTCCCGAGAAGATGTCGGCCCTTGTCGACCAGCTGAGGAAGAGCAAGATGCAGAAGGAGTTGTCCGTTGACATCCTCGATTACATGTGCGATGCAGCGAACCAGATCGAACTCAGCATGGTCCAGACCGCGTTCGGTGTCAAGGATATCCGTGAAGTTGCTCAGGACTTCAGCGGTATCAGCATGGACAGTTTATAATCTTTTGTCATGAAAATTTTGAAAACTTCCGACGATAGAGTAGACAAATGGAAATTGAGTTTGTAGAGCAAAATTTTCATTGCTTTGGTGCGAAGTCTTTGACTTCATGCGGGTTTTTTTAGTGGTGGGGATTTAATAATCGAATTAAATATTTTGCCTTTAGGTAGGTCGTTAAGGATTTCTTAATCTTCATTCACTTTTTAAAAGCTCAAGGGTTAGTTGAATTTCTTTTTGTATTTCCCTTAAATTAGATAGAGAAACAAATTTTTCAGGTTCCTTACTCAGAATATTGTATTCTTCCATTAACGAATTGATTTTAATTATTGATTTTATTGTATCCTCTCTGAAAATGGATATCTTTTCAAAATTTTTGTTCAAAAATGTATATTTCGATTTAAAATCATAATTCTGAAGAATATCATTTGGATTTTCAATATCCGGTCCATTTTCAAGGTCGTCAATATCTATTCCATCTGGAAGTTGAAGTTCTTCCAATTGGAAAACCGCACTATCATAGCGTGAAATTGCATGATCTAAATCGTGTTTTAATTGTTCTAATTCGAAAGAGAACACTTTGCTGTATTTTTTTCGTAAATTTCGTTGGATCCAATAATTGTTCAACCCTGTAAGAATAAACGCGACGACAACTCCGATTACTACTGACACAATCGATGTTATAATATCGGTCATAATTTTTTCACTTTTAAATTGGTTTTAGTTCCATTTACAGAAATAATGATTGTCATTGGTGAAGCAGCATCAGATTCACAAATCTTCTGAATCTGTCCTTTCTGACAATTGTATCAGCACCTGTACCCTCAACGAAATCCTTACCGCATTATAAGCGCAAAAAAGGTTTGCGGGATTGCATGATGTAAGGGAGGCATCTTAGGAATTGGAATAACGATGACACCGCCGCCCCCGAAGGGGCGCCCCCGCGGCGGTTCAGAAACTTGCCATCCCTTTTAAACCGGCCCTGCCCAGCGAGGCCCCGCCGAGGCGGCCGAGCGACCCCCGCAGGGGGTAGGTCAGCTTATTTTTCAAATTCACCTAAAGTTTTTACCCCAGGTGCTTTTCGATAAATCCGATCACCTTGATCCCGATGAGCATGAACACTTCTCCTTCCAGCAGTCCCCTCTCGGCATCTTCATCGGTCTGCTCTTTGATCGCGGGCGGGTATTTTGTTCTTGGGACTATCCCGAACGTCTCCCCGAAGATCTCTTCACATTCCTCGTTTATCCCTCTCCCAGCAACCCCGCCATCAACCCGCCGATGACATAATTCACCCGCCGCATCCGGTCCTGTATCCGGATCCAGGAATCCTCATCCACATCTTCAGACATGAGCGGATTATCGCAGTACACGAGAATCTTCCCGTCATCCTCTTTCGTTGCGCACCATCCGACCGACCAGACGAGGGCATCGATAACTGGATTTTCAAGGGTTGGCCTGATCAGCGAAGCGATTGCCGGATCCGACAGGTACGCAACGGGTTGGTCGTCGACCTTTCCTTCCCGCAGCCCGGCAATTTCCCTGCGCCGCGTGTCGAGCGTGACGAGCAACTCGTCCTGCAATGAAAGCGAGAGGTCGTCCCTCGATGAGGTGCAGATCTTATCAGTCGCATCAAGATCGCGTTCAACCGCCGGGATCCCGGTCCGGAAATTATCGTTCACCTCAGCAGTTATCTTCAGGGCGAGCCGGTCCTCCGGCCGAGCCGGGTCCGGCACCGCCATTACGCTGACGGACACGAGCTCGACAATCCCGTGTCGGGCCAGGTCTTCCTGCGCCTCGGGACAGAGCGCCTCGACAAGGTTCATTGCGACACCTCATTCGGTACCCCGCCGTGCATAATCTCTAACCCTTCCGGTATCCTTATCTCAACTTTTCTATCGGTACGTCCTTTGATTTCTGTCATAACAAATTCCTCTTCACTCGTGTTCTTCCGCGTTCTTTAAAAAATTCAACAATCTCTCTGCTACGGCGGGCGGGAGCATCCGGGTATCCCGGGTTCCGGCCCTGTGCCGGTGAATCTTCCCGGGGAGGGGGTTCTCCGGAATCGTCACCGTATTTGTTTCCGCCCGGGCCTCTCCCGGGCCCTTGCCCGTTTTCCGGGAAAAACGCCGCTGTAACAATGCTAAATACTGTCATCTTCGGGGCATGGAACTCTATCAGATAACCCATATGAGGCTGGAATGAATGTTTCCCAAAACAACCATGTCGGTTTTTCGAAAAACCATGTCGGTCGGACCCCCGGGACAAGGCATCGGAGGCAGAAATGGGTTCTGTTGACCTCATGTAATATTCCGCTCTCCGGACTTCCCCGGTGCAGTCGGAGATACTATTCCCCCGACGGAAGATCTCATGATGTCCCTCCGGACCGGGTACTGTGCATTTTTCCCGGACACCGTCTCCCGGACAGGCCCCAGCCCGTTTTTTCGGAAAAATGCCCCTGTAACAATGCTAAATCCTGTCATCTTCAGGGTACGGGATGGCTTCAGACTGCCAGTCATGGGCTGAAATGAACGTTTCCCACAACAATCATGTCGGTTTTTCGAAAAACAATGTCGGTCTGACCCCCAAAGCAGGGCATCAGAGGCTGAAATGGGCTCTGTTGACCTCATGTTATAGTTCGCCTCCCGTCTTCCCCGGTTCAGATAAGGAATCCGGTTCCCCGACGGATGATCCCCCGCCCGGTGATCCTGCCTGGTTGGCAGCGACCGGGTTCCCGGCATGAGCAACCGCCCCGGTAGCGGGAACGTGCTTTCCGCCCGCTGCCGGTTTTTCATTTTCCCGGTCAGCAATTATTACCGTGTTGGCCTGACTGATCGGATCTTTCGTTTCGCCCACCGGTTTCCCGCCGGTTTTTTTCTTCTTAAGCCAGCGGATGATCGGGCTGTGGGGATCAAGGGGGACCGGACCCGGCGCAACGGTGACTGCCGGCAATTTTGGCGGGAGGCTGCATAACCCGGGGACGATCTCCCCGGGGGTGGCCGGGCTGGAGGAGGATGGGTTCGTGACGGGGGGAGATGACAAGATGATAACGGGCATCCCATTCACGAACGGGAATCCATATCCATCGATCTCGATGAGCCCGGTCTCCGCTAACCGGAAGAACCTGAGCATACCGTATCGCGAGTAGAGCCAGAGTTCGCGAGAGACCGGACCTCCGAAGGGGATCGCACAGAGCCCGTTCACGGCTTCGGAATAAACCCAGGTAATCTCCGCGATCGGCGCGTGGAGCCGCGTAGCCATCATGAGCCGGACCATGGCGAGGATACCGTTCCCCGCGATCGTGAAATCACAAATATGATCCTGCGATGGCTGGAACCGCATCACGCGCCCCCGCATCAGGGCAACCGGGATAGCAACGTCAAAACCTCTGGTTGGCGGCGGCCCCCTGCTCATGAGGTACATCTCTCAGACACTAAGATCAGGGACTCACTCGTTTCCCTCAGCAAATGTCCTTGCATCAGGATTACCGGTTGCAGCGTAGAGAATTTCTCGGGCATATGGTAAGGAACTAAAAGATATTTTTTTATTATATATTAGCTGAATCGGGGCAGTTCAATAGTATATCCAGATGGTTATACTATCCGAATCTCAACCCCGTAACGCTACAGAGAAAAAAGATGGGGGCTGATGACCCCCATACCCCCAAATGCGATGACGCCGCCGCCACCGAAGGGGCGCCCCCGCGGCGAGTCAATGACCTTTTTCATTTAAACCGACCTGCCCAGCGAGGCCCCGCCGAGGCGGCCGAGCGACCCCCCGCAGGGGGAGGGCTTGCTCAAAATATGCGAGATGAAGTCCCCCCTCCATACTCTCACGCAAACAAATGAGGGGGGGATACCTGCCCCACCTCCCCCCACTCCGACTTAAGAGGAGGGACCCCCTACTCCCCACTCTTGCGCGAGACAGGGTACCTCCCCCCCTTGCCACAGAGATCCTGTATCCGCCTTTTTCGTTCCTATTATCCGGCACCAGCTCAAACCGCTAGAATTTTTATCCATCCCCGTCAAATCCCGGTTAACCATGCCCTCAACGGTCAAACCCTGGAAGATCCTCATCATCGCGATAATTCTCATTACCTTGGCGTTTTTTGGCTGGACCTGTTACCAGTTCGATCAGATGGCACGCCAGAGCGAGCGCCATACCTATAGCTATACCATTGATCTCTCCTACGACACCACGATCGATAACGTGACATTCTTTCTCCCCGTCCCTGAACGGAACAATACCCCGCTTTTCATCGAATCTCTCTTGAACGGGACTGCCTATGGAATATCTCCGGACTGGAACCTTTCGATCGTTCGCGAGAATGGAACCCCCATGCTCGCGATACGGGCTGCCAGGATGGTTCCTGAATATCACGGGTACCCGATCCGGATCGAGCCGGGAGCGACTGTTCTCCCAACGACCCTGGTCCCCGGCCGCGAGTACTCCAGCGATACGCCGGTACTCATGCCCGTATCAATCGGTGTAATGGAAACGAGTACCTCGGAGATCAACACCCGCACCCCGGTTGACCATGAACCGGTCTTCTTTCCCCGGGGCGTATTTACTCCGGCAACAGGCATCCTAACGGCATACAATGGCCCCGTATACGACCACCGTGTCCCGGTTTATATCAGGTTTACCTCAGATCACCCTGCGGCGATCTCGCTCCGTGTCGGTGTCCATGGGACCAACATGATCTGGAAAGGTGGCTGGCAGAGTAATTCCTACTCTGATACCGTAGTTCTCGATATCGCAAACGATACTCAGGGATGGATAATGGGAGAGGGGAGGCTCTCCACTGCGAGCGGGGTATATTATTGAAACCGTTGGGTTTCGAAGAGAAAGGAGATTTTCACTATTAATCTCAGCGCCCGCCCCTGCCGCGAAATCGCCACCGCATGATAATCGCGAAAACAGGTTTGCGGTATTGCATGATGGAAGGAAGACTATGCGGTTTCTGGAGGGAGTGTCAGCATTTTTTCCAGGAACCCCCAGCGAATACTCCGAAGTACGCAGAGAATGATCGTTCTTTATCCTGCGTCCCTTTTTTATAGAATCTGCCATCCCCTGGTAAGCGGATTAACAACAGACCTGATCATGTTGACCGGGGAATGATTATCTCCCACGTGGTGCCACCATCCTGTCTCATGCTGATCTGCCCGTTAAGTTGGTCGGTGAAGAGATTGACCAGCTTGAGCCCAAGTGAATCGGCATTCTTCCAGTCTATCCCTTCCGGCATGCCGATACCGGTATCCCTGATGGTAAGCATAATATCACCAATCGGGCGGGATTCCGCCGTAACTGCGATCTCCCCATGCCTGCCGTCCGGGAACGCGTACTTGAGACTGTTTGAGATGAGTTCATTGCAGATAAGGCCGAGCGGTATGGCAGTGTTGATGTCAAGAACCAATCCCCTGATGTTAACAGAACTGGTCACCTGGGACTGGGGAAAACCATAGGACCTGAACAGGTTCGTAGTAAGGAACCGGAGGTAATCCTCCATGTCAATATGCGAGAAGTCACCAGAACGGTACAGCCGTTCATGGACCGAGGCCATCATGCGCACCCGGCTCTGGCTTTCCTGAATAACGTCGAGCAGTTTCGCGTCAGTGATATATCTGGACTGCATATTGAGGAGGCTGATGACAATCTGGAGGTTGTTTTTTACCCGGTGGTGAATCTCCTTAAGAAGGCTCTCCTTCTCCTTAAGGGAGCTCTTCAGCTGGTCCAGTAGGTTCAACCGGTCAGTAATATCTTCGAAAGATATGACGGCACCTTCAACGGTACCGTCCCTGATGATGGGTGCTGAACAGAATGCGACCGGGAATGTGGTGCCATCACCGTGCCGGAATAAGTCATGATCGCACATCTGCGTTGTACCTGCGTGAAGTGTTTTGAAAAAGCTGCAGTCTTGCAGATCGCGAAGAGAGCCATCCGGGTTGCCGGGGTGGACCAGTTCGCCTGCGTTCCTTCCTATGAGATCGAGCGGTTTTTTGTATTCCAGTATCAGCGAACCGGAAGGATTGATGAAGGTAATACAACCCTTACGGTCGATACCGAATATTCCTTCAGCAGAAGACTCCAGGATAAGCCGCAACTGCTCCCTGCTGGAAAACAGGTTGCGTTCGCTATCAGCCAGCTTTTGCAGATTAAGTTGCAATTGTTTTTCTTTTTCTTCGAGTACCCGGTTGGATTCCTGCAATTGGGAATTTTTTTCAAGAATTGCCTGTTTCTGGCGGGATATCATCTCAGAAAGTATGGCGATGACAATAGCGATACTTATGAACATGATAACCCGTCCAATTGCGGCAAAGAGCGCCGGGATATTCCCATTTGTCAGCAGGTAATCAGCGACGAGGTAAAATCCACTGAGGAGGATTGCATATCCGATACCCCGGAATCTGTACCAGTATGCAGCAAGGATTATCGGGATATAAAAAAAATGCGTAAATACAATTTCAATCCCTGCATCCAGACTGATATACGTGAGAACGAGAGCGATGATGGTAAGGATTGCAAGGATTACCGGTTTTATCTTTTCACGAGATGGGTTTTCCAGATACTGGTGGATTTGCTGAGATATCCCGTATTTCATTATGCCTCCTGTCTGGGGAAAATATTATGGAACGAGGGAATAACTGGTGTACATCTTTACAGGTTGATACGCGTTTGCACATTACCCCGATTAGGATATATTAATGCATGAATAGAGTTTTTCGTATATTTAGTTTATCTGCTCTGGCGATGACCTTCTCAAGCCATGAAATACTGGCTGTTAAAAGATCTGATATATCGTTTGTTTTTACCTTGTTATGCATAAAAATCGATGATGAGTGCAACAATTAACGCCTTATGCTGTTGTTACATATCTGCTCTTTTCACTTCGATTGTCACCGCCCCCCTTCGCGAAAATGCCCCCTCATGATAAGCGCTAAAACCGGTTTGCGGTATTGCATGAGGATGGGCATGCAATTCCTGAGGAGGTACCGGTTGTTTTTCACATCTTGCCGGGCAAGGAAACAATTCTCACCCTTTCCTTATCTCTTCCATAAACTCCGGCCCGTACTTCTCCAGCTTGTATTCCCCGACTCCGGAAATAAGAGAAAAACTCTGCCGGTCACCCGGTCGGGCACAGGCCATTTCATGCAGACTCTTGTCCGGGAAGATGACATACGGAGGGACACCGTTCCGGTCTGCGATTGCCTTCCTGAGGGATTTCAGGCGCAGGAAGAGTGCCGCATCTTCCGTACTCGCGCTCTCCCTGTTCATGGCTGGTGCATGCTTTGCCGTTTCGCGTTCGGGAACCGGGAGCATGACCTGCGCTCTTCCTTTGAGCAGTTCCTCGCTTTTTCCGGTACAGCAGATTACCGGGTACTTGTCGCCCGTCCGGTCCAGGTATCCCTGCCGGACCAGCTCGTTGATCCAGGTGCGGTACTGGGCCTTGCTGTACTTTTTCCCGGAGCCATAGACCGGCAGGCTGTCCAGATGGTAATCCTGTATTTTTGTACTCTTTGAACCGCGAAGTACATCGGATATCAGTTCGATGCCGAACCGTGAGGGCAGCTGCTTCACGCAGGCAACAATCATCGTGGCCGGCCCTGTGCTGTCGATCATATCGGGCGGGTGATCGCAGTTGTCGCACGATGCGCAATTCGCCTCAGGGTAGTCCTCGCCAAAATAGTTGAGCAGGAATTTCCGCCGGCACGTGGTGGTTTCGCAATACTCCGTCATCTCCTGGAGTTTTTTGAGTGCCAGCCGGAGATTCCGCTCTCCAGCAGCATCGTCATGCTCAAGCATGGAACGGACCCGTGAGTAATCCCCCCGGCTGTAGAGGAGAATGCATTCGCTGTAGAGGCCGTCGCGCCCTGCCCGGCCGGTCTCCTGGTAGTAGGATTCCACGGTCTTGGGGAGGTCGTAGTGAATGACAAACCGGACGTCGGGCTTGTCGATGCCCATGCCAAACGCGACGGTGGCACAGACGATATTGATCGCATCGCGGATAAACGCGTCCTGGACCTTTTCCCGCACCGGTTTTGAGAGCCCTGCATGGTAGGCCTGCGCCTTGAACCCGCGTTTCTGGAGATCGGACGCAATCTCCTCGGTCTCTTTCTTACTGAGGCAGTAGATGATCCCGGAATCATTCCGGTGCTGGCCAACGTAATTGGCAAGAAAGACCATCGGGTTTTTTTTCGGGATAATCCGGTACTGGAGATTTTTCCGGTTGAAACTGCCGATGAATTCCTTAGCCTGCGACAACCCGAGCTGCTCGCGGATGTCCCTGCGCACTTCGGGAATTGCTGTTGCGGTTAATGCCACGAGCGGCACTGCCGGAAAGACTTTTTTCAATTGGGCGAGCTGCCGGTATTCCGGCCGGAAGTTGTGGCCCCATTCCGAGATGCAGTGCGCTTCATCGATCGCGATCAGATGAACCGGAGAAGCCCTGAGGGAATCCAAAAAATTGGTCTGCATGCATTTTTCCGGTGAGATGAACAGCAGCCGGAGATTTCCCTCTTTTAAGTCGTTTTCGATACGGGTCCGATCGCGGTAATCAAGCGAACTGTTGTAGGCCGCTGCCGGTATTCCCCGGGCATTGAGATCGTCAACCTGGTCCTTCATGAGCGAGATGAGGGGGGAGATGACCACCGTGAGACCGCCAAGGAACAGGGCCGGTAACTGGTAGCAGAGCGACTTTCCGCCACCGGTTGCCATGATCGCGAGCGTGTCATTGCCGTTAATGACAGATTCGATGATCTCTTTCTGGTGGGGCAGGAACTCATGGTATCCCCAGTATTTTTTCAGGAGTTCATCGGGTTTGATCATTGCAGGTACCTTAAAAGAATTACAGGGAAAATGAGTGGAACTTAGTTCGTCGGATCGCTACAAGAATCCTTTCACGTAAAAAAAAGAAGTGTGCTGCGTTACACGATTCCGAGTGCTTTTTTGTATCCCGTCAGCAGTCTCACAATAAATTTCCGGTGCTCACCCATGGCTTCCTCATCCTCCGGAGAAGCGATGAGCGCTGCTGCGTAAATGAGGACGAGTGCATTCTCCAGTTCAACTGTTCCGGGATCTTCAACCGCTTCCGGCGCGAGATTGATTGCAGTATAGATGCGTTCCCGCTCATCGAACCGCAATGACATATCCGCCGTGACCTTCGAATTGTCCAGGTCCTGCGCATTGGCAAGCACGATCATGAGTGCTTTTTTTAATGCTGCATATATTCCGCTGTCGGCAGGTTTTTTCCCCTGTTCCAGCAACCCGATGGCATGCGTGCATTCCTTTGCCGCGTTGGCATACAGGCCGAACCGGAATGCAAGGAATGCAGATGCGATCTCATGGGCAGTCGTATCGGGAATATCATCGGTCCCATCTCTTATTCGCAGGATATAGTCATTGAGAAATTTCTCCATAAGATCAGTGCGCTCCCCTCAGGTTTTATGGAATTATTATTGACGATTCCATAAGTAATTTTAAGAATCACTCTGACATGAACATATCTTTATGATCCGCTCGTATCCGGATCGATTCGCAGAACCCGGACCATCAGAGGATTATTAGGGCAAGCAGCGCCAACATAGAGGAACCGGTATGGGTGCAGTAATATTTTCTGATGTGCATGCCGATGCAGGAGCGATTGCCGCACTATCTGCATGTATACACACCCCGTCATTTTTGGAAACCTTCGGCCCGGTAGACCGGCTCATTAATCTCGGGGACATCCTTCATCGTGGGGGTCACCCGGCAGAAGCTCTTGAAACGATCCATTCCCTTGCGAATAAGTACCCCCTCATCTCTGTCATGGGAAATCACGATCATGCATATCTTAACGGGCTTATGGTCAGCGGGAGTGATGCAGCGAGCTTGTACCGCCACGAACAGTTGCGGGATTCACCCCTGCTTTCCCTGTTTGAACGGATGCCTATGGAATGGTCGGACAATGGCATGCTCTTTGTTCATGGGGGGCCGATGGACCTCGGCACCCAGACACTCCGGCTCAAATGCTGGCAGCGTCTTTCCCACAACGCCGGAGATTCATTTACCGGGTATCACTATACTGCAGAAATGGCATTTGAAGCCCTGCAGTTGCGGGGATTGACACACATGTGCTGCGGGCACCAGCATACGCATGTCTGCTGCCGAAAAACTCCGCAAGGCATCGTGCAATACCCGATTGAGTTTTTACCACTTTTCCAGAAAAAAAACATGCATAATCTGCAGCTTGAAGTGGCAAGGATACCTCTGGATTTGCCCACCATCAACCGGGTGGGCAGCTGCTATGGAAGCGAACCGGAATTTGCCTATACCGATCACTCCACCTTTTCCTACATCCGCATTGTCTGATAACAAGTTTTCATCCTGCTTTTTTCACGGTAACTCTTGGTGAAGGTACCGGAACTCGCCGATTTGCGGCTGCTTTGTGCATTACATATAAAGTCAGACACGTTTTATCAGTAATCTTTATATAATGTAACCACAAAGTGGTAATTATGCCTCGTGCAGGCGAGGGACGTTCGATCCGCATCGATCCCGAGGTGTATGAGGCGCTTCTCGTATTGAAACGAGGAAATATGACGTTCTCTGACGTCATTGCCCAGATGCTCAATGACTGCTATGGATGGTCGGAAAATTATCCGGCAAACCAGAGTGATCTCACAGACTTCGTAGAGATCAATGCGCGCTGACATTAGTACAGGCAGATCAACGATGGATTTGCCCGCACCTCTGGTACCTGTGTCGGATAAAATAAAAAAACCACGAAGACTTCACGGCAGATAAGCTCAGACGGCTTATCGAACCAGTCGATGAAATGTTTGCGGATCGGGATGAAAAATAAGAATGAAACCTGATGACGGGAATTGTCCGGTCTGTTACCCCCTCTCCGGCACATTCGTGTCAGCCTGAAATTGCACGTTTCCCCCAACAATACCCTCAATCTTTTCTCTGATCTCTTCTGTCACTGCCGGGATCTTTCCGGTGGTTTTGGCTTTCCACTGCCCGAGTTCACTCTGGAGCTGCCGTTCTTTTTCGAGCATACTTTTGAGCTGCGTTTTTTCCCGCATCAGTGAATTGCTCCGTACTACCATCGGGTGCGTAGACAGCAACGTCTCTGCGTTCCTGCATGCCTCATCGCAGGCAGCAAGTTCAGTACAGAGCTTTGCCATCGTGGAGCAGAATGCATCCGTATCGGAAAATATTTCGCGCTCCTCCCGGTTTTTTAAGGGAATTTCTCCCGCCGCGATCATCCGCTGTGCAACAGGACCGGCTGCGGCAAGTGCGGTGTTCATGCGAACGGGATCCGGCAGATCATGATCGGAGAGTATCTCGATGGCATGCCTGATGGAGGATATGTCTCCGGTCTGATGCTGCTGTCGTGCTGCAACCTTTTCCGCTTTCCTGAATACGTGGGAAGCGGTCATGGACCGTGCGGCATAGTTCCGGGTAATCTCATTGCGGGTCTTCTCTTTCTCCGCAAGTGCAGCTCTGCATTCGTGTATCGCACGATTACCATCAGCATCCGCTGCAAGCCCGGTCTCTTCGCGTTCGATTGCCCCGATCCGGGTGGTGATCTCATCGATGCGTCCAGATATCCGCCGCTCTTTCTCACGGGAGCGTTCCATATCCTCCTGCATATCCATGACGGATCGGTGCAGGGCACTGACCGCATCAATCGCTGCTTTCTCCTTCTGGTATGTGGCGAGCGCGGCGGTCAGCACATTCATCTCCTTTCCCATCCCGTCGATCGCCATCTTGACGGCTTTCATCTCCTCAGGAAAGACTGCCTGCAGGTATCGTCCCTGCCCTCGGTTACTGTTGATGCAGGATTTCAGGCATTCTACGGCATCGATATAGAACTCTTCAATGTCATCAGAAAGGGGTTTTACAAGGGCGGCATTCATCGCTTTTACGTACAGGGGCAGGGAATTTTTTGCAACCGCTTTAAGTTTGGGGTGAAGTGCCGGATCATGTTCGGAGCCGGAAATACTGTTGACGATATGTTGCAGTTGCGCTGCGGAATTCCTGATATTCTGCATCGGGGACTTACCTGCTCCTTCAAGTGCCATCCGTGCGTTCTTCTGCCGCTCTGCAGACCACGCGGGGATAGTACTAAAGGCAATAACTACGGGATCTGGTTTTTTAGGATTCAGGATATTTTTTAGGAAATCGTACATTCATTTCACCTGTACCGGTTCCTTACCGGCAATGTGTGCCGGCATGACCCTAATCATCGCGGGCGATCTGGCAGAGTCGTTCAGCACCGTCAATCTCCTTGATGACCTGGACGACTGCGGGAGGCAGGAGCATCTTCCACGGTTTACCATTGAGTATACGTTCACGGATTTTTGTACCACTGAGCGTGTCGCGCTCGTACATTGCCGGTGACTGGACTTTTATGCCCGCTTCTGTGAAGAGCCGGACAACCAGCGGATTTGATGAGTAGCAGAGATCGAACGGCGGTGCCATCGACTGGACATGCGCTACCCAGAGCGAGTTGCGCTTGATGTCCTCGATCGGGATCACGTAATAGGGGCAGCCCAGTGACGCAAGCGCCCGGGTGATCATGAGCACGCGTTCACCCGCGGTAAACGGGTTGTCTACCTGGTGCGAGAGTTGTGCGCTTCCGATACCGATGATGAGTTCGTCCACTTCCTCTGCAATATGTTCGAGCACTTCGTGATGCCCGTTGTGATACGGCTGAAACCGTCCGATATACAATCCCCGTTTCATGGTTGTCCCCCGGGAGCTCCCGCACCCAGATTTGCTATCCGCCCCGCAAATGCCCCTGCTGTGAAACCGGCATCGATATTGACGACCGAAATTACCGAACAGGACTGGAGCATGCTCGCAAGCGCGGCTCTTCCTTCGCCCATATACCCGTATCCAACGCTGACCGGGACGCCGATGACCGGTTTGTCAACCAGCCCGGCAACGATGGAAGGAAGTGTCCCTTCGCGCCCGGCACAGACAATGAACACATGCGCATCCAGCAGCGGTTTCAGGGCCGGGAAGAGCCGGTGGATGCCTGCCGCACCGACATCATATGCCGTACGAACCGTACAGCCCATCTCCTCGGCAATGCACTTTGCTTCCTCTGCAACCCGGATATCGGAGGTGCCTGCGGTTATGATTGCGACAATTCCTCCCGTGGGTTTTGGAGATTTTCCCGATGACAGGACGAGTACGTGGCCGGTCTGGCGGTATTCCGTGGCAATGTTCCTGCTTTTTGCAAACGACTGGATATGTGCAACCTGTTCGGGGCTCACGCGCGTGATCACGCAGCGCCCGGTTGTTTCTGCATGCCGCACGGCAATCTCCGAGAGGTGCGTGGTATCCTTTCCCTCCGCGAGGATTACTTCCGGCATTCCGCACCGGACGCCCCTTCCCAGATCGATACAGGCAAACTCCCCCACATGTTCGAGGCGGAGCCCTTCAATCACCCGGGCGGCCTCATCAAGGGTGCACTCCCCGTTCTTGTAGCGCGAGAGAATGTCCTGCACAGACTGGTTTGGTGGCATGGTTTTGACAATACAGATATGGAACGGCGTATAATAAGTTAGTTCATAGATATGTCCTATCTCATCTATGTCGCCATGTTCGGCACCGCTGCGGTTCTCTTTCTCTGGCTGCGGGATGCACGGATCTTTTTCAGGACGGGTCTGCCCGGTTACCGGAAGGCGGCGTACCATGGTGTGGGGTATGGGGCCCTTGCAACGCTTGGAGGGGCGTTTACCCTCACGATGCCCAATTTCGAATTGCTGGGTCTTGGGATGATCCTTGCTGCCATGTACCTGCAGGGACGAATTGTGCGGGAGAAAGTATGGGGAAACGAAGATACCTTCACCCGGTTCCTTGGCAGCGTACCAAGACACAAGGCGAATAAGAAATAACGATGCAAACAAAAACAGGATAAGGATTTTTACCATGCTCCAGAAACCGAGAGGAACGCGGGATTTTTTACCGGATGAGATGGAGGCGCGGCGCGCTGTCGAAGGGAAGTTGCGCGAGGTTGCGCGCTGCTATGGATACCGGGAAGTCTGCACTCCCGAGTTTGAGGATCTCGAACTTTTTACTGCGCGATCAGGGGAAGGTATCATCGACGAGATGTACGTCTTTGAGGATAAGGGCGGCAGGAAGCTTGCCCTCCGTCCGGAGATTACTGCCGCGGTGATCCGGATGTACATCAACGAGGCAAAGGTCGCACCCAAGCCGTTGCGCTGGTGTTATTTTGCCGACTGTTTCCGGTACGAGCGCCCGCAGAAGGGCCGGTACCGCCAGTTCTGGCAGTTCGGGGTCGAGCTGATCGGTGCGGATACGGCAGCGGCGGATGCGGAAACGATCATGCTGGCGTCCGATATGCTGAACGCAACCGGAGTCACGTATGAGCTGAAAGTCGGACACCTCTCGTTCATGAAAAATCTCGTAAAGGATCTCGAACCGGCTATGCAGCGGAAAGTACGGGCACACCTTGACAAGAAGGATTTCGACGGGCTGAATGCCACGCTCGAATCCTTAAACAGGACGGATCTTGCAGCCTCACTCACTGCTCTTATCAGCACCCGTGATCTTGCAGAAGCCTTCGAGATTGCCGGCGCGATTCCGGAGAAAGAACGGTTTGAGAAGACCATTAGATCGCTCGATGCATCCGGTGTGAAATACAGCCTGAACTTTGGCATTGCGCGTGGTCTCGATTATTATACCGGCATGGTCTTTGAGGGATTTGCGCAGAACCTCGGCGCTGAGAACCAGATCCTGGGCGGGGGGACCTACCGGCTTGCCCATCTCTTTGGCGGTGACGATGTTGCTTCCTGCGGGTTTGCCATCGGGTTTGACCGGGTGATGGTCTCTATCGGTGACATAACGCCAGCGATAGTTCCTGTTGTGGGACTTGTCTGCACGAGCGAAGGGCGTAACCGTGCGCTTGAAGTTGCCCGGGCATTACGCAACGCGGGCATCCGCACGGAAATAGATCTTATGGAGCGCGGACTCGGAGCTCAGCTCGCCCATGCATCAAAAACTGCGAATTTTGCGATTGTGATCGGCCAGCGCGAGGCTGAGTCCGGGCAGGTTACGTTAAAAAATCTGACAACTGCCGAGCAGAAGTTAGTCGATCTTGCAGCAGCCGTTGCTGAGGTGAGAGCGTTTGGTCCTCGCTGACGAACTCGCCAAGCAACAGCGCAGCATCAGTGTCGCGGAATTTTTCGAGAAGAACAAACACCTGCTGGGATTCGATTCCCCCACGCGCGGGGTCATCACCACCATAAAAGAAGCGGTGGACAATGCGCTTGACGCCTGTGAGGAAGCACAGGTGCTCCCGGATATTTTTATCAGTATCAAGAAAGTCTCGAACGATATCTTCCGGATTATCGTTGAGGACAATGGCCCGGGAATTGTACCGGCGCAGGTACCGTACGTGTTTGGCAAACTGCTCTACGGTTCCCGGTTCCACCAGATCCGGCAGACCCGGGGGCAGCAGGGTATCGGGATCTCTGCCGCCGTGCTCTATGCGCAGCTGACCAGCGGTGTCCCGACCGTCGTGATCTCGCGCACCGGCCATAAGGAGCCGGCCTACAAATTCGAGATCCAGATCAAGATCGAGACCAATGAACCCGACATAATCTCCCAGCAGCCGATTGAATGGGACCGGATTCATGGCACCCGGGTGCAGATCGAGTTCAAGAGCACGATGTCGGCAAAGAAGAAGCTGCTCGAGTATCTCAAATATACTTCAATCGTGAACCCCCATGCCCGGTTCCGGGTGGAACTGGACGATGAAGCATTCACGTTCGAACGCGTGAGCCAGGAGATCATCGCGTGCCCGATCGCTGTCAAGCCTCACCCGCACGGGATCGAGTTCGGGCAACTGAAACGGATGGCCGTGGCAAGCAACGAGAAACTTGCTGATTTCCTGATGGAACATTTCAGCCGGGTGGGGAAAAAGACGGCGCAGGAGATGTGCGATAAATCCGGCCTGAAGGCTACGGCAAAGATGTCAGGACTTTCTGCGGATCAGCTCAAGGCGCTCCTTGCTGCCATGCAGGACGTCCCGGTACCTCCCCCGCTCACCGTCCAGTGCCTTTCACCCATTGGGGAGGAACTGATCCGGCGCGGGCTCGACAAGGAGTTCCAGATGGACTTTGTCGGGGCACGCACCCGGCCGGCTTCGGTATTCTCCGGCCACTCGTTTGTGGTCGAAGCAGCGATCGGGTATGGGGGAAAGCTTCCTTCCGAGGGAAATGCGATCATTCTCCGCTTTGCCAACCGCGTTCCCCTGATGTACCAGCAGGGTGCGTGTGCCATCACCCAGAGTGTTGCCAATGTGAACTGGAAACAATACAACCTTTCGCAGCAGGGACTGCCGATGGGACCGGTCCTTATCCTTGTCCATGTTGCCTCCACCAACGTTCCCTTTACCAGCGAGAGTAAGGACGCAATTGCGAGTATCCCGGAGATTGAAAAGGAGATCGTGCTCGCCCTGCAGGACTTAGGCAGGGATCTCAAGCTCTTTGTCTCCCGCCGCGACAAGAACAAGGTGGCCGAGGACCGGGCGCGGGCCGTATGTGCAATTATTCCGGAGATTGCTGCAAAGGTGAGCGAGATCGTTGAAAAACCGCTCGTTGATACCACACCCATCGAAGGAAAACTGATGCGTAAGCTGATCGTGAAGAAGGGGACCCTCGATGGCAGGATCACGATCGAGCTGAACAATTACACCGCACATGATGTGGAAGTATCCATTTATGATATCTCGCAGGATGATGCATCGGATGCTGAGCCCAAGGCTGCATTCGTGAGCGAGATGGACGGGCAGTTTACGAAGGTCTGGAAGCTGGTGATACCATCACAGACCGTTTCGCGGGTAACCTATACCGGGAAAGGCGGGGGCCTGCTCGATATACGGGGCATTGACGATAACAAGAAGATGGTGGTGGATCTCGATGTCTAAAGAGGAACTGGAAAGGAAGTCGATGTCGGCGCTGCTCCGGATCGCGAGCGCATGGTACGACCAGATGAAGGCCGGCGATATCCCCTCCATCTCGCTGCCCACGCGGACGAAATACAATATCGAATACGATGATGCGAGCGAGGTCTGGAAATACGGTGACAAGGAGAGCATGCGCACCGCTGCTTCGGCAAAGAGCGCGACGCACCTGCTGAAAATGGCGTACGTGATCGGGTTCATCAAACAGCAGCTGAAGGAGAACCGTTCGTCAACACTCAGGGAGATGTATTACATCTCGGAGGGCTGGAAGCGCGCGAAGTTCGGTGCGCAGGAGGAGAGCAATTTTCTCATAGAGGATCTCGAGATCATTTCAGAAGTCCCGCGCGAGGGGTTCCATCTCCATCCCGAAGAGAATGGTGCATCGATTTACGGGCCGATGCGGATTCGGGAGGAGACGCGACGGGGCATGAGGGCGATCCACTGCCAGGATGATGTGGGCCAGGCGGGATACACGATCCCTAATAATGTCGAGAACATCGAGTTCGTGGATCATGATGCAAAGTTCGTGATTGCTCTCGAAACGGGTGGTATGTATGACCGGTTGATCGAGAACGGGTTTGACGAGGAGCACAATGCGATTCTTGTTCACTTGAAAGGGCAGCCGGCGCGTTCGACCCGGCGCATGCTCAACAAGATCAGTTCCACATGGAACCTGCCGGTCCTCGTTTTTACTGATGGTGACCCGTGGTCGTACCGTATCTTTGCCTCCGTTGCTTACGGTTCGATCAAGAGTGCGCACATGTCCGAGCTGCTGGCAACTCCCAAGGCGCAGTTTCTGGGGTTGCAGCCGAGCGATATCCGGGATTATAATTTGCCGTCCGATAAGTTGTCGGATAAGGATGTTGAGGCCTTGCATGCGGAGCTGACCGATCCCCGGTTTGCAACCGAGTACTGGAAGAAGCAGATCAACCTGCAGATCAGCCTCGGACTGAAGTCTGAACAACAGGCATTTGCGGCGCGGGGGCTGGACTTTGTGACGAAGACGTATCTGCCGGCACGGTTGACTGAGATGGGGATCATCTGATCCCGTTTTATAAAAATCACTTTTTTCTTGCAACTGCAAGCATGTCGCGGAGTGTCTCTTTCAGGGAAATCTCCGGTTTCCACCCGGTCAGACAGGTTATCTTCGTATTGTCACTCCGTTGTGAGGGAATGAGGATCTCGGGTGGGGTATCCGGTAACTTCACAGGATAGTGAGCTCCGGTGACCTCTTCAATCATGGAAATTATTTCTGAGATGCGGTAAGAATTTCCTGATCCGAGATTGAATGCTTTCTTTGAACAATCAAGAGTAAAGTCAGGCCGGGATACGAGCGCCCAGTATCCCCTCACCACATCGCGGACATCAATGAGGTCCCTCGCCGAGACGATCTCCCGAAGTTCAAGCGCAGGTCTTTTCCGTTGTTCAATCTCTATAACCTGGTTTACAATCCTCCCGCAGACAAATGATTCGGACTGCTGGGGTCCTGCGAGATTGAAAGGACGGGCAACCGCAATATTGGCATCGCCATTGTCATAATTCAGTGAGATGTTCTCCTGCGCCACTTTGCTTGTTCCATAATCGCCCACGGGATGCAAAGGGGCAGTCTCCGCGATCGGTAAATCCCCGGCATACCCGTAAACTGCTGATGAACTGATTACAAGGATACGGCAATCCGGATTTGCGTTCAGGCTCGAATCCAGAAGGTTTTTTGTTCCAATAACATTGGTCGTGTACAAGGCTTCGGGTGTTCCATGGGTCAGCCCGGCAAGGTGGATAACCGCGTCGGGACGGATCTTTGCTATGCTCTTCTCGAGGGTCTCGCGATCCAGCAGATCGGCAACAACAAACGAGTCCGGCTTTTTACATTCTTTTTGGACTGGATGGTGAACCAACCCGACAGGACTGGCACCCCGCATCGGTGCGAGAAATTCCATCATTCGCAGGCCGGTAAAACCGGAAGCACCGGTAACGAGTACTTTCATGGAAGGAATTTGTCTTTGTAGCGCTCGAATTCCTCAATGGAGCGGGCATAATCATCCGGCCTGCCGATATCGAGCCAGTAGCCATTATGGGGGTAACTGAAGACCGGCGCCTTTGTCTCCATCAGAGCATACATCAATTGATCGAAACCGAATGGTTCCCCCTTAGGGACATAGTCAAGGATCTTCTTTGAGAAGACATAGACCCCCATGCTGACATCGAAATGGTAGGTCGGTTTTTCGCGGAACGCAACAATGCGGTTTTCTTCATTCTTCTCGAGCACGCCAAAATCGATATGGGTGTCACGCTGGTAGGTAGCAATAGTCGCGATGGCCTTCTTCTTCTTGTGCCAGTCGATGAGAGCCTTGTAGTCGATATCGGTGAGGATATCCCCGTTCATGACAAGGAACGTGTCATCAAGATTTTTCATGAGCCTCAACGGGCCGATTGTGCCAAGAGGTTCATCCTCATGTGAATAGGAAATTTTCAGGCCCAGGGTCTTGTTGCTGTCAATGAACGCATGGATCAGTTCATGGAGATACCCGGTAGAGATAATGACTTTATCAAAGCCGGCATGTTTCAGCTGCCGGAGTATAACTTCAAGAATTGCATAGTCCCCGATAGGCATCAGCGGTTTGGGCAGGACTGTGGTGTATGGCATCAGCCGCCGCCCTTTTCCCCCGGCTAAAATGATTGCCTGCATGGTTTACACCGTATAGGATCCCGGCTTATAGGAAGCGATATGTTCTTTCATCCAGTCAATGGTCAGTGAGAGTCCCTGCTCAAGGGTATAAGCAGGTTTCCAGCCGGCCAGTTCCTTTGCGCACCGGTTGTCACAGAGGAGTTCCATGACCTCGCTCTTCTCCGGCCTTACCCGTTTGTCCTCGCAGATGATCCGTGCCTCCGGGTTCACTTGGCTGATGATGATATCGGCAAGTTCGCCGATAGTGACGCCACGGCCGGAACCCGTGTTGACGGTCATCCCGATGGTCTTTTTGCTCTCTGCAAATTTGATGAATCCTGCAACGGTGTCTGCGACATAAGTCAGATCCCGGATCGGGGTAAGTGATCCAAGTCTTATGGTATTAGACGTGAGGGCCTGGGTAATAATGGTCGGGATAACCGCACGGGTGGACTGTCGGGGGCCAAACGTATTGAACGGGCGGATGGTGGTGACCGGAATGCCGAATGAGCAGTTAAAGGATTCAGCGATCTTGTCTGCCCCGATCTTGCTGGCAGAATACGGGGACTGCCCTTGGAGCGGGTGCTTCTCATCGATTGGGGTATATTGTGCAGTCCCGTACACCTCGCTTGTTGAGGTATGCACAACGCGGGTCACTTCCTCCTCCATGCAGGCCTGCATGACATTCAGGGTGCCTTTGATATTGGTGTTGATGTAGGATTCCGGTGCAACATAGGAGTAGGGGATCCCGATGAGAGCAGCGAGATGAAAGACGTAGTCCTTATCCGTGACTGCTTTTCTGACAAAGAGGGCATCGGTCACATCACCGGATATGACCGTGAGATTGGGTGTCTTGTCGGAATAGCGCCCTTCGAGCATGCCCCAGTTATTCCTGGCATTGTAATGCACGAACGCGGTGACATCCGCTCCTTTATTGAGTAACTCATCGACAAGGTGACTGCCGATAAAACCTCCGGCACCGGTCACCAGCACCCGTTTGTCCTTCCATTTCATGGTTTGTCCTGTCTATATGTTTCGATGAGTGCCTGATAATCTTTCTCTGCCTGTGCCATCAGGGTATTCCATTGACCGTGTCTGAGAATTACTTCACGTGCAGCAGATCCCATACGCGAGCAGAGTGAAGGATCTGAAACAAGGGTGAGAATTGCCTGAGCAACCTGTTCCGGCGCTTCGGGTTGGATGAGCAACCCTGTTTTTTTATCTGTCACCCATTCCGGGGTTCCCCCAACCTTTGTGGCGATGCAGGGCAGACCACTCGCCATAGCCTCAAGGATGGAAACAGGAGTACCATCTGATGTTGAAGTGGTAATGAAGATATGTGCACGCCGGTAGTCTTCTGGAACCTCGGAATAGGATGTTTTTTCTTTAAACCTGATTACTTCAGATAATCCCAATGATGCAACAAGATCCCGGATAGACTGTTCCAGCGGACCATCGCCTTTGAGAGTAAGCCGGAGCGCCGGATTTTTCCCGTATGCAACTGCGAATCCACGGACAAGGGTATCGTTATCATAGACGGGGAAAAACCCCCGATTGGAGAAGATCTCAATTATCTGATTATCCCGTTTTCTGGCTTCTGCGGGTGGGGAGAATATATCGGTATCGATACCAAAAGGGAGATAATGGACCTTTGTTCTGGCAATGGCAAAATCACTCGTGATATGATCCCCGAGATCATGGGAGACAGCATAAACGAGATCTACTGAATCCAGCACTTTTTTTGTATAGTAATGGATGAGCGGGTTCTTTTTTGGGAGGATGAGGATGTCATCTCCCCATGCTGATACAACTGAAGGACGAATTTTTAATCCAATGAGATGGAATCCATACTTTGCGATGAACTGTGCGTGGATGAGATCCGGTTTAATTTTTTGTACAAGTTTTTTTATCGTGAAATGTCGGGGAATGTAGGAAAGGTAGAGGTTTTTCCAGCGCGAGGTGATTACATGTTCATTGACCCCCGGTATATCCCGGCCCATCGGGTTATACGTAATGAGATGGACTTCGTGTCCCCTTTGGACAAAATATTCCGCCCAACGCTGGATATGGATACTGCGTCCGTCAGAGATGAAGCAGAGGATCAGGGTATGTCAACTCCCGGTAGCTGTAAAAGTGTATTCGATAGTATCTGTTGTATACATGGAATTTTAAGTTCTTTCATAATTTTTTGGTGATTGGAATGCATTATTATCAGTTTTTTTTGTCTAACATTATCGAGTTTTATTCTTTCTCAAAATTAAGATGAGATAGTCTCAATAGATAATTTTGAAGAATGCCTTACAGAAATAGGGTATGGAATTGAGATGGTGGCCGGATTGCCAAACCCGTATACCTGCGTGAAATACTATCATCATCTTCCTTTTTTGATAGGATAGTTTTTCTTCAAGATGTGGAGAATCATTGTGCCTGAAATACTTCATTACTACTTTTTCTTCAGCAAGCATTTGTCTTTTAACATTACCACTGGCGTTTTTACCGTGTACCGTGTACTCCCCGAGTACCTCCGGTATAAATCCCCAATTGATGTTATTTTTTGAAAGACGGAGCCATAGTTCATAATCTTCTGCTGCTACTATCTCGGGATCTTCGGAAAACACACCATTTCTGTCGAATGATTGCTTTTTTATCATAACCGCAGATGTCGCAATTTCTGAGTTTCCATTATACAGGAGTGTTTTATAAAAATTCTGATGGGATGGTGCGGGAATTAATTTTTTTTGCAAGATGCCATCTTTTCGGATCCAGAGTCCGTGACAGACTGCATCAGCGCCTTGCGTAATGTAATCGAGGCATATTGATAATTTTGATGAATACCATAAATCATCAGAATCCAAAAATGCAATAATATCTGATTTTGCCAGATGAATTCCGTAATTTCTCGATGCGGCGATTATTCCCTTATTTGATAATAAGACATGTTTAATTCTCGTATCGTTGATTGATTCAATAATATCCTTTGTGTTATCCTCCGAATAATTATCTACAATAATTGCTTCCCAATCCTGGAATGTCTGGTTAATCACGGATTGTAATGCCATCTGTAACAAATCTGCCTGATTATACGTTGGTATAATTATCGATACGACCGGCATAGGACTATTCATCTCAATCAGTGAACCGAAAAATGTTTTTGGCAGAATATAAGGGTATTATCAATTTCCTGTTCCAGATTCCCTTCTGGATAATATCCCGTTGACTTCAACTTCTCGATTAAATATTTTAATGGCACAGAATTCTCATTTGACGAGGGTTCCGGCCGCACTATTGGCGGTGTGAAATTAAACATTAATTTACAGCGTTCCTGAATTTTTGTTGCAAGGTGGATGATGGATATCGATTTATCCCCCCCCAAATTAAAAATCCCATCTCCAAGTGCGTCATCCTGCAATTGGATCATATGAGAAACCGCTCGTGCCACATCATGGAGTGTGATAAAATCTCTTTCTTGTAATCCTGATGTTTTGAGTCGCATCTCTCTGGTTGTTATAGCCTGGCGGCAGAGATCATTTCCAATAAGTGACCATCTGTCAACTTTGGAATTGATAGGAGCACCAATACTATTGGAAAGTCTCAGGACAATACGCTGTAATTTTTCCTGCCTGGTCGCTGCGAGGACAAAATCTTCCGCAGTACGATGCGATATTGCATAGGGATGAACCGGACGCGGAATTGTGGTTTCAGATATTGTACCTTCCAGGGGTGAGCGATAGATATGAGCCGTTGAGAAATAGATGAATCGTGTCACTCCGGCTGTTTCCGCAGATTTCACGAGTTTTTGTGTCCCAAGACCGTTGATGAGAAGAGCTTTTTCTGGATTTATTAAGGAATCTATCTCGTTCAATGCAGCAAAGTGGACGATTATATCAATATCTTCACAGGCATTTTTTATATCCTCATTATCAAGGATATCCAGTTTGATACAGTGATCTTCGGGAAGCCATTTTGGTAATTCTGCTGTTGCAGGATTCCTGGATGTAACAAAAATTTCAAAATCCGGATCCTTTGCCAGCCATTCGGCTACTCTCCCTCCAACGTATCCCAGGCCCCCGGTAAGGAGAATTGATTGTGTCATTTATTTTGGAGCTCCCATCTGTAGGGAATACCGGGGTCATCGGAATTCTTACGTTCAATTTCATCGGGGTCATGAGGAATCGTTGAACAATTTGCTATAATTGAAGGGGTGGTTCCCACTCCTTTAAAGCCATTCCAGACAAGGGGGGGAATCTGAACAAGACAATAATTCTCCGGTCCAAGGAAAATTTCCTGCAGTTCTCCACGGGTCTTACTGGAATTGCGATCATCATAGAGAACAAGTTTGATAGTGCCGAATGGGACTGCATAATTCAGGGTCATTTTCTTATGGATGTGCCATCCTTTGATCACCCCCGGGTATACGCATGAGAAATAGATCTCACCAAAACTGATGAATTCCGGGTCATCATTTCGTATCATATGCATAATTTTACCCCGTTCGTCAAGGATCTGCCGAAGAGGTTTAACCAAAACACCTTCAATCATCGTCAACTCTCCATATATTCAACAATCTGTTGCCTGGTGACAGATTCCGCGCTTTTTCCTGTTTTTACGGATTTATACCAGTTTGCGGTCTGCTCGACCGTTTTTTCAAAACCCCATCTGGGATACCAGCCGAGATGGTGATGTGCCTTATCGCAATTCAGATGAAGAAGACCTGCTTCCGGTGGATCATTGTCTTTTTTGGTGATTTTAATTTCCCCTGCACCCCAAACCGAAATCAGTTCTTTTGCAACATCCTGTACCGTATGCATTTCCCGGCTTTCAGGGCCAAAATTATAGGATCCACTGTACTGCTTGGGGTTGTCATACATACGTGAAGCAAGGAGAAGATAGCCGGACAATGGTTCCAGTACGTGCTGCCAGGGTCTGGTGGCATAAGGATTTCTTAATTCAATCGGTTTGTGATTTTGGAGGGCTCTGATGCAATCAGGTACAATCCGATCGTTGGACCAGTCTCCACCCCCGATTACGTTTCCTGCCCTGACACTTGCAGCTCCGAATTGTGACCTGTCGTTGAAAAAAGAGTCCTGATATGCAGAGTATACGATTTCGGCAGCTGCTTTTGAAGCACTGTAAGGATCTTTTCCGCCCAGTTCATCGTTCTCCCGATATCCCCAGCACCATTCTTTATTTTTATAACATTTATCGGAGGTTATTGTGATCAGGACTTTTACAGAAGGGGTAAATCGGACGGTTTCAAGAATATTGACTGTTCCTCCGATATTCGTATCGAAAGTGAGTTTCGGCTCATTATAGGATTTTCGTACAAGCGGTTGGGCTGCGAGATGAAAAACAAACTCCGGTTGAATTTTTTTTATGAAGTCGTTGATCTGGGCAAACTCTCGAATATCCCCATCCTTATGATGAATCAGTTTTTCGAGTCCTAGTGCAGCGTAATGATCATAGTCTCTCTCAGGATGCAGGGCAAATCCATAAACCTCTGCACCAAGGTAATGGAGCCAATATGCGAGCCATGAACCTTTGAAACCGGTATCTCCGGTAATCAGTATTTTTTTTTTCTTAAAGATCTCGAAAACGGAATTCACCATATCACCCAGGGAGCTTTCTTTTGTTCGTAGAGTTGATTGAGGAGCTGGTATTCCCGTGAAGTATCCATTGGTTGCCAGAACCCGTCATGCTTAAAGACCATCATCTCGCCATCTGCAACAAGGTTCCGGAGAGGTTCTTGTTCAAAAACATTGTCTTCTCTGTCGTCAAGGTAATTGAATATCTCATTCCGGCAGACAAAAAAACCTCCTGATATTCTTCCTCCGGTTGTCTGGGGCTTCTCATTGAACTCCGTAACAAGCCCATGATCATTGCATTGCAGTTCTCCGAATCGTCCCGGGGGTCTTACCCCGGTAACCGTGAGGATTTTCCCATGCGAATTATGGAAGTCAAGCAACTTATTAATGTCAATATTGCCAACCCCGTCCCCATAGGTCAGCATAAAATTTTCCTCTCCTTTGAAGTATTTCATTACGCGTTTTATTCTTGCACCCGTCATTGCATTCTGTCCGGTTTCAGCAAGTGTAACCTTCCAGTTTTCTGCTATCTGTTTGTTGTGATATTCAATGGGGGCCTTCCCACTCATATCAATAGTAAAATCCATTGTGTGGGAACGGTAATTCGCAAAATAATCCCGTATAATGTCGCCCTTATACCCCAGGCATAAAACAAAATTATCCTGTCCCCACGATGCATAATACTTCATAATATGCCAGAGAATGGGATATTCTCCGATAGGGATCATTGGTTTAGGGATATTTTCAGCCACATCACGAATCCGGGTTCCATATCCTCCACATAAAATTCCTACTTTCATAATGGCATCTCCTCAATAAGATGTTTGTATAATTCGTTGTAATGTTCTATTGCGATTTTTTCCGTGAATTCATTATCAAATCTCATTTTTGCATTTTTTCCAAGGGTTATCCTAAGATCTTTACTGCCAACTATTTTTTTTATTGCATCCATTAAACCTGGTACGTCTTTAGGTTTAACAAGAATACCTGATTTCATATGTTCTATCTGTTCCGGGATGCCCGAAAAGTTGCTGGCAATTATCGGTTTGCAAAGACTCATTGATTCAAGAATGATATTGGGAAAATCTTCATTCTTCACTGATGGAAGGATGATAAAATCTGACGCATTCATCAGGTTAAATACCTGCATTTCATGGGGAATGAAAAGAACATTATTTTCTAATTCCTGTTCCTTTACAAAATGTTTCAATCTTTTTTCATCTTTTCCGGTTCCTTCGATTATGCAAAAAGGCATTTCTTTCGTGCCGTACGTATCTTTGAATAGTTTCAATGCCTGGAACAGGTACATCTGACCTTTGCGTTCATCAAGAATCGCGATTACAGAAAAAAAGAGACGGTTTTTTGGGATACCCAATCTCTGAATAACCTGTTCGCGGGTTTCAGTAACCACACGACCGGTAATACCATTGTGAATACATGAAATCTTAGATTGAGGCACTCCGAGATTTTTATGTAATTTGTGCCCGGCATACTGCGACCCGGTCACAAATACTGCCACTCGTTTTATAACAACCCGATCCAATAAATAATCCAGCCATCGTTCGGGAGATTGATACCCTTGGGCGATATTATTTACAACAAATATAATCCTCTGGACGCCACATAGTTTTGCAGCAAAAACCATAGCGATTGCTGAATATGACCCGGGATATCCTCCATTATTCACATGAAGTATATCAATTTTGGTTTTTTGTAACATTTTCCTCAATTTGATAATATTTACAAAAAGGAAAATATACTTGATTAGCAGGAGGTTGATGATTATTTTCAATGGTTTGTGACATATTTTCCAGCGGATTGAATCTGCCAGATTATACAAATCAAAGTGATCGTAGATATGAACCGGGATTTTTTCAATAGATGTAATAATCCTTTTATTCATCCCATTTTCGTATTCGGGTGTATATCTATAGATAAATGATACATTATACGACTCCAGGAATTCTTTACTATTGAAAAAATTTGCAAGCATATTTTCACAGCCTGCAAAAAACGGGCAATCAGAATAAAAAAGAATCGATGGTTTCAAAGGAATTTCACTCCGCGGTAATAGGCAATTGTCTCTTTAAGACCATCTTCTAGCGAAGTCTTTGCTTTCCAACCCAAAATGTCCTCAGCTTTCTTTACGTCCACATAATACTCCATTACTTCGTTTTTCCTGTACGGCTTTTTCCCGATATTGACAAAACCGTTTTTACCAATCAGTTTCTCAATTTTTTCTGCGATATCTGCGATTTTTATCGGAACACTACTTCCAATATTGATTATCTGGCCCTGTGCTTGAGTATTTCTGGAGGCGAGGATGAGCGCTTCAACGAGATCTGTAACATATATAAAATCCCGGGTCTGCTCACCCAGGGTCATTTCAAATGGTTTATCCTCAAGAAGTGATTTTATAAGCGATGGCAAAAACATATCCGTTCCCTGACCCGGACCATATGCCAAAGTAGGACGTATGATAGTAACCGGAAGATCGAAAAGGTCAGAAAACAATTCCCCCATATGTGAGACACATACTTTTGAAAACGAGTACGGTGTGACAGGACACTCCCGGAATTTTTCTGTGAATGGAGGTATCGTATTTCCGTATTCTTCTGCAGTACCAAGAGTTACGATAGATTGCAGAGAAGTCAAATGCGTTGCTGCGGAAAACAGGTTCAGTGATCCGATCAGGTTCGTTTCAATGGATGAATAGAATGCTCCGATACCTTCGTTTCTTTCTTTATAGGCCGCGAGATGAAAAATATAATCTGGTTTGCATTCCCCTATGCAATCGTTTACGTCTTGAGTATTTTTGATATCAATAAGATACTGAGTTACTTCCTGGGGAAAATCTGCCTTATTTCTGCTGATCGTCGAGAGGCAGGCTCCATGGTCCTGAAAGTGACGTACCAAGTGCTGACCGATGAATCCCCCTGCACCTGTTATTAATACCCGCTTATTCTGATAAATTCGGTTTTTGTTTATCGCAATTCCCCCTATGCGTATTTTTTTTAAAACATGCCCCATCTCGTGTTTTTTCGTTTTTTTTGAGACTACTTCATTGATATTTTCATTATATCCTGATACCAGATAAAAAGGGTGTTTATACCTCCTTTGCTGTAAATGCGTTTTTCCCCGTCTGGTTCCGCAGCATTCCTAGCGCAAACCCCGGTTAATGGAATGCATTCCTGAGAATTATTTTCCTATTCCGCGTTGTTTTAGCACGATCAGGTAATCTGAATATTTGACAAGCCCTGTGTTGAGGCCAAGCAATATCTTAACCGGGTAATAAAATACCGTGAATAGCCGGCTCATGATATGCCGCTTGATTTCCTGTGACCGGGTCTCATTTGTCCACCGATCATTCAGGACATCAAACGGGTGTTGTTCGTTTTCAGAAACAATACCTGGCAGGTTCCATGAGTTTTTAATGAAATGAATCTCGGAGATCTCAAATCCCTGCCGTTCTGCCAGTTGTGCCATCGCGTACGGATCGATCCAGCAGACATGTTCCGGGTTCATAAGAAAATTTCTCTTCCATGTGATGTAGAAAAATTCATCCGTATAAAATGGATTCGGGGTGGTGATTATCATGATCGCGTCCGGATTTAGGTGTTTTTTACAGTTTTCAAAAAGTGCATCGAAATTTGAGAGATGTTCGATCAGATCCCCTATCACAATCACATCAAAACGTTCCCCGACGAAAAAAGGTTTTGTCACGTCTGCAAACCGGATTGAATATCCTTTATCATTCAGCTTATTGATTTCATCCGCCAGGTAGTCAATTCCTACAACGGATTTCGCCACAGTCTTGATCTTTTGATGCAGCCAGTTCGGATCGGCCAAGGCAACATCCGCATTATGGCGGATGCATCCCAGATCGAGAACGGTTCTATCACGGCAGGAATCTTCGATAAATTGAACCTTTTGAACCGGCTCTGCCTCCTTAATCTGTCGTGCAAATGCGAATTTATCCATCTGCTCTCCCCGTTAGCAATTTTGTAACCTTTTTTTTGGCAGAAACGATACCTGAGAAGATCCGGGTACTCAGGGAAACGTCGGTAATATGTATCCATTCGTTTTCCCGCTTTTGCAAATCGGAAAAGTCAGTATCTCCTTTCACCCCAACGCCAATAACATGGTAGGGATCATATGTTGAACCCTTCGGAATTACATATTTTGATGGAAACGGGCTTAAAAGAAACTTCATTCCATAGGGCGTAAACCGCCAGTAGTCATGGGGTTCTTCATGGATATGGTAATGCATGGGGGAAGAGATAATTGCAATCCCCCCAGGTTTTAAAATCCGGTATATTTCCTGAATTGCAGCACGCGGATCTGTGATGTGCTCAAATACTTCACAACAGATTACTGTACCCGCGGATTCATCCGGAAGGTCGATTTTCTGAACATCGAGTAAAATGTCAACCCCTGGGCCCTGCCGGATATCACTGCCTATATAGTGTCGGTCCCGGAAAAGGGACCGCAAATCGGCCAGTTCATCCTGACCTTCAACACGATAGGATCCAAATTCGTAGATCGGCTCAGAAATTGGTAGTTCCTCAGTACAGATTTTGATGAATTGTTTGACTGATCGATACATTCTATTCTTCTCCGATCTCCCGAATTTTTCTGTCCTCAATTATGATTGAAGATGATTGGTTGATTAACCTTCTGAACATAATGGATGTCCTTTAATTATAGATTTGCCCGTCGTTGTGGAATTCTCCCATTCAAACTATCTTCGCTGAATTGATCACTCGATCTAAGGCGAAGCACCGGCCACCAATCTTCTGATAAAAATCAGTGTTTTTTGTTCCTGAAAAGGAAATCAAATTTTCCTGTCAGGTAATAGAGACACGGAACAATCCATCCTTTGATCAGGGAATTCCTTGGCGTGCTGGTGAATGCATTCTGCACCATGATATACATCATCCTAACAACGAAATCCGGATATCTGGTCATATTAATGGACATTTTACTTGCATCCCTGTCTGATACATCCAGAAGGTACTGGTGAATATCCGGAATCATCCCCTTTTCCACGCACTGCCGGAACAACAGGGAACCCGGATATGGTGTTGCGTAAAAGATTCCGCCAATCGAAATGTTCGCTTCCCGGATTGTTGAGATTGTTTCATTGATCGTGTTGATTGTCTCTCCTGGTACTCCTACCATGAAGGCAACCGAAGGGGATATTCCGGATCCCTGGATCAGTTTATATGCATTGATATTCTGTTCGGGCGTCGTGCGTTTCTTCAGGATCTGGAGAATCGATGCACTGCCTGATTCATATCCATAACAGAGGCTGAAACAATTACTGTTTTTCAGGATTTCAATCCGTTCCCGGGTAATAAAATCTGCCCGGGAGGAACAGGTAAAATACGCATCCGGAAATTTTTCATTCATTTCCGTAACTAATTGCTGCACCTGTTTAGTTGTAGTCAGGAAAAGGTCTTCTCCTATATAGAATATCCCTACGTTGTAGTTATCGTAGAGGTGTTTGATCATCCTGATGATATACTCAATGCTGTGTGCGTGGAATCCTTTATACGCCGGCAGTTCGTGAATACAGAAGAGACACTTGTCAGTACATCCGCGGGAACCGGATATCGGGAATTTTCCTTTGGTGGGTGCAGGTTTCCCGGTAATCTTAAGATATTGCGTAAGTTCGCGATCTTCTGCTGTAACTGTGGTAAAATTCGTATTGGATTTTGAATAATAGTCCATGTCGATGAGATCATAGGCCGGAAAGGGGCAATCATCGAGATTATTGAAAAATAATTCCCCGGGATTTAAAAACGGTTTGCCGTCTTTCCGGTATGCCAGCATGGGGATATCAATGGAACGTTTTCCCTCAAGATGTTCCACGAGTGCATGCAGTTTTAATTCGCCATATCCGATAATACAATAGTCACATGTGGAATGTTGCAGTAATCTGTCGTAATTATCGTTGGTAATATGACCCCCGACAACAATGGGGATGGAGGGGGACCTTTGTTTTATTGCCAGGGATATTTCGATAACATATCGGTACGCAGTAATTATTCCGCTCAAAGCTATCAGGTCTGGCTGATATTCTGCGATATCGTCATTGATTGACTGAAAACTCCTGCGATCTTTTGCCTCATCAAAGATTTTTGCTTCATGTCCATTCTGCCGGAGATATGCAGCCAGATACATACAGCCCATCGGGGGATATGCATTGGGAGAACCGGTTCGTGTTGGGGTATTAATAAACAGGACTTTCATGTCCCCTCCAGTTAACTTTTCTTTACCAAGTTCTGAACATGATCTTTTTAAACGAGATCATAAATTCAGTTTATGGTTAACAGTTTTTTATAAGATCGTTCAGCCAAATATTAAGGAAAAACTAATTTTTTCTTGGTAAATATTATAGGTATTTTGTATTAAATACTTCTCGCAACGAGGTAGACCCCCCTAATTACATGCCTGTAAATTCATCAGAATCGTTGAGACCTTATTGGAAGAAGCGTTATAATTATGCAGCCGTATCGGATTTATTTCGAGAAAATTAACGTAATGTCTCCAAAAAGAATGTCATGAATATGTTGGCAGGTTGCCAGATTCTATCCAGTGCAAAACCTGTTTCACCCGTTTTTCGGTTGTGTGAAACCGGAGGAGATTCTGGCGTGCGTTGGATGCAATGGTATCAGCCATATGTGGATTGGATATGATGTTTTTTATATGGCTGGCAAGCTGTTCAGGAGTATCGTATAATAAAATCTCTGACCCCTCCTCAAACAGGTTCCTGTTTTGTCGACGATTCGGAATTTCCCAGGAAATAACGGGTCGTCCCGCAGCCATTCCTTCAATGACCCTGCCAGGATATGCCTTGACCAGGCAGGGAAGGTTTATCACTGCGATATGACTCCGCAATGCATTCATCCAGAGTGTGAATGATATCTGCCGGATTTTTCGCAGGTGCCGGAGATAGAACGGGAGAACATATCTTGTACCCGGAAGGCGGCATTTGACGAATATTCTCGTGAAGAGGTGGAGTGCGGTAAAAAGGTATGGATAGATTGTACCGGCCTCCGGAGAGGATTGTTTCACCAGCAGTCCCTGAAGTTCCGGCGCCCTCAGGAAATTGGCACGCTGATGGTAAGCATTCCCTATGAATGCTCCCATTTTTATGGGATAGGGATCAGTTCTGTCGGCAACATACCGCTTGGGTACTGCAGAAGGCCACCACATTGCGTGGATATTGGCTTTTTTGTTCAGTGTTTCGGCATCATTCTCATCCACCGCCAGTACATGCGTAAGATATCTGAGTCTTTTTTCAACGAGTAACCGCATCTGGGAAAAAACGGGGTTTAGATCGTACTCATCATGATTGTATTCCAGGGATTCTGCAATCATCCCGACGCGAACCGGGGCCAACCCGGAAATCCATTCAAACGTCTCGTCATCGATTTTATTCCGTGCAATCTCGACCCAGACCTGATCAAAGTGTTTCCCTGCACATATCTCTTTTATCCGGGGTAACCACACCGAAGTAATCGTGAAAAATTCGACCCCATTTTCCTGGAACCCCTCTTCAAAAGCCATCTGGGCCCCATACGACCATTGCCGGGCCAGGGTCCAGTTGGGAAACTCCAGTGCAATGAATAAGACCTTGATATTTGACATGTACTCCACCATTCAGATAAAGATTCAGAACGAAAATTACCCCTGTTTTCATAAAGGGATCACTTGAAGAAAATAATGTTGGTATTATACCAAAAAATAGCTATTCTATTGTCTGATTCCTCCAATCAGTCTGCGCATCCGCTTTATCCCGGACCGGAATAAATTGATATCCCATAACCGAATGCAGGTTATAACCACCATGTGGGAATATAAAACGGATCGCATATGCGTCAGGAATGGTTCCATAAATGCAATCCGCGTTGATATTTTTAATTGTTTATAACAGTGCTTGCACAATACATGCGAGAACGGGAGCTGGGAATATTTAATGTAAGTATAATCTGAAATGTTTGAACAGATCGGGCATTTGACCGTGAAGTGATAGATCTGGTTCCCTTTGTAGCAGCCGGGCATTTTTTCTGACGATAATACCTTACCTTCAAGAATGTATTTGCTCATGAAATTGATCTCGAAAACTTCCCGTTTGATCTTGTGGAACCTTTTATCGTCGATCTTTGTTAAATTAATAATGGGGAATTTTTCCCGGACAAATTTTTTCTTATCCGTGATCAGTCTTTGGGAGATGGCATATCTCCAAATCTCCGAATCGGGAACTGCTTTGATAAACCCGAGCAGGAGATCGTATTGCTGATGACTTTTCCACCAGTCCAGTGATTCCCTGATGGTCTCCTCCGTCTCAGCAATATCCCCAAAGATAATGTTACTCCCGGTCCGAACCCCGATTTTATCACATATCTGATATGCGTTTTCAATTTCTTCTTTTGTTATCCTTTTTTTCATACTTTTCAATACCGTATTGCTCAGGCTTTCCACACCTAATCCAAGGGTCAGAACATTAGAATCTTTTACAATCTGAATAATGTGCTCATTTACTGTGTCAACTCGCCATTGCGCCATCCATTTGATATTGTACTTTTTTATCCTGGTGGCGAACTCAAGGATCCGTGCCTCGTCTCTGCTGAAAAGCTCATCAAGGACATTAATCAGGGTGATGTCGTATTTTTCCTTTAAATAATCAATTTCTTCAAAAACATTATCAAGGGATCTTTGCCGGTATTTATTTCCCAGGGGGTGGAAACAGAATGTGCAGTTAAAAGGACAGGATCGTGAGGTATTAATCTCAGCCAGTCTCTGGCGGTCATTCAGATCGAATAATAATCCTTTGATGCTCGGTTGTTCAACCCAGTCAATCTCGAGCCATTTGTCAAACTCCAGTCCTTCGTAATCAGGGAATGGCAGCGAATCCAGATCCTTTATCGGGGGTCTTGACTCCGTGAGGCAGAGTCTCTTATCCGCATCAAGGTATCCAATACCCTTTACTGTCGTGATATCCCGGTTTTTGCACAATGCATCGGCAAGATCGACAACTGTCTCTTCTCCTTCGCCAATAACCCCGTAATCAATCTGCATATTTTCTAATGCAAGTTGGATATCTGCGGTGATTATTGCGCCACCAACAACGGTAATAATGTCCGGATTTGTTTTTTTTACAGAATTTATGATGTCTTCAACTTCGGCCCAGTGAAATGACATCGCACCAGTACAGACAACGTTGATGTTATGTTCTTTGATTTTTTCAGACAGCAGTATCTCAACAGATTCTTCATGATGACAGAGGTTCAGTGTAAAAACATTGAACCCGTATTTTTTCATATTTGCCGAAACGTACGCAAGACCATAAGGAAAGATATAATATTGGTTTTTATTAGCATACCGGGGCACGACAAATAAAAAATTCTTAGTCATTCGAAACACCCCTCAGATAATTTCAGAAGATATGTATTGTATTCTGCTTTCAATCCCTAACTCCCCTAATTTATTATAATTTGGTTAAATTCGTTTAATAATGATCGTTTCTTAGGATTTTTCCTGTATGGTTCAGATACTCTGTACTCTGTTTGACCCCCTAACTTATTTAGTGAACCCCACCTATTATATTTAAACAGGATTTTACACCTTAACGATAAGGAGAATTCATGGCCTTGAAATTTCTTTCTGAAATGATTCCCGGTGAAACAATTTTTCGCAGCCCGGTCCGAGGTAACAAACGTTCCATTTACTTTCTGCCTGAGGAATAAACGTGGATGCTGAAAATATTAGAACGCTAATTGAAAAATTTGATAATACCACGGTTTTAGTCATTGGCGATCTCATGCTTGACCGGTATCTGAAAGGTACTATGTCCCGGATTTCTCCTGAAGCCCCCGCCCCGCTTGTTGAAATTACCTCCGAACGCTATCAGCTTGGTGGGGCAGCAAATGCCATCAATACGATCTGTAATCTGGGCGGTAAGGTTCTGGCAGTCGGTGTCGTGGGGGATGACTGGTTTGGCAAGCGCCTGATCGGTTTGTTAAACCAGAAGAACGTTGACACTTCCGGTCTGATTGAGATAAAAGAGCGTCCGACTACGGTGAAAACCCGGGTAATTGCCTCACAACAATACATTATCCGTCTCGACCGTGAGGACCGGGAAAAAATATCTCCTGAAGAGTCGACCCCCCTTTTAGAATTTATCAATAAAAATGCTGAAAAAATCGACGTAATCCTGATCTCTGATTACGATAAGGGGGTAATTACCAATACTCTCATGAAGGGAATTATCGAAACTGCGAAAAAATTTCACAAACCCGTGATTGTTTACCCAAAAATCGGGAATTTATTGGAATATAAAGGCATCACCCTTGTCATAACGGACCTTGAAAAAGCGAGTTCCCTGACCGGAATCCGCCAGATCAATGAAACAAGTATCCGGAATATGGGCCAATGGATGCTTACCCATCTCGAATGTGATTATATCCTGATAACCCGTGGTGCAGAGGGGATGTCCCTTTTTACGCAGGATGGAAGTGTTTTCCATGTTCCCGCTCATGCTGGAAAAATTCACACGATCACCGGAAATGTTGATGCAATTGCAAGTGTAATCTCCCTGTGTCTTGCCTCAGGTATTCCGACAATGAATGATTCCGTTCATCTGGCAAATCTGGCAGCAGAGATCGTTTTGGAAAGCCCTGAAGGTATGATCCTGACACGGGAGCATCTTGAAAGAAAAATAGGTGTTAATTAGATCAAAATAATAATGTGTGATGAGACAGAACCGATGATAACCACGAACGACATTTCCCTTCTGGAGCAAAGAGCCCGGACGATAAGAAAACATGTTGTCAATATGATCTTTGAAGCGGGGACCGGACACCCGGGGGGTTCGCTTTCCTGCGTGGATATTATCACTGTTCTCTACTTCGCTCATATGAATCATAACCCCTCAGATCCAGAATGGGTAAACCGGGATGTTTTCATCTTATCCAAGGGGCATGCAGCTCCCACCCTGTATGCCACACTGGCAGAATGCGGCTATTTCCCTGTAGATGAGTTGCTCTCACTGCGAAAACTGGGATGTTTACTGCAGGGGCATCCGGAAATTTCCATTCCCGGCATTGAAGTTTCAACGGGTTCTCTTGGCCAGGGGCTTTCGATTTCCTGTGGCATTGCACTGGCAGCAAAAATGGATATCAAGGATTCCCGGGTATTTGCCCTCATCGGGGATGGAGAATGTGATGAAGGTCTGATATGGGAAGCAGCAATACTGGCATCACATTATAAACTGGATAATCTGACTGCAATCATTGATCGCAATGGTCTCCAGATCGATGGACCTACTGAAAAAGTAATGCGTCTTGAACCGATTGCCGGAAAATGGAGGGAATTCGGCTGGCATGTTATCGAGATCGATGGCAATAAAATCGCCGATATCCTGGGATCCCTTGAAGAAGCCAAACAGGTTAAAGGGAAACCGACTCTCATTGTTGCCCACACACTTAAGGGAAAAGGGGTATCATTCATGGAGTGGATTTGCGCATTCCATGGAAAGGCACTCAATAAAGACGAGATAAGACTTGCCCTTCAGGAACTGGGGGGTGAATAGTTATGGAGTTAAAATCCACCCGCGATGCATATGGAGATGCATTGCTTACGCTGGGAGAAAATCCTCATGTTGTAGTACTGGATGCCGATTTGTCTGTTTCTACCCAGACCAGCAAGTTTGGAGCCAGATTCCCCTCACGGTTTATTAACGTAGGCTGTGCGGAACAAAACCTCATGGGCGTTGCAGCGGGATTTGCAATAGCCGGAAAAATCCCGTTTGCCAGTACGTACGCAATCTTTTCCATGAGAGCCTGGGAACAGATACGCAATACAATCGCACATGACAAATTATCTGTGAAAATTGCTGTCAGCCATGCCGGTCTTACCAATGCACCGGATGGTGCATCCCACCAGGCACTCGAAGATATTGCACTTATGCGGGTTATCCCGAATATGTGCGTGATTGTTCCCTGTGACGCGGTTGAAGCCATGTGTGCCATAATCTCCGAAACTTCCCGCAAAGGTCCGGCATATATCCGTCTGAACAGATCGAAAACCCCGGTTATTTTTGATGAAAAATACCACTTCAGATTTGGCGATGCGGTACCTCTGACCGACGGCGATGATCTTACCCTTATCGCTACGGGTACCATGGTCCACAAAGCCCTCGAAGCATCTGATATCCTCAAAAAAGAAAAGATCTCTGCACGGGTAATCAATATTCACACGATAAAGCCCCTTGATGAAGGAGCAGTCATAAAAGCCGCACGGGAGACCGGTGCGGTGATCACCATTGAAGAGCACAGCATTTTCGGGGGTCTTGGTGGTGCAGTTGCAGAAGTACTGGCTGAACATTATCCCGTCCCTATGAAAATTATAGGAGTACGTGATGTGTTTGGTGAGTCCGGTGAATACGAGGAACTGCTTGAAAAATTTGGGCTGACTACGACAAATATCGTTGCATCAGCCAGGGAAATCATGAGGAGGAAATAATGAAGATATTCATTGATACCGCAAATATCGACGAGATCAGAAAAGCAAATGACTGGGGTGTGATCGATGGAGTTACAACAAATCCCTCGCTGGTTGCCAGGGAAGGAAGATCTTTTGATGCCGTTGTCGAGGAGATCATCAGTATCGTCAATGGCCCGATAAGCCTGGAAGTTGTCGGTACTGAGTCTGATGATATGGTCAGGGAAGCAGTACGGCTCTCTGCGCTGTCGCAGAATGTTGTTGTTAAAATCCCGATGACTACCGAAGGACTCAAAGCAGTCAAGATCCTCAGTGAGAGAAAAATTAAGACCAATGTAACCTTGGTTTTCTCCGTGAATCAGGCGATCCTGGCTGCAAAAGCGGGGGCAACCTATGTAAGCCCCTTTGTCGGTAGACTTGATGATATCGGTCACGATGGCATGCAGATTGTGCGTGAAATGGTCGCCATCTTCAATACCTATCACTTCGAGACGGAGATCATCGTCGCAAGTGTCAGGCACCCCCTCCATATTATCGAATCGGCAAAAACCGGTGCCCATGTGGTTACGGTTCCATTCAATGTTATCGAAAAAATGTTTTATCATCCGCTCACAGACATCGGGCTTTCTAGGTTCTTAAACGACTGGAAAAAAGTCCCGCAATGATTGAGTATTATCTGTAATTATTACCGGGTCCGAATGATCCATCGGGGGAGAAAAAGGGAATGGATATTGATTCACGGATATTTGTTGCAGGGCATACCGGACTTTTAGGTTCAGCTCTTGTCAGAAAACTAAACGCAGAAGGGTACTCGAATATCATCACGAGATCCCACAAAGACCTGGATTTAACAAACCAGCACGACGTTAATGTTTTTTTTAAAACTGAACAACCGGATTGTGTTTTCCTTACCGCAGGACTTGTCGGCGGCATCATAGCCAACAGGTCCAGCCCGGCCACGTTTCTGCATACCAACCTTGCCATACAGGACAATGTTTTTGAAGCAGCAACGAAGTACGATACGGATCACCTCGTATTCTACGGATCTTCCTGCATCTATCCGAAAAACAGCAACCAGCCGATCCGGGAAGAATACCTGATGACCGGGGAAATTGAGGATACCAGTGAAGGATATGCGATAGCAAAAACCGCGGGGATCATTGCCTGCAGATCATACAACCGTCAGTTCGATACCAATCGTTTCATTGCCCTGGTACCAAATTCAATGTACGGTCCTAATGATCATTTCGATCTTGAAAATTCCCATGTGCTGTCTGCTCTGATTCGGAAATTCCATGAGGGAAAACTCAATAAAAGTGAACGTGTTACCCTGTGGGGGACGGGATCTCCCCGCAGGGAATTTATTTTCCATGAAGATGTTGCGGATGCTTCCCTGTTTGCCGTACAGAATGCCGAAACGCTGAAAAACACGCATTATAACATTGGATCCGGAGTGGACTTTTCCATAAAAGATCTTGCGCTTATGATTGCGGATATTGTCGGCTTTTCAGGAGAGATCGAATGGGATGCCACGAAACCTGACGGGGCCCCGAGAAAACTTCTGGACAGCTCCCGGTTCCTTGCTCTCGGGTGGAAACCGGTCACGGATATCAGAACGGGGATTGGGAAGACCTATGCATGGTACCTGAACAATTCACACGATGGAGTTCGGTAATATGGAGCAGACTCTTGAAAAGAACCTACCGGAATACTTAAGAAAAAAAGCAGCATGGGTCCGGAGAGAGACTCTGCTGATCCATAAAACCGCACCCGAAACCCGGATCGCGTCATCGCTTTCTGCGGTTGAAATATTCGTGGTTCTGTATTATGGGAAGATTCTGAAGTTTGATGCATCAAACATCAACTGGGAGGGAAGGGACCGCTTTATCATCAGCAAGGGTCATGGAGCGATCTGTTTCTATCCCATCCTTGCCGATCTGGGATATTTCGATAAAAAAGAACTGCAGAATGTCTGCAGGGAAGGAACTTTCCTTGGAGGAATTCCGGATTCGATCATCCCTGGATTTGAAACGATAAACGGATCTCTTGGTCATGGCCCCGGGGTTGCCTGTGGAATCGCCCTTGCCCTGAAACGAAAAAACCGTCAGGAAACAGTTTTCGCGCTTATCGGGGATGGGGAGCTCAACGAAGGATCTGTCTGGGAAGCCATCATGTTTGCCGGTGAACACAAACTCGATAATCTCATTCTTATCCTTGACAATAACCGTGTCTGCATGCTAGATTATTGCAAAAATATTCTGGATCTTGACCCTGTTGAAGAGAAGTTCAGGGCATTCAGGTGGGACGCCTGGCGGGTCGATGGTCATGATGTAGTCCAGGTTCATGATACACTCTCGGCATTGAAAGCCCAGAGAAATGGCAAACCCAAACTTCTAGTAGCTGATACCATAAAGGGGAAGGGTGTTGCAAGCCTTGAAACCGATTCATTGAGCCATATAAAAACTTTAAAGCCCGCTGAAATTGACCGAATCCTCGAGGAAACCGCATGACTGTAGAAATAAAAACAATGCGGGATGTCTTCATCGAAGAAATCTACAACCGGATGCATGAAGACGAGACTATCTTCTTTTTATGCGCAGATTTTGGCTCGCCAAAACTCGATGCATTAAGGGAAAAATTCAAAGACCGGTTTATCAACGTTGGCATCGCCGAGCAGAATCTGATCAATGTTGCTACAGGTCTTGCTCTGGAAGGGTATACGGTATATGCGTATGCAATAGCCCCGTTTCTTACTATGCGGGCTTTCGAGCAGATCCGTATCAACCTCTCGCTCCATGCCCAGTTAAAAGAGATTAATATCAACCTTGTCGGAGTCGGTGCTGGTCTGAGTTATGACGTGTCCGGTCCAACGCACCATTGCCTTGAGGACCTTTCTATCATGCGAACCCTGCCCCATATGGTTGTTTTCTCTCCCAGTGACTGGACTCAGGCAAAACAGTTCGTTGATTACTCAATAAAGGTGAAGAAACCCAAATATCTGAGATTTGACGGCAAACCTGTCGCACAAATCTATTCAGATCCCGGATCAGTTTCCTTTGACCTTGGTTTTTCCGAGCTGCAGGCTGGCGAAAGTGTCTGCCTGGTTTCAACGGGTTATATGACCCAGAAAGCTCTTTCTCTTGCAAAGAAACTTGCCAGGGAAAATATCCACATCGGGCTTGTGGATGTGTTTTTATTAAAACCCCTGAACGAAAGCGCGTTGTACGATGTCCTGAACAAATACTCCCGGGTAATTACGCTTGAAGAAGCATTCATCAACAAGGGTGGACTTGACAGCCTTGTATCAACGGTTCTCAGAAAAAGGAACTCCGGTATCAGATTAATTTCGCTGGGATTTGACGATACCTATGTCTTCGATATCGGCAGCAGGGAATATTTGCATAAATTAAACCATGTTGACGAGGATAGTATTATGGAAACAATAAAGAAAACGATAATGGAGATTTAACATGAAAATATTAGTTACCGGCGGAGCAGGATATATTGGATCGGTTCTCGTCCCCGAACTCCTCTCAAAAGGGCATGAGCTGATCGTTGTTGATAATTTCATGTATGGCCAGCAGTCATTGCTTGACTGCAGCTATAATAGAAAATTAACCCTTATAAGGGGTGATGCAAGGGATAAGGCACTGATCTCAAAATGCATACAGGATGTGAATGCAATTTTCCCTCTTGCCTGCCTCACCGGAGCCCCCCTGTGCGCAAAAGATCCCATAGGAGCTCAGACTATCAACTTTGATGCAGTAAAGATGATACTCGATCTGCGGAAAAAAGACCAGAAGGTCATTTTCCCCACGACAAACAGCGGCTATGGTGTTGGCCAGAAGGGGATCTTTTGTACCGAAGAGACTCCTCTCAACCCCATTACCCTGTACGGGCGCCTGAAAGTAGATATTGAAAACCTCATTCTTAAATCTGACAACTCCATTACCCTCAGGCTTGCCACGGTCATGGGAACAAGCCCCCGGATGAGACTTGACCTCCTGGTCAATGATTTTACCTACCGGGCCGTCAACGACCGCTTCCTTGTCCTCTTCGAACCCCATTTCAAGAGGAACTATGTTCACATCCGCGATGTTACAAAGGCATTTGTTCACTGCCTTGATAATTTCGAATCAATGAAAAATGAACCCTACAATGTGGGTCTGAGCGAAGCCAACCTCAGTAAGTGGGAATTGTGTGAAGAGATCAAGAAACAGGTGCCTGATTTTTACTTTGTTGAAGCAAAGATCGGGGAAGACCCTGACAAACGCGATTACATTGTAAGCAATGAAAAGCTCGAGGCAACCGGCTGGACTCCGGATTATTCACTCCAGGAATCGATTGCAGAACTGATCAAGGGATATCAGGTCGTTAAGCGGAACCAGTTCTCCAATATTTAGTGATGCCGATGGGAAGTACTAACCTGGATCTCTTACTGGTTAATCCTGGTGCCAGAGCCCAAGTCTATGGCAAACTGGGGGTCTCGCTATCTGGTATCGAGCCTCCCCTCTGGTGCGGTCTTATTGCCGGTTTTATCCGCAATAAAGGGTATTGTGTAAAAATCCTAGATGCTGAGGGTGAAAATCTCTCCCCTGAAGAGACTGCCGAGAAAATCGCAGACCTCAAGCCGGCTCTTGCCGGAATTATCGTTCTTGGATCAAATCCTTCGGCAGCTTCGACCCCAAAGATGACGGCGGCTGGAGAAACTCTTGCCCTGTTGAAAAAGAAAGCCCCGTATATCAGAACCCTGCTCGGAGGACTTCATCCATCAGCCCTCCCGGAAAGGACCCTGAAAGAAGAGGAGGTTGATTTTGTTTGTGAAGGGGAAGGATTTTACACCATCCTTCATCTCCTGGAATCACTTTTATCCGGGCCGGGAAAGGCCGATTTTGCCATTAAAGGTCTCTGGTACAAAAAAGACGGGGTGATCTTTTCCAATCCCAACGAAGAACCGGTAAAGGATCTTGATACACTGCCCTTTGCTGCATGGGACCTCCTTCCCATGGATATCTACCGTGCCCATAACTGGCACTGTTTTGATAATCTGAACGAACGTGGTCACTATGCGGTAATATATACGAGTCTGGGATGCCCGTTCAACTGTAATTATTGTAATATTCATGCACTGTATGGCAAACGCGGAATCCGGCTCCGGAGCCCGGAAAAAGTGATTGAGGAGATCGATCTCCTGGTCAATACCTACCATGTGAAAAATCTCAAGATTATCGATGAGCTCTTTGTCCTGAACAGTGCCCGGGTAAAGAAAATCTGTGATCTCCTGATCGAACGTAACTATTCCCTGAATATCTGGGCTTATGCACGGGTAGATACCGTCAACCCGTCCCTGATGGATACCATGAAACAGGCCGGGATTAACTGGCTGGCATTTGGCATTGAATCCGCAAGTGATGATGTCCGTGAGGGTGTGACAAAGCGGTTCAGCAGGGCCACGATAAAAAAAGCAATTACCATCACCCAGAACGCGGGTATTTACATCATGGGAAACTTCATTTTCGGCCTTCCTGACGATACTCGTGAGACGATGCAGGAAACGCTGGACCTGGCAAAAGAACTGAATCTGGAGTACATCAATTTCTATACTGCCATGGCCTATCCCGGATCCCCCTTATATTACGAAGCAATACAGCAGGGAATTCAGTTACCTGATCAGTGGCATGGTTTTGCCCAGTACGGGGAGGATACGCTGCCCATGCCGACAAAACACCTCTCCGCATCTGAGGTTCTGCGTTTCAGGGACCATGCATTCAATGATTATCTGAGCAACCCAAAGTACCTTGAAATGATCCGGCATAAATTCGGGCCGGGTGTTGAAGAACACATTAAAGATCTGTTAAAACATAAAATACGCAGGAAATATACATAGAACCGAGGATACCCTGAATGATCATCAGCAGAACTCCGTTTCGTATCTCCTTTTTTGGGGGAGGCACAGATTATCCGGTATGGTACGATGAACACGGGGGCGCAGTCCTTGCTACGACCATCAATAAATATAGTTATATTACCTGCAGGTATCTTCCTCCCTTCTTTGATCACAAATACCGTATTGTCTATTCCAGGACCGAAACGACCCAGAAAATATCAGAAATCCAACACCCCGCTGTCAGGGCTACACTTGAGTACATGGGTATCGCTCAGGGTGTGGAAATTCATCACGACGGGGATCTGCCCGCCCGGACCGGGCTTGGGTCTAGTTCGTCCTTTACTGTCGGGCTCACGAATGCCCTCTATGCCCTGAAGGGAAAAATGGTGACAAAACGTCACCTTGCGCTCGATGCAATACACATAGAGCAGGATTTGCTCCGGGAGAATGTAGGCGCGCAGGACCAGACGAGCGCTGCATTCGGAGGGTTCAATAAGATCGAATTCGGAGGACCGCAGCGTATTCATGTCCAGCCAGTCATCCTGAACCCGAAAAAATGTCACCAACTCCAAAGTAATCTGATGCTTTATTTCACCGGTTTCTCCCGGATTGCGTCAGAGATCGCCGGCGAACAAATCAAAAAAACTCCTGATAAGCAAACGGAATTATTCCGGATGCGAGAGATGGTAGATGAGGCGATCGATATCCTGAACGGGGGCGATTCGGACATATCAGATTTCGGAAAACTCTTACATGAGAGCTGGATGCTGAAACGAAGCCTGACTGACAAGATCTCTACCCCGCAGATAGATAAAATCTACGCGGATGCTCTCGAAGCGGGTGCTCTCGGGGGTAAACTGCTGGGAGCCGGTGGAGGGGGTTTTGTTCTGTTCTTTGTTGAACCCGAGAAACAACCCGCGGTAAAAGAGAAACTCAAATATCTGTTGCATGTGCCGTTCGGGTTTGATACCACCGGATCGCAAATAATCTATTATGCTCCGGAAAACAATTTCTGACGGACTTATGGACGATAAAACCCAATTTTCTGGTATCGATGCGGTGATCCTGTGCGGGGGGCAGGGTACACGGTTGCGGGGTGCTATATCCGACCGTCCCAAAGCGCTGGCGCCGTTTGGAGATGCAACATTCCTTGATATCCTGATAGAAACTCTGAAAAAGGCAGGATTTCATCACATTATTTTATGTACCGGGTATATGAAAGAGCAGATCACCCGCCAATTTCAATCAAGGAAGGACATTTCTGTCAGTTTTTCCGAAGAGGCTGAGCCCCTCGGGACTGGGGGTGCCTTAAAAAACGCACAATCTCTGATACGGAGTAATACGTTTGTCGTCCTGAATGGCGATTCAATATGCGATATCAACTACCATGATTTTTATCACTTCCACAAAAACAGGCAATCGCTTCTTTCTATGGTGCTGGTACAGAAAACAGATGCCGGGGACTTTGGCAGTGTGACACTCGATGATTCTTTCAGGATAACCAGTTTTAAAGAAAAAATAGTAAATTGCAATCGTAGTCTGGTGAATGCAGGCATCTATTTTATGGAGAAAGAGATCTTCTCTTTTTTTCCTGAAAGAGACCGGTTATCACTTGAAAATGACGTTTTTCCGGCGTTAACCGGAGAACGATGTACAGGATTTATCATCGATAGTGAATTAATTGATATTGGAACTCCCGAACGATATCAGATGGCATTAAACAAAATCCGAGGTGGAACATGAGAATCAGTTTTGGCGACTTGGTAATTGGAGATATTGCAAAGAAAAACTTCCAGAAGGTTTTTGACAAAAACTGGGCGTCGGAAGGGGATAATGTCAGGGAATTCGAGGCAAAATTTGCAGCAAAATTCGGCTATAAGCATGCAATTGCTACAAGTTCGGGTACCGATGCGGATATCGTAGCCTGTGCAGCCCTATATGATTTCGGAGCAAACCGGGGAGATGAAGTCATTGTCCCCGCATTATCGTTTGTCGCAACGGCAAATTCCATTCTGGCTGCAGGATTTACACCAAAGTTTGTGGATATTGACCTTGAAACCCTGAATCTCGATCCTGCAAAAATTGAAGCCGCGATTACAGATAAAACCCGGGCGATCATGGCTGTCCATACAATGGGAAAGCCCTGTGACATGGACCCGATTCAAAAAATCGCAAAAAAATACAACCTGATGATCATTGAAGATGCCTGCGAAGCTCATGGGGCAACATATAAGGGCAGGCTTGTCGGGAAGATCGGGGATATGGGTGCATTCAGTTTCTACACAGCCCACCAGATTGTCTGCGGTGAGGGGGGAATGGTCACAACGGAAGATGACAAGATCGCAGCTGTAGTCAGGTCAATAAAATCCCATGGGCGCCCTGCCGGGAGCCTCTATTTCGATTTCCAGCGGATCGGTTTCAATTCAAAAATGAACGATCTCGAGGCGGCTCTCGGGCTTGAAGGTATGGAGACTTTTGATGCATTCTTCAGTAAACGCAAGAGCAACCTGTACAAGATGCTTGACCTGACAAAGGACCTGTCCAAGTTCTGTTACTTCTTAAAAGAAGAATCCTATGAGAAGGTCAGTCCGCATGCGTTCCCCCTTGTTTTGAAAGACAAGAAGCACGACCGGAATAAACTCTACAAATACCTGGAATCCAAGAGTATTCAGTGCAAAACGCTGTTTGGCAGCCTTCCCACCCAGCACAATGCCTTCAAATTCCTGAAGTACAAATACGGGGATTTCCCGGTTTCGGAATATGTTGGGGATAATGGGCTGCACTTTGGTATGCACCAGTATCTCAATGATGATGATCTTCATTATGTCAGTGACGTCCTTCACCAGTATTTCAGAGAGTTCCAGTGACCATGGAAAATTCACATCAATTGATATCGGAATATATTGAAAACAGCATCCGGGCAAAGTCAGAATTACTGAACAGTCATGTTCATGAAATTGCCCAGGTTGCAGAGGTTCTGATCGCTGCATGCAGGGACGGCAAGACCATCTTCTGGTTTGGCAACGGCGGCAGTGCTGCCGATGCGCAGCATCTTGCCTGCGAGCTGGTGAGCCGGTTTTTCCTTGAGAGGAAAGCGATGGCCTCCATCGCCCTGACAACCAACACTTCCGAATTGACTGCCATTGCCAATGACTATAGTTTCAATAACATTTTTACCCGGCAGATTGAGGCTCTTGTAAAATCGGGCGATGTAGTAATAGGTATCAGTACCAGCGGTAATTCCCCAAATATTATTGAGGGGCTCAGGAAAGCTAAACAACTTGGCGCAATAACCGTTACGTTCACCGGCAGGACCGGGGGAAAGATGCGCAGCGAGGTTGATTATCTCGTGACCGTTCCTTCAGATGTGACCCCGCACATTCAGGAGTCACATATCATGATCGGCCATGTGCTCTGTTATCTAGTGGAGAAGGAGTTATTTGGAGACAATGAAAAATAAAGCGATTTTCATTGATAGGGACGGAACTATCAATAAAGATGTGCATTATCTGGATGATCCCGAAAAATTTGAGTTTTATCCCGGTATTCAGGTGGGTGTAAAGAGACTTCAGGAAAACGGGTTTAAATTAATTGTTATAACCAATCAATCCGGTATTGCCCGGGGATATTTCACCGAAAAGCAGTTATCAGATATTCATAAAAGAATGAAACAAGAATTTCAAAAATATGATGTGACTCTTGATGGAATATATTATTGCCCCCATCACCCAGATGAGAAATGCAATTGCAGGAAACCCAATACGGGATTGTTTGAAAAGGCTATACATGAGCACAATATTGATGTAAAAAAATCGTATATGCTTGGCGATAAAATTCTTGATGTCGGTGCCGGTAAAAAGGCCGGTGTAAAAACGATCCTGATTCCAGAACCGCATGTAAAAAATGAACTTCTGTCAAAAAAAAATGAATGGGAATACAATCCTGATTATATCGCTCACGATTTTCTGGATGCTGTGAAGTGGATTTTACACGAGATGCGAAATATCTCAGATCAAGTAACATGAATTTTCAGGAATACTCAAAATGATCTGGGGAGATTGTGCATCTACTTCTCTAAACTGCTTAAACATATGCAGATATTATCGGGTAAAGAAATCACCATGAGAATAATCAAAACCTTATATTATCCTTACTGGTGTGTCGCATGATACACTGTCATATTGTCACCCTCATTGTCCACATCGGCAGGAAATACCCGGCTGGACTGACAGAAAAGTATGCTTGATGGAGTATGACAGATAATGCATGTAAAAAATACCAAAATAGATAGTTATTCGTAATATCCAGCGAACGAAGGATTCTTGACGCTGAAAGATGAATGGATTACTAAGAAATTTACGACATATTTACATGGGTATTGAAAAAAATGAAAACATTCCTCACTGGTTCTTTCCGTTATAATGGAAATCATATTGCGGAACGCTTTATTGCAGAAAAAGATGCAGTTACTGGTGGAGAACACCTCTGGTGTTCTAAAGTTCTGGAGATCCAAACGATAAAACATGTCATGGTCTTGGGGCATCAGACTAACAAATCATGCCTGAAAGAGGGATATTTTTTTTATGGGCCCGTTTAAAAAATCACTTCAGATACTCTGCTATCTATTTATGTCGCACAAGAAACTTTTGTGCGTTTATTTAGTCTCACTCATCATCTTTAGTATCCTAGATGTCTTTAGAATCTCGCTAATCTATCCGATTATTAACTATGGTCTGGATATCGGTGCCGGACCCACATTCATTGATGGGATCCTGCAGTATATTCTCCCAAAAACAGTAAACCCCTTTGTTGCATCTGCCCTTCTCCTTGCAGTCGTGTCTGTCATAATGGTAGGTGTTGAGTTAATTGTCGCGTATTTTGCAAGCATAACCTATGCTGTTGTACGGGACAGGACCGACAGGGCCGTATTTGCATCCATAAAAACTCAGCCCTATGATTATTTCACTCGACATAAACAGGGAGACCTGCTTTATGTCGGTCAGATTGCAGTAAATCAAACCGGCGATGCGGTCAATAGTTTTGTATCTGTAATTCAGTCCGGATTGCTCAGTCTTTTTTATCTCCTTTTTCTTTTTATTATATCGCCCGTTCTTGGAATGGGAATGGTTTTTTTTGGTTTAATATATATTTTGTTGATTAAAAACCAACTTTTTGCAAGAATTTATCGGCAAAGTTCAATTCTTAATACCGCAGCAATTGAGAAATCTGTTGTTTATAATGAATTTATCAATGGGATAAAAACCATCCTGATAAATGATTCTGTGGCTTTCTGGACCGGAAAATATGAAGCAACCATTCAGAAACTTTTAAAAAGTTACACCCGGGTGATGATTCTTCAGCGACTTCCCAGCGTAGTAAACGGTTTGCTAACGTTCATGATTATTTCTCTAGGGGCTGTCGGGCTTTATTATTATACGGGGGGAAATTTCCTGCCCTATGTTGGCATATTTGGGACATTCATGTTTGCCCTTTACCGGCTTATGCCCTCGCTGAATACCTTCCAGACTCAGATAGGTCAGATTTATCAGAATCTCCCCGCTCTTGAAGCAGTTTATGCTATCTTGCAGGAAAGTAATGAAAAGACACCGTCAGGAAGTGAACTTCAGAAAAAACCATTTATGTACCATACATCAATCTGTTTCAGAAATGTGTCTTTCAGATACGATGCTTCTTCTCATGATACCATTCAAAACCTTTCGTTTGATATACCAAAGAATACCAAAATCGCCATTGTTGGTAATTCCGGTGCCGGTAAGACGACTGTTGCAAATTTGCTAGCCCGCCTGTATCAACCGACAACGGGTGAGATCCTGATTGATGGAAATAATCTTTATGACTATAACCATTCAGATTATTTGAAGTCCCTTGGTTATCTTGGTCAGGAAACTTTTGTGTATCATGATACCATTAAAGAAAATATCCGGTTTGGTCTTGAATGCACTGATGAAGAGATAATTGAAGCAGCTAAACTGGCTAATGCCCATGAATTTATCATGGCAACCCATGAAGGCTATGATACCATAATTGGTGATCAGGGAATGAAGCTTTCCGGAGGTCAGCGCCAGAGGGTTGCTATTGCCCGTGTTATCCTGAGAAAACCGGAAATTCTGTTGCTGGATGAAGCTACCAGTTCCCTGGATAACATCTCTGAACAAAGAGTAATGGATTCAATAGATCGGATTTCAAAGAATATGACTGTGATTATCATCGCTCACCGGTTATCAACAGTCCAGAATGCAGAAGTGATTTATGTCCTGAAACACGGGAGCGTTTGTGAGAGTGGAACGCATGAGAAACTGCTTGATAAAAAAGGTGAATATTATGATCTCTACAATAAACAGGACGTTGATCTAATTCCACGGTAAACGTTGTGATGTTTCCTGTTTTCCACAGATGAGATTTTTTCAGGATTATGGTCATTTTCGCCAGCTCTCTGGTGACAAACTTAAATAGTATTTTCAAGACTTTTCAAAATTACCAGCCCCCTCGTTCGGAGATTATTTTTTTAAGTTTTGCCACAGCCCTGACAGCACTGTGATGTGTGCAAATATCCGTTCCATATTTCTCAAGAAAATCCTTATTTGCATAATTCACTGAACTTTGGATAACATGTTTTGTATTGATATATTGATCAATATTTGTAATCAATTCCCCGAGATTTCCATAGACATATGCACGTTTTTTTAGTTGTGTTATAATACCTGGTTCTATCTCTTGTAGCCCCGTATAGATAAAAACCGGAAGATTTGTTGTAAGTACCTGGAGAATCCCCGTTGATATAAGATCAAATATTACAACATCTGCATCGTTGGTGAGTTGACGGAGGGTCTTTTGTGATGTATAAATTTTTACATTTTTTATACCATTATCGGAAATGTAACTGAAAAGCGGTTCGCAGTGATTTTGAACGGGATGTAATTTTATGATAAAATCTTTATTAGGATTTTTCTTTGCCAAATTCAATATCTGCTTCTGCATTTCCCAAAGATAGACATCATATTCAGCGGGATCACACGGTTGTGATATGACGAAAAGGTTTCTCAGGTATGCTGTAGAAATGTAGACTATAGGTTTCTTTGTTTGTTTTAACGAAGATCTTTTTTCGTCCTGGTGAAAGGTATCAAGAGAACTGGATCCGACCGGGAAAAAAACCGGAATTTTTTCCAACCGCATTCTTTCAGATGTTATACGATAACTCTCAGCAACTCCTTTGCCAAAAACAAAATGTTCATCTGAATTAATAAATTCAATAAACGGCATTATTGGATGGAAGTAATATCCGGCTCCCCCGTGTTGCCACGATACAACGGGAATGCCTGCATCATGTGCTGCCTGGATAAGAGCATGACCCGTTGCACGAGAACGCACGGAATGGAGGACGCAGTGAATTTTTTTTTGATGGATTATCCTGTGGGCAATAGGATAAGTGGTGACCGAATCCTGAATTGATCTTCCAATAATATGTGAAAGCCATTCAAAAAATAATCCAGAAACATCAATTCCGAGAATCTGATCGAACTCTCTCATTTGAGGTTGTTCGTAACATATTTTATGAACGTCGTCAATGTAATTGCGATTCACGTTTGGAGCCTTGTCAAGATTCTCATCTTTTATTCGATAAACCGGGAACAATCCCTCTTTATAGAATTCTTCCAGCGCATCGTCCCAGTTATATCCGCTTTCATAGATGAGAACAGGTTTCCGGTTCCAGCAGGTTAGATAATAATAGAATAAAATACCCGGCGCAATGAGTCCCTTTTTCTGAATAAGTAATCCCAGATTTATAAAAAGATCCTTTTCTTTAATCCAAGTCTGTAATCGTGTAGCAATGGTATTTTTTTGATCCTTGGTTTTTTGATTCTGAATATGAGGATGGGTATAATAAATTATTTCAATTGATACATTCCATCCCGCCATATCCAGTATCTCTGTATAAAATGATTCATCAGGAGAGAATATACAGTCCCTGGACATTTTTCGAGATGTCGCATAAAAACGTATCAAATCCGGTTGTTCTGTTTCGATAATTCTTTTAAATAAAAGAATGGTATTCCAGAGCACGTCAAAAAGAATTTTGATAAAATATATCGAATATTGGGCAGGAGTTAATGTAGGAATATTATAGAGATGGGCTAATTTTTTATCGATAATTGTTACCAACCGGTCAATTCTCTGGAAATTTTCTAAGCCCTGCTGATACCGTCCCTCACCGCCACCATAGTCTCGGATTGTTTTATAGGGTATTTTAAATTTTTCAAAAGCATATGAAGCACCCGGAGAGAGAGAAAAGAATATTTTATCTCCTGAAATACTCTCTGAATCTTTTAATAATGATAGAATGCTGGAATTGTCATTAAAATTATCTTCCAAAAGAAATATTGTTTTGATAAAAAATCAACCCCCTTTATATTGATAGATTATGTTCTATCCTATGATTGTAACGTAATATTTGATTTTATTCGTTAAAAAACAAGATGATATTTGACAAAAGATATCCCCGTAATAAAAAACGGAAGCCTATCGAGAAGAAAGTGCAAACAAAAACTGCTTCAAAGTATCATCAAAGGATCAGGTCGAAACGGTATTCTCAGAATTGAAAAGAACGCTTAGAGAATTTTAAAATTCTTAAAAAACAGACTTTTAGTCACGGAAAATAAATTCAATGATATCGTCTATAACCTCTCAAGACTGATATTAACAATTTCAATTCTGATTCCTGTTGAGGATTTACGATGAAACCCCCCGGTTATTCATCATATTTGCCTGAGTTCGAAACTCATGTGCGTTTCTACAGTTCTTATTCTAAAGACATAAGAATGGCCTGATTTTTATATCGTGTAATAGTGGTTATGATCTGCATTATTGTTCCATCTGCTTAAAAAATCCCAATGCATAAAATGGGATGAGTGATAACATTATACTATATGTCCTCATGTTTTGACGGAAAAACGATACTTGTCACCGGTGGCACAGGATCGTTTGGACAAAAATTTACAGAAATACTGCTTAGGGAATGTTCCCCTAAAAGTATCCGCATTTATTCCCGTGGTGAATTGATGCAGATGCAGATGAGCCAGAAATTTACCGATCCCCGGATGAGTTATTTAATCGGGGATGTAAGGGACAGAAACCGCTTATATCGAGCGATGCGTGGAGTGGACATTGTCGTGCACGCAGCAGCGATGAAACAGGTTCCGGCTTGTGAATATAATCCGATTGAGGCAGTCAAAACAAATATTGATGGAACTATCAATCTCATTGACGCTGCTGTTGATAATAATGTAAATAAAGTAATGTTGATCAGCACTGATAAAGCAGTCCATCCGGTCAATCTTTACGGCGCGACAAAGATGGTTGCTGAAAAGCTGGGTATTCAGGGAAATTCGTATTCTGGTGGAAAAACTCCGTGGTTCAGCTGTGTCCGTTATGGAAATGTGATCGGTAGCCGCGGAAGTGTTATCCCCTTATTTAAGGAACAGCAGAAAAAGGGAGTCATTACCATAACTGATGAAAAGATGACCCGATTCTGGATCTCGCTTGATCAAGGTGTTCGTTTTGTCATGAACTCGATCGAAATAATGAAAGGTGGCGAGATTTTTATCCCAAAAATTCCGAGCATGCGTTTGACCGATCTAGCAGATGCAATTGCACCAAATATCAAAAAAGAATATATGGGAATTAGGGCAGGAGAGAAACTTCATGAAGTGTTGCTGACAGAAGATGAAGCCCGTCATGCAAAAGAATATGACCTCGGTTTTGTTATTGAACCGGAACATCGATTCTGGAGCAAGAATAATGGCGGTGGGGGCAAAGCATTGCCTGAAGGTTTCAGGTATGCAAGTGATTCAAATACCATATGGTTGAGTAATGAAGACTTGAAAAAGATTATTGCCGTGGATGAAGTGACAAAAAAAGAATAGTTACGGTTTTTATGAATTCGATTCCTTATGGGCGTCAATCAATCGATGACGAGGATATCCGTGCAGTTATTGATGTTCTCCACAGTGACTGGCTGACTACAGGACCGAAAGTCGATGAATTCGAGCGTTCGATCTGTAACTATAGCGGTTGTCAGCACGCAGTTGCAGTGAATAGTGGGACCAGTGCACTCGATATCGCGGTTCAATCACTCGAACTTCCAAAAGGGACTGAAGTGATCACAACTCCCTTCACCTTTGCAGCTACAAGTAATGCACTTCTCTATAATGGCCTGGTCCCGGTGTATGCTGATATAACTGGAGATACCCGTAATATTGACCCGGTGGATGTCCGGAAGAAAATCACAAAGAAGACGGGAGCGATCATTTTTGTTGATTTTGCCGGCCATCCCTGCGACATTGCCGAACTACGGGAGATCAGTTATGATAATAATCTCCTGATGATTGAGGATGCCTGCCATGCACTGGGTGCGGGATACCGGGGAAAGAAGATCGGAACTCTTGCCGACATGACCATTTTATCGTTTCACCCGGTTAAATTGATCACAACCGGTGAAGGTGGAATGGTAACAACCAATGATTCCAGTCGGGCTGATACATTACGGCTTCTCCGCTCACATGGGATTGACAAGACCGCGCATCAACTCTCTGAAACCGGTGCATCCTGGGCATATGATATGGTAACTCTTGGGAGAAATTACCGGATAACGGATATTCAGGCAGCGCTTGGAATATCCCAGGTTAAAAAAATCGACGCGTTTGTACAAAAAAGAACCTACCTGTCCCGGCTTTACCAGGAGCTGCTGCAGGATATTCCCCAGATCGAAATTCCCCTTACTAGGAATGATGTGACCCACGCCTGGCACTTGTACACCGTTCTCCTCTCTGGTGTAAAACGGGATGCTGTCTACTCCTACCTCAAATCACATAATATCGGTGTTAATCTTCACTATATTCCGACATACCATTTTAGTTATTACCGGAAGAACCATCCCCAAAATCACAATCTATACCCGGTGACTGAAGATATATTCCGGCGTATCCTTACTTTGCCTTTATACCCGGGATTGCGCGAAGAAGATGTTGTGTTTATCGTTGAAACGCTGAAAAATGCAGTGCAACAGATCTCCTCATCAGGACGAGTATGACCGAAAAATGTTCAGATCCCGAATCGCGAAAAAAGATTATTGTTGTTGGTGCAGGGTCCATCGGACAGCGGCATGCTACAAACCTCGTAAAACTCGGTGCGGATATTAGTGTGACCGATGTCAATCTGGCGCTACTCAAGACGTCCTGTGCCAATAATTCCTGGAACCCCGTGGTGGATTTGGATGCCGCCTTGGATAAAGATGAGTTCGATGCGGCAATTATCTGCACGCCGAATCACCTTCATATTCCATCCGCGCAAAAAGCCGTTGACGCAGGACTGCACGTATTCATAGAAAAACCGATGTCCCACAACCGTCAGGGTGTGGATAAACTTCTCAACGATGTAAAGAAAAAAAGTCTTATCGGCATGGGAGGTTTTATGCTACGGTACGAACCGGGCCTGCTCTATCTTAAAAAAAACATGTCTCCTGAAAATGTTGCATTTGCCCAGATAGAAAGCGGTTCACATATGCCAACCTGGAGACCCGGCACCAATTACCGTATGACGTATAGTGCAAACCGTTCTATGGGTGGGGGAATTATCCTTGACGATGTCCACGAGATCGACTATGCCTGCTGGCTTTTTGGGGATCCTGCAAACGTCCGGTGCTCTTACGGGACCTACAGCAATTTTCAGATCGATGTCGAGGATACTGCTGAGTTCCAGTTTCGGTATCCCGATAAAATCGTGACAATCCATTCGGATTATCTCCAGCGTCGGTACTGCAGACGATGCAAAATCTGCCTTAAAGACGGTAATACTATAGAATGGGTCTTTGGCAAGCATGTAATCACGTATACCGATGATACTGAAAAAAAATTCGCGTATGCGGATACTTTTACCGTTAATGACCTGTACGTAGCCGAGATGCAGGAATTTCTTAAGTGCCTTACACTGAATAGAAATCCCGAATCCTCTCTTGAAAATGCGGCGAAAATTCTTGACATTGCATTAACCGCAAAAGGGGAATGAGATCTTGGTCACCGCAGTCATCATCCAGGCCCGGATGGGTTCCACGAGGCTTCCTGGAAAGGTGATCAAGGATATCAGCGGTAAACCCGTTCTCTGGCACGTAATACACCGCGTACAGCATGCATCGTTACCGGATGCCATCCTAGTCGCGACGACAACGAATCCGGAAGACGACGTGATCGAATCATTATGCCACGAATGGAATATTCTGGTCTTTCGCGGGGATGCAAATGATGTTCTCAGAAGATATTGTGATTCCGTGGAATTTCTCGAAAAAACCTTCGGCAACATAGATTCTATTGTCAGGATTACCGCGGATTGTCCATTGATCGATCCCCAAGTTATCGATATGGCTGTTGCTTTGATGCATTCCGGCAGTTATGACTATGTATCCAACACAAATCCCCCCACATTTCCTGACGGACTCGATGTTGAAGTGATCGCCCGTGATATCCTGTTTACTGCTCATGAAAAAGCTACGCTTCTCTCGGAACGTGAACATGTGACTCCTTTTATCCGGAAAGATCCCTTCGTAAGAAAGACCAATATCCGGAACCCGACTGATCTTTCTGCACTAAGGTGGACTCTCGATAATCCGGAAGATTATGCCTTTATTAAACAGATCTACCTATGCCTTTACAACCCATCAGGAATTTTTCTAATGACCGATATCCTTAATTTGCTGGCACAGAAACCGGAACTGGAAAAAATCAACTCTCACATTACGAGAAATGAAGGATACGAAAAATCCCTTTCCCGGGAACAGGTAATTCGAGGTGACTTATCTTGATGAAAACAAATTCTGGTGCCGACTTGTGGCGGAAAGCAAAAAAGATTATTCCCGGCGGAAGCCAGCTTCTCTCCAAACGGAGTGAACAGTTCCTTCCCGATTACTGGCCTTCCTATTACCGTAAGGCTAAAGGAGCCGATGTATGGGATATGGACAATAATCATTACATCGATATGTCGATCATGGGTATTGGGGCATGTCCTCTCGGTTATGCGGACCCTGATGTTGACACTGCAGTGAAAGCCCGGATCGATAACGGATCCATGTGCACTCTGAACTCGCCCGAAGAAGTCGAACTTGCTGAAAAATTAATCCACCTGCATCCGTGGGCCGGGCAGGTCCGGTATGCCCGGTGCGGCGGAGAGGCCATGGCAATTGCGGTAAGGATAGCACGGGCACATACAAAGAAGGATATCGTTGCATTCTGCGGGTATCACGGGTGGCATGACTGGTACCTTGCGGCAAACCTTGCTGATGACCAGCATCTTGACGGTCATCTCCTTCCGGGTCTTGCACCCGCCGGGGTTCCACGGGGCCTGACCGGTACATCCGTACCTTTCCAGTATAATCATCCCAAGGAACTTGAGGCCATTGCCGGTAAACACGAAGGAAAACTCGCTGCGATTATCATGGAACCTATCCGGGATCACAAACCCACACCGGTTTTTATTCAGGCAGTACAGAATATCGCCCGGCAGAACGAAGCGGTGCTCATAGTTGATGAGGTTTCTTCCGGTTTTCGTCTCAGAACGGGAGGAGCTCATCCGCTATATGGAATAAATCCTGATATTGCGGTATTTGCAAAGGCAATGAGTAATGGTTATCCTATGGCAGCGATTATCGGAAAGGAAGAAACGATGCAGTCGTCTCAGGATACCTTCATCAGCAGTACGTACTGGACTGAAGGAATTGGACCCGTTGCTGCACTTGCTACGATTGAAAAATATGAGCAGTGCAATGTTCCGGAACATCTCGTAAAAACGGGAACTGCCGTGCAGGAAGGATGGCAACTTGCTGCTGAAGACAAGCAGATCGATATAGATATCGGAGGAATTCCTCCACTCAGTCATTTTTCAGCGAAAGGAGAGACCGGGCCTCTGGTGCAGACCCTGTATACACAAATGATGCTTGATAAAGGATTCCTTGCCGGAAAATCATTCTATGCCTCGTATGCACACCAGAAAGAGCATGTCCAGCGGTATCTAAAAGCAACCGATGAGGTATTTGAGATGATTTCAAGTGGTCTTGACAATGGTAATCTTGGCAAGATGCTTAAAGGGCCCGTTGCAAAACCGGGTTTTCACCGCCTTACATGATGCCGCTTGTCATTCGTGCCGACGCAAGCCCGGAGATTGGAACCGGACATGTTATGCGGTGTCTTGCCCTTGCAGAGGCATGGCAGGATAATGGTGGGGATGTTGTCTTTGTCTCGGCCGGTGACTCCCCGGCAATTGAAGGGCGCCTGAAAAGAGAGGGGATGGATTTCATCCAAATCAGCCAAGGTGCCGGTACACCCGGCGATGCAGATGAAACCGTTGGGATTGCACAGGACATTGGGGCGGTATGGATCACCGTTGATGGCTACCATTTTGGGGAGGAATACCAGAAAGCGATCAAGGATGCCGGCTTATCCCTTCTTTTTATTGATGACTACGGGCATGCAGATCATTATTATGCAGATCTTGTTCTCAACCAGAATCTGTACGCCCGAGAATCGTTATATACATCACATGCGCCGTATACTCGTTTTCTCCTCGGGCCAAAATATGTTCTCATACGCAGAGAATTTCTGGATTGGTCTGATCGTGATCGGATAATTCCGGAAATTGCAACGAAGATTCTCATCACACTGGGAGGAAGTGACCCTGATAATATTACTCTCAAAATCATTGAAGCAGTCAAAATTGTTGATCTGCGAAATCTTGAGGTAATCGTTGTTATTGGCGGTGTCAATCCGCATACTGAACGTATTGAGGAAGCTGTAAAAGACAGTCCTGTATTCAGGCTGTTCAAAAATGCAGAGAACATGCCTGAACTGATGGCATGGGCAGATGTCGCGATCTCTGCGGGGGGAAGCACGTGCTGGGAACTTCTCTTCATGGGCATTCCCTCACTGGTGATGCCTATTGCAGAAAACCAGAAGCCGATTGTAAAAGAACTACAATCCCTCGGCATTGCACAAACTATTGAGGGTAATGCTGTTAATAACCCGGTACAATTAGCGCAGGTATTATCAGAATTCCTGCGATCACGGGAGATCCGGTCCGGCTTATCAGAACGAAAGGTTCGGTATATCGACGGGAAAGGTCCTTCACGCATCATATGTTTAATGGGTAATACATCTATCACATTACGAAACGTTGAACCATCCGATTGTAAACGCATCTGGTTGTGGATAAATGATCCACTTGTCCGTTCAGTATCATTTGGTACCCAATCTATCCCTTTGGAAGATCATAAGAAATGGTTTTTATCCGCTCTAAATGATCCTCGTTTGGTGTACTACATTGCCCTTGACAAAAATGCCAGACCGGTTGGCCAGGTGCGGTTCAAGATAACTTCCCATGAAGGAATAATTTCTGTGCTTATTGATCCAAAATGCCGCGGATTATCCCTTGGTTCACGGCTTATCCGCAATGCCACGGAAAAACTGTTTGCAGAAACAGAAGTTGATACGGTAAAAGCATTAATAAAAACCGGAAATGAAAGATCCCATAGAGCATTCATCAAAGCAGGATATATGGATCAAGGGCTGACAGAATATTGTGGGGAAAATGCATATCTTTTGATTAAAATTCAGAGAAAACCATGAGTTCAGCGATCAGAATCGGGGAGAAAAAGATCGGAACGTTATTTCCGGTGTACATAATCGCAGAATTATCTGCCAACCACAACCAGGACTTCAATGAAGCGGTGAAGCTGATCCATGCTGCAAAAGAAGCAGGTGCCGATGCAGTAAAAATCCAGACCTATACACCGGATACCCTGACGATCGAGTGCAACAATGAATATTTCCGGATCGGTAAAGGGACCCAGTGGGAAGGAAAAAATCTGCATGACCTGTACGGTGAAGCCTATACTCCCTGGGAATGGCAACCAAAACTCCAGAAAATTGCACTAGCGGCAGGTCTCCATTTTTTCTCCACACCTTTCGATCCCTCTTCCGTTGACTTCCTCCAGCAGATGGATGTCCCGGTATACAAAATTGCTTCTTTTGAGATTGTCGATATCCCGCTTATACAGAGGATTGCCCGGGTAGGTAAGCCGATCATCATGTCAACCGGTATGGCATCACTTGAAGAAATTGAAGAAGCGGTTGAAGCCATCCGGCACGAGGGTAATGATCAGATAGCACTCCTGAAATGCACAAGTGCATACCCCGCCCTCCCGGAAGACATGAATCTGAAGACCATTCCTGATATGGCAGCAAAATTTAATGTACCTGCAGGGATCTCCGATCACACTTTGGGTACTACGATTCCCATCGCAGCCGTTGCTCTCGGGGCTTGCATTGTGGAGAAACACTTCACCCTGTCACGGAATACCCCCGGGCCTGACAGCAGTTTCTCGCTCGAGCCACAGGAATTCAAAACAATGGTTGATTCAATCCGTGTGATCGAGAGAGCATTAGGCAGTATAACTTATACCGCGACCGAACACGAAATTGCAAGCAGGGTTTTCCGGAGATCATTGTTTGTAGTTGAAGATATTGCAGAGGGGGAAGTGTTTACCCAGAAGAATATACGATCTATTCGTCCAGGATACGGGCTCTTGCCAAAACATCTTCATAATATTCTTGGAAGACGAGCGAAAAAGAGTATTTGTAAGGGAACTCCGTTGCATTGGGATCTCATACAGTAATTCACTCTTTTTTTGATAGTGAATTTTTTTAAAATTTTTGTAATGAGATTAAAAAAAAGCCTCAGCCGTGATTTGAACACGGGACCTGCTGATTACAAGTCAGCCGCTCTGCCAACTAAGCCACTGAGGCGCCATATACTATAGGAATTAACTGGTAAAAAAGATGGTGCTGATTGCGAATCATTTAGGTATAGAATTGATGAACCATTCTGGCGGAATTTTGTCTAAATGGGGGGTCTCACATGATGAACCTTTCAGCAGTTCCGTACAGTCATCGCTCATTTTTTAATAAAGGCCCCCAACAGTACAGATTAAGGATTATTTTATGGAATCTGCTGGTTTTCTCCTTGTCATCGTTACTGGTATTGTTGTGATACTCTTATCGCTGGCACTGGATTTTCTCTGGGCCCGGTGTATGCCGGTCAGGTTTTTTTACTATTTCCTGCGTGCACCCGGCGTTGTAGTCCATGAATGCACTCATATCCTTGGTTGTCTGCTCACCGGTGCAAAAATCCGTAACGTGGTTCTTTTTTCCAAAGAGGGCGGGTCTGTAACCCACAGCCCGCCGGTAATTCCGGTAATCGGCGATGTTGTTATCAGCACCGCACCGCTCTTCTGCATCCCGCTTGTCCTCTCGTTGTGCACATGGCTTTTTTCAACGTATTTCGGCTGTTCGTTTCCCAATCTTCCGCTCTCCATCGATTCGCCCGATACCGTGATACTCATGGGAGGGGGGATTCTGGGGATATTTACCCGGAACCTTGTAGTGCAGTTCAATGCATGGTTCCTTCTCTACCTTTACCTGGTCCTCAGCCTCATCCTTTCGGTGGCGCCGAGTATGCAGGATTTCAGGAATGCAGCGATTGGAATATGCATCCTTGCAGTCTCGGGCTTGCTTGTAATCTGGAGTCAGATCCCATGGGCTGTCAGTATTCTTTCAGAGATTGCAGGTATCATTGGAATGGGTTTTGCGCTCGGGCTTGGCTTCGGGCTGATAGCACTGGTGCTTTCGTCTCCCCTTATCATTATATGTCTCTACCGCAACGCTCCATGAACATCGAATGCATGAAAGATCGGTATTAATTGATCCGGAAGGCTACATTTCTGCACCCATGGTCCGTGAGTCTCCGCTGGCAGAATCCGATGCTGAACTGGCAGGTCCCCGCCTGACCCCGGTAATGCGACAGTACCGTGAGCTCAAGGAAAAATTTGCGGATACCGTTCTCCTGTTCCGTATCGGTGATTTTTATGAAACCTTTGAAGAAGATGCAAAGATCATTTCCCGGGAACTGGAGATCGTGCTCACATCCCGGTCAAAGATCGGCGACAACCCTATCCCGCTCGCCGGTGTACCCTATCACGCGATTGATGGTTATATTGCAAAGCTGATTAGTAAAGGGTACAAGGTAGCAATCTGCGATCAGGTCGAAGATCCCAAAACGGCAAAAGGGATTGTGAAGCGGGAGATTGTACGGGTGATTACTCCCGGCACGGTCATCGATTCATCCATGCTCTCCTCATCCGCAGCAACGTACCTGATGGCCACCTGTCCCGATGACAGGAAAAAAACATGGGGAATTGCTCTTCTCGATATATCGACCGGAGAATTTTTTGTCACGACTATTGACCAGGATGCCCATCACCAGAACCTCCTGTCAGAAATTGCCCGGTATCATCCGGCAGAATGCATCCTGCCATTCACAGTAACGGAGGATTTGAAAGACCGGATACAGGAGCGCGGGGTCCTGGTCTCGCGGGTGCCGGATGCACAATTTGATGAGGAACGGGCAAACCGTCTCTTAACATCCCACTTCCGCGTGAGCTCGCTGGCCGGATATGGGTGTGACGGTGAGCCGGCAGCGATAGGTGCTGCCGGTGCAGCGCTTGCCTATGCACAGGAGACCCAGTATTCCCCGCTTCCCCATATATCCAGCATGTCACGGCGCACATCTGCCCAGAGCATGATGCTTGATGCCATCACCCTGCGCAATCTCGAAGTGATGGAGAGCATTCGCGGGGGATCAAAAGGCGCAACCCTCTTCTCCTGCGTAAATCTCACAAAAACATCGATGGGCAGCCGGCTCTTAAGCCGTCATCTCACCCGCCCGCTCACCGACATAGACGCGATCAATAACCGCCTCGATGCGGTCGAATATCTTGCAGGACATACCGCGGAACGGCTTTCTCTCCGGTCTCACTTGACCCGGGTAGCGGATATCGAACGGATCGCAGCCCGTATTGCATACGGTAATGCCGGGCCACGGGATCTCCTAGCACTTGCAGATTCTCTCCGGACGCTGCCGGAGCTCAGGAAACCATTAGCGGAACACACTGACAAAAACCAGCCCGGGTTGTTGCAGGAAGCACTCGAACAGATCCGGGATCTTCCAGAGACCATTGATCTTATTCAGAGAGCAATCGTTGACGAACCTCCGGCAATCGCCCGCAATGGCGGCGTGATCCGGCGTGGCTATTCCCCGGCGCTCGATGAGATCACCGTTGTCCTGCATTCCGGCAAGGACTGGATCGTTGAACTGCAGGCAAAGGAACGGGAGATGACGGGTATCAAATCGTTGAAGATCGGGTACAACCGGATCTTTGGCTATTATATCGATATCACCAAGCCCAACCTGCACCTAGTTCCGGTGCATTATGAACGCAAACAGACCACGGCAACCGGTGAACGTTACACGCTTCCCGCACTCCGGGAAAAAGAGACTCTCATCACAAATGCCGATGAGCGGGTGCTTGCGCTCGAACGGGAGCTCTATACCTCGCTTATAGAAATCCTGCAGAAACAGGTTGATGCCCTCCAGTCCATTGCCGCAGGTATCGCAACACTCGATGTTGCTGCAGCGCTGGCCGAAGTTGCCCAGACCCGGGACTATGTGCGCCCGCAGCTCAATGACGGTGACGCGATCATGATCCGTGACGGGCGTCACCCGGTGGTTGAGCAGGGCGTGGCGGGAGGTTTTGTTCCCAATGATACAGAACTTTCGGGCAGCCGGACCCAGATCATGATCATCACCGGGGCCAACATGGCCGGTAAATCCACGTACATGCGCACAGTCGCCCTCTGCTGTATCATGGCACAGGCCGGGAGTTTTGTCCCCGCCCGCCACGCCAGCATCGGCATCCTTGACCGGGTTTTCACGCGGGTGGGGGCATTTGATGACCTCGCAAGCGGGCAGAGTACCTTTTTTGTCGAGATGCTCGAACTGGCAAATATCCTCAACAATTTCACTTCCAGAAGCCTGGTGATTCTCGATGAGATCGGCAGAGGAACGAGCACGGTGGACGGCTGCTCGATTGCAAAAGCGGTGCTGGAATTCCTGCACGGAAAGATGACGACCGGACCCAAGACGCTTTTTGCCACGCACTTCCACGAGCTGATCGCCATGGAAGAGCAGCTCAAACGGGTGAAAAATTATCATTTTGCCGTTAAGGAAACCAAAGAAGAAGTGGTCTTTTTACGAAAACTCATTCCCGGCGCTACGGACAAGAGTTATGGTATCCACGTTGCCCGGCTGGCAGGAATACCAAAAAAAGTAACCGAACGGGCAGAAGTGCTCCTGTCTGACAGCATGAACCGGGCCGTGCCTGCTGGCACCCGCCCCCCGCGCTACACGCAGATCCTCCT
>Ga0074195_1000333_pt1 | contig 101688 bp, 80 predicted proteins | sample EPASupsiteHSE623_FD_64525 | JGI IMG/M metagenome (GOLD analysis project Ga0074195, IMG submission 64525) | Bioremediated contaminated groundwater from EPA Superfund site, New Mexico - Sample HSE6-23 | ecosystem: Environmental > Aquatic > Deep subsurface > Groundwater > Contaminated ... | reverse complement strand
GAAAACCTGCCGGCAAGGCGGTGGAGAGCCTGCCCCGGCGCCGGGACAAAGGCATAGACGGCCATCCCCTGCCGGGACATGTCGGCAGGGGCCAGCACGCCTTCATTGACGTCCACAGTGATGTTGTCGGTTCTCCAGGAATCCTGAAACACCTGGAAATCCTTGAAGGAATCGGCATAGCGAAAGATCCCGGAGGCATCGGCAACGATCGGAAGCGGCGCGCGATTGACGAATGCCCCGTAGGAAATATCGCAGGCCTCGGTTTTCCGCTTCAATGCCGCCCACGGGACATGGACTCCATGCGAAGGCGACAAATAGTAGAAGCGTTTGTAGCGACGTTCAAAAACACCCGTTGCCCGCTCGAAAAGATCGCCCAGGTACCAGTTTCCGACAAAGCTGAAATTCCGCTCATTATCATAGAGCACGAGATCGATGTTGTTCTTCTCCAAGGCCACCTGGCGTAACGCCGCCTTGTACGAAAACATCTTGCCCTGATAAAATTCGGCGTAGTGCAGGTTCGCAGAGCCGACAAACATCGTAAGGACCAGCGCGGCGGTCCATCCCGCCGCAGCCCTGCCCACGGGCAACACCCGGGCAATCCACCGGGCAACGGCTTCGACGCCGAAGGCCAGGCCGAATACCAGGACATAAAACAAACTCATGATGTACTTGGGCGAAACTGAAAATTCCGTCTTCACCCAGTACGCCGCCGCAACGGAGGGGATGCCCCAGGCGAGCACCAGCCATGCCCCAAGTTTCCGGGGGCCGGCCAGACTCCAGCAATACCCCAGCGCCACCAAGGGCAATGCCGCCAGGAGCGTGTTGAAACCGTCCTGGTAAAAGTAGTCCAGGAAGAAGCGTACGGATCGGAGGAACTCGGCCAGAACGAAGCTGTTGGAGGACCCTTTTCCGTAAAACGAATAGAAGGCGTAGTACTGCCCTGGAAGCCAGGGCGAATAGAGAAGGACGGCCAAGGCGACAAAAAGGCAGGATCGCCAGGCGAGACGCTTCGCTGCCGCCTGTTGGCCGCCAAGCCACCGGGCAATGCACAACCCGAGCAAAAAACAGCACTCTCCAGCCAGTACGGGCGCAGCGACATATGAGGCGTAGAGGCTCAGTGCACTGCCCAGGCAAAAAGCCAGCCAGTATTTCAGACGGTCAAAGGTGACCGCCAGATAGAGACCGTACAACGCAAAGAGCGAACAGCCATAATACACAGCGTACCAGCGAATATCTCTGGAATAATACACATGAAAAAGCGACATGGCGCAAAACAGCCCGGCAACCACGGCCGCCCGAAGGCCATGGATGCGCTGCGCCAGACGCATAAGAAAATACAAGGCAACAAGCCCGAAAACGACGCCGGGCATCCGGATCACCACGCCTTCGTGGCCAAACTGCAAGGCCGCATGCACCAGGAGGTGATGCAGGGGCGGACTGCAATCCGTGCTGACCGGCGATGGACTTTGATACAGCAGGCCGTACAAAAGCTCCGGGACATCCGGCAACGACCGCCCCAGCGTGACGAACTCGTCCCACCACAACTCCATCTCATTAATGAACAACAGGCGCAGCCCGGCCCCCAGCGCCAGGACCAGCCAGAGCGGCCAGTCGGCAGACTTCGCCTTCTCCGCTTTTGCGGGACTGGCGCAGCCCAAAAGACGAAACCGGCTCATTGCGACCGCTCCGGCGAAAGCGTCCGGGCAGGCGGCACGGCGTGCATGTCCCCCAGGACGTCGTTCAACCCGACCAGCAGATTGTCGCCCTGCGTGCTGACATACAGGGACACAGGCCGGCCGTCGGCATTGGCGAAGATCGCCCTGAGCAGCGCCGCCCCGGGGTCGGACAGGGCCAGCATGCCGCCCCCGTCCCTGGCCGGGACAAGCGCGTCGTAGATATAGGAGAAGTTTCCGTAATCGGTCTGGACCACGAGAAACGCGTTCGGATCGCGCCACACGGCCAGGATCGGCGTGTCAAACCGTACCACGGCGGCCCCGCCTCCGGCTGCCGCCGGGGCCGCAGCCCATATCCCGGCCAGACAAAAACACAACACGGCCAGGAGAAACGCTGCCCCCCGCCTTCCCAAAGACAGCTCGTTGCGCATCAGCCCCTCACGATATTGCCCACCGGACACACTCCCGGACCGGCGAACCACCGATCCAGGGCCCCGACAAAACGCGCCTGCGCCGTTGCCTGCCGATGCGCCTTGTTGCCCCGCAGCATCACCGGCCAGCAGCCGGATTGGCTTTTTCCAATTGTTCCAGGCGCGATTCGATGGCCAGCAGCCGTCTCTCCACTTGCCCGGGGGGCGGCAATGCCTGCTCCGACCGGCAGTTCACGCTCTCGGCGATGACGTCGTCCAGGATCAATCGCTTTTCAAACCAGACTTTCAGCAACGTACTCAGATAGCGCCGGCCCATTTCGCTCAGGTGCAGATTGGAGCTGCCCCAGGTGCGCCCCTGCCAGGAGATGGGCATCCGGGCAATACAATGCCCCCGGATCAGCGTGCTGAGCGAAAGCTCGATAGTGATATTGAAGTGGCAGGCAACCAAGGGTCCGAGCCCCCGAATGACGGAAGTCCTGTACGCTTTAAACGAGTTCGTCAGATCGTTGCAATCTGTCCAGAACAACACCTGCAACATCTTGTTGACGATACGGTTGATCACCAGTTTCAGGCGCGGATAGTTGGAGCATTTCGAGCCCCGCATGAAGCGCGAGCCGAAAACGCAATCATAGCCTTCCTGGATTTTCCGGTAATACGCCACCACGTCATCCGGAGAATCCGACTGATCGGCCATGCAGAGGATTACGACATCCCCGCGCACAGCCGCAAGCCCCGACCGCACGGCCCGGCCGAACCCTCGCGGCGGCTGGCGCGTCACCACCCGGATGCAGGGATCGTCAGCCGCCAGCCCGGCCAGAATGCCTGCCGTGCCGTCCGTGCTGTTGTCGTTGGCCAGGATCAATTCGTAGGGGATGGCCGCCCCGATCAAGGCCTTTTGCAGGCCGGCCACCGTATCCGCGACATTTTTCTCTTCATTGTAAACAGGGATGACGATGGACAATAGCAAATCATCATGAGGCGTCATGAACTCTCCTGCCATACGTTGACCGCTTCGCATCTTCCCCTGGGACATGGCGCCTCTCCGGCACGCCCCCGCTTCTACTGCTTCCAGGCCCTCTCAAGAGGAAGCGGCGAGTCGGAAAGCCACAACGACAGGGCGCTCTTTTTTTGCGCTTCCAGCCGCATGGAAACGGGCGAGGCCTTCAGATCAAGCGCCGGGAAGGAGGTTGCATCCAGCAACACCTCCAGGCGCATAGGGTATTTCTCGTCGGAATGCAGCGTCGCCCCCCGTCCCGAGAGCTCGCAGCCGACAAAGAGGATATTGACTCCCTTTTCAAACCGGACCTCGCGCACCACGCCCTCATAGGTGGACGAGACGTCCAGGGGGCCGCGCTCGGAGAATTCAAGAAACGTGTGTCGGGCGTCAATGTCGTTTATGCCGTAGAACAGTCTGGCGTAGTTCGGCCTGTCCGTTTTCAGCGCCGGATAGACCGTGGCCCGCAGGCCCTTTATCGGCAGTTCCGAAGCGAACGCGTACTGGGCGGTGCAGGGCCGGTCTTCCAGGCAGGTCAGCGTATTGTTCGCGACATGCAGGTTGTCCCGGAAGATCATGTTGTACAGATCGAACCCGTCCGGCGTAAAAAGCGGATTGAAGCTGACAAGCCCCGTGCGCCCGGGATTGATCTGGACAACAGCCCCTTCGGGAACGGCCACGGGAATGGCGAGCGTCTGATCGCCAAGGTCCACCGCAGGACGCGACGCCGTGCCCGAATACGACAGCCCCCTGACGGCCCAGGGCATGTCCCCGTCGATCGCAACGGCCTGCTCGCGACCCTCGGCCAGTGCGACGGCCGACCGGGCAAGCCGGGGATCGTAGACGTAAAAGGCCGGAGCGCCGTTCTGATCCGGGACCACGGCGACGGGCGGCAGATCCGGATGGGCCGCCTGGAACAACGCCAGATCGGCAGCGGACTGCCAGGACGCCCCGCCGGCGTCCTGCGCCGGGGTGCGCGAGGCGTCCGGGGCAAACACGTGCAGGACGTCGCCGCCGAGGCGCTCCACGCCCGGCGTCCAGGGCACAATCCGGTTGTTGGCGGCAATATTGGCGAGCGCCGCCAACGCCGGGTCACGGGTTGGCCCCGCGGAAGCGCAAGCCACGTCAAAACCAAGCCGGGAGACATCCATGTAGGCAACATACCGGCCCGACGTGAAGGCAAGGCGCACATACATCGCGACGGCGGGGTCGGCCCAGGGAAGGGTTGCCCGCAGGGAAAGCGTGGAAGTCGCCACGGCCGCGCCTGGGTCCCGCAATTGCGGATTCGCCGCAACAATGCGTGAGAAGTCGACATCCTCAATCAGGGACAGGTGCTGCGGATCGTGGCCGGCAAAAAGCCGCACCCGGGCGTCCGGCTGCATATGGCGGATCTTATAGCGCAACGCCACGTCGCAATGCACGGCGATCTCCCGGCAATGCACACCGGACGCCGGGACAAGCTTCCAGGTCGCCTGCCCCGGTTCGTCCAGGCTGTACTGGGCCAGCGCATGCAGATTGTAATCCGGCGCGACATTTTGCGCCTCCCAAACCGTTTCATAAAACCGCAACGCGGTGAAGTCGTCCACAAAGGAGAAACGGCCTTCCCGGCCGGGATGCACGACGATCGGGGCCTGGCTCACCACGGCGCCCCGAAAAAAGTCCACGACCTCCTCGCTTTGCGGCATGTGCCTGACCAGGACAAGGCCGGGCGGCACGTAGCCGCCCTGTTGCGCAAGATAGAAGAATTTCTTGTACCGATGGTCGGTTATGGCATTGAAATACCGGTAGGCATCCCGAAGCTCACGGGTCAGGACGACTTTTTTGGCCCGGTTGAATTCGAACATGACATAGTCGACGTCCTGCTTGTTGGTAAGCAAATACCCTGCCCAGTTCGAGGAGGTGTGCTGCCAGCCCCGGTACAGGGCCGCATACTGGAGATTCGGCCCGCACAACAGCACAACGACAACCACACCCGCCCCGATTGCCAGGGCCCGGGCCCATTGCCGGCCGGGGGGCAGAAATTGGCCGGCCATCCACCGGGAGAACCGGTCAACGCCGGCAGCCGTCAACAATAACATCGCATAATACAGGCCGACCAGATACTTGGCCGTAATCTGCGTCTGCACGTTGACAAAAAAGGTCACCAGGGTCGGCAAAAGGCACCAGACAAGCAGCAACGGCAGGTCTGTCCGTGTTTTCCCTTTCCACGGCCGGATCAGGCCGATGGCCATGAACAGCACGACAATCCCCGTCCCGGAAAAATCGGAATCCCGAAAATACAGGGACATCTCGCGAAAGGCCTTGCCCACCCGGTACGGGTCGAACGCGTTGCCGCCAGAGCGGTAAAACGTCATGAAGGCCACCAACTGCCCCTTTGCCTGGGGAAGATACAGCAACCCCGCGGCAACGAGCCCCAGCCCGTGCACCTTGGCCAAGCGCCACGCCTCGCGGCGGTTGTCGCGGTCCAGACAGCAGACGGCGCACATCCCTGCCGTAAAGAGCATCTGGGCCAGGACAAAGGGAGCGGCGATATAGGAGCTGTAGAGCATCAGGGCCGTTGTCAGGCCATATTGCAGGGCACTGGAGACCGTCCTGCGTTCAAGCAGCCGCCGGTAGCAATACAGCGAAAGCAGGGAAAATGCATAAAAAAACACATACCATCGCATATACCGGGAATACGCGACATGAAACTGGAGCAAAGCGCCGTACAGGGCACAGTACAATCCTGTCCTGGCATTGAAAAACTGACGCCCGACCAGAAAAAGCATGAACAGAGAAGCCAGTCCGAAAAGGACGCTTGGCACGCGGACGGTAAAATTGTCATCCCCGAACAACGTGGCCACATGTATGGCAAGGTGATGCAGCGGCGGCGACGTGTCTTGAAAAACGTCGGAAGCAGACTGATTGTTGAGACTGCGAAGCAGTTCCGGGACCGGCATGGAAGCCCGGTGCAGCGCCAGCAATTCGTCCCATTGCAAATCCGGTCCGCCCAGATCATAAAAACGAAGCGCGGCAGCCAGACACAAAATGCAAGTCAACAATATCGCAATGCGAATAGGACTGCTGTCCCTGACAGTACCCAAGCCAGACCACCTCATTGGGACGACATCTACAGACCGGAACTTTCTCTACCAGAAAAAAGCAAGCTCTAACTTTTCTTATCCACTCCCTCAAGAAAAATATCCCCGCCCAGAGCACGGGACCGCGCGCCATCCCGGTAGTCCGTCTTGCCCGCGCCCCCTCACTGTCGTTGTGCGGCTAGGGTCTGTTCACAAGAGCGCCTCCGGCGGCCGGGAGGGGATCATCCCCTCCCGGACCCTCCCGGACGGAAAGGCAGGGTAAGGGCCGAGCCATCCCCCTTTATCCAGGGGGGCCGGGGGCATTCACGGAACAGCCAGGACAGCTCTCTTCACGATGTTCTTCCGCATCCAGGGGGTCCGGGGGGAATGATTCCCCCCGGCCGCCGGAGGCATTCTTTCGTTCCCCTTCGCGTCAGCCGCAATTGGGAACAGCCCCTAATACCGCTCGAAATCCTCGTCCCCGCCCGTTTTCCCGGCCCGGGCTTCCATGTCGAGCATCTCGGAAAACCGCCCTGGCGCGTTGCCCGCCTTGCGGGGAGAGGTCCCCGGCCGTCCCTCGGACACGGGCAACGCCCCTGCCCGAGACGCCGCCGGCATCGCCTCCTCCGGGCTTCTGCGCCGGCCCGGCCGGTGGGCCATGAGGCGCTGATCCTGCCCCAGCCCGCCCCGGATGCGGAAAAAGCCGATCACGGAGCGAAGCTGCTCGGCCTGGGAGGCGAGTTCTTCCGCTGTGGAGGACATCTCCTCGGCGGCGGAGGCATTGTGCTGGATGACCTGGTCGAGTTGTTGCAGGGCCTTGTTCACCTGGGAGGCGCCAAGACTTTGCTCCTGGCTGGCGGCATTGATCTCCTGGACAAGATCCGCCGTCTTCTGGATGTCCGGCACGAGCTTGTCCAACAGTTGGCCGGCCTTTACCGCGACATCGGTGCTCGACAGGGCCAGATCGGTGATTTCCGAGGCCGCCTTCTGGCTGCGTTCGGCCAGTTTGCGCACTTCGGAAGCCACCACGGCAAATCCCCGGCCGTGCTCCCCGGCCCGGGCCGCTTCGACCGCGGCATTGAGCGCCAGCAGGTCGGTCTGGCGGGCGATTTCTTCGATGATGTTGATCTTGCTGGCAATTTCCTTCATGGCCGTCACGGTCTTGCCCACCGCCTCGCCCGAGGATCGGGCGTCCTGGGCCACCTTGACGGCGATCGCCTCGGTCTGCTTGGCATTGTCCGCGTTCTGGCTGATGCTTGCGGCCATCTCCTCCATGGCCGAAGAAGACTCCTCTATGGCTGCGGCCTGCTGCGTGGCCCCCTGGGAAAGGGTTTCGGCCGAGGCGCTCATCTCCTCGCTGCCCGAGGCCACGTTCTCCGAGCTGGATTGCACCTCCTGGGCCACCTCGCCAAGCCTGTCCACCATCTCGCCAAGGGACCGCATAAGCATATCGTTTTGGTCGCGAGGCTCCACCACCACCAGCAGATTGCCCTGACTCAACTCCCGGGCGATGGCCGCAATGTTCTTTTCGGCGGCAAGGAGCCGCTGGACGGCCTGCAACAAGGCGTCGTCCCGGGATCGCTCCGCCACCGCCACATCCAGATCGCCGATGGAAATCTTGAGGGCCATGGCCACGACATCCCGCTCGGCCGCGACAAGGGCGATCATGGAGTGCATGAGCCGGTCGCTTTCAGACCTTTTTTCCACAGAGACATTGAGATCGCCCACCGCCAGGCGTTCCATGGCCGCGGCCACGTCCGTCTCGGCCAGCAGCAGTTTTTTGAGGGAACGCATCAACAGGTCGGCTTCGGACCGCTCCACAATGGCCACGTCCAGGTCGCCCAGAGAAAGTTTTTCGACTGCCGCATTGACCTTGATTTCCGCGTCAAGCAGCATTTTAAGGGAACGCATCAGCCGGTCCGATTCGGAGCGCTCCTGCACCTGCACGTCCAGATCGCCCAGGGACATTTTCCGGACAATCCCGGCAGTAAGGCGCTCGGCCTCGACCAAGCGGCCCAGGGACGCAAGGAGCGCATCGTGTTCCGAGCGCGGCCGGGGCTCGACCTCCAGGTCCCCCTGGGCCAGCCGGGACGTCACGTCGCAGACGCTCTTTTCGGCCGCGACAAGCGTCTTGAGGGACAACATCAGCGTGTCCACGGGGGAACGTTCGCGCACGTCCACATCGAGGTCGCCCTGGGCCAGCCGGGAGACGATGCCGGCAATGTTCTCGCTCGACAGGACCAGGGCGCGCATGGCTTCATACACGCTGTCCTGGTGGGCGGTCCCATGAAAGGCCAGGGACAGATCCCCTATGGCCACCCGCTTGGCTATTTCGGCGATTTCGTAGGGTTCCCCGCCCAGACGCCGCAGGATGCCGCGAATGATCAGGACGGCGGTGACGGCGCCGAAAACGATCATCAGTCCGGTCAGACTGAAGATCAATGTGACGGACCGACTGAAAACCTGCTGGGAATTGCGCTGCTTGTCTCGCGAATACTCCAGGTTGAGCTCGGTCAGGGTATTGATGAACTCGCGCATGTCCTCGAACTTCCTGGCGGCTTCGCCCATGGACAACGCCACGGCCGCCTCCCGGCTTTCCGGGCTATCCTCCTTGCGATCGGCCATAACCTTGCCGGAGACTTCGCGCCACGACGCAAACGCCTTTTCGAACTTCTCTATCAGTTCCTTCTCTTGCGCCGTCTCAGCCAGACTCTTGTATTTTGCGAAACGCTCCGCGGCCTGTTTGAGATTTGTTTCATATTCCTTCGTCTGCCGGATGAATTCCTCTGATTTTTTATCGACAACCATCAGGGAGCGTTCAGCGACAAGGAGCTGCTGGAGGTCGCGGTCAGCCTCGATAAGGTAGTCGACTGCCGGGAAGAAGCGATTGAAGATGAACCCAAGATCATCGCCGATGCTCTTGGCTGCATAATAGCCGGTAAAGCCCACGACAGCCAACGAGATGATGATCACGGCATAGCTTGCCGACAGCTTGAAACTCATCTTCTGGGCAAGTCCTTGCTTCATAGCCTTCCCCTTTTCGGTACCGTCGGTGCATTCAATCAGCCGCCCCCTGGCCACCCCGTCCGTTTTCGCAGACAACCTGCCCCACCCGGCGAGGGGTTCTCAGACAATCCCGCTCTTTTCGTACTAAAAATAGCTGCAACGGTCCAGAGCACTTTGAAGATTCGGCGCCCAACCGCCCGTCGCTTTTGCTTTTCCCTGGTTTTCGGGCTATCCTGCCCGACACTGCTCGCAACAATCCGCCAGGACACCGGACTTTGCCGAAAAAGCGCATAGCCCGATTTTCGAGTGGTCGCCCCGGCCATTTTCCTGATACCAGGGAGAGCGGCGACTCCGTCACCTTATCCACAAGGCTTTGGCATATGCGTGCTTCAATCAGAAAATTCACACTGCTGGGCGTCTGTCTGGGCACAGTATTCCTGTTCGCTTTTTATATTGGCATCCACAGTTCCCTCCTCAAGAAGACCTTTACGGACTTTGAGCACAAGTCGCTCATCAACAATGTCCTGCGGACAAAAAACGCTCTTGAGGAGGAAGTCCGCAAGCTTGACGACGTCATCGTCGACTGGGCGGTATGGGACGACAGCGCCTTGTTCATGCAAGGCAAAATGAAAAACTACATCGCATCAAATCTGAACGATAAAACCCTTGATACGCTGCGACTCTCGCTCATCGCCTTCATTGACAACAACGAAAACATTACCTGGTCACGAAACGCGGTTGACGAGGCAGTCTATTCGGCCACCCTTCCGGAGGAAGTCCGCAATATCATCTTCAAGCAATCACAAATGCTGGCAGGCTCCACCTCGGAGGAGAGAATCCATGGCATTGCCAGCCTGGAAGACGGGCTGACCATCATTGCGAGCTGCCCCATCGTCGACAGTGAAGGCAAAGGGCCAAAACAAGGCACACTGATCATGGGACGGCGGATCACTGCGGACATGCTGAAAAAAGTCTCTGAAAATATTCGTATAAAATTTACGCTGGAAGATACAGGCGCCGCATTGCCGCAGGAACTGCTCCACCCAAGAAGCCAGACAAATATAACACAGGATGACGAAGCGATCACTGTTTGCGACATAGACGACAATACCCTCGCAGGCATGATTCTTCTCCCCGACATCACCAACAGGAAGACCCTTCGCCTGATTGTTTTTGGAAGCAAAGACATCGTCCATCGCGGGATCGCGGTAACAGAGCATTCGGCCCTCATTTTGGCGATTGGCGGCATCATCCTCCTGGGTTCCATCATTTTCCTTATTGAACGGCGTGTTTTGAGACGTATCCTGGGCATCAAATCCCAGCTTAACCGGATCAAAGCCTATGATTCAGAGAACAACGCCCTTGACCATGTCCAAGTCGCAGGGACAGACGAAATAAAGGACCTCGCCGATCAGATGAATTTATTCATCGACGAAATAAACAACTACAAGCAAAATCTGGAAAGTCTCGTCCTGAAAAAGACAAGCGACCTGCACCAGGAAATCCTCAAAAAGCAACAGGTGCAGGACGAGCTTGAGGTCGCAAAGGAGACTGCCGAACGAGCCAACAGGACAAAATCGGATTTCCTGGCCAAAGTGACGCATGAGATACGCACACCCATGAACGCCATAAAGGGGATGAACGATTACCTCCTGCATACGCCGCTCAATGCCGAGCAGATTGAATGCCATAAGGTGATTCGGGACTCGTCCGTTCACCTCCTGACCATTGTCAACGACCTGCTGGACCTTTCCAAGATTGAAGCCGGACAACTTTCATTGGAATACATAGACTTCAATCTCAGCAAGCTCATCAGCTCGACGCTAAATATCCTCAAGCCCATTGCAGACGGCAAGAGGATAGGACTCTACGTTGACTACACAGGCGATCCGAACATCACAGTCAACGGCGATCCCGCGCGGATACGCCAGATTCTCTTCAACCTTGCCCATAACGCGATCAAATTCACCCAGGTCGGCGAAGTACGGGTCGTTGTCGCCATTGCCTACGACGAGCAAACGCAAACATACGGCATAGAATGCACCGTCAAAGACACCGGCGTCGGCATTCCCCGGGAATCCCTGGCAAAAATCTTCGAACCTTTTGTCCAGTCAGACAATTCCACAAGCCGGAGGTTTGGCGGCACCGGGCTCGGGCTGGCTATTTGCAAGCAGCTTCTGGAGTTGATGGGCACAACGATCCAGGCGCGCAGCATTCCGGGCGTCGGCAGCGAATTCTCCTTCAAGCTCCTGCTGCAAAAAGGCAATGAATGCGCGCTCATCGAAGAGACGTTTGCCAACGACTACATTGCCACGCCGATGGAGCAGCTCAACATTTTAGTCGTCGACGACAATCAGATCAATCTGAAGGTTGCGGAAAAGATCTTCTCCATGCTCGGCCAAAAGCCGATCCTTGCCAACAGCGGCCGGGAAGCGCTTGATCTGCTCAAGACCAACCTGTTTGACGTCATTTTTCTCGACGTCGAAATGCCCGATCTGCATGGATTTGAAGTGACCAGAATCATCCGCAGCGGGAAGGAAACCTCGCTCAATCAGCATACGCCGATCATCGCCATGACGGCCTATTCGCTGGACACCATCAAACAGCAGTGTCTCCAATCCGGAATGAACGACTTCATAACAAAGCCCATAGACATCGACATCCTGTTCACAAAATTGCAGCCATTCGGGCACAATTCCCTCATCATCTGCACGGAGCATCATGCCGGCGGCACGCCCAAAGAGCCTTTGGCCCCCTCCCGGAGGTTCGACGAACTGCACATATTGGACATCGGCTCCGCCCTGACGCGTCTTGGCCTGGACAGGGAACTTTACGCGGACATCTGCATCGGTTTTTTGGAAAAATTCAATGCCGAGCGCTTCGAGGTCCTGTACCTGAAGCATACGCCGGACATCAAAAACCTCACGGTATTCATTCATTCGCTCAAAGGTCTTGCCCGGCAAATCGGCGCCGAACGCATCGGTTTTCTTGCAGAAGGATTTGAGAGGCAGTTACGGGACAACGATGTCCAGGGCGTCGCCCGGAATCTCCAGGCGCTGAAAAAGGAAATCGCCCTGGTCGAGGACGCGCTGGGGGAATACCTGCTGCGGTAGGCGGGGCCGCATTTGACATCCTGGCCGGACCGCAAGTTCCAGCGACAGGCCAACCCGCCAATTGGGCACTGCATCCTGGGCCCTAGTGTCGCGTTCGGGAAATGCCGTGACACTGTTTGGCGCAACAATAGACCGTAATTATTGTTTTTATTCGCAAAAAAACATAAATATTTTTTTGCGAACGCTACACTAGCCCACTTTGACTTCCTTTACCGTGGACATTGCCGCAGCGACGACGCCAGCGATATCAACCAAATTGCTCGGCATAATAATTGTATTATTTGCCTTTGCCAAATTTCCGAATTGAGCGATGTATTGCTCAGCCAACCGCATATTGAGTGCCTCTATGCCACCGTCTCCCTTTATCGTAGCGGCCACCTTGTTGATACCAGCCGCAGTTGCTGTAGCAATCAACTCTATGCGCTTTGCATCAGCCTCAGCGACAAGCGTGACCTGTGAGGCCTTACCCAGAGCTTCATTGATTTGCTTCTGCTTCTCACCTTCGGATTGATTGATCATGCTCTGGCGCAATCCCTCGGAAGTGGCAATATCAGCCCGCTTCTGACGCTCGGCAGTCATTTGGGCCTCCATAGCCTGTTTGACTGAAATGGGGGGCGTGATATCCTTGATTTCATACCGTAAGACCTTCACCCCCCATGTCATCGCAGCCTGATCGATTGCATCGATTACTTCGGTGTTGATTTTATCCCGTTCCTCGAATGTTTTATCAAGATCGATTTTCCCGATGGCAGAGCGAAGAGTCGTCTGGGCCAGTTGTGTGGCAGCACGGAGATAATTATCAATGCCATAGGCAGCTTTATGTGCATCCTGGATCTCCAAATACACGATCCCGTCAACCTCAACACTCACATTGTCTTTGGTAATACATATTTGCGCCGGGATATCGACAACCTGCTCTTTAAGACTAAAGGTGTAAGATGCCCGATCTACGAAAGGGATAAGGATATGAAAACCCGCCTCGAGAGTTCGATCAAACCTGCCAAGCCTTTCTATAATAACGGCGCTTTTCTGGGGAACTATAACTGCACCTTTGATAAGGACAACAACAACCAGGATGGCGACTGCCATAAGGGCAACAAGGGTGGGGGTCATGGGACACAATCCTCCTGCTTAGTTGTTATGCCTCAGAACAAACCAAGGAGAACCTTTGCCGACCGCATGATCATTTCAAAACAAGCGCAAAAGGCAAATGACCATTCCAAAACCTGCTAGCGGAGACTTACGCTCTTAATCTTCAGGCAAGACCTGCTGACGCTGTCGACGCCAACGATTTCGGCTTCAGCCCCGGCAGACATCCTGTCCAACGAAACCGCTGTCCACATGGTGCCGCGGTATCGTACCCGCACTTCAGATCCCGGCTCAATATCCTGATCAATCTTGATCCGCGCCCCGACTACGACGTTTCCGGTTTCATCGTTCGCCGGGACTTCGCTTCGTCCTACAAAAATCTTCATGGCCATTTTCCGAAGCGTGACGAGCGAAATCAGTGAGACGCCCAGAAAGGCTACGAACTGGAAGGAGTACGCGTCTGGGACGGCGCCAGCCGCCACTGCCGCACCCATACACCCCAACCCAAAAAAGATGATTACAAAACCAGGAACAATCAGTTCGGCGAGCATGACGACTATGCCGATTAAAAACCAGATCAGCCATGGTGGGAAATTAATGGCCACGCATTGACTCCTTGTTGCATACGGCAACTTCCGTCAGGGGAAGGATAGGCTATCCATAACGGAGGAGCAATCATCTTCGCCAAAAAAAACGACGCGCCGAGGCGTGATTTGCAGGCTCGGCCTCAGGGACGGGGGAAGGGAGGGATGCCCGCCGGCGTCCGGCAAGACGGCCCGGGCGGGCCGCCTTGCACGCCATGCGCCGCCGGGCCGGTCAGTCGGCGGCTTCGACCGGGGCGTTGCCCTTTTTGAACACGATCAGCGGACAGTTCTTGCAGATATCCGCACCGGGGAAGGGGTGGCCGGAGCGGGTCAGGGAAGCCCCGCCGGTTTGCTCCTTGCGCTCCAGCAGCCGGGCCACGACCTTGCCGATGTCGGCCCCGGGGATGGCCACGTTGATTTCGCCGCGCTCGGTCTTGCCGGCATTGTAGCTGCCGCTGCAGGCCAGAAAGACATTGGCTTCGCCGGTATTGTAGGCAAACACGTTGCCGCCGCAGGCCGCCGAGTTGATGGTCATGTTCGGGCGCAGCGGATGCTTGTCCAGGGCGGCCATCCAGTCCACCACCAGATGGTAGGCCTGCATGTTGTCGCAGTAGAAGTGGACGACGTCGGGCGCAGACAACGTCCCGGCCAGCGGCGAGACGGCCACGGCCAGCAGTTCCTTTTCCAGGCGCGGCTTGGACCGCACAAACCGCTCGGCCTGCTCCAGATCGCGCACGTACTTGAGATGCCCCTTGATCTCGCCGGCGTCGATATCCTTCCAGCCGAACACGCATTTGGCATTGGAACAGCCAAGCTGCTCCCTGCCCATGAGCACCGTCAGCCCCTCCATGCGCGCCCCGAGCTCGCCCTGGCAAAACGTCAGGGCCTTGGCCGGCAGGTAGTACTCCGCCTTGGCCTTGAAGGCATCGAGTTCGGCTTGGTCAAAAAAGTATTTGATGGCGATGGGGTAGTGCATCAGCCGCAACTCGTCCATCAGCACGCGCTGCATTTCCTGGTACGACATCGTTTCCATGACGACTCCTTTTGGCTGGGACCTGCATCAAGCTGTCCGGCTCGCCCGGCCGCACGCCGGCGGCCGGGCGAGCCGAAACGACTTATCAGCTATGGCATTCGGGAGTGTGGTATAGATACGGCCAAGATAAAGTCAACAGCAAAGGCATCTTGGCTGATTTATCACGTGAACGGCGTGCGACGGCGCCGGTTGTTGCAAAAGTTTTGTGAATTTTATCACGAGTACGTTGCGCCGCCTCCCGGGTCTCTGCCCGGACAATAGCAGCCATTTGACGCCCATCCAGTGTGCACGGACACCATCTGCCAACCAAAGCGTGACCCAGGCTTTTGGGCCTGTTCCCAATTGTGGTTGCCGCGAAGGGGAACGAGGAGAAAGGCGGCCTCCGGCGGCCGGGGGGGATCATCCCCCCCGGACCCCCTGGATAAAGGGGATAAAGGGTGGGAAGGGACGGCGGATGGGCGCGGAAGAGCACTGCGAAGAGATCCGGCCCGGCTGTTCCGTGAACGCCCCCGGACCCCCTGGATAAAGGGGGCAAAGGGTGGGAAGGAACGGCGGATGGGCGAGGAAGTTCGGTGAAAGCTGGCAGAATGACCGCCAGAGCCGTGAATGCCCCCGGACCTTACCCTGCCTTTCCGTCCGGGAGGGTCCGGGAGGGGATGATCCCCTCCCGGCCGCCGGAGGCATTATATTATACCCCGGCCTTTCCTGTCTCCCCTGCCCGCCTACTTCCGGCGCAACCGATCCACTGTCCGCTGAATATAACAATACAAAGCCGGCACAAAGTAGACGCCGAGGATGGTGGCGGCGATCATGCCGCCGAAGACCGCGGTGCCCAGGGCATGGCGGCTGGCCGCGCCGGCTCCGGTGGCCACCATCATGGGCACGACGCCGAGGATGAAGGCGAAGGAGGTCATGAGGATCGGCCGGAAGCGCAGGGTCGAGGCGGAGACCGCCGCCACGTCCGGGGCGTCGCCGGCCTCGCGGCGCATCTTGGCGAATTCCACGATCAGGATGGCGTTCTTGGCGGCAAGGCCGATGAGCATGACCAGACCAATCTGGGCATAGACGTTGTTGTCCAGGCCTCGCAGCATCTGCGCGCTCATGGCCCCGAACACGGCCAGGGGCACGGCCAGGATGACGGCAAAGGGCACGGTCCAGGACTCGTACTGGGCGGCCAGAACCAGGAAGACCATGATCAGGGCCAGCCCGAAGATGAAGACCGACTGGCTGCCGGATTTGATTTCCTGGAAGGCGATGCCGGTCCAGTCGTAGCCGTAGCCCAGGGGCAGGCCGGCCTTGGCCAGGGAGGCCATGGCGGCCAGGGATTGGCCCGAGGAAAAGCCCGGCGGGGTGCCGCCGGAAATTTCCACGGTGCGGAACAGGTTGAAACGGCGGATGTATTCCGGTCCGCGGATGTCGGAGGTCTGGCCAAGGGTGCTTAGCGGCACCATCTCCCGGGTGGCGCTTCGGACGTAGAAGCGTTCGATGTCGGCAGGCGTACGCCGGAAACGCGGCTCGGCCTGGAGCATGACCCGGTAGGTGCGGCCGAACTTGTTGAAGTCGTTGACGTAGAGGCCGCCAAGGTAGGTCTGGAGCGCCTCGAACACGTCGCTTGGCGGGATGCCGAGCGTCTGCACCTTGTCCCGGTCGAGCCTGTAAAAAAGCTGGGGCACGTCCACGCTGAAGTCGGTGAAAAGCCCGGCGACGGACGGCTGGCGGCGGGCCTCGGCCATGAAGTCGTAGGCCACGCGGGCCAGCTCCTCCACCTTGCCGCCGGAGCGGTCCTGCAATTCGAACTGGAAGCCGCCGGTGGCGCCAAGGCCCGGGATGGGCGAGGGGTTAAGGGCCATGACCACGGCTTCCTGGATGTTGCCGAAGGACGTCCTGGCCCGGTCCATGACCGCGTCCAGGGACAACTCCGGCGTCTGGCGCTCCTCCCAGGGCTTGAGGATCACGAATATGGCGCTGGCGTAGGAGCTGTAGGAACTGGTGAGCAGATTGTAGCCGCCAAGGGCCAGCACGTCGGCCACGGCCGGATCGGCGGCCAGGGACTCCTCCAGGCGCGAGATCACGGCGTCGTTGCGCTCAAGCGACGCCCCCTCGGGCAGGATGGCGTTGACGATGAAATAGCCCTGGTCCTCGTCGGGCACAAACCCCGTGGGCAGCGTGGCCAGCAGCCAGTAGGTGGCGGCCGTGAGTCCGCCGAGACAGACCAGGGTGACGACGAAGAGCCGGATGGCGGCGCGCACGCCGCCGGCATAGCCGCGCGTGGTCAGATCGAACAGGCGGTTGAACCCCCGGAAAAACGCCCCCAGCGGGCCGCGCGGCATGACGGCCGGGCGCAGGATCAGGGCGCACAACGCCGGCGAGAGCGTCAACGCGCAGATGGCCGAAAGCGCCACGGACACGGCCAACGTCAGGGCGAACTGCTGGTAGAGCCGCCCCGTCACCCCGCCCATCATGGCCACCGGCACGAACACGGCAATCAGGACCAGGGAGATGGCGATGACCGGGCCGGCCACCTCGGCCATGGCGGCCCGGGTGGCTTCGCGCGGGGGCAGTTTCTCGTGGTCGATCTTGTGCTGCACGGCCTCGACCACCACGATGGCGTCGTCGACCACGATGCCGATGGCCAGAACCAGGCCGAACAGCGTCAGCGTGTTGATGGAAAAGCCGAAGACCTGCATGAAGGCGAAGGCGCCGACCAGGGACACCGGCACGGTGAGCATGGGAATGAGCGTGGCCCGGCCGTTTTGCAGAAAAATATAGACCACGAGCAGCACCAGGGCCACGGCCTCGAACAAGGTCTTGACGACCTCGTGAATGGAGGCGGTGACGAACCGGGTGGTGTCGTAGGGAATGGAGTAGGACACGCCGGCCGGAAAATAGGCGGACTGCCCGGCCATGATGTCGCGGATCTGCCCGACCACGTCCAGGGCGTTGGCCCCGGGCAGCTGGTAGACCTGGATGGTGCAGGTGGGCTTGGCGTTTAGGCGGGTAAACGCGTTGTAGCTCTGGCTGCCAAGCTCCACCCGGCCGACGTCGCGCACGCGCACGATCTCGGCTCCCTTGCCCGTGCGCAGGATGATGTTTTCAAACTCCTCCGGGTCGGACAGCCGGCCCCTGACCTGGACGGTGAGCTGGAATTCCTGGCCGGGAGGGGCCGGGGGCATGCCGATCTGGCCGGCCGGGGCCTGGACGTTCTGGGCCTTGACGGCGTTGGCCACGTCGGAGGCGGTCAGCCCCAGGCGGGCCAGCTTGTCCGGGTCGAGCCACACGCGCATGCCGTAGTCGCGCTCGCCAAAGACCGCCACGTTGCCGACCCCGGGGATGCGGGCCAGGGCGTCGGTGATGTTGATCTTGGCGTAGTTGTTGAGAAACAGCGTGTCCCGGCTGGCGTCGGGAGAGGTGAGGTTGATGACCACGAGCATGTCCGGGGACTGCTTTTTGACGGAGATGCCCCGGCGGGTCACTTCCGAGGGCAGCCGGGAGTTGGCCAGGGCCACGCGGTTTTGCACGTCCACGGTGGCCAGATCGAGGTCGCGGGCGATGTCGAAGGTGACGTTTAGGACCATGCGCCCGTCGTTGGAGCTGACGGAGTTCATGTAGAGCATGTCCTGGGCCCCGTTGACCTCCTGCTCGATGGGCGTGGCCACGGATTCCTCGACCACGGCCGCGCTGGCGCCGTCGTAGGTGGCGGTCACCTGGACGGTGGGCGGCACGATCTGTGGATACTGGGCCACAGGCAGGGTCAGGATGCAGATGGCCCCGGCCAGGGTGATGATGATGGACAGGACGGCGGCAAAAACCGGCCGATCAATAAAGAAGTTGACCATGGACGCCCCCCGGTGTCGCGCCTTTGAAAAATATGCACATATTTTTCAAGTAAAACCGGCAAATTAAGGTCGTTATTTGCAAATTCCCAGGCAGAAACCGCGGTCGGGACGCTACGGTTTTGCCGCGCCGGCCGGCGCGGCGGCAGGGGCCGGGGTTGCGCCGTCCTGGCCCGGGGCGGGGACGATCTTGGCCGCAACGCCCGGCCGGACCTTGGTCACGCCTTCGACCACCACCATGTCGGTCGGGGCAATCCCCGCGTCGATGACGAAGGAACCGTCCTTGCTGCCGCCGATCACCACGTTTTTGGCCTTGATCCGCCCGTCGCCGCCGACCACATAGACGGACTTGGTTCCCTGGACGTCGATAATGGCCCGCTGGGGCACAAGCAGGGCCCCCTGGCGGTTTTCGAGCAGCGCCCGGACCTTGGCGTACTGGCCGGGTTTGAGCATGCCGTCGGGATTGGGAAACACGCCGCGCACGCCGAGCGTGCCGGTCTTGGCGTCCACGGCCCGCTCGGCCATGTCGGCCTGCCCGGTCTGGGCATAGACCGAATCGTCGGCCAGCACGAGGGTCAGGGGGAACTCGCGCTCCTTGCCGCCGCTGGCCTGCATGGCCTTGGCGAACCCCAGGTAGTCGCGCTCGCTGATGGAAAAATCCACGTACATGGGGTCTGTGGAGGAAATCTCGGCCAAAAGCGTGTTGTCGCCCTTGCCCACGAGGTTGCCGACGTGGACCATGGCCTTGCCGATGCGTCCGGAGATGGGGGCCGTGATCCGCGTGTAGCCGAGGTCGCGTTCGGCCGTGTCCACGGCGGCCCTGGCGACGTCCAGATTGGCGGCCAGTTCGCGCTGGCTGGTCAGGCGGGTGTCGTATTCGTCGCGGCTGACGGCGCGCTGCCTGTAGAGCGTCTCAAAGCGGGTCAGATCCACCTGGGCCTTGGCCAGCAGGGCCTGCTGCCGGGCCAGCTCGGCCCGGGCCTTTTGCAGGCTCTCCTGGTACTGGCGGGGTTCGATGACAAAGAGCAGGTCGCCCTTTTTGACCATCGAGCCTTCGGTGAAAAGGCGCTCCTTGAGATAGCCCTCCACCCTGGCCCGGACCTCGATGTTTTCCTTGGCCGCCAGCCGCCCCACGAATTCGGCGGAAACCGGCACGTCGGCCACCACCGGCGTTCTGGCCTGGACCATGACCGTCGGAGTCTCGGGAGCCTTGGCGGCGGACTTTTCCTGCCCCTTGTCGCCCGAGCAGCCCCACGTCGCAACAGCGGCCAGCAGGACAGCAACAAGCGTCAGGACACGGCACGGATGACAACGGCTGCGAATGGGGCGCATGCAGGGCTCCTTGTCGTTTTATCAGACCAATGATCCTTGATTTCCTACGTCATGCGAACCACGGCCGCAACTCCTAAGCGTCAGCCCAGGCGGAAACAGAGCCGGCTGTTGACAGGTCCGGCCTCTTTGCCGCATCTCTTGGGGTCGGCCAGACCCGGGCCGCAACGACGCCAAGGAGCCCGCCATGCTCATCCCCGCGCTTCGCTTTCTCGATCCGCGCCGCCAGGACTACCTGCCCGGCCTGCTCGACCACTATCAGCCCATCGGCCGGGGCATATCGCTTCTCAACGAGGCGCTCGCCCGGTGGCGGGAAGGCGGCCAGGACCTGGGACTGAAGGTGCTGACCGGGGAAATCGACATCCTCGAGGCCGAAGCCGACAAGATCAAGCGGCGCATCCGCAACCACCTGCCCGCGGCTTTTCTCATGGCGGTGGATAAGACGCATTTCCTCAACTATACCCGCAGCCAGGACAACATCCTCGACGCCGTTCAGGAAGCCGCCGCCTGGCTGGAGCTTGGCCACTTCATCCCGCCCTCGGATCTGGCCGAGGCCATGACCGGCTGCGTCATCGAGGCCGGACGTACCGTGGAACTCCTGCGCCCGGCCCTGTCCGACACCATCGACCTCATTCTCAACGGCCGACGCGACCGGGGCGAGGTCAAGGCGCGCATGCACGAGATCAGGCTCCAGCACGTCAAGGTGGTCAAGGCCAAGCGCGGGCTGATCGCCGCCGCCTACGCGGCCGATCTGGACTTCGCCCGGGTCTACCAGATCATCCGTTTCGTGGAATACGTCTACCGGGCCAGCCACAACGCCGAAGGCTGCGCCGACATCCTGCGGGCCATGCTGGCCCGCTAATGTCGCGTTCTCAAAAAAACATCACTGTTTTTTTGAGAATATAAACAACAAATCAAGCTTGTTGTCTCATGAAATACCATAACGGAAATTCGCGAACGCAACGCTAACGGTCCGCCCCGGACGGATTGCCAGGAAACGCCATGGCTGCCCAATCCCCGCGCCTTGCCGCCATGGCCGCCAGCCTGCGGCGCAGCGGCCACCGCATCCTGTCCCACCGCCTGGATTTTTACGGGCTCTGCCCGGCCTGCCGCAACCACCGCGACGCCGGCTGATCCGCCCCTGCGCCCCGCTCCCCAAAGACCCTGCGCTGGTCCGCCCGACCCGACCCCCGGCTGTTCCTGACGGCGCATTTTATTGTCGCTCCATTCCTCCGGCATTCCTGAAAAAGTCCTTCTTCAATCCCGCTTTTCCCAAATTTCCGTTGCCATATCCCCCCCACCTTTTTAGAGAATGACTATCCGTAAAATCCGGTCCCGCCCCCGGCGGCAACAGGCCATACGGCCAGGGAGACCTCCATGCCTGACAACAAAACAATGACCACGGGATTTGGCGCGCCCATTGGCGACGATCAGAACACGGCCACGGCCGGCCCGCGCGGCCCGGCCCTCATGCAGGACGTGCATCTGCTGGAAAAGATGGCCCATTTCGACCGGGAACGCATTCCCGAGCGGGTGGTCCACGCCAAGGGGGCCGGCGCGTTCGGCTATTTCGAGGTGACGGCGGACGTGACCCGCTACACCCGGGCCGCCTTCCTGTCCCAGGTCGGCAAGCGCACGGAAGTGTTCGCCCGGTTTTCCACGGTCGGCGGCGAGCGCGGTTCGGCCGACTCGGCCCGCGATCCGCGCGGGTTCGCCCTCAAGTTCTACACCGAGGAAGGCAATTACGACATGGTCGGCAACAACACGCCGGTCTTTTTCATCCGCGATCCGCTCAAATTTCCCGATTTCATCCACACCCAGAAGCGCAATCCGCAAACCAATCTCAAAGACGCCGACATGTTCTGGGACTTCCTGTCGCTGACCCCGGAATCCCTGCATCAGGTGACCGTGCTCTTTTCCGACCGGGGCACTCCGGCCGCCTACCGCCACATGAACGGCTACAGCAGCCACACCTACAAATGGTACAATGCCGCCGGCGAATACTTCTGGGTCAAGTACCACTTCAAGACCGACCAGGGGATAAAGAACCTGACGCGCCAGGAATCCGACCATCTGGCCGGCACGGACCCGGACCACGCCACCCGGGACCTGTTCGACGCCATCGCCTCGGGCAATCCGCCGTCCTGGACGCTCGAAATGCAGATCATGACCCCGGAGCAGGCCAGGGACTACCGCTTCGACATCTTCGACGTGACCAAGGTCTGGCCCCACGGCGACGTGCCGCCGGCAACCATCGGCAGGCTGGTGCTCAACCGCAACCCGGTCAACTATTTCGCCGAGGTGGAACAGGCGGCGTTTAACCCGAGCAATTTCGTGCCCGGCATTGCCGCCTCGCCCGACAAGATGCTCCAGGGGCGGCTTTTTTCCTACCACGACACCCACCTGCACCGCCTGGGCCCCAACTATCAGCTCATCCCGGTCAACGCGCCCAAGGCGGCCAGGGTCGCCAACTACCAGCGCGACGGCTTCATGCGCACCGACGACGGCGGCGGCCCCGGCCCCAACTACTGGCCCAACAGCTTCGGCGGCCCCGCCCCCGACGCGGCCGTCCTCGAACCGCCCCATGCCCTGGAAGGCGAAGCCGGCCGCCACGCCTACGCCCATCCCAACAGCGACTTCGACCAGCCCGGGGAACTCTATCGCAAGGCCATGAACGCCCAGGACCGCGAACATCTGGTCGGCAACATCGTGGCCCATCTGTCCGGGGCCGCCGCCCGCATCCAGAAGCGCCAGTGCGCCCTGTTCTACAAGGCCGACGCCCAATGGGGCGAAGACGTGGCCGCCGGGCTCGGCCTCAACCCGGCAGAGATCAAAAAGCTGGCGGCAATGACAAAGGAGGAACGCGCCGCGGCCACGGCGGCCTAGGCCTGTTCACAATTGAGGAGATGGGGAAGAGCCTTGGCGGCCGGGGGGCATCATGCCCCCCGATCCCCCTGGATAAAGGGGGGGTAAAGGTGGGAAGGGACGGCGGGTGGGCGCGGAAGAACACCGTGAAGAGATCGGCTTGGCTGTTCCGTGAACGCTCCCGGCCGCCGGCGGAAGGGGGCAGCCGGATGCTGCCCCCTGTTGCTGTCCGGAGAGGCCGACGGGCGTCAGGCCTCCTCGATTTCCGGTTGCAGGACCACGGGCTCGGCCGTCCGCAGCCGGCTGTGCCGGATGCCGTACATGAAATAGACCACCATCCCGACCAGCATCCAGACGATAAGCCGAATCCACGTCTCTCCCGGCAACCCCAGGGCCAGATACAGGCAGCTCAGGCAGCCAAGGATCGGAACGACCGGCATAAACGGCGTGCGAAACGGCCGGTGGAGTTCAGGCTGCTTGTAGCGCAAAACCAGCACCCCCGCGCACACGATGGCGAAGGCGAAAAGGGTGCCGATGGAAACCAGCTCCCCGAGAACGCCTATGGGGAAAAGCGCCGCCACGACGGCCACGACCAGCCCCGTCGCCAGGGTGGTCATGAACGGCGTGCCGTACCGGGGATGGATCTTCGAGAAACCGGGGGGCAGCAGGCCGTCCTTGGACATGCTGAAAAACACCCGGGGCTGGCCCAGCAAAAAGACCAGGATCACGGAGGTCAGGCCGGCAATGGCCCCGAGCTTGACCAGGATGGACAGCCACGGCATGCCCATGACGTCGATGGCCACGGCCACCGGGTCGGCCACGTTGAGCCGCGTATACGACGCCACCCCGGTCAGGACCAGGGAGACGAGGATGTAAAAGACCGTGCAGATGGCCAGGGAACCCAATATCCCGATAGGCATGTCGCGTTGCGGATTCCGCGCCTCCTGGGCCGTGGTGGACACGGCGTCGAAGCCGATATAGGCGAAGAAGACCACGCCGGCCGCCCGAACGATGCCGGACATGCCGAAATGGCCGAAATCTCCGGTATTTTGCGGGATAAACGGCACCCAATTGGCGGGATTGACGTAAAAGACGCCCACAGCGATCACCACCAGCACCACGCAGATCTTGAGCGCCACAATGCAGGCATTGATGGTGGCCGATTCCTTGATGCCCCTGATCAGCACCATTGTCAGCAGGATCACGATGAGGAAGGCCGGCAGGTTGAACATCGCCGTGGCCTGGGGAATGGCGGCCATGTCGATGCCCGCCGCCCCCAGATCCCTGGCGTAGGACGACAGTTGGTACCAGCCCTCGGGCATGGCGGTGTGCAGTTTCCCGATGACGGCGTTTGACAAGAAGACAAGCTGGGTTCCGGGCGCGTCGATGAACTCGGGCGGCACCTGGATGCCGAGACTTTTGAGGAAGCTGACCATGTACCCCGACCAGCCCACGGCCACCGTGGAGGCGCACACGGAATACTCGAGGATCAGATCCCAGCCGATGAACCAGGCCAGCATTTCGCCAAGGGTCGCGTAGGCATAGGTGTAGGCGCTGCCGGCAATGGGAATCATGGAGGCGAATTCCGCATAGCACAGGCCGGCGAACCCGCAGCACACCGCCGCCAGCACGAAGGACAACACCACGCCCGGCCCGGCGTAATTCGCCGCCGCCTGGCCGGTCAGCACGAAAATACCCGCGCCGATCACGGCCCCGATGCCGATGGCCGTCAGGTTGACGGGGCCCAGGGTTTTACGAAGGCCGGTATTGGCCAAAGCCTCATTTTGCAGCGCAACAATACTTTTTCTTCTCCACAGTCTGTCCATTGCATTTCCTTTCGGGCTTTTCTTGTTACATGCCTGAATTGGATGCCGGATGGAGCCTGACACGGGCCGCTGTTCGTTCCTCCTTGCCGCCGCCGGGACCGGCGGGCTGGGGGTTGAAGTTGTATTCTCCCTGGCCGCCAGAACGTTTCCCCTCGGGCTTTTGGAAAATGCCGGAGTGGGATGCGCCTGGGGGCGAACGCGTCCAATCGCTGGCTTCCTGCCCGGGACGCACCGGTAGCCCTCCCCATGGCGGGGCAGGCGGGCACACGGCCCGGGGCAGGGTTGGAAGCACGAGAGGTGGCGCGCGTTGCGCCGCTTATGGCGCGCCCGGACAGGGCCGCCGCGCGGGGTCCGGGACGAGTCCCGGCGCCCCGCGGCGCGCGGCCGCGTCCGTCGGCGTGGCGCGCGGATTCCGCTGGGTCCCGGGCGCGGCCGTTGACCCTGGGCCGCGCCCGTGTCGTGGGTCCTACAGCAGGGTATCCACCGAAGTGTACTCGAGGCCGAAAGCCTCGGACACGCCCTTGAAGGTGATCTTGCCGGACACCACGTTGGCGCCGAGCTTGATCTCGCTATTTTCCAGCATGGACTTCTTCCAGCCCTTGCCGGCGATCTCCAGGGCGTACGGCAGCGTGGCGTTGGTCAGGGCCATGGTGGACGTTTTGGCCACCGCGCCGGGCATGTTGGCCACGCAGTAGTGGACCACGTCGTCCACGGAATAGATGGGATCGGTGTGGGTGGTGGCCTTGGACGTCTCGAAGCATCCGCCCTGGTCGATGGCCACGTCCACCAGCACGGCCCCTTTCTTCATGGTTTTGAGCATGTCCCTGGTGATGAGCTTGGGGGCCTTGGCGCCGGGGATGAGCACCGCGCCGACCACCACGTCGGCCCGGGTGACGAGGTCGCGCACCAGGGCCGGGCTCGACATCAGGGGAACACAGTTTTTGGGCATGATGTCGCTCAGGTAGCGCAGCCGCTCCAGGTTCATGTCCAGGATGTAGACCTTGGCTCCCAGGCCGCAGGCCATCTTGGCCGCGTTGGCGCCGACCTCGCCGCCGCCGATGACGACCACCGTGCCCGGGTCCACGCCGGGGACGCCGCCCAGCAGCACGCCGTGGCCGCCGTGCTCCATCTCCAGGTACTTGGCGCCCTGCTGGATGGCCATGCGGCCGGCGACCTCGCTCATGGGCGTGAGCAGCGGCAGAGAGCCGTTGGGCTTCTGGATGGTCTCGTAGGCAATGCCGATGCACTTGCTCTTGATCAGGGCCTTGGTCAGGGCCTCGTCGGCCGCCAGATGCAGGTAGGTGAAGACGATCTGGCCTTCGCGGATGAGCCCGTACTCGGCCGCCAGGGGCTCCTTGACGTGCATGACCATCTCGGCGCGGTCGTAGATTTCCTTGGCCGCGGCAACGATCTCGGCCCCGGCCGCGGCGTAGGCGGCATCCTCGAAGCCGCTCCCGGCTCCGGCGTTGCGCTCCACCAAAAGCTGGTGGCCATGCTGGCACATGATTTCCACGCCGGAGGGCGTCATGCAGACACGGTTCTCTTCCGTCTTGATTTCCTTGAGAATGCCGACGATCATTGTTCCACGCTCCGAATTGCAGGTTGGAATCCAGAAAGGCCTCGCACCATTGCCCTCCAGTGAGCAAATCCCTTGCCAGGGGCGCGGCAAAACCGGCCGGACCAGGGAAAAAGTCCCGACCCGGCCAGGAGGACTTCCCGGCCTCAAGAAAATACCCTGTCATTTCGTATAGATACAATTGCGACTAAACCGCCGTTCCCGACGGCCCAAACGGGAAACCCTCCCGGCCTGGACCGGGAGCGACGGCGGATCACTGCGTGTCGATGACAGGAAAACGTGCCACCCTGCGACGCTCAAAAGCGGCAGGCGGCGCAATGACGGGGGCAAACCATCTGGCAACTTTTCGTGCCGATGGTTCGTTATGTTTCCAGGGAATGCTTTCTGAGCTTGTTGCCGAGGGCCGTGTGGGAAATGCCAAGATCCCTGGCGATCTGGCGGAGGCTCTTGCGGCCTTCGAGGGCGGCCGAAAGCAGCGTGCGCTCGTACTGGCGCATGGCCTCCCGCAGGGATTGGCGCAGCGCGCCCCGGGCCCGGTCCTGTTTCCCGATCAGGGCGTCGCGGCCCAGTTCATGGACGAGCAGGATGGAATCCGCCCCGATCCGGGGCGATTCGCACAGGATGGCGGCGCGCTCCACCACGTTTTTAAGTTCCCGCACGTTTCCGGGCCAATGGTGCTCCGTGAGCTTGGCCCTGGCCGCCTCGTCGAAGGCCATCAGGTCCTTGCCGAGCTTGGAGGCCAGCCGGAACAGGAAATACTCGGCCAGCGCCAGGATGTCCCCGGCGCGCTCCCGAAGCGGCGGGATATGCAGGGGCAGGACATTGATCCGGTAATACAGGTCTTCGCGAAACAGGCGCTTTTCGACCATTTCTTCCAGGTTGCGGTTGGTGGCCGTGACGATGCGGGCGGCCACGGGCATTTCCGCGCCGTCGCCCAGGCGGCGCAGCCGCCGGCTCTGGATCAGGCGCAGGATCTTGGCCTGGGCGGCCAGGGGCATTTCGGAGATTTCGTCGAGAAAGACCGTGCCCTCTCCGGCCGCCTCGAACAGCCCGGGGCGCCCTTCCTTCCTGGCCCCGGAAAACGCGCCGCCGACATAGCCGAACAGTTCGCTTTCCAGAAGCGTCTCGGGCACGGCCGCGCAGTTGATGGCCACGAACTGCCCGGACCGGCCGCTGCCGGTATGGATGGCCTGGGCGAGCAGGTCCTTGCCGGTGCCGGATTCGCCCCGGATGGTGATGACGGCGTCGGTGGCCGCGATCTTTTCCGCGATGGCGATGACCTGGCGCATGGCCGGGCTGGCCCCCAGGATGTCGCTGAAGCCGATCTGGACCGGCTCATAGATGGATTTGGCCAGGTTGCGGATTTCCTGGGCGTCCTTGGCGATCTCGACAGCGCCCACGACGCCGCCGGCCGCGTCGAGGATAGGCCGGCCGGTGGCAAAGTATTGCAGCCGTTTTTTCCCGAAAATGATGCTCTTGCGGACGTTGTTGTAGCGCGCCCCGCCCAGGCACTCCAGGATGGAACAGTCCGGCAGGCCCAGGTCGCGGACATGGCGGCCGGCCACCGTCCCGGGCTCGCATTTGAAATTGGTTCTGGCCACGCTGTTCATCAGGGTGACGCGTCCCCCGGCGTCGACGGCGACCACGGATTCGTCGACGTTGTCCAGCACGACCCGCAGCAGATTGGCCCGCTCCTCATGAGGCAGGGCCTCGACGAACCGGATCTCGCGCAGGTCCGTGAGGACGGCCAGCATTTTGAGGATGTCCTCGCGCGGGCACGGCACGGCCCCGTGGTCGATTTCCAGGTGGATATGGGCGCAGCCCTCCTCCTGGACCACCTCCATGGCCACGATATTGAGGCCGTGGCCGGCGAGCATGGAGGAGATGTCGGCCACGATCCCGATACGGTCCTTGAAGGTCAGATGCAGCTTGCTCATGGGATGCCCCCGGCCATGCCGCAGCGGCATGGCGGCGTCCGGGCGCCGGGAAGCCCGGCGCCCGTTGCGGGGACCCATAGCGCCCCAGACGCGCCAAGGGCAAGGGCAAAGCGGCCGTGACGGTTCAGACGGCAATGCCCGTGACGGCAAGCAGCCAGTAGCACAGCGCCGCCACCAGGGCCGAGGCCGGGATGGTCAGCACCCAGGCCACCACCAGCCGGCCGGCAATCCCCCAGCGCACGGCGGAAAGCCGTTTGGACGCCCCCACGCCGATGACCGTGGTGGAAATGATGTGGGTGGTGGAGATCGGCGCGCCAAGGGCCGAGGCGCTGCAAATAACGGCCGCCGCCGCCGTCTCGGCGGCAAAGCCGTGGATGGGTTCGAGCTTGAAGATCTTGTGCCCCATGGTCTTGACGATCTTCCAGCCGCCGGTGGCCGTGCCAAGGCCCATGGCCAGGGCGCAGGAAAGCTTGACCCAGAACGGCACGGTCATTTCCGGAATCGCATGGAAGGTGAAAAGGGCCAGGGTGATGATGCCCATGGTCTTCTGGGCGTCGTTTAGGCCGTGGCTCGTGGCCATGAAGGCCGAGGACACGATCTGCAGCTTTTTAAACAGGAAGTTGACCCGCCCCGGCGTCGACCGGCACACCAGCCAGGACAGCAGCACCATGAGCAGATAGCCGGAAAGAAATCCGGCCAGGGGCGACAGCACCAGGGGCAGCAGCACCTTGCTGGCGATGGAGGCGTAGCTTGGGGCGCCAAAGCCGCCGTAGGCCACGGCCGCGCCGATCAGCCCGCCGACCAGGGCGTGGGAGGACGACGACGGCAACCCCAGATACCAGGTCAGCAGATTCCAGAAAATGGCTCCCAGCAGGGCGGCCAGGACCAGCCCCTGGCTGCCGGCCACCATCTCCGGCTGCACGATGCCGCTGCCGATGGTGTGGGCCACCGCCGTACCCAGAAACGCCCCGACAAGGTTGAGCACGCCGGCCATGAGCACGGCCGTCAGCGGCGAAAGCACCTTGGTGGAGACGATGGTGGCAATGGCGTTGGCGCTGTCGTGGGCGCCGTTGGTGAAGTCGAAGACCAGGGCGATCAGGACGACGACGGCAAGGAGCAAAGGAATCTCAGGCATTTTTAAGCACCACCCCTTCGAGCACGTCGGAGAGGGATTCGGTCCGGTTCACCGCCGCCTCGATGCGGTCGAAGATGTGCTTCCATTTGACGATGTCCAAAATGACGCCGTAGTCCGGTTTTTCGTCCCCGCCGTCGTAGAGTTCGCCGATGCCGACCATGAGCAGGGTCTCGCACTCGTGCTTGAGATTCTCGATCTTGTGGAAGTGCTCCTCGGCATGCCTGTTCTGGCTCATCTGGGCCAGGACGCAGCCGAGCTCCTCGATCATCACCCGCAGGTTGGAAATGATGCGCCGGGCCGGGTAGCGGATGCGGTCGAAGCCGAAAAGCCCGATGCGCGAGGCAATGGCCTTGATCAGGTTCAGGATGTCTTCCTGGGTCAGGTTGATCTCGTGGATATCCTCGCGATCGATAGGCGTAATGAACGTCAGGGAAAGTTCCTTGGCGATGCGCCGGCTGATGGCGTTGCCTTCGGATTCGATGATGTTGATGCTTTTGCAGCGCTCTTCCACGTCGTCAAAGGTGGTGAACAGGTCGTCGAGGATGGCCGCCGCCTTGACGAGCTTGCGATGTTGCTCCTTGAACAGATCGTAGAATTTGGCTGACCTGGGGAACAGGCTGAAACCCATGCGCGTCTCCGCTGGTTTGATGCGTTGGGCGGGGAGTGGCGGATGGCGGCTTGCGCCGCTCCCCGCATCTTCGCCTCCCCGCAAGGGAGGCTGGCCCTGGCGGACGGTCTGCGCCGCCGTTGCCCAAAGCCGTCATCGAAAAACGTCTGCCGCCCATCGGCCTCAGCCGGCGGCGCGGGGCAGGCGCACGACCCGGGTCGCGCCGTCGAGAAACACCTCGCCGCCCGCTTCCGCCAGTTCCTTGTCCGGCAGCTCGATGCCAAGCGAAGCCGGCCCCTGGAAACGGATTTCCACGGTTTCGCCGTGCAAGGCCGCCGTGACGGCCAGGGCCACGGCATCGGGGGTCTGGGCCAGAATGGCCGAAAAGGCCCGGACCAGGACTTCGTGGCCGGCCCGCACCGCAAGCCCTCCGGCCGGAGCATCCACCAGCCGGGCGGTGACGCCCTTGGCCCGAAACAACGTGGAGCTCCCCGCCAGGGCCTGCCTGAGGGCGGCCAGGGCGTCGGTGGCCGGCGTGGCCGCCTTGGCCGCCGCGAACCGGTCCCGGGCGGCGGCCAGCAGGTCGTCGATGACCGTCTTCATGTCGTCGGCCGCCCGGATGACGACAGCAAGGGCCGATCCGGCGGTTGCCGCGTCTCCATCGGCCGGGCTGGCCGGCAGCATGTCCCGGGCGGTTTCGGCATAGCCGCGAACCTTGGTCAGGGGGGTGCGCAGGTTGTGGGAGGCGTCGATGACGAAATCGCGGAAAATGCGGTCCAGGGTGGCCACCTCGGTCACGTCGTGGAAGGTGGCCACCCGCCCCCCGGCCCCCCGGGCATCGGCCACGGCCGCCACCGTCACCTCGACCACCCGCCCCCCGGCCAGCTCGAACCGGCCGATATGCTGGACCTGCCCGGCCGCGCCGTCAAAACCGTCCAGGGCCCGGTCCACGCAAAGGGGCATGCCCACTTCCAGGGGCGTGCGCCCGGCAATGTCGGACAGGGCGGGAAACATGCCGCGAAGGGCCCGGTTGCCGGCCACAATGCGCCCGGCCGGATCGAGGATGGCCAGCCCTTCGGCCATGCCTTCGAGGATGGCCTCCTGGCGGTCCCGGCGCTCCTCGATCTCGCGAACGTGGGAGCCGATGCGCGCGGCCAGGGCGTTGACCGCCTCGGCCAGCGGCATGAAATCCCGGGCCGGCACGATGTGGATGCGCCGGTCGAAGTGCCCCTCGCCGACGGCGGCTACGACGCCGGAGATTTCGCGCAACGATCCGGCCATGTTGCGGGCCAGCCCGTAGGCGGCCACGCCGCCGGCCACAAACACCAGGGCCAGCACGGCCAGCAGCGTGTCCCGAAGCCGGGACAGTTCGCTCCGAAGCGCCGACGCCGGCAGGGCCAGCCGCACGATGCCCGGCGGCACTCCCCCGGCCCCGCCGTACGCCTCGGCCACGTAGAGCATGTCGCGGCCCAGGGTGCGGCTTACCCGGACATCCTTGCCGAATCGGCCGGCCAGGGCCTCGCGCACCTCGGGCCGGTCGGCATGGTCGTCCATTTCGGGCAGGCCCGGGGCCCCGACGCCGGAGTCGGCCACCACCCGGCCGGACACGATGTAGCTCAGGCGAAAATCCATGTGGCGGCCCAGTTCGTCCACCCAGGCGGCCAGGGCCGCCTCGCTGGGAAACGGGGCCTTTTCCGAAAGCAGATGCCGGACCAGATTCAGGGCGCTTTTGGCCCTGTCCTCGGCCTCGCCCATCACCGTGCGTTCGGCCTGACGCGTGGAGAAGACAAACACGGCGCTCAGGACCAAAAGGAAAAAACCCCAGGTCCAAAGCAGATACTTCAAGGTGATGGAACGCTGGCCCATGCATGCTCCCGGACGCGGCGGGTTTGTTACAATGCCGCGACGGTTTTGCGACGGGGAAGATATAGGCGGCCCGGGCCCCGGGAGCAAGCCCGGAATGGGGGGGAAACGGCGCAGCGTCCAGGACCGGAGGCCTCCGGCCCAAACGCCGGTCGTCCGGGCCGCCGCCAGGGCGTCAGGCCGGAAGGCCGGCCAGCCCGGCATGCCCCGCATGCCGGGCTGGAAACCGCTCTTGAGTCTCCAGCCGCCCCTGTCGGCCGGCGCACGCCCCAGGTCCGCGCGGGGGCCCGGAGGCACAGGTTCAAGGGATATGGCTGCGATGTGCGGCAGAGACGTCCGCGCCGGGGCCCGGGGGGAATCCCTCCCTCCCCGGCAGGGCCCGGGGCGGCGCCCGGGCCTGTCAGCGCACCGCGGCCGGCTGGCCCGGCAATTCCTTCAGATGGAGCAGCAAAATGCGCCGGACCTCGCGGATGGCCAGGGGATGGTCCTGGGCGCTGTGCCCCGAATGCACGATCTTTTCGGAAAGCGCGCCGTCCAGATGCGAACTCCAGTACGGCACGATGCCGTCTGTGCCGCCCGCCGCGTCGGCGGTCTTCTCGTTGCCGATGATCGAATGGTAGGGCACGACGATGGGATGCCCGACCAGGGTTTTCAGCGTCGGGCTCTTGGGCGAAAGCCCGTCCAGGCCGGTCGGCAGCTGGTCCGGCAGGGCCCCTCCCCCGCCGGCATGGGCCATGCCCTGGGCCAGGGCGGCGGTGACCGAGGTCAGGGGCTTGAGCACCGTCAGCGGCAGGGTGATCAGCGCCCGGCCGATGTTGCCGACGGTCCCCAGGGCCATTTCCGAGCCGCGATGGGGCACGGCGATAAACACCACCCGCGAGACGTAGGGCCGGTGGGTGAAAAAGAGCGCCCGCGACAGGACGTCCTTGTCGTCGGGCGGCAGGGAAAGCGAATCGAACGGCTTGTTGGAGACGTTCTCCCACAAGGCCTGCCCGCTGTCTTCGACCAGGGTTTTGGTCAGCAGCCCGCCCATGCTGTGCCCGACCACCACCATGGCGTTGAACCGGGGATTTTCCCCGGCCGGGTCGAAGGTGCGCCGCACCTCGTCCAGGGCCGCCCGCAGCCGCGCCGCCGAATAGAGGATCGGATTGCCCGTGGGGTAGCGGAAAAACCAGAACTGGCAGCGCGAGCGCAGGGCAGGATCGCCCATGAGGCCGTTTAGCATGTTGGCCCAGGTGGCCGGCGAGGACATGAGGCCGTGGACGAACACCACCGGAATCTTGTCCGGGTCGTAGGGCTGCAACATGTACAGCCCGGCCTGCTTTTCCCAGGCCCCGGGATTGAGCATGCCCTCCAGCCCGCTCGGCTCGGGCGTGATCTGCATCATGAAGGCCAGCGGCGTGGTCAGGTCCGTTTCGAGCGGCGCCCGGGTCTTGCCGATCTCCAGGGCATCGGTCTTCATGGGGTCATGGATTTCGAAACGGGCGTCGCAGACGACGCGCCCGAAGCGGTCCTTGCCCGGTTTGGGGTCGAACCGCAAAAAGATCGTGGCCGCAAAGGTCTGGCGCACCCGCGGCGTGAAGCGCTCGGCCGGCGGCAGTTCGGCGTCGGCCGGCGGCCGGCGCACCACGGCCAGGGGCACGCCAAGGCCCAGGCGCACCTGCTGCGGCGAAAGCCCCAGGACCTCGTATTCGTAGGCCAGATGGTAGCTCTCCAGTTCGTCCACCGAGAACGCCAGCTCCGAGGAACGCCCGGTCAGACGCACCTTGCCCCGCAGCCAGGGCAGTTCGCGGCCGTCGGCATACTCCAGGCCGGCGCTGCGGGCATACAGCACGTAATTGGCCAGGGAGCGGTTGTAAAAGGCCATCGCCTGCCTGGAATAGGCATGGTAGATATTGAGCGACGGGGCAAGCGCGTCGTCGAACAGGTAGGTATAGGCGTAGATGGCGCTGGAAAGGTAGTATTGGGCGGCCTTTTCCGGATCGGCCTTGCGTTTCCGGGCCTCGAAATAGCACAGTTCCGCCAGCACGAAAAAGGCGTCGCGCTCGGATTCCTCCCGGGCCTCGACGTCAAGGGCCGTCAGCATGGTTTCGGCGTCGGCCTTCCAGGCGTTTTCCAGGTCGCGCAGACGCAGAAAGGCCAGGGTGCGCTCCGAGGGCCGGCTGGAATTGAGCGCCGTGCGATCGAGTTCCCTGGCCCGGGTGTCCAGGCGCACGGGTTTGACGCCGATGCGGGCGCAGCCGAAAACCGGCGCAAGGACCATGACCAGAAGCAGGGCGGGCAGCAGGCCGCGTCGTGACATGCGGGCAATCCTTTCGGGGCAGGGGTGGGCGCCGGGGCGCGCCGAACGCAGGCGGCCGGTCCGACCCGCAGCAGGCGGCGGAACCCTACAGCAGGCGGCCTGTTCCGGTAAAGGCCAAAGGAACGCCGCCCCCAGGGCCGACGCGCGGCGGCCCGACAGTATATTGCCAGGGGAAACAAACCCGATTATATTCTGATCCCTTTCACATAAACAGGAGACGTCCCATGGGTCGCATCCCTGTCGTAGCCTGCCTCGTGGTCCTGTCCGTGGCTCTTTGCGCCTGCGCCGGCCTCAACGTCATCAGGCAGTCGGACTATTCCGGCAACCCGACGGCCTACGCCACGGTCAACAAGGAGCCCGATCCGTTGCTTGTCGGGTGTTATGTCCGAAGCCGGCCGACGGAATACAACCGGCCCAACAAATATGAATTCTGCCTCGTCAAGGATGGCGGCCGGTACGCCATGTACTATTACACCATGGACGGCAAGACTCTGGCCACGTTCAAGGGCTGGACCCCGGCCGTCATCGACGGCGCCGCGGTCACGGCCGGCTACGACGGCTCCCGCTATTTCGTCAAGGACGGCGGGGTCTGGCAGATGACGACCTCGGGCGGCCCCCACCGCATGCTGCCCATGGGCCGATAGGGCGCCTGCGGCCTGACGCCCGTTTTATTGCCGTTGCGGCGGGGCGCGCCTTCGCCGCAACGATTGTCTGCGTATGGCACGAAGGAGAAGGTTCATGTCCGGACAGATCTGGTTCTGGATTGGCGGCGTGGCGGCGTCCCTGACCCTGGCGGCCGGGGCGGGCGCGCTTTTGGGGACAGGCGGGGCGGCGACGGCCCTGCTCGCCGGGCTTTTCCCGGCAGGTCTGGCCGTGGCGGCCATCCTGGCCGCAGCCGGCCGCCAACGGGCCCTGTCCGACGGCCTGGGCCGGACCCTGGCCGCCATCGGGGCCGGACGCACGCCGGAGGAGGGCGACGTCCCCCCGGCCCTGGCCAAGGCCGTGGCCGAACTGGCCGAGGCCATGCATACCACCCAGGGCTTCCTGACCGGCATCACCGGCGGCCTGCCCATCCCCTTCCTGCTGGTGGACACGGACGAGCGGGTGCTTTTCACCAACGAGGCCACCATGCGGATGGTGGAAATCGACCAGCCGCCGTCCTCCCAGCTCGGCCGGACCCTGGCCGAGGTCTTCTATAATGATTCGAGCCGCCAGACCGTCGTCGGCCGGGCCATCCGCGAGGGACTGGTCTTTTCCAACAAGGAAGTGACCATCACCGGCCACAAGGGCGGCCGGTGCGACGTGCTCTACAACGTCTTTCCCCTGCGCGATCCGGCCGGCCGCATCATCGGCGGCCTGTGCCTCTATCTCGACGTGACCGAACTGCGGTCCAAGGAAGCGGCCATCTGCCGGCAAAACGACCGGGCCACCCAGCAGGCCGGCCGGGCCGGGGCCCTGGCCGCCGATCTGGCCACAGCCGCCCGGACCCTGGCCGGACAGGTCGCCCAGGCCAGCCAGGCGGCCCAGCGCCAGCGCCAGCGCCTGGACCAGGTGGGCGACAGCGTCGGCCGGCTCGGCCAGTCCGCCCGCCATATCGCCGAGACGGCCCGGGAAACCGACGTCACCGCCCGGCAGACCCGCGACGAGGCGGCCGGCGCCGCCGAAACCATGCGCCGCGTGCTTTCGGGCATGACCACCCTGTCCGAAAAGGCCACCGCCCTCGGCAGCCACATGGAAATCCTCTCCGGGCAGGCCCGGGAGGTCGGCGGCATCCTCGGCGTCATCTCCGACATTGCCGACCAGACCAATCTGCTGGCCCTGAATGCCGCCATCGAGGCGGCCCGGGCCGGCGAGTCCGGGCGCGGTTTCGCCGTGGTGGCCGACGAGGTGCGAAAGCTCGCCGAAAAAACCATGGCCGCCACAGCCGAGGTGGAGCGCAACGTCACCGCCATCCGCACCAGCGCCGACACCAACCAGCGGGCCACCACCGAAGCCGTGTCCCTGGTCGGCGACACCACCGGCGTTGCCAATGCGGCCGGCGCGGCCCTGGAAAAGATCCTGACCCTGGCCAACCAGACCTCGGCCCATGTCCAGGCCATTGCCGAGGCGGCGGCAGGCCAGACCGAGGCCGGGGAAAAGGCCGGCCGGGCCGGTTCGGAAATCGCCGGGGCAGCCGCCGACACCACCCAGGCCATGACCGACTCGGCCCGGGCCGTGGACGACCTGAGCCGGGTGGCCCTGGCGCTCAACGCCCTTTTCGACGAGATCGCCACGCCCGGATGACAGCAGCCTGATTTCCGGCTATAGCGGGAGCCATGTGGGAAACGATCATCGTTTTTGCCGTCATCTTCATCGTGTTAAGCGCCGGGTTGTGGTTTTTCATCCGCCAGACCATGCGCAAGCGCCATGACGCCATCCCCCCGGGCAAGTTCGATTTCGATGCCTTCAAATCCCGCGAGATCGCCCGGCGCGGCGTCCACGACACGACCCGGTTCGGCAAGAAACTCTAAAGGACACTGCATGCCCAACCGCTGCCGCCGCCTCGTTCTCGCCGGCCTGCTCGTGCTTTTCACTTGCGCCGCGGCCCAGGCCGGGGCCCCGCCGACAAACCTTGCCGGCATCGCCCTTGGCGACGAAGCCTCCCGGTACAAAGGCCGCATCAATGCGGCCAAGGCCCGCCCCCTGGAGGCCGCCCCCTGGGTGCGCCGCATGCCTGTTGCACCGGACAAATTCTTTGCCGCCGGCTACGTCCTGGTCGGCGTCTGCGCCGCCCCGGGACGGGTGGTGCGCGTCAAGATGCGCTACCACGACGACAGCCTGGAATTTTATCGCAAAATCAGCGGCGAGATGCTCTCCCGCTACGGCGATCCGGCCGAGTACAAAGGCGAGCTCGACGGCCGGGTCATGGGCAACAAGTGGGGATTTTCCGATCCCTGGCTGCGGCCCTTGAGCCTCATCCTCCAGCGCACCGAAGGCCAGGACCCGGAGCTTGGCGCGGGCAACACCATAAAGCTCACCAACTGGGGGCTGCTCGAAGCCGAACGGGCCTGCTGGCAGGAACGCCACGCCGGCACACCCCGGGCCACGCCGAAAAAGGGCGGCAAACCCGTCCAGGACAACGGCTACCTGCCGCAATAACAGCCCATTCCTGACGCGGCGGGCCTGCCTCGCCCCGCCCGCCGCCAACGCGCCTCCGGGCTCCGGCCCGCCCAGACCGACCGGGCAAACCGGCCGCCGCGCGCCCGGCTCTCCGCCCCGGCGCACCGGATTCCCGCCCGCCCCGCCTTTGCGCGGGAAACGCACCGCCGCTCCGGGCCGGCCGACGCCCTGGCCCGGGGCAGGACGGTTTACGAGCCGGGCCGCCCCGCTTCCTGTCCGGGCAATGCTCCCCCCGTCCCCGATTTCGCGACGTTCGCCGCTTCATCCCCGGAGACATTCCCGGTCGGTGGTTGTTGCGCCCCCGGGCGCATGCCCTCCGGATTTTCCAACGACAAGGCAAAGATATAGCGCGCCACCACTTCCAGCACCACCACGTCGGGCCTTTCGGCCTCGATGATCTCCGGCGAAAAGGCGTGGGACCACAAAAACACCGACCGGGAAAAACGCTCGGCCAGATACGGCATCATGCCCCGGGCAAAGGAATCGTGGAAAACCACCAGCCGGGGCCAGCCCCCCTGCCCCGTTTCCAGGGCCGCCCGGCTGCGCTCCGGGTGGTCGGCCGGGTCGGGATACGGCCCGTCCGGGGCCGGCCGGGCCAGGACCGGGCCGCGCGCCCGGGGAAGAAGATCGTGCTCGCGCCAGATGTCGGGCAAAAGGAGCATCTCGGCCAGATCGCCGCCGGGACGGTCCTGGCCGGCCACCTCGTACGCTCCCGGATCAAGGGCCGGCAGGTCCGGCCGCTGCCGGCGCACGGCCTCGACAATGGCCGACGCCCCGGCCAGCGCCCCCCAGCCGTTCCAATGGGTGTCGGTCTTCATGTAGGCCCGATGCGCCGCCTTGGCCGCCGGCAGGGCCTCCCGCAGATCGACCACGGCCACCCCGGCCTGCCGCAGGCGCGGCACGAGTTGATCGAGACGCGACATCGGCCCCAACGGCGAAATCCCCTCCGGCAGAAACTCCGGATAGACGCCGGCCTTGTCCGGCGCAAAAACCACGAGATAGCCCATGCCCCGGGCGGCCAGCCAGTCCCGGCGCTCGACCTGGATGCGCACCATGGCCGCGATCTCGCGCTCGGCCAGGGGGATCACGTTGAGGAAATCGTCAAGCGCCCACTCCAGGCTGTAAAACAGCCAGCCGTCCCGGCCAAGCACCACGCCGGGCACGGGGGATTCCCGGAAAAGCGCCAGCCGCAGCCGGCTGTTGGCCCGGATCAGATGGTCGCGAAACGGCGCGGCGTCGCGGCAATACCCGGCCAGGGCCGGGCCGAAGCCGGCCGGATCGCTCCAGGCCATGGCCAGGGGCGGGGCTTTGGCCATGGGCCGGTTTTCCACGGCCAGCCGGCCACCCGGCACGCCCAAAAGCGACAACCCGACCGGCCCGGCCAGAAACAGGGCAAACACGAGGACCTGGAGGAGGGGCAACATGCGCGGCATGGCGGCTAAAACCTGGCGTAGATGAAGGGTTGGTAGGCTCCGGCGGCCAGGGCCATGGCCGAGGCGGCCAGGAGTCCGGCCATGGCCGCGGTGCGCCCGGCTTCGGCGACAAGGCCGCCGCGCCCGCCAAAGGCGGCGGCCAGACGCTGCCGCACCCCGTTAAGCGGCATGGAAAAGACCACCGCCGCAACCAGCGCGGCGATCTTCTGCCGGTCGACATGGACCAGCCAGGTCTGGGCGAATCCGTCAAAGGACAAGGAGAAAAGCGCCCGGTAAAACCCGGCGGCCACCCCCCAGTCCGTGGCCCGAAACAGCACCCAGCCGAGCATCACGGCCAGGAGCAGATAGGCGTGGCGCACGACGGCCGGCGCACGGTCCAGGGCAGCCCCGATCCGCGTGCGCTCCATGGACAAAAACGCCCCGTGCCACAGGCCCCAGACCAGGAAGTTGGGCGTTGCCCCGTGCCATACGCCGCACAAGGCAAAGACAAGCAGCAGATTGCACCGCACCCGCCACGGCGCGGCCCGGCCGCCGCCAAGGGGGATGTAGAGGTAGTCCCGAAACCAGGTGGACAGGGAAATGTGCCAGCGCCGCCAGAAATCGCGCACCGACGCGGCCGCATACGGATGGCGGAAGTTCTCCGGCAGCCGGACGCCCAAAAGCCGGCCAAGCCCCAGGGCCATGTCCGTGTAGCCGGAAAAATCGAAATAGATCTGGGCCGTGTAACAGGCCAGCCCAAGCCAGGCCGTGGCCATGTCGAGCCCGGCCCCGCGCCCGAAGGCCGCATCGGCAAGCGGCGCCAGGGAACCCGCCACCAACGTCTTCTTGGCCAGCCCCACCGTAAACCGCCACGCCCCTTCGCGGACGTCTTCAAACGTTGGCGACGGCCGCGCCAATTCGGGAAGCAGCGGCCCGAACCGGGCAATGGGGCCGGCCGTGATCTTGGGGAAAAACGCCATGGCCAGGGCAAACCGGCCCACATGGGCCTCGGCGGGGATCTGCCCGCGCCGCACGTCAAGCAGATAGGCCACGGCCTGGAAGCTGAAAAACGAAATGCCAAGAGGTGCAGCCAGCCCGCCGTATTTGTAAAACGCCAACAGCCCGATATTGGCCGCCACCCCGAACGCCGCCCAAAATCCCGCCCCGCGCGGCCCGGCCCGGCCAAGCAGCCGGCCCAGGACATAGTTGCCCAAAGCGGCCGCCGCCAACACCGGCAGCCCCGCGGCGTCGGCCAAAAAATAATAGCCCAGACTGGCCGCCAACAACACGCCGCACCGCGCCCCCTTCGGGGCGACATAGAATGCGGCCAGCGTCAACGGCAGGAAATAATACAGGAATAACGGAGAATCCGGAATCATGTCCCCTCCGCCCGGCACCATGCCTCCATATGGAGGAAAAGAGAAGAGAAGAACCGGGGCGCTGCCCCGGATGGCGCAAACCGGGGCGCTGCCCCGGACCCCGCCGGGGGGAATGATTCCCCCCGGCCCCCCTCGACGGAAAGGCAGGGGCGACATCGCGCGAAGCGCCTTCTGGTTTTCCCGTCCGGGTGGGTTCGGGAGGGGGTGACCCCCTCCCGACGGGGCCCGGGGCAGCGCCCCGGTTCTCTTCTCCCTTTACCCGAATACTTTGATGTCCGCGCCGAGGACGCCGACGATGCGGTCGTTATCGAAGATGGGGGTGGAGATGGTCAGGCAGTATTCGCCCGAGGCTTCGGACAGATAGATGGGCGAGATGGAGGTGTCCTGGTTGCGGATGACGCCGGTGAACCAGGGCCGGGACGACCAGTTTCTGCCGCGCACGGAGGCGGCCGCCTTGGTGTGGGACCCGGCGGGCGCGATGTTCTCGGTGAGCTGGGCGCCCTGGGCGTTGGTGACGTAGAGCAGTTCGAGGAAGGCGTTTTCGGACAGGGCCCGGCGCATCAGGCGTTCCATGGGCTCCTGGGCGAGGCCGGCCATTTCCGGCGAGGCCGCCAGGGATTCGACCACGTCCTGGGCCGTGCCCTGGCCGATGAGCTTGAAGACGCCGTTTAGCTTGATGAGCTCCTCGATTTCGCCGCTGAGCGATTCGATGGTGGCGGCGGAACGGACCATGCCGTCGGTGGTGCGGCCGGAAAGGTCGCGGATACGGTCGATGGCGGCCTGGATGCGTTCGCTGGCGGCGACCTGCTCGTCCGAGGCGTTGACGATGGAGCGGACCTGATCGGCCGCGCCGCCGGAAAGGCTGACGATGTCGCCCAGGGCCTCGCGGGACTGGCCGGCAAGGCCTGTGGCCGTGTCCACGGCGGCAGCGGCCTGGTTCATGTGGCGGATATTGTCGAAGGTGCCTTTCTGGATGGCCTGGATGACCTGTCCGACCTCGGCGGTGGCGGACATGGTTTTTTCGGCGAGCTTTCGCACCTCGTCGGCCACCACGGCAAAGCCCCGGCCGGCCTCGCCGGCCCGGGCCGCCTCGATGGCGGCGTTTAAGGCCAGCAGGTTGGTCTGGTCGGCGATGTCGGAGATGACGGTCATGACCTGTCCGATGGACTCGGCCTGCCGGCCGAGTTCGGCCATATTGGCGGCCAGGGCCTCGGCCAGGGTGCTGACCTTGCCGATGGCGGCCACGGACTCGTCCACGACGCCGGCCCCTTCCTGGGCCCGTTTGCGGGATTTTTCCGCTGCGGCGGCCGCTTTTTCGGCGCTTGCGGCCACGGCCACGGTGGCGTCGACCATGGTCGCCACGGACGCGGCCGTCTCATCGACGCAGTTTTTCTGTTCCTCGGCCCCGGCGGAAACGTCCCGGGCCTCCTGGCGCAGGGAGGCGGTGGCCGTCTTGATGGAATCGGCCACGGTTTCCAGGGTTTCGCCCGCGCCGAGCATGCCGAGCCGCCGGGCCTCGTCCTTCTTGCCGGCGCGCCGGGCCTCGCGGCTGGCGGCCTCGGCAGCGGCCGCATGGGCCTCGACCTCGGCGGCCTTGGTCCTGGCCAGGGCGAGCTGTTTGTCCCGGACCATGACCATGGCCTCAAGACTGTCGCGCAGCCGGGCAAAACGGCCGATGAACCGGCTGTCCGCCGCGAGCGGTTCGGCCACGCCGTCGCGGATGCGGTCGGCGTAGTCGGCCAGAAGCGACAGAGGCCCCATGACATGCCGGTTGAAGATGGCCAGGAAAAGCGCGGCGACGACCAGGGCGGCCGCAACCCCGGCCAGGATGGCGGCAGTGGCGGCCTCGCCCGGCAGATCGGTCAGCAGCCGGGACAGGGCGGCCAGATCGGCCCTGGCGGCCGACGCCTCCGTCGCGCCAAGGTCGGCCGCCACCCGGGCCACGCCGGCCCCGGCCACGTCCGCCAGGGCGGACAACCGCCAGGATGTGGCGGCATTGGCCGCCAGAATCACCAGCAAAAAACCGACGACGGTCGTCAGCGTCAGACGCAATTGCAGGGAAAGCCGCATGGAATCCACCTCGTGACCAAACGCAAACGGACGGCCGCATGGCCGGACCAACCCCACGTGGTCCGGCCATGCGGCGCACAAATGTCATCCGTTTGTTGCCGTCCTATCATAAGGGAAAGGCAAGTCAACGCTGCGCAGCAAAGACTTTTTTGACAAAATCCGCAATTTGGAAACAGCAATGCGCCTTGGCGGGAAAAACGCGACGCAGGAAACCCGGGCGGCCGACGTCGCAGCCGGCCGCCCCAAAGTCGCTTTGGCAGGTCAGGACACGCGGTTGCCGGGAGCGACCGGGACCGAGGGCGTCAGCAAGGCCATGCCGCCCTCGTGCTTGACGGCCAGAATCATGCCGTGGGATGTCGCGCCGCGCAGCTTGCGCGGCTTGAGGTTGGCCACCAGCACCACCTGCCGGCCGACCAGTTCCCCGGGCTTGAAGTGTTCGGCCAGCCCGGCCACCACCGGCCGGGGCCCGGCCTCGCCGATGTCCACGGCCACGGCATAGAGGCGGTCGGCCCCGGCCACCGGGGCCACGGACACGACGGTCCCCACCCGCAGGTCGAGTCTGGCGAAATCCTCGAATTCCACTTCCGCCGCCGGGCCGGGTTTTTCGGCCGGGGTTTTGTCTTTTCCCTTGGCCTTGCTTGTTTCCCTGGGGACAGGGGCAGCGGGGGCCTCCCCCCTGGGCAGCGGCTCCAGGCGCGGGAACAGGCTGGACGAGGCGGCAACGGCCGTGCCGGCGGCAAGCGGCGCAAAGCCCCCGGCCTCGGCCACGAGGTTGACGGCCGCGACGTCCTGGCCAAGCTGGGCCAGCAGCGTCCCGGCCGCCTCGGGCATGACCGGCAGCAGACAGGCGGCCGCATGGCGCAGGCCGCCAAGGGTCATGGCCATGACCACGGCCAGCCGGTCCGTCCTCCCTTGTTTGAAAAGCGTCCACGGAGCCATGGCGTCGATGTATTTGTTGAGTCCCCGCACCAGCTCCCACAAGGCGTCCAGGGCCCGGGAGAACTGGGCCGCGCCGAAAAGCGTCACGAAATTCTGCATGGCGTCCACAGCCAGCCGGGCCAGTTCGCCATCGGCCTCGTCCTGCGCCCCGCCGGCCTCCATGGCCGGCAGGACGCCGCCGAAATACTTGTGGGTCATGGCCAGGGTGCGGTTGGCCAGATTGCCCAGGTCGTTGGCCAGATCGGCATTGTAGCGGCCGACCAGGGCCTCGTCGGAAAAGCTCGCGTCCGAGCCGAAAACCATCTCGCGCAGCATGAAATAACGCATGCCGGACAGCCCGGCCCGGGCGGCCATGTCCAGGGGCTCTACCACGTTGCCCAATGATTTTGACATCTTGGTGTCGCGCACCAGCCAGTAGCCGTGGACGTTGAGCCGCCTGTACAGCGGCAGGCCCATGGCCAGCAGCATGGTCGGCCAGAACACGGCGTGGGGCTTGAGGATATCCTTGGCCACCAGATGCTCGGCCGCGCCCCACCATTTGGAGAAATCCGGGGCATCGGGCCAGCCGATGGCGGTCAGGTAGTTGATCAGGGCGTCGAACCAGACGTAGGTGACGAAGTTTCCGTCAAAAGGCAGCTCCACGCCCCAGGTCAGGCGGGATTTCGGCCGGGAGATGCACAGGTCGTCGAGCACCCCGGATTCCAGCAGGCTCACCACCTCGTTGCGGTACTGGCGCGGCCGGATGAAATCCGGATTGGCCTTGATATGCTCAAGTAGCGCGCCCTGGTACTTGGACATGCGGAAGAAGTAGTTCTTCTCGGCGATATATTCCGGTTTGACCTTGTGGTCCGGGCACAGCCCGTCCACCAGCTCCTTTTCCGTCAGGAAGCGCTCGCAGCCCTTGCAATAATGGCCGCCGTACTCGCCGAAATAGATGTCGCCCTTGTCGTAGACGAGTTGCAGGGCCCGGCGCACGGCCTCCTTGTGATCGGGGTCGGTGGTGCGGATGAACCGGTCGGGCGTGATGGCGAGCTTTTGCCACAGCGTGCTGAACAGGCCGCTTATGGCATCGGCGTATTCCTTGGGGGTCTGCCCGGCGTTCCTGGCCGCCTCGGCGATCTTGTCGCCGTGCTCGTCCGTGCCGGTCAGGAAATAGACCTCGTCCCCGCACAGGGCATGGAACCGGGCCAGGGAGTCGGCCACGATGGTGGTGTAGGCGTGGCCCAGGTGCGGCTTGGCATTGACGTAATAAATGGGGGTGGTGATGAAAAAGCGATTCACGATCCGGTCTCCGGGTCACGGGGAGGTTTGCCGCCCTGGCGGGCGTCCGGACGCGGCTGGCGCGGCCGGTTGTGTTGTTCGGAAGGCTGCTGCGGCTCGCGGCCCGGACGCTCGCCAGTCTGCTGCTGCGGTTCCCGGCCCGTACGCGGGGCTTTGCGCGGGGGCCGCTTGCCCCGGCGCGAGGAGCGCGAAGGGGCGTCGCGTCCGGCCTGGGGCGCGTCGGGCCGGGCCGGTTGGGCCGGCTGGCCTCCGGCGGCATCGGCCGGGGCCTCGGCCCCGGGCTGCGGCGGCTGCTGCGCCGGGCGGCCATGGCGGGAACGATCGGCGTCGCGGGATTGTCCGCGCCGACCGGCCGGCGGACCTTCGCCGCGCCGGGGCTCCTGGCGCGGACTGTCGGGCCTGCCGCCGGATTCTCCGGCAGGCCGGGGCTGGGCAGCGGCTTCGGGAGCGACGGCCGGACGGGCCTCGACGGCGGCGGTCCATTCCTCCACCGTCATCTCGCGCTCTTCGCCGGCCTCGTCGAGGATGGTGATGGTCTCGCGAAAAAGGTTGGTGCGCAGCACCTTGACCATGCCGAGCGACGTGGAAAATTTCTTGCCCACCCGGGGGCATTTCTTCTGGAACTGCTCGTAGTTTTCCTGCTCGAAGGACAGGCAGCACAACAACCGGCCGCAGATGCCGGAGATCTTGGTGGGATTGAGGAACAGGTTTTGTTCCTTGGCCATCTTGATGGTGACCGGGGCGAACTTGCGCATGAACCGGCGGCAGCAGCACATCTGGCCGCAATTGCCGATGGCCCCGAGCATTTGCGTCTCATGGCGCACGCCGATCTGGCGCAGTTCGATGCGGGTGTGGTAGGCCTTGACCAGATCCTTGACCAGTTCGCGGAAATCGACCCGGCCCGGGGCGGTGAAGTAAAAGACGATCTTGCCCCGGTCATGGAGGATTTCCACGTCCACGAGTTTCATTTCGAGTTCGCGGACCTCGATGCACTTGCGGCAGTAGGCATGGGCCTCCCGGGCCAGCTTGTCGTTTTCGGCCTGGATTTCCAGGTCTTCCGGGGTGGGCAACCGGAAAATGGGTTTGAGTTCCTGCGCGTCCAGGCCTTCGGGCAGGTCCTCGCGCACGAGGACCACCCGTCCCATGCCCAACCCTTGTTCGGTCTGGACCAGAACGTCGTCCCCGGTCGCCAGGACAAAGTGACCGGAGTCGAAGTAGTACACCTGTCCGTGATCACGAAATTTGATGCCGAGAATATGGCTCATGCACGCCCTATGGGTACGCCGCGCCCGGCGGCGGTAGTCATCGTTCAAATAAAGATAGTAATCCATAACTCCCCGGACGGCAAATGCCGCGACGGTCCCGGCATTTTTTTTGTAAAACTGTGTTGACAACCCTGGCCCACCAGCGTAAACCGCTTCTTCGCCGCACATGAGCAACACGCTCACAGCGACGGGCCATTAGCTCAATTGGTAGAGCAGCGGACTCTTAATCCGTTGGTTGAAAGTTCGAGTCTTTCATGGCCCACCAGAGATTTTAAGGGGTTAGGCAGCAATGCCTGACCCCTTTTGCGTTGTGGGGCGTTTTTGTCCACCACCTGTCCCCCACCTGTCCCCCACTTTCGGATTATATGGCGTGAATCCCCGTGAAAGTTGCCAAGGCCAGGGGCGTCCACGGCAAAGGGAAAGCTCTCTTCGTCCTGCCGGGCGTTCCCACCGGATGCTCGACGAAATGACCAGCCAAAGCGCACGTCGAGGCCCACCCACCACTCGGCACAAAACCGTGCCCAGTGCCCGGCCCATCTCATGGCCCAACTTTCTCGATCTCGCGGCGTAGAATTGCGCCGCCAGATCACCCGGTGGTCGGTGCAAAATTGCGCTCAGTGCCCCGGGCCTGTCATCTCCATGGTTTCCGTCACTCCCACTTACGCTATTACCGGCCGCAGCCTTTGCTCCTCAAAACTGAGGACCAAACCAGCCCCAGGTCCAGACCGACCGCATAAGCGCCCACCACAGCGCCTTTCCCACGCCAGCCGGCCCGAAGGTCGCGTTGACGGCCAGGACGCACCATGCGGTCAGCCGCAGCACCACCATGGAAGGACTGTGCAAAATTGCGTTCTCGCTTTGCCGGGCCTGACTCCGCAAAATTGCGGCATCACCTGGGAATGATCGGCACCAAATTGTGCTGTCGTCTTGCTGGGCCACGCAAAACCGTGGGCGTCGAGGCCCAGGCCAACCGGCTCAAATTCCAGCCCGTTGAATTGTGCGATTTCAAAACGCACTATCCTGGCCGACCGAAGCCGTGATTTCAAATCGCACCTTGTCGCCATGGAGAAAGGGCAGGATCATGCCCGCCAGTCCATAGCCTCATAGCCTCGCAAGGATCGACGCAAGCCCCGGCCATGGCACTTTCCCGGTCAGGCCGCCAGGACGCAGCAGGGAGGCGCTACGGGCCTCGGCGGCATTACCCATGGACTTTTTCCAGGCATCAAGGCTATCAGGAACCGTTGTTGTCGTAAGTTGTACCCCCGGCCGGCGTGGCTGCCCTCCGCGTCGGTCGGGGTCTTCTGTCGCCGGCAGGATGACAAGCCCGGCCCTCCCTGCTACCAGCCACCCCATGGAATGGATCATCACCGCAGCCCTGGCTGTGGGCATCCTTGTTTTGGCCGCAGTCTTCGTCTTGAGGACCAAACGCCACGACGGCGGGAGCGTCCCCGGGCGTTTCAACTTTGACGGCTACAAGGAAAGCGAACTGACCCGGCGCGGCGTCTTCGACAAGACCAAATGGCATTGATTCGGGCATGATTCCAGCCGCTTGCCACCCTATCGGGGGACAGATGGGGGACAGGCCCGGCAAAAGGAAAGCGGCCCATCCCCGAAGAGACAGGCCGCCCATAGTTCAGAATTTTGAAGCTTATGCCGGGTCAAGCTCGCCCATAGCACATTCCAAATCGGCCATGATGTTCTCGAAGACGTGGGCCAAACCCCTGAGCGTTTCACCTTCAATGCTGCCGCCGTGATCGGAAAGGATGTCACGCATTAAGAGGCAGTGAGCGTGGACATGCTCCAGCACTTTGACAGCTCCAATGGCATTCGGCATCTTAGACATGATCCACCCCCCTCGCCTTTCTGGACATGAGAAAAGCCCGGCCGGCAATCTCAATGCCCGCCTTCACGGTATCAAGGTTGGCGTTTGCTGACTCTACCCCCTGGCAGATGAGCTTGTAGGCGTAGCACTGGAACATTTCAGCATCGGACGTGCGCCCCTTGGACTTCTCCACCAGGGCAAGCCCCATGGCTTCCTGGGCCAGTTCATCCACCTTGCCGAGAAACTCTTCCTTCGCATGGTAGATGGCGTGGGAGATTTCGTGGATTCGCATTGCCACCTCGGTATCGCTCATCCCCTCGGGCCGCTTGCTGGTCGCCACCAGGGCGTGGGAACGGTTAAACATGGGCAACCTCCTCGGCGTTTGGCGTTGTCCCCATGGTGGCCTCAACGATAGCGGCGACAGCCTCTTCGCGGGGGAATGGCTCGGCGTACCGAGTCTTGTAGGCCTCAAAGGCCTTAAGAGCGGCCTCGCACATGAAGTTCCTGGCGGTCAGGCCATGCACCATACCCCGGGCCTCGGCCAGTGCCTTGAAGAGCGCCACTTCGGAAAAGGTTTCTGGCAGCAGCGGCCCTTTCCCCTCGGCAACACCGGCCAGTTCTCGGGCCTTTTTGGGTAAATCATCCACCGTGTCGAGCATTTCCCACATGGTCTTTTCGGCGTCGCGCACTGCCAGTTCAGCGCCCCGGATCGTCGGCTCATTACACCCCAGCCCCTCGGCGATGAAGGACAGGCGGTCAACGAAGTCGCGGAGAAAGGCCGCCACCCCATCCACTCCACGCACAACGTCTTCACCGAGCTTGCCCCCCGGGTATTCCTTGTCGCTCGCCTTCCCGTCCTGTAATCCATGTTCAGCCATTGCCGTACCTCCTGTGTGCGGTTGGTCAGGCCCGGCCGGGTGTTCGAGCACCTTGTCGGGCCGCATTTTGACCATCGCGGCTTGATTTATTAAGACATAGCCAGCACAAGAGCTTGAGTCAATAAATTAAGTCAAGGAGGGCGATATGCTCAAGAGCAGGATCAAAGAGGTGATGGAGCAAAAAGGCGTGACTATCCGCCAACTGGTGAGCATGACGGGGCTATCCTCTGGGACTCTCCACCGCGCCCGGGGCGACCTGATAGGCCGCTGCACCCTGGACACCCTCGCCACCATTGCTGCGGCGCTCGGGGTCAAAACGAAAGCTCTCTACGAGGAAGCGTGACCCGGCAGGATGGGCCGTCCTGGCGCGTCACCCTCCCGGAATTTTGCGTTTCGCGTGACAAGAGGAGCCACATCGGTTCCCGGGGCACAGGCTCCTTTGATTCCTCCCGCCGCCGATGTTCAATAATCTCGCACGGCTGGCGGCCTGAACACCGATAGGACCTCGACACGGAGAGTTAGTTTCGGAGAATGAAGACAGGGGGCCAAGCCGGGGCCCGGCCCCCTAAACTGTCAAGAAACGGCCAAGAAACGCCGCTCAGCAGGCAATAAAAGGTCATGGCGGACCAAGAAAGCAGCCTCAGTTTCTCCCTAGATGAAAGCTGAAATGTTTTCGGGATGAAAGGCTTGGGGCAGCCTTTGAAGCGCACGCCGTTCGGCATCGGCCAACAGGCCATGACGGGCCAGATAGACGGCCTGGGACTCATAGGTTGGCGGGTCCGAGGGGTCGAAATCATCGTCCCTCCAGCCGTCAGGGATGCCAAAAGTGACGCCCTGGTGCGTTGGCTCCCCACCCGTGCCGCCCACGCGTTGCCGAGGCTCAGGGCGCTTGCCGTCGTCGAAATCGCCGTTGCCCTCGGCGGGAAGGCGGGGTGAATCCAATTCCCACCAAACCCACGGCCGGGTTCCCGGATGCTCATCAATCCATTCGGCCAGGAGCGCGTCTCGGTGCTCGGCCCACTTTGGAGCAAGCCAACGCTCGTGGCAAAGGCAGGGCCACAGGTATGGACGACAGCTTTTGCGGCCATCCTCTTTCAACACCCGACCGTAAAACATGAACTCCTTTTCCCACCATTCCAAGCCCCCCTCACGTCGGGAGCGCGCCCGTTTAAGCCTGTTTGTGGGCATGTCGCTCACCTCCCGGCCGGGCGGCCCGGCCTGTCGTTCAAAGGTTCAAGGTCAAGATTGAGTTGCTTCAAGGCTCCAAGCATGGCCGCCCGGCTGTCCCGCTCCACCGTGGTTGCGGGGTGGGCCTTCGGTTGTCCAAAGCGATCCTGTGTGGTCATGCCTTCCTTTTTCAAAAGGCCCTGGGCAAGACGCATCCGGTCGAAAGCCTCCAAGCCTATTTGCAGAATAAGTTGGCCGGCTTGGTCCTGAATGTCATATTCGTCCACGATGCGGCCCCACCACGACTTGGCCTCTTTGGAGAGGTGGGCGGGGGCTTTAGGTACGCTCATATCGAAGCTCCTTTTTTTTAAAGGAAATCCTTGGTTTAGTGTAAATGATTGGGCAGTATCGGTTCCCGGACATACAGGTTCTAGACTTTTGACCCCCCATGCCTCCAATCTTTGGAGCACGCAAACCAAGGTCTCCGCGCTATGCTGCCGCTCCCTTTGCCGGGGCCTGGGCTTTTGCGAGCACCTTCATACGTTGCTCGATTTCATGAACGTATTTTTGCAGGAAGCTAAAGCAATAATACTCGGACGCCTTCCGTGACCCGGCAAACACAAATGGAGTGCCGTACCTGATTTGCCATGCAATGATTGACTGACATGCGCTGTGCGGCTTCATTGCGCTTCGGTACAGGCCTTTGGCGAGGTCTTCAAAAGACGCTTCTACCAGCACACAGAACCTATCCAGCGACCGGGCGCGGGCAAGCTCTTTCTCGAATCTTTCACGGCCAGCAGTGAGGCAACCAAGCAAGTCATCAAGGCTCTTTCGCTCGCAGGCAATCTTGTCCAGGAATCCAAGAACGGAATAATCGCCAACATTGAGCGTTGCAGCTTCTGTAGTGCAGTCATAGCCCTGGAAGCTGTAGGCAAGTTGTTCGCGGTTATCGACGGCTATTTTCACAACTACCTCCCCGGCGCTTTGGCTTGCTGCGCTTGTTGTCCAACTTCCTAGACAGTTTTTCGCACCACTTGACGGCCTCGCGCTCAAGCTCTTCATCACTCTTGGGGCTGGCGGTATTTGTAGTATTCTTGCTCATTGCACCACCTCGATATTGCTTGCCTGTTGGTCGCAGGGTGTTTGGCATCGCTCGGCACACCACGCCGATTCGCGCCAGTTCCACGGCGGCCGTGTTGCTGGACAGCATCGCAAGTGACCGTGGCTTTGTGCGAAGGCTGCAAGCTGGTCCGGGCGATATGGGCAGGCTTGGCCGGCGGCCAGATCGACAGCACGACGCAGAGCGGGGACCACGGCAGGAGAAGACGGCTCAGGAGTCGGCACAGGCTCCACGTCCTTGGCCCATTCAGGTTTGGGCAGTCCGGCTTCGATCCACGCCCGGATCAGGCCCGGGGTTGCGGCACAGTCGCCAACGTCCTTTCCTGTCGGGACCGGCCAGCGCACAGCCTTGGGGTAATGCTCGCGCCACCAAGGCCATGCAGTCGCCCCGGCGTCGTCGGCGTCGGTGGCAACCAGGATCAGGGGCGCGGCCAGGAGGAGCGTATGGGCCTCGGCGTCGGGCTTGGCTCGGGCGGTCCTCATGGCGACGGCGGCAACCAAGTCGCGGGCCTCTTGAGCCACAAGGATGGCATCAAGCTCCGACTCGACCACCACAACCGGCTTGCCCTGGCCGAGTCCGAGGACCATCGGGCTTTTGGCGCTGCCCGTGACGGCCGCATACTTCGGCAACTGGTCTTCGGGTGTCCAACCGGATCGGCGGATTTTGACGGCGACCACCTGACCGTCTTTGCGCGAGGAGATGACCAGACCGGACGGCAGCCAGACGCGTCTGGGCCGTCCGGTGCGCTCGTTAATTTCCTCGGGCAGTCCCCAGGCGGCACGGTCTTGGTAGAGGTCGCAGTCGTTCCACCCGATCCGCAGCGCAACGCACGTCTTTATGGTCAGGCCCCGGCCCCGGGCATACTCCAGGCCAGGACCACCAGCGGCCAGAGCGGCGGCGCAGCGGTCAACAAGGCGGCCGGCGGCCGAGGTCCACGCATCGCCCGGCAAGGTGGAAAGCTTCGGCGTCCATTTTGTCTGGGCTGTCTGGCCTCCTGTCTTGGCCTTTGGCGTGGTCCCCAGGCGCTTGCAGGCCTCGACGTAGCCCACGCCCTCCAGTTCCATGATGAACGCCAACCCGTCCCCCTGCCGGCCGCAGCCGCGACACAGGAACCGTCCGCCGGTCGCGCCGCTCGGATGATCGGGCCAGCACCGGAAACGGTCCTCGCCGCCGCACCAGGGGCACGGGCCGGCATACTCGCCGCCCGACGAACCGGAGACGGTTTTTAGGCTCCCGGCAACAGAAGGGTGTTCGAGGAGGCTATTCATATTCGCCCCCGTCAAGGTTCTCAGAAGAGAGATGCGGGCCGGCAATACCGGCCGCGCTCTCTCTCTTTAGAGAGGCCGGTGTTGCCGGTATACAGAATGAATGATTTCGGTGTGTTACGACACCGGCAGAACTGTCTGCCGGTGTTTCCTCTGCCGGTGTTTTTTTGATCAAACTCCCCTGTTTTTCCAGGGAGTTACATACCGGCAGGCTCTTCTCTGCCGGTGTTGCCGGTGTTGCCGGTGTTTTCGCTGCCGGTGTTTCTGCCGGTGTTGCCGGTGTTTTTTCTGCCGTCAGCCGCAAGAAGGCGACCGGCCGGCCCATCTTGTTCTTGCCCGGTACAAGGAACAGTTCGCCATTTCCTACCGCCGCGCTGGCGACCTCAATCACCTTCGGCCCGGTGGCCCCAAAAATGTCGTCCCACTCGGGCTTGAAGTCCCGCAGCATCCTGATTGTCAGGTCGGGGAGGCCCTTTTCCTCCTGGCTTCTGATTTTGGCCTTGATCCAGTCGAGAATAGCGTTTTCGGTTTGATCGTCCTCGGCTGTGTGGCCGTTGGACTCGACGGGTTCAAAAACGCCCCCTTGGAGACGTCGCAGGAAGACGGGCGGGCGAGGTGGCCCATAGCTGCACTTGGCGAATCCAAGGGCCAGATATTCGCCATCCTGGGGCGGCTCATCGGGACAGATGACCTTTTTGGCCTCGTCCTTGGTTAGCGTGACAAGGTTAAGTTGCGCCCGGACAGCGCCGACGAATCCAGAAGCGCCCCGGGCCGCATACTGGTGCAAGTTGTCAGCCCAGGTCTTGCCGCCCTTCCCGACGTGATGCAGGCAAATGATAGACGCGCCGGTCTCACAGGCCAGCTTCTCAAGGACTTCAATGTATACGGTAGAAGCCGAGTTGTCGTTTTCATCCAGCCCGTAGAATCGACTTTGCGGGTCAATGACGATCAATTGAAGAGTATCGATCCTCTTGCACAAGGCCGTAAGCTCCTCGTACACAACAGTCGTAAATGGCGCTCCAGGGCCGTCCTTGTCGAGGAGCCGCAGGCTTTGCCCGGCAAGTGGGATGACCACAAGATTTTCACGAAGGGCCTGTTCGTCAGCCTCGCGGTTGAAATCGTGGAACCCGCCGTTGTCTGGGAAGAGACGGTTTCGGATTGCCAGCACCCGCCGAGGCACAATGCGCGGGTCTTCCTCACCGGCCAGGACCAGCACCCGGCCACGGACACCGCCCGGCTCGAAGATGCCGTCGAGGCCCCGGCCGCAGGCGACACCGCAGCCAAGCAACAGCGACAAGATTGATTTGCCCGTCCCAGGTTGCCCGGCCAGAAGTGCTACGCTTCTCGTCAGCAGGAAACCGGGGAGCGTCCACGTCAGTTCTGGCAGCGGGGCGTCAAGAAGTTTCCCGGCCGTGTAATCACGCCAGTCAATTTTGGCGAAGATGGACGCTGGGGCAGGCTCCTTCTTGCCGTGTGCCTCCCTGGCCCCGGTCCCATGTGCCGCTTCCTCCTCAGCCACCCGGGCCGCGACCTGTGCGCGGATTTCCTCCGGGGTCGGTACAGTCATGTCCGCACCCCCCGCCGCTCTCGCAGGGCCTCGGCCATGCCCTCCAGGCGATCAACGGCACTTGACGCCCACCCCCAGCGGGGCCACCCGGCAAAGGCGACCAGGGAAATGATGCCGTCACGCGCCCACAAGGCCAGGGCAAGCCGCAGGGCGGTCATGATACCACCCCCTGAATCTGCTTCATGCGATCCAGCAAGATTTCGTTGTCTGCGACCAGCCGGGCAATACGTCTGTGATTCCGGGCGTAACGTCGGAAGACGGACCAAAGGCGGGGGCTGTCGGGATTGACGGCAGGGGTCGACACGGGCAGAAAGGATTTGTCCAGCAACGACAGCTTTTCGTCTTTCGGAAGCCCAGGCCCGCCAGCCTGGGTTTCTCGTTTTGGGGCCGGGCTATGCAGCATGGCGTCCCCCCGCGCTTTGCAGCTTGGTCCGCAAAAAAGCAGCCAAGTCCCCGCGCCGATAGACAGCACGAGCACCAGCGCGAAAGACGGGCGGCCCCTGCTTCAAAGAGGCAAGATTCGCCATGTAGCCCTTCGACCAAGGCCAGCCATAGCGCCTGAGGTCTTCACGGGGGACCACGGCCGGGGCTTCGCGCTCGAAATCCGCGACCAATGCGTCAAGGGGAGATTGGGGATTCTGTGATTCCATGGGACACCTCCGAAAGAGATGCCCATGAAATAGATCGAGGAACGAATGCTAAAAACGGGATTTAAATAGTTTCTTTATATTCCCTGGATTTCTTCAAAGAAGAAAAAAAGGGGAAATTCTTCGTTGAAGTAAATCCCTATGGGAAGACCAAATTGACCCAACCACCCTGAGTAAGATCTTTGTAGCGGGAAACGTAGTTCTCCACGCGATCCATAGCCCGTCGCGGATCGTCGTCTTGGCAATCAAGTGCAAATGCCCCGGGGCATAGGTCACGCGCTATTTGCGCTATGCTCAGTCCTTCCCGGCAAAATAGGTCGCCCGCCTGCAATATAAGCTCTGGGTTGACGAGTTTCTTTGCTGGTTTTATTGGCCTCGTTCTGTTTGCCTCCTTACGCATTCGCTCATATTCTTTAAATTTCCATGAAATTATTTCAGCAGCCTCTCGCTTAAGTGCGTCGATTGAATTTACAAAATCGAAGTCAATTGTAAGTGTAACTTTGCTTGGTCTTTTACTGGGGTCGCGATATTCATCCCACGAAAGATGTTCAAAGCATTGTTTCGGGGATAGAATTCGTATAAAATCCCACTCGAAAGGAATCCAAGACGCGTCCTTCTCTTCCTCTGTCCTATCGATTGTTTGCAATTCTTCTAATATTTTATCAAAACATTTTTCGTATGCCAGCATTGCAGCATAATCAGCGAGCATAAAGTTTGTTTCTTTATCATGCCCAATGATTGGCACACAAACTTCCCTAAAAACCTTTTCGTCATAGTGCAGCGGATCATAACCATGATCTATGAGCACCCTTGCCTTATCTATGGCGGCTCTCACCTCTTTATCTCGCCGCATGAACTCCCACTTGAATCTAACAAAATGTCTTTCCCGCTCCGATAAATCTTTAAAGTATGGCATAACTTCCTTCCTGAATGGATTCCCTGAAAGAATCCCCCGGCAGGCGTCCAGGAAAACGCTTTTTAGCCGCGATGATCAGTCGAGGCCTAGCCGGGAGAAATGTCGGTCAATCGGTTCTGTGACCAGCCACGTCCTGCCAGGCTACAGGAAAACCTTGTACCCAACGCCCAACGCCTCACCCAGCCGTTTTGCCATGGCCTTGCCAATGGGGCGCTTGCCGTTTTCCATTTCGGACAGGTGGCGCGTGGGGATGGCGGTCCTCTCGGAAAGCTGCTTCTGCGTCATGCCCTCCCTGGCCCTGGCTCCACGCAGGCACACGCCGGGCAAAGTCGCGTCGGTGATTTCGGGGAACGCCTCCCGCCAGGGGATAGACCCCGCGTCCTTGGCCTCAAAGCCGAGGCCCCGCAGATAGTTCTCTGCCTCCTGGCGCTTGGCCGCCGGGCCGGTGAAGCAAAGCTCCACGGTATTGTCAGTAGGGGGCTTTCTCGTGGGTTCCAACATACGTCACCTCGATCAGTCGGATTTTGTCCTTGCGGATTTCCCACACGGCAACATACGTGGGGCGTCCTTTCCGCAGGTGGCAATGGTGGCGCACGGCTCCGAGTTTGGAATAATTCGGCCAGTCGCCACGGGTCGGGCCGTGAAGCTCAAGGTCGCGTTGCAGCAGCACGAAAATATCGTAGACGCCACCGGGGAGCTTGCCCAACGACTTCTTGACCTTCGCGGTCAATTTCACCGTCCATGCCATGACTGATAGTTACCACTTTTTAGTATGCGGTCAAGGGGATGGCCGGGGAATCGCCCGGCAGGATCGGACGGCCTACTTCTCACCGAGCCGCACCACCTTCCCACCGGCCCTGGCCTTGTTCATGCCGGCCTCAAGACCTTTGACAGCCCGGCGCAAAGTGTCCGGGGACAGGTGGGCATACCGCTGCACCATGGCGAAGGACTGGTGGCCCATAAGTTGCTGAATCACGTAGAGGTCCGCCCCATCCTCGGCCAGCCAGCTTGCAAATGTGTGCCTCAAGCTATGGAACACCACCTTCTGCCGGGGGTCGGTCACGCCATCGTTGAAGCCAAGGGCGTTCACTGTCTTGATGAAGGATTGCGACACCTGCCCCACTTTCTCCCCTGTCTCGGATGGAAACACGAGGTCGGCGGGGCCTCGGCGCTCTCTATCCGCCAACATGGTCTTTGCCGCGTCTGTCAAGATGGCCGCCCGGGTCTTGCCTGACTTGGTGTCCCGCAGGGTCAGGAGTCCGCGTTCCATGTCCACGTCACCCCAGGTCAAGGAAAAGACCTCGCCAGCCCGAAGGCCACAATGCAGGCTTAAAAGCGCCATGTCGCGCACCTGGGGGCTTTTCTCGGCCAGGGCGGCAAGCAATCGGTCGGCTTCCTCATGGGACAAAAACCGCACACGCCGATTATCGGAACTCGGCTTCTTGATCTTGGTCACGGGGTTCTGCCCGGCAAACAGGTCATGGTCCCGGGCGAAGTTAAACACCTGCCGCACCACGGCCAGAGTGTAGGTGATGGACCGCGCTGCCCGGCCGGCATCGGCCATGTTCTTTTTGATGCGCTCAAGGTGAATCGGGGCGATGGCCTTCAAAGGCTTGTCCGCCAGGACAGGAGCAATCCACAGGCGGTAGCACTGGTCTTCCTTCTGCCAAGACCGTTGCGCCTTGTTCTTCTTGGCTATGGGAAAATAATCTTCGAGGAAGACGTGGCCGAAAGTCACGTTGTCGCGTTCCTCTTGGGCTTGGGCCTCGGCGTCGGCTTGGCGCTTCTCTTCGGCCTTCTGGCGTTTCTCGGCAAGGGAAGTGGCCCCTTCGCCCGTCCTGGCGGCTTCCTGAAGCTTGCCCAAGGTCTGGGCAGCCTTGGCGGCGGTCCAACCTTGGGATGCCCACCCCAGCGCCTCTTCCCGGCGAACACCACCCACGCGATACCGGATGGCAAAATACTGGTCGGGTTTCACGCCATGCTTGCGGGTCGGGTGTTCACGATACCTGACGCCTTCGTGCTTGGTCTGCTTCCAGGTGTAGCCCATTTCTGCCCCCGGGGAGTTTGTCCCCCACCTGTCCCCCAATAAAAGAGGAAACGAGGTGAATCCGTGTGATACGACGTGAAGGAAAGATGGGACATAACCCTTGTTAAGTCAAGGCTTTCATGGCTTCTTGTGAACCAGAGTGAAGGTCTTCACAAAGAACTCTTAATCCGTTGGTTCAAGGTTCGAGTCCTTGATGGCCCACCAGAGATTTCAAGGGGTTAGCCGAAAGGCTGGCCCCTTTTTTCTGTATCGGCCACCCTTGTCCCCGCTGCCTGCCCGGTTTTGCAACGATACAGGGAAACGCCGTCGCACATTGCCGCACCCGGGCCATCGCCCGACAGCGATCTCCCCGGTTTGTGCGCCCGCCCGGCCCCCTCTCCTCCTGACCGGCCCGGGGCCGGACGCAATATTTTACCGAAGGACAGCCCAATGCCGACATGGTTTGCCGCCCGGCTGCGGCAGGTTGCCGACATTCTGGAGCATATCGACGAGCCGGAGGCCGTCCAGGATGTCCTGGCCATCCTGGAAGCCCCGTCCATGTGCCTGGAGACGATCCGCCGCCTGCAACTGTACGCCGAGACCCTGCCCAGAGCCCAGGAATACCCGCTCACGCCGGCCCAACGCCACATGCACTTTCTCTGGGACGCCTTCGACAAACTGCCGCTGTGTCTGGTGGTCCCCTTTTCCATCCCGTTTCGCCGCCTGCTGGCCCACCGCCTGTTCGGAGCCTGCGGCCCGGCCTTCACCGCCGAGGAGAATCTGCGTTTCAACTTCGGGCCGCTGCTTCGCGTCGGCGAAGGGGTGTTCATCAACCGCAACGTTTTTCTGGACACGAAAGGCGGCATCGTCCTCGGGCATGGCGTGGCCCTGGCCGAGGACGTGCGGATTTTCACCCATACCCATGGCGAGGCCTCGCACATCGAACGGGGCTACCAGCCCGTGGCGGTCGGCGATTACGCCAAGATCTATTCCGGGGCGGTGCTGCTGCCGGGGGTGACGGTCGGCCGGCAGGCCATTGTGGCGGCCGGCGCCCTGGTCACCCACGACGTGCCGGACAACATGGTGGTGGCGGGCAGGCCGGCCACGGTGCTGCGCGAACGCCGCACCGAAGGCCGGGAAGGTCCCGGCTTGGACCATATCTGGCTGTTCTGATCCCCTGGCCCGGGCAGCCGCTCCGCGCCACAGGCAACCGGCTGTCCGGCGACGGCGATCAAGCCAGATCCGCAAGAAGGGTTTCGGTGGTCGTGAACCGGACGCCGGCATGGCCCATGGTTTCCAGGGCCTGCGCCGCGTCCCCCTCCCGAAGGTCGACGCCGGCGATGGCGTCCGCCGCCACGGTAACCGCCATCCCCCGGCCCAACGCGTCCAGGGCGCAGGCTTTCACACAATATTCCGTGGCCACGCCGGCCAGGCAAAGATGGGAGACGCCGAGGCCCCGCAGGATTTTCTCCGCCGCACTGTCGGCAAAAAGACTCAACGAATCCTTGCACAAGACAATGTCGCCCGGTTCGGCCGGCAATTCCGGGATGATCCGGGCTCCCAACGATCCCACCAGACAATGGGGCGGCCAGACAGAAAATTCCAGGGAGTCCTGGGGATGCGTATCATTGCCATAGAGAACCGGCACTCCGGCGGCTCGGAAGGCGGCCTTGAGCCGAACAATGCGGGCCACCGCCGTCTGCCCCTTTTCGAAATACAGTTTGCCGGCAGGGTTGATAAAATCATGCAACATATCCACAATGACAAATGCTCTGCCCATTCCAGACACCTATGTTTATTTAGAGAACTCGCGCAGCCCAGGCCCTTTCTGTCTTCGTCCAATACCTCGGCCACTCTTTTGACTTGCAGCCCGCGCCGCTCCCCCCTGCGGCCGACGCGGCGGAGGATGCCCCTGGGGGAGTGCTGGCAACAAGGAGGGCGGAATTTGTCATCCGGCCGTACGTCGAGGCGCTCCGGTCTGCAATGAGCGAACGCGAGGCCCGACAGGGCGTGACCTTCGACGCCTTTTGGCATGATGACTACGTGACAACCCTCCGCAATCGCGTCAAGCCCGAATCCTCGCAGGGCGAGTGTGTTTTATGAGGAAAAAAGGCGAGCGAACCTCGCCAAACACGGGTTGGCCTTCGCGGCTGCCGAAGGGCTCTTTGATGATTATCGCCTGGAACGCCTCGACACTCGCCAGGACTACGGCGAGGACCGCTGGATTGCCCTCGGCTTGATCCAGGGAAATAGGGAAATGTCGTGGCTCTGGATGAGTACTTACGAATTTTTATGAAAATGCACGTTTTTCCAGACCGAGTGGAGCAAAATTGGAGCAAAAAATCAAGACAACGAAAAATGGGTTACCGACCGAGTCAGTAACCCATTAAAATAATTGGTGCCCGAGGCCGGAATCGAACCGGCACGTCCCGAAGAACAAGGGATTTTAAGTCCCTGGCGTCTACCAGTTCCGCCACTCGGGCACCGAAACGCTCTTCTTGCCCCAGACTGGCCCCGCGCGTCAATCACCACCCGTCGCGTACGTTCTCCTGGCTGGTCCTCCCAATCGGCCGCCCCGCGCGGCAATCCGGCGGCCGCCCCCTTCTGCGCCCCCGAAGCCCTGCGCCGTAGCCTTCCGCCCCCTTTCCTGCTACACACCCCGGCCATGCCAAACGACCGCAAACGACTCGTCGTCCTCGGCCTCGACGGACTGCCGCTGCCACTCGCCCGCGAACTGGCCGCCTCCGGGCGTCTCCCCAATCTGCGGCGGCTGCTCGACTGCAACGCCACCACCATAGAGGCCGAGTTGCCCGAACTGTCCCCGGTCAACTGGACATCGTTCATCACCGCGGCCAATCCCGGCCGCCACGGCATCTTCGGCTTTGTCGGCATCGACCCGGCCACCTACACCCTCGGCCCCATCGACGCCTCGGCCCTGCGCGCCCCGACGCTCATGGACCGGGCCACCGCCGCCGGACTGGTCTGCAAGGTCGTCAACCTGCCCTGCGCCGCCCCGGTCAGGCCGCTTGCCGGCGCCATCATCGCCGGCTTCCCGGAAACGGACCTCGGCCGGGCCGCCTATCCGCCCGAGCTGGCCCAAAATCTCAGGCTGGCCGGCTACCGCATCGAGGCCGACACCACCAGGGGGGCCGCCGATTTCGACGCCCTGGCCCGGGGCCTTCGGGCCACGCTGGCCTCGCGCCGGGCCGCCCTGGAAATGCTCTGGGCTGCCGGCGACTTCGATCTGTTCATGCTGGTTTTGACCGAAACCGACCGGCTGTTCCATTTCTTTTTCCCGGCCGTGGCCCACGCCGAACATGCCCTGCACGGCGCGGTTCTCGACCTGCTGGCCGACTGGGACCGCCTGATCGGACTGGTCCTTGACCGCTACGAGGCCCTGCCCGGCCCCAAGCGGCTTATCGCCCTGGCCGACCACGGCTTTGTCGAACTGGAAACGGAGTTCGACCTCAATGTCTGGCTGGCGGCCAGAGGCCTGCTCAAGACCGCCCCGGGCGCGCAAAACGAATGGGACGCCCGCATCGAACCGCACGCCACGGCCGCCTTCGCCCTGGACCCCGGCCGCATCTATATCAACTGCAAGGAACGCTTCGCCAGGGGCGTCTTCCACGAACACATCGCCGAAAAACTGGCCGCGGAACTCCGGGACGAACTGCTGGCCCTGGCCCACGACGGCCGGCCGGTCATGGAAGCGGTCCACCTGCGCAGCGAAATCTATAGCGGCCCGGAATGCCGCCGCGCCCCGGATCTCGTCTGCGTCGGCCGGCCGGGCCTCAGCCTCACCGGCAAATTCGACCGCACCGAGGCCTTCGGCCGTTTCGGCCGCACCGGCTGCCACAGCGCCCACGGGGCCATCTACTGCGACACCGGGGCCGCGACGCCGGCCACCACCACTGCGGCCGGGGTCGTCGTTGCCGGCTATTTGAACCTGCCCGAGCCCAAAGAGCATCCATGGATTTCGAACGCGATTTAAATCCCGCCCAGCAGCAAGCCGTCACCACCACCGAAGGCCCGGTCCTGGTCATCGCCGGCGCCGGCTCCGGCAAGACCCGCACCATTGTCTACCGGCTGGCCCATCTGGTCTCCCAGGGCGTGGACCCGGCCTCGATTCTCCTTCTGACCTTCACCCGCAAGGCCGCCCAGGAGATGCTGACCCGGGCCGGGTTGCTGCTGGCCATGGGCCCCGACGGCGTGGCAGGCGTCGGCGGCGGCACCTTTCACGCCTTCGCCTTTGCCACGCTGCGCCGCTACCATGCCGCAGCCGGCTATCCCCAGGGCTTTACGGTCCTCGATCAGGCCGATTCCGAAGACGTGCTGGGCCAGGTCAAGGACAAGCTCGGCGTCGGCAAGGGCGACCGCTCCTTTCCCCGGCGAAGCGCCATGTTGGGGCTGCTGTCCAAGGCCCGCAACAAGGAGATGGACGTGGCCGACGTGCTCTCGCGCGAGGCCTTCCACCTGCTGCCCCACGCCGACGACATAAGCCGGCTCGGCGAAGGCTACACGGCCTTTAAAACCGAGCACAACCTGCTCGATTACGACGACCTGCTCTTTTCCCTGGAACGCATGCTGCGGGACAACGCCGAACTGGCCGATTTCCTGCGCCTGCGCCACCGCTACATCATGGTGGACGAATACCAGGACACCAACAAGGTCCAGGCGAGGCTCACCCAGCTGCTGGCCCCGGCCTCGGGCAACGTCATGGCCGTCGGCGACGACGCCCAGTCCATCTACGCCTTTCGCGGGGCGACGGTGGACAACATCCTCGATTTCCCCCACCTCTTTCCCGGCGCCACCCTGGTCAAGCTGGAGCGCAACTACCGTTCCACCCAGCCCATCCTGAATCTGACCAACGCCATCCTGGACGGGGCCGGCCGCAAGTTCGACAAGCGGCTCTATACCACCCGCGAGGACGGCCCGGTGCCCGAATACATGCGCCCCTTTTCCGACCTGACCCAGGCGGCCATGGTGGCGGCCAAGGTCAGGGAGCTTTCCGGGCGCTATCCGCTCCACGAGATCGCGGTGCTGTTTCGGGCCGGCTACCAATCGTATCCGCTGGAAGTCGAACTCGGAAAGATGAGCATGCCGTTTCAGAAGTTCGGCGGACTCAAGTTCTCCGACGCCGCCCATATCAAGGACGCCCTGTCCTATCTGCGGCTGGCCCGCAACACGGCCGATTTCCCGGCCTGGTCCCGGGTGCTGGCCTTCGTGCCGGGCATCGGCCCCAAAACGGCCACGAAGATTTTCGAGGCCATCCAGGCCGGCGACCGGGCCGTGCTCGGCAAGCTGGCGGCCAAGACGGCGGAATTCGCCGCGCTGATAGAATTTCTCGACACGCTGCGCTCCCTGCCGCCTTCGCCGGCCGATCTGCTTACCCGCGTCATCGAGGCCTATGCCCCGCTTTTGGCCGAAAAATTTCCCGAGGATTATCCGCGCCGGCAGGCCGGCCTGGAGCAACTCCAGCAGATCGCCGCCACCTATGGCGACCTCGACGCCTTCCTGGCCGATCTGGTCATCGAAAATCCGGACGAGGACCGCAAAAAGACCCGCGAGGGACACATCGTCCTGTCCACCGTCCACTCGGCCAAGGGCCTGGAATGGTCGGCCGTGATCCTGATCGATCTCGTGGACGAGCGCTTCCCCTCGCGACACGCCCTGTCGCGGCCCGAAGACCTGGAAGAGGAACGCCGGCTGCTCTACGTGGCCTGCACCCGGGCCCGGGAATACCTGGGGCTGTTTGCCCCGGGGACCATCTACCAGCGCCAGACCGGCGGCTGTTCCCCGGCCATGCCGAGCATCTTCCTGCGCGAGTTGTCCCCGGGCCTTCTGGCCGAACGCCGGGAACGTCTGGCCGGCGCGTCGTCCGCCACCTTTGCCGCCTGCGGCGCGTCGCGCCCTGCCGCCCGCCCCGCCGCGCCGGCATCCCGCCCCACGCCGTCAGGCGCGCCCCGCCCCGCCCCGGCCGCGTCTCCGACCGCCCAGGCGGCGGCCATGGGCTATTGCCGCCACAAGATCTTTGGCCGGGGAAAAATCATCGCCGCCCTGGACGGCGGCAAGGTGCGCGTCAATTTTCCCAATTTCGGCCCCAAGGTCATCCTTGCCGATTATCTCGAAATGGAAGATGCTTTTTAGGGTCTGTTCACAATAGCGCCTCCGGCGTCCGGGAGGGGATCATCCCCTTCCGGACGCTGCGCAACAGGGGGAACGGGCGCATCACCTCTGCGCAGCGATGTCCGCTGGCTCCCCTTCCAGGGGGTCCGGGGGGAATGATTCCCCCCGGCCGCCGGAGGCAGCCTTTCGTTCCCCCTCGCGTCAACAATTGTGAACAGCCCCGAGGCAATTAACCGGCCTGCCGGGCCAAGCCGGGGGGCAACCGTGCGCATCCGCTGGAAACTTTTCTGGCTTCTTGCCGCCATCTCCCTCGTGCCGCTGCTGTTTTTGCGGGTAAACAGCCAGATCGCCTACACCCATCTGGCCGAACGCCTCTCGGCCCGCATCGGCGCGCATCTCGTGGACGAGGCCAAAACCCGCATGGGCCGCTTCGTCGAGGACCATGCCCGGTTGCTGGCCAGCCGCCGTCAGGCCCTGGCCCTGGCCGCGGCCATGCAGGCCATGGCCGTGGACGCGGCCCTGGCCGCCGCTCCGCCGGCCTTTGATCCGGACAAGGTCATCCTCCTCGACCATCAGCCGGCCGGCCAGGGCATGGGTCGGGGCATGCCCCGGCCGGTCCCCGACGGACTCGTGGAGTCGCCGAACTATTTCCGCATCACGCCGGACGGCGCATCGCTTCCCCTGCCCGTGGACCGGGACCGCATCGCCCTGGCCCTGCCCCCGGGCCGGGACAGGCAGGAGGCAGGCCGCTCCCTGGCCGCCCTGGCCGCCACCCTGGAACCCTGCCGCCGCATTGCCGCCCAGGTCGGGCCGCTGGCCCATTTCCAGATCACGGTCCTGGCCGACGAACTGGCCTCCGTCTTCCCGGCCCGATCCGCCATCCCGCGCAGCGGCGACCCGCGCCGGTCCCCCTGGTATCGGGCCGCCATGGCCGGGCAGGGGCCGGTCTGGTCCCCGCCCCAGGCCGAACCCGGCACAGGACGCATTTCCGTGGTGGTGTCCAGCCGCCTGACAGGGCCGGACGGCACGCCCGCCGGGGCCACGGCCATCTTCACGCCCCTGGACGACCTGCTCGCCTCGGTCACCGCCCCCGGGCACATCGCCGCCGACGTGCGCACCATCCTCGTGGTCACGACTCCGGGCGGCGACGGACGCCCCGCCCTGCTGGTCGAAGCCGGCGAAGTGCGCCGGCGCCACGGCCACGACCGGGGCTGGCACTTCTTTGTCACCCCCGCCCCCCTGGATTCCCCGGATGCCGACGTCCTGGCCGCCATGGCCGACGACGTGGCCAAAGGCGTCCCCGGCGTGCGCCGCCTGTCCTACAACGGCCAGGACTCCCTGGCCGCCTACGCCCGTACCGGCGACAACGAGGCGCTGGTCCAGATCGCCCCCATGGACGACGTGCTGGCCGAGGACCGGAACACGGCAAAGGAAGTGGAAACCGGCATCAACCGCCTGTTCGCCTTCGGCTCGGTTATCGTGGCCGTGGTCATGCTGGCCCTGGTCTTCATCTCGCTGTCCGCCTCCCGGGCCGTCACCCTCCCCATCCTGGCCCTGACCGGCGCGGCCAGACGGCTGGCCGCCGGCGACTTTTCCGCCCGGGTCGCCGTCAAAGGACGCGACGAACTGGCCCAACTGGGACGGGTCTTCAACGACATGGCCCCCACCCTCGACGCCCATTTCAAGCTCTGCGAAACCATCGAACTGGCCAGCAAAATCCAGCGCAACCTGCTGCCCGCCCAGCCGCCCGCCGTTCCCGGCCTGCGGCTGGCCGCCACAAGCCGCTACTGCGACGACACCGGGGGAGATTATTACGATTTCCTGCCCTTCGCCGGCCCCAAAGCCGGCCGCCTCGGCGTGCTGGTGGGCGACGTGTCCGGGCATGGGCTCGAAGCCGCCCTGCTCATGACCACCGCCCGGGCGCTCCTTCGCCCGCGGGCTGCCAAACCCGGCTCCCCGGCCGAGGTCGTCTCCGACGTCAACCAGGAACTGACCCGCGACACCTACGGCACCGGCCGCTTCATGACGCTGTTTTATATGGAAATCGATCCGGCCTCCGGCACCGCCGCCTTTGCCCGGGCCGGGCACGATCCCGCCCTGCGCCACGATGCCGCAACCGGCGAGGTGACCGAACTGACCACCCGGGGCATGGCCCTTGGCGTGGCCGAAGAAGCCGTCTACGAAACGGCGACGGCAACCGGCCTCGGCCCCGGCCACACCCTGCTCATCGGCTCCGACGGCCTGTGGGAGGCCGAAAACGCGGCCGGCGACATGTTCGGCAAGGCCCGCACCCGGGATATCCTGGCCCAGGCGGCAGGGAAGGGGCCCCAGGCCGTGCTCGACGCCCTGCTTGCCGCCTTGGACGCCTTCCGGGGCGCGGTCCCGCTGGCCGACGACGTCACCCTGGTCGTCATCGCTTTCGACAACGCCTGACAACGGAGAAAACCGCCATGCTCCTGACCGAAAACGAAGCCAAGTTCAAATACTGTCCCCTGCTCAAGACCAGCGACGACAAAATGAAATTCTGCCAGGGCGCCATGTGCATGATGTGGCGCACCGCGCCTGTCGACCAGGGCGGCTACTGCGGTCTGGCCGGCCGCCCGGCCGCCCTGGCAGGAGAGAAGTAGCGGGGAAAATGGGACTCGGGGCGCTGCCCCGGGCCCCGTCGGGAGGATCATCCCCCCTGGAGAGTGGGGATGGGGGAACGAGACAGCACATCGAATGCACGCGAAACATGCCGCTAAAGACTGAAGGCGGCTGTTCCGTGAACGTTCCTCCCCCAGTATATGGCCGGGATGACACAGAAAACAGACGCTGTCCGCCGCCAATCCGGACAAGGCGGAACAAACGGCCAATCCCGCGAAAAGGCGAAGCATCGTCCGGGCAGGCCGCCGTTTTGCGCCGAACGTGTTGACGCGAGGGGCTTTTCTGTTAGGGTTCGCCCGCAGTGAGGGCATTGAGCCTTCGACTTTTACGCCGAGAAATTCATGTTGCGTGCCCTTATCGTCGACGACGACCCCATCAGCAAACGTTTCCTTCAGGAAATCCTCTCCCCCTATGCCGACTGCGACACGGCGGCCGACGGCAGCGAAGGGCTTGACGCCTTTGGCCGCGCCCTGGTCACCGGCAATCCCTACGGCCTGATTTTCCTGGATGTGATGATGCCCGGTGTTGACGGCCACCAGGCCCTTGAACGCATGCGCCACCTGGAACGCCAGATGGGCGTCGGCGTCTCCGATGCCGCCAGGGTCATCATGGTTTCGGCCAGCGACGATTCCCGCAACGTCTACCGGGCGTTTTTCCAGGGGCAGGCCATGTCGTTTTTGTCCAAACCCTTTTCCGGCGACACCGTGCTCGCCGAGCTGCGCAAATTCGACATCATCGGCAACCAGCCGCAATAGTCCCAGAGGAGCACGCATGAGCCAGACGCCGGACAAGCGGTTTACGCCCCAGGATTTGGCCGGATTCGACGGTTCCGACGGCAAGCCCGCCTACGTTGCCTACAAGGGCGTGGTCTACGACGTGTCGGGCAGCCGGCTGTGGAAGGCCGGCAAACACATGAACCGCCATCACGCCGGCGGCGACATGGGCCTTGACCTGTTGTCCCAGGCCCCCCACGCGGCAAACGTCCTGGAACGCTTCCCCCGGGTCGGCACCCTCGAAGCCGAACCCCTGGTTCCCGAACCCATGCCCCGCCGGGTGCCGCCGATCGTTTCGCGATACATGCAACGCTTCCCCATGCTCAAACGCCACCCGCATCCCATGACCGTGCACTTCCCCATCGCCTTTTGCGTGGCCGCGCCGGTCTGTCTGCTGCTGGCGCTTGCCACCGGCTGGCCGGGATTCGACGCCGCCATGCTGGTGCTGCTCGGGGCCTGCCTGCTTTTCACGCCCGTGGCCATCGCCACCGGCCTCTTCACCTGGTGGCTCAACTACGCCGCAGCCCGCATCCCCCCCATCATCATCAAGCTCGTGGCCACCCCGGTCCTGTTCCTGGCCGTCCTGTGGGCCTTCGTCACGCGGCTTGGCGCGCCCGACCTGCTGGCCCACCCCGGCGACCACATCGGCTTCATCCTGGTCGTGCTGGCCCTTTTCCCCCTCGTCTCCCTCGTCGGCTGGTTCGGCGCGGCCATGACCTTCCCGCCCCATGACGACGAGTGAAAAAATATTTGAAACGTATCGCCCCGCCAAGACTTGAATATGGGCTCAAAGCCCGACAAGCCTTGGTCACTGGTTCGGTTTGACAACGAACAGCGGCCAAGGGGACGTACCCCTGAAAACCGATATCCTGCCCAACAAACCCAGGTCCCTGCAGAACGAACCTCATAAATCAGCGGCGAGGTCCCTCCTTTCGGGTGGTCAGATACGCCTTGATCCATCCAGCGGGATTGTCCTGGATAACATCCAGGCGCGACAGTCGAACACCGAGCTGGCGGGAATCATTGATTACCGGTTCCCCGTTTCTTCCGTTCCAGTTGGTGAGGGTCAATGTGATACTATTCGGACCAGGGCTGGCCACGAAATGCACGGAAAGCGGCATGCCGGGATCTGTTTCTGCATTGACCGGCAGAATGGACTTCGACAGCGTCTCCGTGCCATTGTGAACAACAGTTACCGTCTGATCTGGCCATCGGTTGTTTATCCGCAAAGCACACTGCATGGGTAACGCTTCCGAGGTATCGAAGAAGACCGTCAGCGACTGACCCAATGTCCAGCGCCAAGCCTCCCCCGCAGCATTGCATTCGATATCGTCCAGCCCGAGAAGCTTGGTTACTCCAGGGGGAGTATTCGCATTCGCGATCAATCGCATGCACAGGGCGTTCTCAATACGAGTATAGCAAACAGGGGTCAGGACCAGAACCAGGATGATCACAAGGCATACTGTCGCCAAGCGACGCCGTTCCCTGCGACATGCCGCGACAAGCGGCCGACGCCTCCAAATCTCCTCTCTGAGACGACACTGAGCCTGTTCGATGGCAATGAAGGCATCAAAGAGCCGTTCCCTGCCCATCGTGTCCGTCTCTGGCGGAGAGGTCACGGCAGGCGAAGATGTCCAAGACCGGATAGGACCTCCCGACAGGCGGGAGAAGAGTTCGTCGCACAAGTCCAGCGTTGCCCACAATGATGCCATTTCCCGCTCTTGCAGCGGGTGGCCGGATTCCACCAAACAGCGGAGCCTCTCATAGAATTGAATGGCCCGATCTATCGCTGACCGGATATCCGTCAGAGACGCGGGGGGCATGGGTGGTGTCTTTTGCATGGGACCAGAGAAACTTCGGTTACGGCCGATGGGCGACATCCTTTTTCCACTCGAAAGCCTGGATTGCGGCATCAATGTTCTCCGGGGTAAGGAGAATGCCAAAATAAGGGTCGTCTGCGGGTGGCGACTGCTTTTCAAAAAGAATGTCTGTAATCTTCCTCCCTATTTGTGGCCTATAATGAACCAGATCCTCAAAGTTCAGGGACGAGGGAGAAACCGTTGTCGCGTTGGTGTAGCCGGAAAAACTCCGAAAGCGGATGTCGGCTTCAGGATGGTTGCGTTTTTCCGAGTCAATGAGCGTGGTAATGGTTCTCAGCCATTCAACATATGCCGGCCACGCGCCAACCGCAGCATAGCTGTCAAGCAGAAGGGCTTGTTCGGGAGTGGTAAAAATATACAGGGCTGTTGAATGGCGAACGCAGGATTCAATGAGGTTTTTCAAATCGGCGATGGTATCAACACCGGTTTGGTGGTTGACGAATGAAAAGTCACGGGCAACTTTTGCGGCAAGTGCACGGGCTTCGGCACGCTTGGCGGCGTGGGCATCTTGTGCGGCAGAATCAACCTGCACGCTTGCCTTACTTGAAGGGGGAAACGTCGTTTTCTGGCTGGAACGGTACAGCAAGGCATTGATCTGTGGCGTCAACCCAAGATTATCAGCGAAGGTTATAACGCTGTCACGGGTGGTGGACGGCGATAGCGCGACACAACTCTCGCCAAGAAAGCCCCACGGATTCCTGCTCTCGTCGGCATTAAGGGCATAGGATGCATCTTGAAAAAAACCGGTTGAAACATTGGTGGAGTTAAAGGCAAAAAAATCCAGTCCGAGTACAATGAGACGAATTTCCTGTGTGGCCACGGCCTGGACCACTGCCCGGCTGATTTCATGGATATTGGCCATATTTATCCATAGATTTCTCCACTGAATGGATGGCGTTGCGGCATAATAGGACCAACAGTCGATGGGCAGAACCCGCGATGATCCGAATACGAGCGCATTTTCCCGCAGACGCATTGTGCGAAAGGGGATACTCACTCTGGGCGGACGCCTTGTCTTATCCTTGTTTAAACCTTGATAGGCAGCCTCATTATAAATATCGTATGGATCCATAAAATAGTTGATCGGGAACTGGAGAAGAAAAGCGAGAAGAAACACTAGAAAAAATTTTACGCAAAAAACAGCGTATCTCCGTTGTTCGCAAACGATCCTACTCGGCATAAGAGATCCGGCGCCAACGCAAGAAATCAGAAATTGAAATACAGAAATTTATCATGCCCTGACATGCAGGCCATGCTTGCCAAAAAGACACAGGAAAAAACCCAGGCCCAGCGAAGGTCGAGTTTCCAAGAAAATACGGAAAAACGGGGCAAGCTGTAGCGTTCCGTCAACGACCTGTATCTTCCGAGCATATCCTGGGTATTGGGGCAGAACCATGCAATGGTCAGAGCGATACCCAGGACCAGGGTCTTAAGCGGCCAGTTGGTCAGCCCCGCCCCGTCGCCAAAGCCAAGCATCGCCCTGTACATACCTCTGACGCTAACCATGTCGCCGGCACGAAAAAGCACCCAGCCCCAAACGATAAAGAGGAATGTCAGAATACGGGAAAGATATGCCGGCAGCCAACGAGCGCGTTGTTCGCGGGAGCCGAGTCCCCTCCACAGGTGATTGGCCACCAAACCTACTCCGTGAAGTGCTCCCCACAGGATAAAATTCCAGCCTGCACCATGCCAGAGGCCACCGATGAGCATGGTGACAAGTAAATTTGCATACTGCCGGCAGCGGCCAGCCCGAGAGCCGCCAAGAGGAATATAAAGATAGTCGCGCAGAAATGTCGACAATGAGATATGCCACCGACGCCAGAAGTCGATGGGGCCCGTGGCCTTGTATGGAGAGTTGAAATTGACAGGGAGCTCGATGCCAAAAAGCAGGCCAAGGCCGACAGCCATGTCCGAATAGCCTGCAAAGTCAAAATAAAGCTGCATTGTGTAAGCCAATGCGGCAAACCAGGCATCCCCCGGCGACACGGGGCCTGACGCTACCGATGCAAAGACTGGGTCAGCAAGAGGAGCAAGGGTATCGGCCAACAGGACTTTCTTGGCCAATCCGAGAATAAAAAAACCCAGCCCTGTAGCCAAGGCCGCCGGCCTGACGCGAAAGACGGCAGGATCGGTGAGTTGCGGCAAGAGGTGTTGATAGCGGATAATCGGCCCGGCAATAAGGTGTGGAAAAAAACAGACGCAGAGCACATAGTTTTTTATATCAACTTGTTCAATTCTATTTTTATAAATATCAACCAAGTAAATTATCTGTTGAAAAGTAAAGAATGAGATCCCCAGAGGCAATTCCTTATTCTGGAATTTGTAGCTTACATTAAAGATATCGTTTAGTATCCCTACAAAAAAAGCGCAATATTTAAAATAGACAAGAATCCCGACATTCAATGCAATTCCAACAAACAGCACAGACTTTGCCCAATCTATGCGGCGAGCAACAAGCGTGCGTCTTGTCAATATTGATGCCGTATAGTTTATGGCTATTGACAGAGCAATAAACGGGAGGTTCCCAACATTCCAGAATGAATAGAAAAAGACTGATGCAGCTATACACCACAAGGCTTTCATCGAAAAAAGATGTTTCCGATCTATACAAAAGAAGCCAAAAAAGACCGCAGGCAAAAAAAGGAATATGAAATAGTAGGAATTAAAGAGCATGCTTCATTATCCTCTGGGAATCGCTCAGCGCCTATACGGGACCGGTTGCGTCCATGTCAACTTCAAGACTATGCCGTCCCCTGGGCGCTGGCGCGCGACCGCCCCAAAGCGCTTGTCCTGGCCGCTGCTCCCCTGTAGGTTCCCCCTTCCGTCATCAACCTGCCAAGGAGGTCTTCATGGCGATCATCGGCACGCCGCTCACCGCTTCCGCGACCAGGCTCCTGCTGCTCGGCTCCGGCGAACTCGGCAAGGAGGTGGCCATCGAGGCCCAGCGACTGGGCGTCGAGGTCATCGCCGTGGACCGCTACCCCAATGCGCCGGCCATGCAGGTCGCCCACCGCTCCCACGTCGTGAGCATGCTCGATGCGAGCGCCCTGCGCCGGATTATCGAAGCGGAAAAACCCGACTTCGTCGTGCCCGAGATCGAGGCCATCGCCACCGGGGAGCTGCTCGCCCTCGAGGCCGAAGGGGTCAGGGTCGTACCCACGGCCAGAGCCGCCCGGCTGACAATGGACCGGGAGGGCATTCGCCGTCTGGCGGCCGAAGACTTGCATCTGAAGACCTCGCCCTACCGTTTCGCCGACACGAAAGAGGAATTTCTGGCCGCCTGCCAGACCGTGGGCTTCCCCTGCGTAATAAAGCCGGTCATGTCCTCTTCCGGCAAGGGGCAAAGCGTGGCCCGCAGCGCCGCCGAGGCCGAGACGTCCTGGGAGTACGCCCAGACCGCCGGCCGGGCCGGGGCGGGCCGGGTTATCGTGGAAGGGTTTGTGGAGTTCGATTACGAGATCACGCTTTTGACCGTGCGCCACGCCGGGGGCACGAGCTTTTGCGCGCCCATCGGGCACCGGCAGGAAAAAGGGGACTACCGCGAATCCTGGCAGCCCCACCCCATGAGCCCCGCTGCCCTGGCCGAGGCCCGACGCATGGCGGAGAAAGTCGCCACCGCCCTGGGCGGCCGCGGCCTTTTCGGCGTGGAACTGTTCGTGAAGGACGACCAGGTGCTCTTCTCGGAAGTGTCGCCCCGGCCCCACGACACGGGCATGGTCACCCTCATTTCCCAGGATCTGTCCGAATTCGCCCTGCACGTCCGGGCCATTCTCGGCCTGCCCATCCCGGCCATCCGCCAGTACGGGCCGGCCGCCTCCCGCGTCATCCTCGCCGAGGGCGATTCGACGGCCCCGGCCTACGAAATCGCCCCGGAGGCCCTGGCCGAACCGGACACGGCCATCCGACTCTTCGGCAAGCCCGAGGTGCGGGGTCTGCGCCGCATGGGCGTGGCCCTCGCCCTGGGCCGGGACGTGGACGAAGCCAAACGCAAGGCCATTGCCGCGGCGTCCCTGGTCCGGGTCAATCTGTAGGTCCGCCGTCGGGCAAGGCCACCCCTGCCCCGAAGCATAGCCAGACTGCTCCCCAACGAAAAAGGCGCTGCCAGGGAAAGGGCAGGCGGAACAACGGCAACAAGATCATAGCCATGGCAGACGCATCTGATAAAAAAATGAATACCCTCTCCGACATCGAGTTCTCGCTGGTCGTTCCTTGTTACAATGAGGAAGAGGCGCTGCCGTATTTCCTCAAAGAGGTCCTCCCTCTCCTCAGGGAGGTCTTCGCTGACGACTGGGAACTTATTATTGTTGACGATGGGAGCCGCGACCAGACGAAAAATCTCGTCGCGCTCAGCCACGCCGACACCCCGCAGGTGAAAGGACTCTTCCTGAGCCGCAATTTCGGCCATCAGGCAGCCGTAAACGCAGGCCTTGCCTTTGCCAGTGGACGGTTTGTCGGGGTTATTGATTGCGATCTTCAGGACCCCATCCATGTCTTGATAGATATGTATCGGGAGTGCAAACAAGGGACAGACGTATGCTATGGCGTTCGCCAAAATCGCGAGGCATCGCTATTCCTCAAAATCGCCTATTTTCTTTTTTATTATTTAATGGGAAAAACTTCGAAGCATTCATGGTCGCGCGACGCTGGCGATTTTTGCGTGCTTTCCAGAAAGGCTTTGCACACGTTGATGCTTTTGCCAGAGCGCTCAAGAATGCTGCGAGGCCTGCGTTCCTGGATCGGGTTTTCCCAAAAAGGATTCCCGTATGACCGGCCACGGCGCTCGCATGGGCAAAGCAAGTATACCCTTCGAAAATTAGTAGACCTTGCCTTGCTTGGGTTTGTGGGATTTTCCGACACGCCCCTGCGGCTTATCGGCTTTTCGGGCATCGTCGTTGGCGTATTGTCTTTTCTGTTAATGATCGCCGTGTTCCTCAACCGAATTTTCCCGGACTTTTCCTTGCTCGGCTATTGGGTGGGCGCCAGCCCGATGGCGGCCACCATACTCGTGGTTTTCCTGTTCTTCATGAGTTTGATGTTCATTTTTCTCGGAATAATAGGAGAGTATATCAGGGTCTTGCTCCAAGAAGTCAAAGGCCGCCCCGTGGCGGTCGTGGGCTGGACAGTCGGCGAACTCCCTGTCTCAAATCTTTCTTCTATAATTTCAGCATCATTCCACAGGAATTAAGCACCATGCGCCAGTTCGAACGAATTTCAGCAGTCTCTGCGGTCAACATGACGGAATACTGGCATGACATTGCCAATCTTGAGCATTTTTGGATACGACGACGCTTTGAAGTCTTGTGCAACCTCCTGAAGGGCGACGGCAGGATTCTCCAGCCGGCAGCCGACATCGGCTGCGGCTGCGGATTATTGCAACGGCAAATCGAAGACCGGTTCAACGTGTGCGTCGATGGATTCGACCTGGACGAAAAAGTCCTCTCGGAAAACGTCAGCCAAAAAAGCCGCATCTGTCTCTACAATATTCATGATCGCCAGGAGGCGCTTTTCCAGGCCTACGGTTCCGTCTTTTTATTTGACGTTCTCGAGCATATCGACAACCAGCAGGCCTTCCTGGAATCAGCCCTCTATCATCTAAGGCCAGGGGGATTCCTCTTTATCAATCTGCCGGCTTTTACCCACTTGTTTTCAGCGTATGACGCCATGGCCGGCCATGTCCGGCGCTATACGCTGCGCGACGTTGTCTCGCTTGCCGGCAATGCCCATCTCGAAGTCGCCAGCGCCAGCTACTGGGGCATGCCGTATTATCCACTCCTCATTGCGCGCAAGCTTATCCTGGCCACGACAAAAACCGAAAAGAGCACCATCGAACGCGGCTTCCAGGTGAAGAGCAGCCTTGGCACTGTGTTGTTGCGGCATCTTGGGAAAATGGAATTCCTGCCGCAACGCCTCCTCGGCACCTCGGTAATGGCCATTTTGCGCAAGCCCCATTAGCCCTCAATCGAGACGGCGAGGAGCCTTCACGCGCGCACCTCGCCAACCGGTCGCACAACGCCTCTTGCACCGCCGCATCGCCCAGGTCGCAGCCGCCCTTTACACCAAATACCGATAGGGCTTATCAGTAAGCATCCCGTCCTCCCCCAAGGAGGCCGGGGCTTCCCCCTGGCCCTTGAAAGCTTGGCGTCGCCGGACGCGCAACCAAGCCCCAGCGTAAACGGAGGTCCCATGGCATCCATACGACGCGTTCCGATCCTGGCGCTCCTGGCGGTTCTTCTCCCCCTGGCCGCCCTGGCCGCACCGGTTCCGGCCACGCCCGCTCCTGACGCGGCCGTACCCCTCCCCCCGGCCGGCCCGGCCGGATTCATGATCCCGGCAGCCGCCCCGGACGCCGCCCCGACGCCGGCCATGGTCGAAACCCAGACCACCCTGGCCAACGCCAAAAACGCCGCCGCCGTCCTCAGGATGCTCAAGATCACCCTTTCCCCGGACCAGAAACGCTTCCTCGATGCAAACAGATTTCTGCTTGTGCCCAAACGGGCCACGGCCTACGCGGGAAAATACGATTTCGACAATTGCGCCTATCAGGAAAGCTACGACGAGATGCTCGGCATGTTCGATCAGATCTGCGGCGAGGCCGCCATCATTCACCGCCGACCGGAAAACGCCCGGTTCGTTGGCCCGGACATTGTCCTGCACGCCATGGGCAAGTATTTTGAAAATGCCCTGGAACACCTTGAAAAGACCGAACTGATGCCCATGCTGGCCCGGTTCGTGGCCGACCTTCGGGGCCGGGCGCTGGCCCACAAAAAAAACGCCGGCGGCGAACTGGCCAAGCGCCTGGAAACCGTGGCCGCCCAACTGACCGTACCGCTCGTCCTTCTGGAAAACGTCAAGCCGGTCAAAGCGCCCTCTTCCAACCAGCCGCCGCAAACCCCGGATGCGCCCGATGCGGCCGATACGCTCCAGGCGGCCCTGGTCCGCCTGAACGATCTGCAAAAGGACTTCTCCCCGGAGACGGCCGCCGCCTTGGCGGCGGAGCTGAAGCTCGTCTACGGAGCCAACGCCGTGGAAGCGTCGCCCTTGTTTCGCGTCTACGCCCCCCAGGGGACGCTCAAAGCCGATTACACCCAGTACCGGCCACGAGGGCATTACGCCAAGAACTCCCGGCTGCGCGGCTACTTCCGGGCCCTCATGTTCCTTGGCCGCAACGGCTGGCCCCTGGCCAGCCCGGCCGGGTTGGCTGACGCCCTCCTCGTGCTGCGCCTGACCGCCGAGCCGGGCAGGGATGGCCAGCCCCTGGCCGCTTCCTGGCGGCGGATCATGGACGTGACCGGATTTTTCGCCGGCCTTCCCGATGACGCCGACTACGCCGCGTTGCGCAATTTCGCCGCCAAGGTCCTCGGCCGCGACAGCCTGTCCATAAACGACGCGGTGGACCCGTCCGTGCTGGACCGGCTGGAGAGCCGGCTCGACGAACTGCCGGCCCCGCGCATCCTTTCCGACGTCCTGGCCGACCCGGCCATCGGCGAGACGACCAAGAAGGAACTGCTTGAACGCTCCAGGAGTTTTCGCCTGTTCGGCCAGCGTTTCTCCCCGGATGCCTGGATACTCTCCCGCCTGACCGCCGGCCGGGAGAAGACCGACATCCGCCTGCCCTCCATGCCGACGGCGCTTTTCGTGCCGGCCGCCCTGGGCAACGCCACGGCCAGGGCCGACGTGGCCGCCTTTCTGGCCGAACCGGGGCAGCATTTTTCCCAGGCCGAAACGGAGGCCTTCCTGGGCCGGCTGGATGCCACGGCCAAGACCCTGGCCGGACTGACCGACGCCGACTGGTACGGCAGTCTGGCCCCGGCCTGGCTCCATGTCCTGGCCACCCTCAAGACGGGGCACGGCCAGGGCTGGCCGGCCTACATGCAAAGCAGGCCCTTCCCGGCCAAACGCCTCGAATCGTTCCTGGGGTCCTATACCGAGCTCAAGCACGCCACCCTGCTCTACGCCAAGCAGAACTTCGCCGAGGCCGGCGCCGGCGAGGAGGAAGGGACGCCGCCGCCCGTGCCCAAAGGGTTCGTGGAACCCGATCCGGACTTCTGGAGCGCCATGCTGCGTCTGGTGGACACGGCCATAGCCGGGTTTGCCCACTACAAGCTCCTCCCCGAAGAACTGGAAGAATACGGCCGGCTGGCGTCGTTTCGCAAGGATGTGGCCTTCTATGCCGCCCTGGCCGGCAAGGAGCTGGCCAACGTCCCCATCCCCGCCAAGGATTACGAGCAGCTGCGCACAGGCGGCCTGTCCTACATGACCAGACCCTTTGACGACCGGATACTCGATCCGGACCAGTGCAGGAGCGCCCTGACCGCCGACATCCACACCGACGCCGCCACCGGCCAGGTCCTGTACGAGGCTACGGCCGAACCCTTCGTCATGCTGGTGCTGGTGGGCAACGAAGGCAGCCCCCGGCTGACGGTCGGCACGGCCTACAACCACTACGAGTTCACCCGTCCCCTGGCCTCCCCCCGTCTTACGGATACGGAATGGCAGGCCGGCGTCTACGCCAAACCGCCGAAGCTGCCCCCCAAAAATAGCTGGTACAAGGACTTGATCGTCAAATGAGCGGGATGGAGGAAGAGGCCCTGGCGATCGGAAGGGAGCATCCCCGGTGCCCCTGAGAAGAAATCCGGGAGGCGGCGCGAGGGCCTGGAAGACCTGGGTCCTGGTCCTGGTCCTGTGGCTTCCGGCGGCAGCGCCGGCCCATGGGGAAGCGCCCTTCCCGGCCCTGTATCCCGATCCGGCGGTGTTTTCGACAGCCCTGTCCGGGGATGGCCCACCGGTTATCCCCTGGCGGGTCACCGGGCTGACCGTGCCCCACCACCTGCTGGCGGCCGATCTGCTGGCCGGGGCCTTTTCCCGCTTGGCCGGCCAGAACTATCGGCGGGTGATTATTCTGTGCCCGGACCACTTCACTCGAAGCCGGACCCCGTTCGCCGTGGCGGACCGGGATTTCGAAACCTGCCTGGGAAGGGTGGACGTGGACGCCGGGGCGGCAGGCCGGCTGCTCGCCTGCCCGCTGGTCGCGCCCTCCCCCCTCTTTTCCCGGGAGCACGGCATACAGGCCCTGACCCCCTTTCTCGCCCGCTTCTTCCCCGGGGCGAAGCTCCTGGCCGTCGCCATCCGCAAGACCGCCACCCCGGCCCAGTGGGACGAACTGGGCGCGCATCTGGCCCCGCTGCTCGATGCGCATACCCTGCTCGTCGAAAGCACGGACTTCTCCCATTACCTGCCCCCCGCCGAAGCGGCCCGCCGGGATCAGCAGACCCTGCGCCTTCTGGCCGATCCGGACCCGGCCAAGCTCCAGGGCCTCCATCAGCCCCGGCATGTGGATTGCCGGGCGGCCCTGTATCTGCAACGCAAATTGCAACGCGAGGTCTGGCGCGCCGAACCGGTCACCGTGGCCAACCGCAACAGCCAGGCCTACTCCGCAACCGCCGTGGTCCGGTCCACAAGCTATATGGTGCAGTATTACGGACCGCATCCATCCGCCATGCCGGGCCCCCGCCGGTTCATCTTCGCCGGGGACGTCTTTTTGGGCCGGTTCATGGCCCGGCTGCTGGCCAACCCGGACAAGCGCCGGGAACTGGTCCGGCTGGTGCGGGAAGCGACCGGCGGCGCACCGTTGATCGTCAACCTGGAAGGCGTGCTTGGCCGGAGCTGCCCGGATCGCCCCCGACGCCTTGTCCTTTGCATGCCGACCCGCAGCAGTCTGGCCCTTCTGCGCGAACTTGGGGTCACCGTCGCCGTGATCGCCAACAACCATGCCCGCGACCTCGGCCCGGCGGCTCTGGCCCGCATGACGCGCGCCTTGAAGCGCGCCGGCATCAAGCCCGTCCCGGCCGGCCGGACAACCACCCTGGGTCCGTTCCGGCTGGCCGCCCTGACCGACGTGGACAACAGCGACCCGCGCCGTCGGGGCGTGCTCTCCCGGAAGGCCATTGCGGCTCTGGCCCGGCAACGAGGGGAAAAGCCCCTGTTCGTCATGATCCACTGGGGCCGGGAATTCGCCCCCGGACCCGGCGGGCGGGAACGGCAACTGGCCAAGGCCCTGGTTCGGGCCGGCGCCGAACTCCTCATCGGCGCCCATCCCCATCGGACCTGGCCGCTCACCTGCGACGCGGGCGGCTGCCAGGCGTGGTCCCTGGGCAATTTCCTTTTTGACCAGAGCCGTCCCGACGCCGACGGCCAGCTTCTGGAGGTCCGTTTCTTCCCGCAAGGCGCCTATGCCCTCCGCTCCATTCCCATTGGCAATCTCTACCGGCGTCTGGTCTCCGGCCCCAGGTAGCCGACGCCAACCAGCCCGCCCCGCCGGGATCACCGCGGGCAATCCTCCCCTTTTCAGCCCTTCCGACGTTTTTTTGCCGATTTCATGAATCGACCGAAGGCCTTGTCCTTTTTCCGTTTGTCCAGATAGGACATTCCGTAGAACGCCGACTCCTTCTTGAGCTTGATATAGCTGGCATAACGATCCTCAGGCAAATCGCCTTTTTCGATTGCAGCCCTGACGGCACAGCCGGGCTCGTGCTCGTGACTGCAATTTGCATAGCGGCAATTCGCGGCAAGCGCGGCAAACTCCTCGAAACCCATGTCGAGCCCGGCGTCAGCGCCGACAATGCCGAGTTCCCGCATGCCTGGCGTATCAATCAGCATTGCCCCCTGGCTCAAGACGACGAGCTGTCGGCGCGTGGTCGTATGGGTGCCTTCCCCTGTGCTGCTGACGGCCTTTGTCTCAAAGGCCTCCCGGCCGATGAGACGGTTGGCGAGGGTCGTCTTCCCTACGCCCGATGAACCAAGCAGACAGTAGGTCTTTCCCGACGAGAGCGTCTGTTGAAACGCATCAAATCCGGCCCCAGTGACATTGCTGAGCGCAATTACTCTGGCGTTGGTGACGGTGCGGATAATCGCAAGCTTCGCATCCAATGCGTCCCGGGTGACCAAGTCCGTCTTCGTGAGGAGGACAACCGGTTCAACGCCCCCGTCCGCCGCCATTACCAGATATCGATCCAACCGACTTGGGTTAAAGTCAAAATGGCATGACTGAACGATGAAGGCGGTATCGATGTTGGCTGCGATCATCTGAAAATCGATGTTTGCACCAGGGGTCTTGCGCCGCAGGAACGTCTTTCGCGGAAACACCTGGTGAATGATAGCCGCAGCGTCCTTGTTGCAAGAGTTCGCTGTCACCCAATCGCCGACGCATGGCAGATCGGCGGCACTCTCAATCAGATAGGCAAGCTTCCCTGACAGCGCGGCAGGGACTTCTCCCGATTCGTTTCTTATGCGGTATGAACCTCGATCAACCGCGGATATGCGGGCAAAGGCGCAACCATCCAGGCGTAACGCCGTGGCATGCGCTTCAAACCATTGGTCGAAACCGAAATCGTTTAATTTCATAGTATTGGTGACGAGGGGCGTCCTGCCGGCGCAGGAGCCCCTCTTTTGGTTTGCGGATACAGTGATCCAGCGTTTGCTCTGGCTTTTGCTGCCGTCAGGGCGTGCGGATGCTACACGCCCGACACGTCGAAGGCCGCGTGGGCGATGATTTCGCCGCAAGGAGCCTTGTCGCCGAAACACGCCGCCAGGACATACTGGTCCGGCACGCCCCGGTAGACGAGGCCACGCACGTTCCCGAACCCAAAACGGGCGTAGAATCCGGGATCGCCCACCAGCACGATGCCGACGGCCCCCAAGCCGCGCATTCGCCGAAGCGACTCGCGGACCAGGGCGGAACCTGTGCACTGGCCTTGGAAGCGCGGCAGGACGCCGACGGGGCCGAGCAGGAACCAGCCGCTGCGGGCTTCGCCCACGACCGCGGGCGAAAAGGCAATATGCCCCACGCCTTCCCCGCCGGCTTCCGCCAGCAGGGAAAGGGTCAGGGCGTCGGAAGCGCGCAGGCGTTCAACAATATGATGTTCGAGGGGCTCGGCGCCGGGCGCGTGAACCGGATGCCCCTTGAAGGCGGCGTACTGTATTTGCGATATGCGCAAAACGTCATCGGGTCGTTCGTCTCTGATCTGCATTGCGGCACTCCTTGTGCGCGGCGGCGGCGCATGGTCGGCATGGGATAGGGCGAGCGCAAGGCCCGCCCGCATGCGACGCATGCGGCCTGTGATTGCCGTGGAAAAACGCCAAGGGAGTGGTTGCCGGGAAAAGCAAAGAAACCGGCCCGGGATGCCGGGCAGGATCGGTACGGGCGGAACAGATCGCCCCGCAGGAGAAGACGCCTCCTTTAGATAAGGAGGCTCACGCCTTGGGAGCGCTTACCGGCCGCGGCTTTCGCCGGCAACCAGCGCCACAAGATCCATTGTGTTGGTTCTCAAAAAAACCTCTGCGGAAAAGGCTGTTTATTGGAGAGTTGATACGCAATGGGCGGCGCGGCGTCAAGGCCGCCTGGCCCCTGCGAGGAGGCCATGCCGGCCTGAAGGGGACGACAGGTCGAAATTGCCTCCGGCGGCCGGGAGGGGATGATCCCCTCCCGGACCCTCCGCACAAGGGGGAACGGGCGCATCACCTTTGCGCTGGTTCCCCTTTCGGGGGGTCCGGGGGGAATGATTCCCCCCGGCCGCCGGAGGCAGAGCAGCCTTTCCCCTCGTTCCCCTTCGCGTCAACCACAACCGCGAACAGGCCCCAGGCTATTTGCCCTTCAGGAAGCGATTGCGCGCCTCCTCGCTGTCCGGGATCGGCACGACGCCGGCTTTGCGCATTTCGCTGATGGAAATGAAGTTCACGACTTCCTCGTCGTCATCGTCGCTCTTGCCGGCTTTCTTGCGGGCTGCGACTTTTCGCGCCTGCTCCAGGGCCTCGGCCACCTGCGCATCACCCGACTCGGCAGCCTCCTCGAAGGTGGAGTCGTCAAGCATGGTGGTTTCCAGGAACAACTGTTGCCTGCCCTTGGGGTCGAGGCTGACGCCCACGAGCATGTGCTCGGGCAGCGAGACGAGCGACGTCTCCAGGCCGATCTTGTAAAATACCGAGGCCAGCAGGCAGCTGCCTTCCACGCAATTGGCCTGCCGGCTTTCCAGCGCCTCGTTCAAAAGCCGTACGTGCTGGACGCCCACCCCTTCCGGCTTGGCCGACGGCCGGTTGATGCTCGAATAGCGGATTCCGCGCCGGCGCAATGCCTGCCAGACGGCCTTGACCTGTTTGCGCACGCCCCTTGCGTCGGTCTGATACCCCGCAAACGACGAAACCTCGCCGGTCGCCAGGGCCTCCCGCAGAATCTGCTGCACAGCCGGATGGTTCTCGTTGACGTAGGCTGCATAAAGCCAGTCCGTGTCGTAGAAATCGTCGTCATCCTCGAAGCTGTGCACGCAGTCGTTGACCGAAGCGATGACGACCCGGGCCGGGCGCTCCCCCATCGCAACGCCGTCCAGCCACAGCCTGGCCGTAAAGGTTGCCGTCACGGGCTGGTGCACCAGGGTGATCGGATCGGCAAAGGTAAGGAAGGGGTAGATGCAATATTTTCTGCCCTTACGGGCCAAGGTCACTTCCGCCCGCCCCGGGTTCACCAGGGGCGAGGAGGAGACCATCTCCACGACGGCCTTGACGCCCGGCTTCGGCGCGACGACCGAGATCCCGAACAGGCCGTTTGGGTCCCCCAACTCGTTGTCGTCATGCTGCATCTCCAGCTTCATTTTGGCGATGTTCAGCATCAGCGAGGGATAGAGCACGCCATTGAGGCCCACCTTGCCGAATTCCCAGGCGCTTGCGCCGGCCTGCTTCGCGGCCTCCGGGGCCGGCTGTCCGGCCATGGCAGCCGCAGCCAGCAGCATGGCCAGCGCGAGGGCGGCCAACGCGGCGCCCGTAGCGGCGACAACGCGTGGCGCCAGGTGAAGCGATCCACAGTTGGCAGAAAAAACCCGGGACATGCGGCCACCCTCCCCTCTTGTTGTCTCTTTGCACCCAAGATCGAGTGTCCTTGGCAACAGCAGGCCATTGTCAAACAGCGCGACGCGCACCATACATTCCATAATGGCGCTGTGAACGTCAATCACCCTGGTCCGTTGCATGAATCACGGCGGGCATAAGGAGGCAGGGATTAAAACCTCTTGATCCGAAGAGGGCAAGCCTGTACGAGTCCGGCTTCGTGCGCCAGCATTCCCTCGAACAACAACCGGAGAAATCACCGTATGGACGACGTGATCACAAAGGACAGCAACGGCGCCATCCTGAAGGACGGCGACAACGTCACGCTCACCAAGGATTTGAAGGTCAAGGGTTCTTCCGTGACCCTGAAACGCGGGACGCTGATCAAGAACATCCGCCTTACCGACAACCCGGCGGAAATCGAGTGCAATGCCGACAAGGTCAAGGGGCTGGTGCTCAAGACCTGCTTCTTGAAAAAAGCGTAACTTCCGGCCGGGAGATGCCCGGCCGGTCACGTCCAAAGCCCTTCGCCACCGTGCGGGTCGCCTTCGAGACGCCGGCATCGCCTACCCCGTAGGCGTCGAACCCGACTTCACCTCGACGCAAAGCCGTGGCTTTCCAAATCCATGCAGCCCGACACCAGGTTAGCGCACGACTTTCAGATCGAAGGCCGCGATAGCGTACAGCACCGGCACCATGAGCAGGGTGACGAAGGTGGCTACGGCCAAGCCGCCGATCTGGGCGTAGCATAATGCCTCCCAAAGCGGGCCACCGTGCATGGCCAGGGGGATAAGCGCCGTCACCGTTGCTCCAACGGTGATAAGCACGGGGCGCATCCGGATGAGCCCGGCGTCCAGGATGGCCTGGCGCAGGGGTTCGCCCTCCTCCAGTTTTTCCTCGATAAAATCAAAGAGCACGATTACGTGGCTCACGATCACGCCGATCAGGCTGGCGATGCCCAAAAAGGCCATGAACCCGAAAGGTTGGCCCATGATCGCAAGCGAAAGAAAGGCCCCTGACACGCCGTAGGGGATGGCCCCGAACACCAGCAGCGGCTTCACCGCGTTTTTGAACTGGAAGAGCAAGGCCAAGTAGATCATCGCCACCGATATCCCCATGACCACGCCCATCTCCGCGAAGCCCTTGACCTGCTCTTCGTGTTCGCCACCGATGGCAAGCGTCAGGCCTGGAGGCAGTTCCGCTTCCAGGGCCTTGATAGCGGGCATGGCTGCGGAGACGACCTCCGAGGGCAGCACCCCGGGCAGAGGAAAGCAGGACACCGTGATGGTGCGGAAGTGGTTGCGCCGGGCGATGCGGGCCGCGTCCATGCCCCAGGCCAAGTGTGCCACCTGGGTGAGCGGGACCTTGTGATCCGATGCCTGCGGGTAGACATAGAGGTTGGCCAAATCCGAGAGCTTGGCGCGCTCTTCCCCTTGCAGCCGCAGCACCACGGGGATGGTCAACCGCCCTTCGCGAAGGCTTGTCAGGGTGAGCCCCCCCACGGCCAGGGACGTAGACCGGGCGACGTCCTGATTGGTGACACCGGCCAGCAGAGCCTTGTCCGGATCGATAGCCACCCGGGCGGAAAAGCGGTAGCCGCCCCAATCATCGCTGACCCGGTCGGTCATGGGCAAGCTCTTGAAAACCTTCCGCAGCCGGGTGGCGGCTTGACGCAGGGCGACCTCGTCCTGGCCGGAGATGCGCACCTGGACCGGGATGCCGACGGGCGGGCCGCTCTCCAAGCGGCGCACATCCACACGAACGCCTGGGAATGCGTCCCCCAGGGCGGACTGAAGGGGATCGCAAAACAGTTCGGTCACGTGCTTGTCGTGCACCTGAACGAGAATCTGGGCGTAGTTTGGTTTCTTGAGTTCCGGGGTGACCGAAAACCAGAATCGAGGACCACCTCCGCCCACGAAGGTCGTCAGGGAAACCACGGGGGTAGGGTAGTCGCTGTGTGTCTCGCCGAAGTGCCGGGCTTCGCCCAGGATGGCCTGCTCCACCTGCCCGGCGGTCCTGGCGGTGGATTCGATGGGCGCATCCTCGGGCAAGGTCACGTCCACGTAGGACAGGTAGGAACGGTCGATGGGGAAAAACATGGGCTTAAGCAGGCGTTGCGCCCCGAATCCCGCCGCCACCAACAGCAGCGACGCTGCGAAGGCCTTCCAGCGATGATCGATGAGCCAACCGCCCAACCGGTAATAGTGCCGGGCGAACCCTCGGTCCAGACGCGGTTCGTCCTTGACCGGACGCAAAAGGTAGTAGCCGAGCAAGGGGATGAAGCTCATGGACACCAGCCGCGAGGCGACAAGGGAACAGGTGATCACCACCGGCAGGCTGTAGAGGAATCGCCCCTTGTCGCCCGAGAGGAAAAGGAAGGGCAAGTAGGCCACGATGTTGGTGATGGTGGCGTATAGAATGGCCTTGGCCAGGCGGGTGGGGCCAAGCCACGCCGCCACCTCCCGGGACGTGCCCGAGGCCAGTTCGCGCTTGATGGCGTCGCCCGCGACCACCGGGTCGTCCACCAGCAAGCCCAGGGCGATGATGAGCGAGGCGATGGATATCTGCTGCAGGTCGATGCCCAGGGTGGACATCATGCCGAAGGTCATGGCCAGGGTGATGGGAATGGATAGAGCCATGATCAGGGCGGAGCGCCATTCCCGAAACCCGATGGCCGCCACCAGCACCACCAGGGCCACGGCCTCGTAGAGGCTGTCCATGAGCAGGCTCACGCTTTCCCGCACTTGTTTGGGCTGGTCCGAGGTGCGGGCCAGGATCAGATCCTCGGGCAGGCGCTGCCTGAGTCCGTCAAGCGTCTTGTCCACGACCTTGGAAAAGGTGCCGATCTGCTCCCCGGTGCGCATGGTCACGGCCAGGGTGATGGCCTTGCCGCTGCGCCAACGCCCCTCGGCATCCCGGCTGGTGTAACGGTTGATGGTATCCGCCGGGGTTTCATACCCGCGTTCGATGTCTACCATGTCGCGCACGTACAGGCCGCTCGACACCATGGCGGCGCCAAGCTCCTTTTCACTCGTGAATTCGCCGCTGGGGTCAAGAGCCACGCTGCGCTCATTGTATTCGGTGACACCGGCGCTGGGCACGATATTGCGCGCGCCCACCGCGTCCTGAATGCGCCAGGGTTGAACGCCGAGCGAGGCCAGCCGCTCTTGGGAATAGTCCAGGAACACGTTTTCCGGGCGCACCCCCCACCGGGAGACCTTCGCCACCTCGGGCACCCCCAGCAGCGTCCGCATGATGGTGTCGGTGAAGTTTTCCAGCTCCTTGAATCCGTATTTGTCCCCGGCCTGTTCCTCCATATCCGTATCGAGGTGGGCTGGATCAGCAAAAATAACCGGCGACCAAAGGTCCGGGTTGAGTTCCGACGCCCTGATGTTTTCCCGGGCAAATTGCATGAGGAGTGTACGGAAGGCCTCGGGCTTCATGTCCGTGACCACATCCACCACCGCCATGCCAGGCTCGGAGCCCAGATGGATATCGGACACCTCGGGGACGGTACGCAGATAATGCTCCAGGCGGTCCAGCTTGCGCTCAACCTGGGCCTGGGGGACGCCAGAGGGAATGACCAGGGCCATGCCCAGGCGGGAACCATCTGCTCCCTGGCGGAGCTTGGCGTCGATGCGCCGTGCCTGGGCGGCCCGCAAGGCGATCTCGACCTTCCCGGGCTTGGGCGAGGCCACCGTGAGCATGAGGGTGGCCGTATCCCCGAAGTCCTTGAGGAAGACGGGTGGCCCGGCCCCGTCCGGGAGCCCCTTGAGCGCGCTGACCTTCAAGTCCAGGTCGTCGAGGATTTCGTCCGTCCCTGAGACTTCATCACGCAGCTTCACCCGGACAACGGACATGCCGGTACTGGACACCGACTCCACCCGGTCGACCTTGCTGTTCTCGGCCAGGCGCTGTTCAATGGGCCGGGTAACCAGCTCCTCGACCTTCTCGGCGCGCACCCCGGGCCAGGAGCAGATGACTGCGGCCACCCGCACCGGAATATCGGGGTCCTTTCGTTGGGGCATCCGAATGTAGCCAAAGACGCCCCAGGCCAGCACCGCCACCAGCAGCACCCAGGAGATGTGGCGGTTCTCCACGAAAAAGCGGGCCATGTTGCGTTTGGCATGCAGGTCAGGACCAGGTGCACCTGGCCGTGGCGAATCATCAAGCGGTTGTGACACGATTTTCCTCAGCGTATCCAAGGGTGTTCGATGCGAAATCGAAGGCGGCGAGACGCGCGCGCCCGGCAGCGTCTTCGGGATCCTGGGGCGCGTCCGGGTAGCCTGATCGCGCGACCGTTGCGCCCTGCCGCTAACGGATGATCCGCACTTCCTGCCCGTCCTCGGCCAGGGTTGTCCCCCGGGTGATGACTTGATCGCCCGGCGTGAGTCCGTCCAGAACCGTGACCATATCCCCCACCACGCCACCCACGGCGACGGTGCGGGCCATGGCGTAGGTCTTGCCCTCGTTTGTCCGTAACAGGTGCACCACGAAGTGGCCGCCCACTCCGGGGCTGGCCAGTGCGTCCAGGGGGACGGCCGCGACGCTCGCACCCTGTGTCGCGGGATCGCGGCTGACCGAGGCGATCATGCCGTCCTTGAGGGCCAGATCATGGTTGGGGATGGTCACTTCCACATTAAAGGCCCGGCTCTTGGCATCGGCCGAGGGGGATACGGCTGTGACCACTCCGGGAAAGTGACGCCCGGGCATGGCGTCGGCAGTGATGTTCAAGGAATCACCCGCTTTGACCCGGGCCACTTCCTGGTCGGACATGGCGAAGACGGCCTTGACCGAGGAGAGGTCGGCCAGCACGAACGCAACGGCCCCTTCCTTCACCAGTGTGCCGCGCTCCACGTCCCGTCGCACCACGAGTCCGTCCATGGGCGAGGCCAGGATGGTATCGCGCAGATTGATTTCGTCTTGATCCATGGCCGCCCGGGCTTGCGCTGCCTTGGCCTGGGCCACTCCCAGTACTTCCTGAATGCGATCGAATTCACTGTGCGCGATCGCCCCGCTGGCGACGAGCTTGGCGTTTCGTTCCTGGTCGCGCCGGGCCAGGAGCAGGGAGGCGTTGACCTCGTCCAGGCTGGCTCTGGCTTGCGCGAGGCGGGCTTTGTAGTCGGCGTCCCGCAGCCTGACCAGCACCTCGCCCTTTGCGACGCGGCTGCCCATGTCCAGGGTCTTGGGGTTCAACTCCAACACGTAGCCCGGGACTTTGAACGCGAGGCTCAGCATCTCGCGCGGAGCAATGACGGCTGTATAGCGACTGGCCCGAGCCGCTTGCGTTCCAGACGCGGACATAATTTCGGCCACGGCGTGCACGGACACAGGCAAGGGGAGCTTGTCCTGCTGCGCGTGTTCCGGCACGCAAGCCGCCATGGCAACGGCCAGCGCCAGGATAAGCAGTCTCTTCATATGTGCCTCCGCGAATCCGTGCGCACAGCTTCCAGGCCGGCCAGGGAAAAACGGAAGGTGAGTTCGGCAAGCCGTTCTACGTGTTCTGGGGCGTAGGCGCTTTCCGGGTAGAGCTGGGTGATGACCGTGGTATTTTGGGCGTGGAAGAGCGTCTGCCCGCCGACGGCTCCAGCGCACAGGCGAAGCGTTTCCGGATCGAGCGGGCCGGTAATGTCCTGGATGACGGTTTCCAGGAGTTCCTTGATGGGACGCATGAACCGCTCCACCAGCGGCTGAAGCGCTTGGCTCGGGTTGGCCAGTTCCAGCCAGAAGAGCTTGCTGCGGCGGGCGTGCGTCTGGTCTTCGGGAAAGTTCAGGCGCAACAGGTTGATGATGAAGCGGCGCAGGCGTTCTTCGGGCGTGTCGGCCTCGTCGAGTCCTTCGGAGATGGGGTAGCTTGCATCGCAGGAGGCCATGATGCATTCGAGCGCGGCCGCGTACAGCGCTTCTTTCGAGCCGAAGTGGTAGTTCACGGCGGCCACGTTGGCCTGGGCGCGGGCGCAAATATCACGGATTGTGGCCAAATCGTATCCCTTTTCCAGAAAGACCTCGATTGAGGCTTCAATGATGCGTGTCCGGGTGTCGCCGTGATCCATGGTCTCCTCGCTTCAAACGTCGATTGAAACGATGTTTAAATTGGTGTTTAAAAATGCGCAAGTGAATTTTCCGAGCCAGGGGAAGGGGCTCAGGTGGCTGCGCAAAATCAGGAAAGTTGACTAGGGAGGTATGGTTACTCGTCGCCAGCCCAGGTCAGGGCAGGGCAGAAGGCGAATGTTGCCCGGGCGGCCCGAATTCCGGAAGGACTATCCACGAAACCCTACGCCGATCCACCGGTGCCAACAGCAGTCCGCGACCTCACGATAGGCGACGGCCTCTGAACACGCTAAGAGGATATCCGGCATAACTATTGCTTAGCCAAAACCCTCCTGAATACGATAATTGCACAAGCCAGTTTCACAAAGGCAATGAAGCTCGATAAGTAGTGGCAATATCTTGTTCGAATACCGCGAAAGCCCTTCAGCCAAGCGAATGTCCGTTCTACGACCCAGCGGCGAGCGGGATGAAGGCCTTCTTGCTTCTCAACTTTTTCTTCCCCCCGGGAACGAATATGTGGCTCAAACCCATATGTATACACTTCTTCGTACACGCGTTGATAATCATATCCTTTGTCCAGACATAGATGATGACTATCTGTGCAAACTTCAAATACTGAAACAAGATCACTATTTATTTCAATCGTTAAGCCTACCAGCCGGCTGTCGTGAACATTTGCCCCAACGACAACGACTCCGAGGGGTATTCCTTCCTGGTCAACGTGCAAATGGATCTTTGTTCCAGAGCGCCCTCTGTCGTTTAAGAAATGGCTGGGCGATACCATCTTTGGGGTAACATACCAAATGCCAAGAAGTGCGACGGGGGGGAGGGCTGCAAACCAATAGAACTGAGCTCACTTCAATACAACCGGCTTTGGGCAACCCGTCATTACGATTGACGACTCCGTGTTCGGTTCATGCCGGTCCGTCACATTTTCCGGGAAAGTATGCTCTCCGCCAACGACGTGGACTCTACGCGGACAAGCGCCTACCCGGGCAGCTTGAACTTGCACATCTTGCGGTAGAGGGTCTTGCGGCCAATACCGAGCATCTTGGCAGCCACGGTCCGGTTTGAGTTCACATGATTAAGGACTCGCATAATGAGGTTGCGCTCACTTTGCTCCATGGTCGGGAAGGCCCCCCCGCCCTCGGCTCCGTCAAAGGACCTGACAATGTCCTGGGGCAGATTCGCCGTGGTGATCAAGTCGTTCTCGGACAGGATAATGGCCCGCTCGATGACGTTTCTCAGTTCTCTGACGTTGCCGGGCCAGTGGTAGGACTGGAAGCATTCCTCAACTTTCGGGGTGATCTTGTAGGGCGGCCGATCCGGATAGATGTGGCCAAGAAAATACTGCGTAAGGGCCGGGATATCCTCTTTTCGTTCCCGCAACGGCGGGATGTCGATGCGAAAAATATTCAGGCGGTGATAAAACGCCTCGTGGAAGCGTCCGGCCTCCACCTCCTTGGCGAGATCGCGGTTGGTGGCGAACAGGAAGCGGATGTTCACCTTGCACTCCTCGGTTTCACCCACTCTCCTGTAGGCATGGGACTCCAGCAGTCGGAGCAGCATGGACTGGAGTTCCAAAGACAGCTCTCCAACCTCGTCGAGAAAGAGTGAACTGTTATTAGCCAGAGAAAGCAGGCCTTCCCGGGATTCGGTTGCCCCCGTGAAGGCCCCTTTGCGGTAGCCGAAAAGCTCGCTGCGCAACAGCTCCTTGTTAAATGTGCCACAATTTTTGATGACCAGCGGCCTGTTCGCACAGGGACTCAGATCGTGAACGCTGTTGGCCACCACATCCTTGCCCACGCCACTTTCGCCGGTGATGAGCACCGGGGTCCAGGTTGGAGCCACCTTGCTGACGAGGTAGACGATCTGCTTGATGGCCAGCGAATGGCCGATGAGCTTGCACTCCGTCTTGGCAGGCCTCGTGCGTCGCAGGATACGGTTTTCCCTTTGCAGCACGGAGCGTTGGTAGGCTTTCTCGATCACCAGGCTGATCCTTTCCACGGAAAACGGCTTGGTGATGTAGTCGTAGGCCCCCATTTTCATGGCCTCGACTGCGGTCGACACCTCGGCATAGGCGGTAATCATGATTACCTCCACATCAGGGAGGCGCTCCCGGAAGCGTTCCAGCAGGCCAAGGCCGTTGCTGTCGGGCAGGCGGATGTCCAGGAGGACGACGTCGAAGTCTTGCTCATTGGTCAGGCGCATGGCCCTTTCGGCCGAGCCGGCCGTGGTTACCACCCGCCCTGGGCCGGCCAGGGCCTTTTGGGCGAGGCGGCAAATCGACGGCTCGTCATCGACCACCAAAATGTTGATGGCTCCGGTTGTATACATGCCGTTGGACCCTATTGCGACAGATAGGGCAGGATGACCTCAAAGACCGAGCCCTTGTTCGGTTCGCTTTCCACACTGATCTCCCCGCCGTGCTTCCTGATGATGTTGTAACAAGTGGACAGGCCGATGCCGGTGCCCTGCCCCGGAGGCTTGGTGGTAAAAAAAGGCTCGAAGAGCTTGTTGATGTGCTCCGGCAGGATGCCGTCGCCGGTGTCGGCCACCTCGATCACCACAAGGTTGTCCTTGACCCTGGTCCTGATCCTGATCGTGCCTGAGGTCCGCACGGCGTACAGAGCGTTGAGTACCAGGTTGAGCATAACCTGCATAAGCTCCCCCGGATGTCCGAGCACCACGGGTTCGTCCGCCCCCAGTTCCAGGGCGATGGTGTCCTTGGGCAACCGGCTGAGTTTTGGACCCAGCAGTTTGATGGAACTGACCACGAGCGCATTGAGGTTGACCGTGGACAGGCGAGTGATCTCGCGGTGGCCAAAGGCCAGGAGGTTTTGGACGATGTCCGAGCAGCGGCTGCATTCCTTGAGGATGGTGTCCAAAAACTCGTGAAAGTCCTCGAAAATGGCCGAGGCGTTCTCGCTTTTGGGGATCAGGGCCTCCAGCTCCCCCAGGCGCAGGACCAAGGTCTCGGCGAAACCGCTGATGCTGGTGAGGGGGTTGTTGATTTCATGGGCCACGCCCTCGGCCAAAATGCCCACGGTGGCCATGCGCTCGGCCAGGAAATACTTGGCCTGAAACTGCTTCTCCAGGGTCACGTCCCGCTGGAGAAGCAATATCCTGTCCGGCTTGTCCCCACTGTCCAGCATCACCGAGGCGGTGCACTCGATTTGTCGGTTCTCGCCGCGCCGGCTCAGGATTTGCAGACTGCGCGAAACCCGGGCCGGGCATTCCATGGCCAAGTCGATGGAACAGGGGGCGCAGGGCGCATCCTGGGCTTTGAAGACCTCGTGGCAGGCCAGGCCCATTGGCTCTATCCCCGGATACGTGTCGTAAAAGGACTTATTGACCGACAGCACCTTTTTATCCGGGGAAATGACGGCCATGACGTCGGGGATGCCGTCCAGGATGGCCTGAATGTCCCGCCGTTTCTGCTCCAGCTTCTGGTTTGAGGCCCTCAGCTCGCTGATCTTGCGCTGAACCTCCTTGAAAAAGCCGAGCTTGATCGTTTCGATCCCGCTTATATCCGCGAGATTGGCCGTAAGCGGCATCACCACGCTCCGTAGTAGAGGTTCAGGATGTCCTTCCAGGCGGCAGGACGGGGATTGGTGAGCAGGCAGATGTCGCTGGCGGCGTTGCGGCTCATCGTGGGGAGCATGGTGTTGTCGGGCAGGACCGAGCGCAGCTGCGCGGGCAGGCCGATCTCCTCCCGAAACCGTTCCAGGGCCTCGATGCCGGCCTCGGCCGTGGCCAGATCATCCTCCAGGCGTTTCCCGATGATGATCCGTCCGAGTACAGCCATTTTCTCTTGGCATACCGGCAGATTGTAACGCATGACGCTGGGCAGGAGCAGGGCATGGGAAATCCCGTGAACCACGTCATACATGCCGCCCAGGGCGTGGGCCAGGGCGTGCCCAAGGCCCACGCTGGCGTTGGTGAAGGCGATGCCGGAGGAAAGTCCGGCCACGGCCAACTGCTCCAGGTCGTCGGGCTCCAGCGTTGCCAGGGCCGGCCGGCTGTAGCGCCAGAGCAAGTCGAGCCCCTTCAGGCTTTGCACCTCGGTCAAGGGATTGGCCAAGGGCGAAAGGTAGGACTCCACCGCATGGGCCAAGGCGTCGAACAGAGGAGCGAGAAGCAGTTCACGGCTCAGCGTCCCCAGCAGGTTCGGGTCTGTGATGGAGACGTTCGGGACCAGGGTCCGACTGATGATGGTCATCTTGATGCGCCGGTCCACATCGGTGATCACCGCGAACTGGGAAATATTGGATTCGCTGCCCATGGTCGAGGGGATGAAGATCATGGGCGGCAGGGGGGTTTTGACTTGGTTGGCCCCCTCGTAGTCTTTGATCTCCCCCCCGTTGCTGGCCACCAGGGCGATGCCCTTGGCCGCGTCCATGGCGCTGCCCCCGCCCAGGGCCAGGACCACGTCCGCGCCGCTTTGGCGGTACAGTTCCACCCCGCTTTTGATCTGGTAGTCCTTGGGATTTTGGGCCACGTCGTTGAAATAGACGAAATCCAGGCCTTCGCGCCTGAGAATGGCCAGAAGTTGGTCCACCCAGCCGGCCGCTTCCACCCCAGGGTCGGAAACGACGAAAATCCTTGAGGCCCCGAGTTGTCTGGCGCACACGCCGGCGTATTCGAGGCTGCCGCGACCGAAAATGATCTCCGGGATAGTGAACTTGTAAATGCCCATGGTTCTCACGACCCTTGGCCTTATTGTACACGCCGTAAGGCCATCCTGAAGAGTTTCGTCGTCTTGGTTGATACGCGCTGGGCGGGCCACTCTGACCCACTCCGCCGGTTTTCCCTCAGAGCTTAACGCCCTGTGTCGTGCAACCGAACCCCGTCTTTCCAGACGCACGCAGCCTGGGCGTCACCTCGTGTGCACCGGAAGGGCCAACGGCGGCTTCTCGTCCAATTTTCTGAGAAATTGTTTGATATTACCTAGTTGTTCACCTCTTCTCTGTCAATGCCTGGGCGATCATATCACATTGACCCGCACGTTTCACGCCGATCGGGTCAGTCTGACCCGATCATTGCCCCAGTCCGGGGCTCGCCGTGATCGCATCCGCCTCCGGCGCGTTTCAGCCGTTTCAACACATGCTAAAAATAACCAATGATCACGCGGAGGTCTTCCCGAGGTGAAACGGTCGTGACCCGGCCCCCCGGGCCACGACCGGGCCTTGGTCTTCTTTTTGCTCAAGGGAAATGCAAACCCAAGCCGCAAGAGTCCCTAAGCCACAGGAGGCCATTGTGAGGAAGAATCTGTTGGATAGATTAAAAAAATCGTCGAAGGAACCTGCATGTTGCGACAAGCCTCTTGACGGCGCAGAGGGGCATGAATCCAGGCAAGAAGGCCTGATAAGCCGCAGAAAAATGTTGCAAGTCCTTGGCTTGCAGGTTGTTGCCGGGACAGTTGCCGTCAATGCCCTTGCCGCTCCAAAAAACTTCAATCCAAAACACTACAATCGCGAGATCACTCCTGACCAATTGCCAAACACCAGGGCTTGGCTGTCTACAAATCCCACTTTGTGCGTAGGCTGCCGCACCTGCGAGATCGTCTGCTCGCTGGCCCATGACGACCAATGCCAGCCTTCCCTCAGCCGCATCCACACGGACTACGACCCGACCAAGACGCTGTCCAAGCTGGCCGTCCTGGCCGACGTCTGCCGCCAATGCAACATGGCCGACTGTTACCTGGCCTGCGCCTACGATGCCCTGACTCTGGACAAGGAGACCGGGGCCAGGATCATTGATCCCAAGAAGTGTACCGGCTGCGGCGAGTGCCTAGCCGCCTGCCCCTGGAATATGATCGTCGAAAACAAAGAGAAGAACACCTTCAGCAAATGCGACTTGTGCGGTGGAGACCCGCAATGCGTCAAATACTGCCCGGCCAACGCGCTGGCCTTCGTCGATCTGCGATGACCCCTACCCCAGGAGCTACGATCATGAATGGTTGGATTGGAAAGATACTACGCGTTGATCTCAGCAACGGCAAGATCAGCACGGAAGAGACCGCCAAATACCTCGACTACACCGGAGGGATCGGTTTTGGTTTCAAAGTCGTTTTCGACGAGGCCCCCCTGGCCGACCCCTTCAGCCCGGACAATCGACTGGTTTTTGCCGTCGGCCCCCTGACCGGAACGCTGGCCCCCTCCACCGGCCGTTCCGAGGTCATCAGCATCTCACCGCACGTCTATGCCCCCCAGGCCAAACATCCGCTCGTCTCCAGAAGCGGCTTCGGCGGCTATTGGGGCGCCGAACTCAAGTTCGCCGGCTATGATGCCGTCATCATCCAGGGCAAGGCGCCAAGGCCGGTATTCATCAACATCACCGACGACAAGGTAACCATCGAGGACGCAGGCTTCATCTGGGGCCAGGACACCTTCGCAGCCCAGGACGCCATCAAGCAAAAGCTGGGTGACGAGAAGGTGCAGATAGCGATTATCGGGCCCTCGGGCGAGAAGCTGGTACGCATCTCCCCGATTATCCACCGCATCGGCAACGCCGCCGGCCAAGGCGGATTCGGGGCGGTGATGGGCTCGAAAAATCTCAAGGCCATCGCCGTGCGCGGCACGGGAGGTGTCAAGGTGGCCGACAAGGACGGGCTGATCAAGTACGTCAAAAGCGTCCGTGAATTCCAGCCCGGGCCGCTCGGGTCCACGCCCCTGTCCCATGGCCCGCTCAGTTGGACGGAGAAGCACATCGACCCCAAGGACATCAACAAGCAGGCTCTGCGTTTCGACCAGACCAAAAGCTGCGCCCCCTGGCTCGAAGAGTACCACATCAAGCCCCAATCCTGTTACGCCTGCCCTCAGGGCTGCTACGCCTACATGAACGTGCCGGGCATGGGCGGCGGCGCGGTGAGCTGCACCCAATGGTTCTATTCCTGGATCGGCAACCGGGACAAGGCCACGTTTTTGGCCAACCAGCTCGCCAACAAGCTCGGGGTGGACACCTTCGAGATGTTCCCCATGATCCAGTTCGTCTGGTTTCTCCAGGACGAGGTGGTGGACGGCAAGAGCCTGCTCAAGCATCTCCAGGACAAGAAACTGGTCACGGTCGAACTCGCCGCCGGCCTGGAGAAGGGCCACTATCCGCCCAAGGGTGACCTGGGCGCGGACGGCCTGGAGACCCTCATGAACATGATCGTCTACCGCCAAGGCTTTCTGGGCGACGCCCTGGCCGAGGGCTTCCGCCGGGCCATGGACATCGTCGCCGCCAAGTTCGAGTCCGTGGGCCTGCCTGCTGCGGCCAAGGCGGTCATGCGCTTCGAGAACATGGAAGGCATCATGGGTGGCGTGGTCGGCGGCAACGGCGGCTGGGGCATGTCCGCCCACTACGATCCCAGATCCTTCGGCTACTACTGGGCCGTGAACTTCGCCATGGAGAACCGGGACCCCAACCGCCACTCCATGACCAACCTGCTGGAATGGACCGGCCTCAAATTCGAGCAGGCCATGCCCGTGGCCAAGACCATCTGGGGAGAAGAGGTGGCCGTAAACGGCCTGAGCGACTTGGCTCGCAAGCGGGACGTACCCCTCACCTGGAACGGGGACAAATCGGCCATGGCCAACGCCACGATCAGCCGCTTTATCCACCTGCGCGGCTGTATCAAGGACAGCATCTCGGCCTGCGACTGGGTCTTCCCCATCATGACCAGCGGCCGCAAGGACAGGGCGTACACCGGGGACGTCTCCGTGGAGTACAAACTCTTCGAACTGGTCACCGGCGAAAAAATGAACCAGGACAAACTGGATGATCGAGCCGCCCGCATCTGGAACATGCACCGGCTGGTGACTGCCTTGGAGTGGGGCGGCGGCAAACCCGTAAACCTGCGAAAGGAGCATGACCAGTTGCCCGAGCACTTCTTCGCGCCGGTGGAAGGCCGCGTACTCCCTGTCTATCCCGAAGCCGAGCCTCCCCACCCGCCCCTTGACCACAAGCACTTCGAAGAGACCAAGACCGTCTACTACACGTACATGGGCTGGGATACGGAAACAGGTCTGCCTCGCCGCTCCACCCTGGAGAAACTGGGCATGAAGGACGTCGCTGCAGCCTTCGAGGCCAAAGGCTTCAGGCTGCCTGCGTAGCCCTGATCGTTCCTGCGAAACCTGCGGGAATGCCGTGAACCGGGACCCTGGAGGCGTCCTCCCCAGGGTCCTGGTTCCTGAGACACAAGGCTGGCGGCATCCTTTTTTTGCCGCCACAGCCCAAGCGAGACGACCATGAAAATTCTCCTGCTCACCCCGCCCGCCATGCGCCTCATGAATCCGGCCACCCTGGAGCCGGACCTTTTGCCCGCCAAATCCTGGGTGCCTCTGGGCATCGCCTATCTCGCGGCCGCCTTGCGGGCAAACGGCTTCGAGGTCGACCTACGCGACCTGCACGACGCCGACTGGGAAGAGGTGCATAACCTGCTGGCCGCCTCGCAAGCCGACATGGTGGGCATCAGTTGTTTCACCTTCGAACGCGTCAACGCCCTGCGCACCGCAGCCGTGGCGCGCCACGCGCTTCCCGCTGCCACCGTGGTCATGGGCGGCCCCCATGCAAGCTGCTTCCCCGAGCAAATCCTCGACCGTGGCGTCGTGGACATTGTGGTCCTGGGCGAGGCCGAGGAAACCATAGTCGCCTTGGCCACCTGCCTGGCCCGAAACGGCGACCTTCAAGACGTGGCGGGCCTCGCCTTCCGCCTGGGCGACGCAGTCCATACGACCAAGCCGCGCATCCACGGCGACACGCTGGATGCGCTCCCCTTTCCCGTATACGAGACATTCGATCTCACACAGTACAAATCTCAAGAGATTCCAGCTCAATACCGCGATCTGACCGGGACGCACGTCATCACCTCCCGGGGCTGCCCCTACGCCTGCCACTTCTGTTCCGTACATCATTTCTTTGGCGGGCGCTGGGCGTGGCGGTCTCCCGACAACGTGGCCGAGGAACTCGAACGACTGACGCAGGAACAGGGTGTGCGCCATGTGTACTTTTCCGACGACCTGTTCACCCTCAATCCGCAGCGGACCATAGACATCTGCCGGGAAATCCTGGAGCGCAAACTCAATCTCATCTGGATGGCCGAAACCCGTGTGGACTGCGTCACCGAAGAGGTGTTGCGCTGGATGCGCCAAGCCGGATGCTATAGAATTTACTATGGGGTGGAATCCGGCAGTCCGCGCATCCTCAAGGCCATCAACAAACGCTTCACCGTGTCGCAGGTAGCCAGGGCCTTTGCCCTGACGCGCAAGGCTGGGATGGAGCCGTGCTGTTTCCTGATGGTGGGAAACCCCGGCGAGACCCCCGAGACCATCGACGAAACCATTGTCCTGATCAAGGCCATCCGGCCTGCGACCATGCCGACCATCGGCATCACCACGATCCTCCCTGGCACACAGATCTACGAACGCTCAAAACGCCAGGGGCTGATCAGCGACGACTTCTGGTTCACGGATTCCCCTCCGCCGCTGTATACGGGTGAGCACGACCTTGACGACCTCATCGCATTGCAGTTCCAGCTCACCAAGGGCGTATGTCCGGAGATGTTCGAGCATTTGCGCGAAATGGGGTTTGACGAGGGTTTCTTGCAACTGCGACGGCTGCAGAGCAGGAACACAATATCCATGTGACAGCGCAGATTTTGTTGGCAAAAAAAGCAACCACTTTGCCTACCATTTCTACAAATTGTTGACCAACTGAATCAGAAGTATCCATGGGAAGGAGCAGAACGTTGAGACCTGCGTCCGGCCCGGGTTCGGCGGCGACCGCTGCCTTGACTCCATCGAGGACGACCTGCGGATTCGACCGTTACGGCAAGACCCTGATAATTTTCACTTTAACACTTGCTTGAGATCACGGCAGACCTACTCATTGCCTAAAGTTTCGGCACCCACCGGGGCGGATTCCGCCCGATCGTCCGGCACCGCACCAGACTAGCTCAAGCGGCCGGCAGAGTGTGTAGCTCCCCATGAGGGATATCATTTCTCGAAGACAGGGACTACCTTTGCGCATCAATGGCAACCATAGCGCGGACAACAGGAAAATTTCCTGATAAGTTAGCCGCTTCTCCATCTTGGAGCATCTGCGTTCGCACACGGATAAGGATCTTCACCCGAGGGTTCAACTCTTCCCCGCGCTCCACCTTGCGTCGAATGTTCAGATACTGTCTGTCTGTATACCCCAACGCCTTGGCCACGGTCGATGAAATCCGCTTCGAGGAAGTCATTGAGATCATCCGCAAGGAGTATGCCGACCGTAGCCAGACGACGCGGTCGCGCTATCTGTCTTACCTCAAAATGGTCTTCCAGTATGGCGTGGACTACGAACTGACTCTTAAGAACCCGCTGAAACGCTGGAAGAAACCGAAGGAACGGCCCCGCGATACGAAGCTGACTGTCGCTGACCTCATGACAATCAAGGACGTGGCCCGGCCCCATCTCGCCTGGGCCATTGAGGTGGCCTGGAACCTCGGTGTCCGTACCGGCGAGTCCGAGTTGTTGGCCCTGACCTGGAACGACATTGACTGGGAGGGCAGCAGCATCAAGGTCTACGCGACCAAGACGAAGACCACCCGCATCATCCCGATAGCGCCCGAGTTCAGGGAACGGCTCCAGACCGTTCGGGAAAAGGCCAAGTGTGAGCACGTCATCGAGTACCAGGGCAAGCCGATGCGGAAATTTCGACGCTCGCTGAAGACGGCGGTTGAAAAGGCCGGCATCACCTATCCGGTCATCATGTATGACATCCGGCACCTCTTCGCCACGGTCCTCCTGCGGGAAGGCGGTGATGTCGCGGCCGTGAGCAAGCTCATGGGCCATGCCAGCGTCAAAATGACCGTCGACCAGTACTACCACCTGCTTGGCGATGAGAAGCGGCGGACCATTGCGAAGTTGCCGAGCTTGAGCAGGTCCGATGGATAACCCTGAAGAAGGCTTTGCCGTCATCCTCGTGTATTATTTGCTGCTAACAAACACTATACATCGCAAGTACTATTAGTAGCCTTACCTATCACATCTATGGACAATTCGAGCTGTGCTTCACAATTGCCACATGCACAGACTGGCTTCTTCAAGTTGTATGGTCTTTTAAATCTTGTTCTATTACACTTTTTACACACGAAACAATTCCTGAATGTTTTGAACTCTTCCCAGCGAGCCTTTTCGTCGCCGATCGAGCCATCGCCATATAGACCATCCTGAAAATGACTACCAAAATTTTCGATCTCTCCCTTTTGCAGGCTGGTAAGGAAACGGTTATTCACCCCAGGTACAAGGGCTGGCTCCAACTCGATACCTTTTAGAAAACTTGCAAGCGCCGATGCGAGCTCGTTACGTTCATAAGAATAAGCCTTGTCCAATTGACGGATACGCACATTCACCCCGAAGTCCCGACAAACCCCAAGAAGCCATTCCTCCTCTGCCTGACGCATCTCGTTGGCCGCCGAGTTACCTTCGGACCAACGCGCCTCAATCATTTCATCGGTGATTTTATGATCGGCAAAGCGTGGACCATAAGTTGGATCAAGTCCAATAATCCTGGTGAAATGCCAATACTTGTCCTCAAGTTGATCTTTCAAGTAGTTAAAGAACCGCTCGTCATGTGTAGTTAGCAGAAGTTGACAATCTCTGAACATCATCGCGATCAAGCCAACAACACTACGTCGATGATCGGCGTCATAGGACGTAACAATGTCGTCGAGCGCGATGAACGGCATGTCGGTATTAAACTTCTTTATTGCCGCTAATTGTAGTGCCAAAGCTACCGAATGGATTTGGGAATCACTGAGATAGCCACTAGGCTGGACACTCGTGCGGTTGTTGGCGAAATCGATTACCAGACTGAGTCGCTGCTGATTAGTGACGTCCTCTGGCGGCAACTCCAGCCGGATTGGCACAGCATTCTCCCCTTGGATCAGTCTGTAGATGCCGTTCATTGGTGACTGTAGCTTGTCGAGCAGAGCCTGTACTTTCTTGCGGATTTCACCCGAAATCATGGCTGCCTGCTCAGACAGGGCGTTTGAAATCGCACCCAATTCCTTCAGGGTATTCGTCGCCAGTTCGCGCTCTTCCTGTAATGCCAGTAGCCGGTCGACCTTCGCCTTGGCCTTGACATAAGTATGATCGCCTTGCTTGACTTCGATCTCGACGATCTTCTTGTTAAGCGTATCAACCAACATGTTGATCGCAATGATGATGTTGGCCGAGGTTGGCGCGATCCTCTTTGGCCAGCCCATGACAGCAGATTGATAGGCCGCCAACTCGACCTTCAATGGTGCCGCGCTGTCATCCAAAAGACCAGTCAAAGCTGGCAGCGTCGCCACCAATTGAGTGTGTGCCCTGGTCGCAACCGTTTTCGCCTTGTCAAGTGCATTCTTCGCAGCGGCATAGTCGGCAAGCTCTGCCAAATGTTGTGCGATATGATCCCGAACGCCGGCAGCGTCGCCCGCCTTTGTTTCCGTGAGTGGCGTGGTGCAAACCGGACAGACCTCGGGTGCCGGTACACCTTCGGCAAAAAATGGCTCAACAACTTTCCATAGCGCCTGAAATTTAGCGTTCGCCGCCTTACCTCGCTCCTCCACCTCCTTTGATTCAGCGGCTCCCAACGCTTCAACGGCTGCGTCAAATATTGGCATTGTACCGCTGATCACTGTATTACCGCTTTCAGCATCGACCGTATTTGCCCAAAGCGCCATTGCAGCACTGCGGATCTGGCGTAGACCAGCAAGCCCAATATTGTTCTCCTCAGCCTCGGCCCGGGTCTCAAGTTCGAGATAGGCCGGGGCCGTTACCGTAAGTTGCGTCAGCGCCAGCCTCACATCAAGGGGTGCCAGCACGGACACATTGACAAAATCGAGCACTGCCGACCCATCCCAAACCTTCAGGGTTCCACCCGTTTCCTTGACGATTTGAGCGTCGATGCGCTGCAGCGGCGTTTCATCACTCGCAGCAGCTTTCACTTGTGTGCGAAGTGTGCGCAGATTCTTCTGCACCTCTACTAGTGTCACGTTCGCTAAATTCCATTGAGCTACGAGGAGAGAGGTTTCCCCTCGTAGGTCCATTTGAAGGGATGCGCCCGTTGCTCGTTGTAGCACCGAATATAGGTCATGATCTGGGAGACGAGGGCCTGCCTCGATCTCCAAACGCCTCCCTTGAGAACGTCTTTTGTGAAGA
>Ga0074195_1000332_pt1 | contig 101789 bp, 89 predicted proteins | sample EPASupsiteHSE623_FD_64525 | JGI IMG/M metagenome (GOLD analysis project Ga0074195, IMG submission 64525) | Bioremediated contaminated groundwater from EPA Superfund site, New Mexico - Sample HSE6-23 | ecosystem: Environmental > Aquatic > Deep subsurface > Groundwater > Contaminated ... | reverse complement strand
AGCAGCGGCGCGCCCCCCCCCGCCACAAGCTGCGCCCGCTGGACAAGCCGCTGATTCCCTACACCCAGGAGGCCATCGCCAGCCGCGCTGCCTTTGATGCCGCCATTGATGCGCAAGACCTGGAAGACCAGGCTGACGCCTTTTTGCTGAACTGATGAATTAGCGGCGGCTTATTGCCCTCGGGCAACGGCCGCCCGCAGCTTGTCTTTCTTGCTCGGGCGTTTGCCCTTGATGCCGCCGGTGGCGGGGTCGAAGGCGGTGCCGTCAGTCGATGGGGCTGCGGCGGCGGCGGTCTCAAGCGGCTCGAAGCCCTCAATCTGTTCCAGCGGCAGGTTCAGGCCCTGGCGTTTTTCTATCAGACGGAAATGCGCTTCGGTGTCGGCGCTGACAAAGCTGACGGCGACCCCACTTTCGCCGGCCCGGCCGGTGCGGCCGATGCGGTGGGTGTAGTCCACCGCCGAGCGCGGCAGATCGAAGTTCACCACGACCGGCAACTGCGCAATGTCCAGGCCGCGCGCGGCGACATCGGTCGCAATCACCACTTTCAGCCGCGAGGCCTTGAAATCGGCCAGCACCTGGGTGCGCTTGCCCTGGCTCAACTCACCATGAAACGGTTCCGCATTGATGCGGGCTTTGCGCAATTTATCCGCCACCATCTCGGCGGCGTGTTTGGTGGCGACAAACACCAGCACGCGACTCCAATGGTTTTGCTGGATCAGATGGCGCAAGAGCTGGGTGCGTCGACCGGCGTCCACCGCAATCGCCCGCTGCACGATGTCAGGCTGGGTCTGCGGTTCGGGCAGCACCTCGATGCGGACCGGGTCCCGCAGCAGCGTTTGCGCCAGGGTCTGCACCGCCGGGGGGAACGTAGCCGAGAAAAACAGGTTTTGGCGCTGCACCTGCATGAGCGTGAGGATGCGACCGAGTTCTTCGGCAAACCCCATGTCCAAAAGGCGGTCCGCTTCATCGAGCACCAGCGCCTTGACGTCGGCTAGCGACAGGGCGTTGTGGTGGATCAAGTCCAGCAAGCGGCCGGGGGTGGCGACCACGATGTCGGTGCCACCGCGCAAGCGCATCATTTGCGGGTTGATGGAGACGCCGCCAAACACGATGGAGACTTTCAAAGCACGTGGCAGGTGTGCCGCCAGGCTGCGGATCTCCTCGCCCACCTGGGTGCAGAGTTCGCGCGTAGGCACCAGGATCAGCGCGCGAGCCCGCCGTGGACTCTCCTGCGGGGCAGTCTCCAGTTGCTGCAGCAGCGGCAGCGTAAAGGCTGCCGTCTTGCCGGATCCGGTTTGCGCCGAGCCCAACACATCGCGGCCTTGCAGGGCGGCCGGAATAGCCACTGCCTGGATGGGCGTGGGCGCAAGATAAGCTTTGGCGCTGACAGCGCGCAGGAGGGAGGGGGACAGGCCCAGTGAGGAAAATGGCATGGGCTGGAGTTTAAGCTGCCGGGCCGCTGGGGGGTGTACCTGGAGCCATAGTCGCATAATCGAGCGCTTGCGAATCACGCCCGTCTGGGGTGATATCTGATCCATCAGTTGGGGACAGCGCTGAAGGTCTGCCCCACAAATTCTCAAGAGGCACCCGTGAAAAAAACATTCAAACTCAACATCGAAGGCAAAAATCGTGACCGCGTGCTGGAAGCCACCAAGCACGAAATCCGGAAATACGTCAAAAGGCAACGCCGGGTGCCGCTGCCCGAGGGGGTGGACTTCTGGGATTTTGACTGCAAGTTCGGCACCAGCGCAGACAACGCCACGGGGGTTCACTTCGCGACCATCACGAGCTTGATTGACGCCGTTGCCAAGGACGGCGGCGATGCGTTTTATCTCGAATTACTGGCCAAAACCGGCCACCGTAGCGCCAAACCGGCGGGTGCCGGGGATCCCGAGCAGGCCCAACCCTAAGCGGCGGCAGCCGGCGTCAGCTCGCGCAAGACGATGAGACTTTTTCCTTGGCTTGAGCGCTTTCCGGTGGGCCTGTTTGCCATGCCCGTCGGTTTGCTGGCACTGGCCGGCGCCTGGCACCGGGCCCAGGGCTTCGGCTGGGCACTGGCACGGCCGGTCGCTCAATCGCTGGCCTTGACCGGGGTCGCCTTATTGGCTGTTTTGTTGCTGCTCTACGCCGCGAAGTGCCTGCGCTATCCCCGCACCATTGCGGCGGAATTCACCCATCCGCTGACCAGCTCCCTGATGGCGCTGGTGCCACTGTCATGGCTGCTTTGCACGGTCTACTTTGGGGAACCCGGCCATGACGGCTGGTTGCTGTTTACCCTGCTGGCATTGACGCTGCAGGGTGTGATTGCCATCCGGATTGTGGCGATGCTCACCACCGCCTCATTGCCGGTGGCGGTGGTTACGCCCGCGTTGTATGTGCCTCCCGTCGGGGGTGGCCTCGTGGGGGGTATGGCATTCAGCACATTGGGTTACCCGGGCTGGGCCGCCCTGCTGTTTGGCATGGGCCTGGTCAGCTGGGCCTTGTTGGAGGTTCGCATACTCAACCGACTGTTCGAAGGTGCCATGTCTGAAGACTTGCGCCCCACGATTGGCCTGGAACTCGCACCGGCAACGGTCGCCACACTGGCGGCCGGGATCCTTTGGCCGCAGTTGCCGGGGGATGTCCTGATCGTTGGTCTGGGCATTGCGGCGGGGCCCATTGTGGCCGTCATGGCGCGCTACAAGTGGTGGTGGGGCGTGCCGTTTACCATCGGATTCTGGTCGTTTTCTTTTCCGCTGGCGGCACTCGCCGGCGCCGTCATTGAAGTTGTCCGTCGCGGCGGCTGGCCCCCCGTCGTTGGCGGCATGGCACTCAGTGTGGCCTCCGCAGCGATCACATTTCTTGGCTTCAAGACGGTCATATTGATCCTGCAAAAGAAACTTCTGCCGCCGCCGTTGGTCAACGCATGAACGTCACTTCGAATCGCTTCTCCTGACTGAGCGGGGCGGGCCGGGAACCGCGCAAGCCAAGTGCTGAGATAATTGCAGAGTTTCTAAAATTAACTGGAGTTATTTCTCATGGCAAAGATCATCCGCACCGAAGCCGACCGCGTCGCAACCCCCCGTCCTGCGGCACCCAAGGGCGTGTGCTACACCGCCCCTCACGGCCAACTGCGCAGCCTGGAACGTGGCGCTGCCACCAACAACAAGAAGAACCCCGGCAAACGCTGCAAAAAGGGCGGTTGATCAAAGGGCTGTTGATAAAAAAGGGCGGTTTTACCGCCCTTTCCTTTTGCCGTGGTCTGCAAGGCTTTTTGGCCTCTAGCCCCCGTCCATATTGTGCAAGCAGCTATATATTTAATAGCAATCGCCTGGCGCAATCTCTTAAAGTGTTGGGGACAGAGCTGGTTCACTTCGTATCACTGCGGCCGGTCCCCCCAAAAGCCTCACATATTGCGCCGGTACTGGCCGCCGACCTCAAACAGGGCATTGGTGATCTGACCCAGTGAGCACACGCGCACGGCGTCCATCAGCACCTCGAACACGTTCTTGTTTTCGATCACCGCCTGCTGCAGCCGCTTCAGCATGGCGGGCGACTCCTTGGCGTGCAGCGCATGAAACTCGGCCAGCCGTTTGAGCTGGTTCTGCTTTTCTTCGTCGGTTGAGCGGGCCAATTCCAGCTTGTCCAGCACCGCATCGCCATGCGGGTTGCGGAAGGTGTTGACGCCGATGATGGGCAGCTCGCCGGTGTGCTTGAGCATCTCGTAGTGCATGGATTCGTCCTGAATCCGGCCGCGCTGGTAGCCGGTTTCCATGGCGCCCAGCACGCCACCGCGCTCGGCGATGCGTTCAAACTCCAGCAGCACCGCTTCTTCCAGCAGCTCGGTCAGCTCCTCAATGATGAAGGCGCCCTGTGACGGGTTCTCATTCTTGGCCAGGCCCCATTCACGGTTGATGATGAGCTGGATCGCCATGGCGCGGCGCACCGAGTCTTCGGTCGGCGTGGTGATGGCCTCGTCGAAGGCGTTGGTGTGCAGGCTGTTGCAGTTGTCGTAAATGGCGATCAGCGCCTGCAAGGTGGTGCGGATGTCGTTGAACTGGATTTCCTGCGCGTGCAGGCTGCGGCCGCTGGTCTGGATGTGGTATTTCAGCTTCTGGCTGCGCTCGTTGGCGCCGTACTTCTCTTTCATGGCCACGGCCCAGATACGGCGCGCCACGCGGCCCATGACGGTGTATTCGGGGTCCATGCCGTTGGAGAAGAAGAAGCTCAGATTCGGTGCAAAATCGTCAATGTGCATGCCGCGCGCCAGATACGCCTCAACAAAGGTAAAGCCGTTGCTGAGAGTGAATGCTAACTGGCTGATCGGGTTGGCGCCGGCTTCGGCGATGTGATAACCGCTGATGGACACCGAGTAGAAGTTGCGCACCCGGTTGTGTACAAAGTATTCGGCAATGTCGCCCATCACCTTCAGGCTGAATTCGGTGGAGAAGATGCAGGTGTTCTGGCCCTGGTCTTCCTTCAGGATGTCGGCCTGCACCGTGCCGCGCACGTTTTCCTGCACCCACTCCTTGATTTTTTCCATCTCGGTGTCGGTCGGCTCACGACCGTTGTCAGCCTTGAATTTGTCGATGTTCTGGTCGATGGCCGTGTTCATGAACATGGCCAGGATGCTGGGCGCCGGGCCGTTGATGGTCATGCTGACACTGGTGGACGGGTTGCACAGGTCAAAGCCGCCGTACAGCACTTTCATGTCGTCCAGCGTGGCGATCGAGACGCCCGAGTTGCCGACCTTGCCGTAAATGTCGGGACGCGGATCGGGGTCGTTGCCATACAGCGTCACGCTGTCAAACGCGGTGGACAGGCGTTTGGCCGCCATGCCCGAACTCAGCAATTTGAAGCGCGTGTTGGTGCGAAACGCATCGCCTTCCCCGGCGAACATGCGGGTCGGGTCTTCGCCTTCGCGCTTGAAGGCAAAGGTACCGGCGGTATACGGGTAGCTGCCGGGCACGTTGTCCAGCATCAACCACTTCAGAATTTCGCCGTGGTCCTCAAATTGCGGCAGCGCCACTTTGCGAATGGTGGTGCCGCTGAGCGACTTGGTGGTGAGCGCCGTGCGGATTTCCTTGTCGCGCATTTTGACGACGTATTCTTCACCGGCGTAGGCCGCCTGCATGGCGGGCCACTGCGCTAGCAGTTTCTTCTCAGTCGCACCCAGATGGGCTTCGCGCTGGCCCGCCAGATCCATCACGGCCTGGTAGGCGTTCACCTTGTTCGCGTCATCGAGCTTGAGCATGCGGCCGCTTTCCTGCAACTGCTGGATTTCACGCGCCAATCTGGCCTGGCTGCGTGCGCGCTTTTTGTAAGCGCGCACGGTGTCGCTGATTTCGGCCAGGTAGCGGATGCGTGCCGCCGGCACCACCGGGGTCTGATTGGTGCTGTGGCGCACTGACACACTCGGCAGTTGACCGGCTTCAGTCAACTTCAATCCCAGCTCCGCCAGCCGCGCTCGCAACGCCTGGTAGAGCGCGGTGACGCCGTCGTCGTTGAAACGCGCCGCCATGGTGCCGAACACCGGCATTTGCTCTAGGGGTGTGGTCCAGGCCTCCTTGTTGCGCTGCACCTGTTTTGCCACGTCGCGCAGGGCATCGAGCGCGCCCTTGCGGTCGAATTTGTTGATGGCGACGAACTCGGCAAAGTCCAGCATGTCGATTTTTTCCAGTTGGCTGGCGGCGCCAAACTCCGGCGTCATCACGTACAGCGGCACGTCGACATGCGGCACGATGGCCGCGTCGCCCTGGCCAATGCCGGAGGTTTCCACCACGATCAGATCGAAACCCGCCACCTTGCAGGCCGCAATCACATCGGGCAGCGCGGCGCTGATCTCACTGCCGAAGTCGCGCGTGGCCAGAGAACGCATGAAGACGCGCGAACCCTGCCGCCAGGGGTTGATGGCGTTCATGCGGATGCGGTCACCCAGCAGCGCGCCGCCACTCTTGCGCCGTGACGGGTCAATACTGATCAAAGCCACGCGCAAACTGTCGTTCTGGTCCAGCCGCAGACGGCGAATCAGCTCGTCGGTCAAGGACGACTTGCCGGCACCGCCGGTGCCGGTAATGCCGAGCACCGGTATCTTTTTAGTAGCAGCCTGCGCCCGTATTTCCTGGGTTAGCGCCGTTAATTGTTCTGAAAGCACGCCTTTGCCTTCACCCGCCGCTTTTTCATTCTCCAGCGCGGTGATGAGTTGCGCCAAGGCGCGCCAGCTCATCTCCGAGTGACCCTGAATAGCGCTGATGTCGGTCGGGGCGTAGGCCGTCAAATCCTTGTCGCAGCGCATCACCATCTCGCCAATCATGCCGGCCAGGCCCATGCGCTGGCCGTCTTCCGGGCTGAAGATGCGGGCCACGCCGTAAGTCTGCAGTTCCCGGATTTCCGGTGGCACGATGACCCCGCCGCCGCCGCCGAACACCTGAATGTGCGCGCCGCCGCGCGCTTTGAGCAAGTCCACCATGTATTTGAAATACTCGACGTGCCCGCCCTGGTAAGAGCTGATGGCAATGCCTTGCGCATCTTCCTGCAGGGCGGCGGTCACCACCTCGTCCACGCTGCGGTTGTGTCCCAGGTGAATCACCTCGGCGCCCATGCCCTGCAGGATGCGGCGCATGATGTTGATGGCGGCGTCGTGTCCGTCAAACAGGCTGGCGGCGGTGACAAAGCGTACCTTGTTGACAGGGCGGTAAAGGCTCAGTGCCTTGAAATCAGCGGACAGGTCGGTCATGGGGGGTGTCTCCGGGGGTAGCGAGGTCATTGTGCAGCGATGCGACAGAGTTCGCATCAGAATCGACTTCGCTGACTTGACGTTTACGTAAACGTCAATCTTAGCGTTTTTCTGGGTTTCACTGCGTTGTTGACCCAAACTTTGTGTCGTAACTCTTTGAAAAGTCGTTGGCAATCAACCATGGTGTGGGTGCCGATCGTGGTGGTAGAGATTGCGGTGTGGGCCCGCGCCTCATACTGTCAAATGCCCAGAAATCGGCGCGGACCCACACCGCAATCTCTACCGGCGGCATCCTGGGTGCACGTGGCAAGTTTGATTTACCGAAGGACAAGTCCGCAGCGATAGCGGTCCTTCGGCAACCCGGTTCAATTCACCTTTTGATTCTGCCCGTAAACCCAGGATGGATCAAAATAACTGTGCAGTGCATGCCAAAATATCGATATACGATTAACACGGTTGAAAAACAGAACAAACAAGGCTGCAAACCACGTTCAGGAGGATTTGATGGTCAACTTATGGAGCAGAGCCCAACTTATAGAGCATTTTTTGGTGCTCTGGACATTGCGTTGGGCATCGCATTTATGAAAAATCCTAAAGGGTTACAACGCATCGAATGGCTCATTGCTGTTTTCTTTCTCGCACTGTCCACTCAAGTGTTCGCGATAAATTCAGTGGATTGGACAGAAGATGCATTACTTCATGACGGACGAGTTATCAAGGTTGAATTTCAAGCAACAAACACCATTGATGTTTCCATGCCGTGGCCTGGGTATGTGAACTTTCAAAAAAGCTCGTTTAATAAGTACCAGCTCGAATTCAAGCATCCAGATACCAACAAGCGCATCGTTTGGAAAGGTGTTCGATACTTCAACCCAATGCTCCTCGATATCGTAGATGGAACTCCTTATCTGGTAGTCTTTGGTCGTCCCACCAAAGATACAACTGAGATTTATGGCTGCCCTGAGCTCCCGTATACCTACTTGCGCTATACCGCTTATAAGTGGAAGCCCATTCCTGTCGAGCAAGCACCTGCGAGTCTCGTGAACTCAAACCTCTCAACTTCTGGCGTTTGGACAGGATATGAGGGGCGTCATTTCGATGTTTCAGACGTTGCACGGTTTGTAAGAGAGGCAGAAGGGGAATCTCGCCAAATGCAAGGGAAAATTCCAAAAACTTATGACGAGTGGCATACGGCATATAAAAACAGTGAGCGCAATGAGAGGAAATTCGGTGACTGCCGCCCACCCTCGCAACCCCTTCCCGATATATCGATTCCCAAGCCGACGGACGCAGTATTAGAAGCTGTAGAAAGTTCCGACTACGCGCTGACGACTTCGGATGAATACTACAAATCTCTTTGGGCCAAGAAAGGTCCAGTAAATCGCGGCAACTGCTCAATGCTGTTCAAGATAGCCGATAGAGAAAATGTAATGCTGGGCGAGCTGTTTATAAATGATCTTACAGGCATGAAAAGGCATCCATATACTGGCCCCATCCCTGTTCCATCGGGCCGGATACTTGAAAACCGAACCGAACGTTATTGCAATGACAAGTTCGTCTGGTTCGTTGCTGAACACGAAGAACTTGGTAAGACGGTAATTACTAAATACACTAGCTCTGGAGATTTTCTTTACAACGTTCGAATAGTCAATCCGAAGACCGCGGATAACAACCTTTCGCGGTCCATGGTTCTAGACTCAATTACGGCTGATAACGGGTACTTCCACTTTTTTTGGGATCAGTCGCTTCCAACAGTTCAAGGTACTCCCCCGCAATACTGGCATCGCATGACTAAGTTTCGCTTCAAAGAGCCGACGTAGGCGATTCACCATCATTGACCACTTTCAAGAAATTCGGACGGTAGGTGAGGGGTGACAATGAGCAATCTGAAATCAATCCAAAATGCGCAAATGCCGCATAACCCATCTGCCCAAATGGGCGCTGTGCGATAAAGCCGTACAGTGCCCGTGATTTTTACGTTGAGTGACCGCTGTCTGGAAATTTGAAAGTCGGCTTTGGGTCTGCAGCGGTAGTTCGCAGCCGCGCCACAATGCGTCTCGATCGGATCAAGCAGCAACGCAAGGCGGGGGTGGGGCGGATGTTGGGGGCGATTTCAAAAAGCGAAGCGTATGAGCCCCCGGCATCCGCCCCACCCCCGCCGACTCCGATATGCCGCTCATCCCCCCAGATAAGCAGCCTTCACGGCTGGATCATCTTTGAGTTTGTCAGCCGGTCCGTGCACCGAGATGCGGCCGTTTTCCAGCACGTAGCCGTAGTCCGCTACCTTCAGTGCCGCCGCCGCAAACTGCTCGACCAGCAGCATGGTGACGCCCTGGGCTTTCAGCCGCGAGATGATGTTGAACACCTCCTCCACCAGAATCGGTGCCAGGCCCATGGACGGCTCGTCCAGCAGGAACACCTCCGGGTTAAGCATGACCGCCCGCGCCATCGCCAGCATTTGCTGTTCACCGCCCGACAAGGTGCCGGCCAGCTGGTGCGTGCGTTCCTTGAGACGCGGGAACATCTCCAGCGCTTTTTGCAGATCCGACTCGACGTCACCTTTGGGGCGCGCATTGGTGTAGCGCACAAACGCACCGAGGCGGATGTTGTCGAGCACGCTCAAGGTCGGGAACACGCGGCGGCCTTCGGGTGAGTGGGCCAGACCGCGTTTGGCGATCTGGTGCGAGTCCAGACCGGTAATGTCCTGGCCCGCCAGGCTGACCTTGCCGGACGTCGGCTTGATCATGCCCGAGATGGCTCGCATGGTGGTGGTTTTGCCGGCTCCGTTGGAGCCGATCAGCGTGACAATTTTCCCCTTGGGCACCTGGATCGAAATACCGTGCAGTACTTGAACCTTGCCATAACCGGCTTGTAAATTTTCAATGGTGAGCATGTTGAATCTTCTCGCTATCAATGCGACTCAGTGCCGCTGCCCAGGTAGGCCTCGATCACGGCGGGGTTGCTTTGCACATCAGCCGGTTTGCCTTCCGCAATTTTTTGACCGAAGTCGAGCACCGACACGGTGTCTGAAATCCCCATCACCACGTCCATATGGTGCTCGATCAGGATCACCGTGATGCCATGGTCGCGGATCTTCTGGATCATCTTCATCAACTCCGGCAAGTCGGCGGGTGGCAGACCAGCCGCCGGTTCATCCAGCAGCAACAGGCTGGGGTTCAAGCCCAGGGCGCGCGCGATCTCCAGCATGCGTTGCTTGCCATACGGCAGATTGCGCGCCTGTTCTTCGCTCAAGTCGGTCAAACCGACGAAGTCCAGCAAGCTCGCCGCCTGCTCGCGCGCTGCCGCATCTTCCCGCCGGTAGCGGGGGGTGCGCAGCATCACATCCAGCGTGTTGCTTTTGAAGGTGTGATGCAGGCCCACCAGCACGTTGTCGGTGGCGGTCATCTCGCCAAAGAGCTGGACGTTCTGAAAGGTTCGTGCGATGCCGGACAAGGCAATGCTCGATGGCGTCTGGCCCGTCACCGCATTGCCGTTGAAAACCACCTGGCCGGCCGTGGGTTGGTAAATGCCGGTGAGCACGTTCATCATGGTGCTCTTGCCCGACCCGTTGGGGCCAATCAAGCCGTGAATCGAACCGCGTGCAATACGCAGGTCCACCTGATTAAGGGCTTTAAGACCGCCGAATTGCATCAACACCTGCTGCGCTTCAAGCAGCGGGCCCGAACCGGCAGCAGCGGCCGTGAGGGGCGCGCTCCAGGCGCGCACCTTGACCGCCGGGGGTTTGGCACTGGCGCGTGCGGCAGGTCGGATAAAACGCGCGAAGAGATCGCGGGCAAAACCGACCACGCCGTCTTGCAGGTAATAGACCACGAACAGGGTCATCAGGCCAAAAATGGTCAGGCGCCAGTCTGTGATGTTTTCAAGCTGAAAGGAAAACGCCGCCATGGCCACTGTGGCCACCACCGGTACCGCCAATTCGCGCACCGTTTTTATTTTTTTCGCGAAGTTGTAAGCCGCCATGCTGCACACGGCCACCGCCAGCACGGTGGCGATCTTGCGGAAGAGTTCAATGTCCGACAGCAGGCTGGGCAGCATCACCACAATTGCGGCACCAATCAGGGCCCCCGAGCGGGTCTTGCGCCCGCCCATGATGACCGCCAGCAGGAACATGATGGTCAACTCGAAGTTGTAGGTGTTGGGCGAAATGTACTCTTCAGAATAGGTGTACAGCGACCCCGCCAGACCGGCCAGACCGGCACTGATCACAAATGCATAGACCTTGTAGTGGTAGACCGAAACCCCCATGCAGTCGCACGCCACCGGGCTGTCGCGCAAGGCTTCAAAAGCACGGCCGAGATGGGATTTCAAAATACGGTGCACCACCACCAGCGCCAGCACCATCAGCACGGCGACGAGATAGAAATACTCCACCTCGTTGAGCTTGTGGCCAAAGAAAATGGGCTTGGCCACCTTGATGCCAATCGGTCCTTCGGTCAGAAACGTCATCTCGTTGATGAGAATCTGGATGATGGTGCCAAAGGCCAGCGTCACCATGGCCAGGTAAGGGCCGGTCACCCGCAAGGCCGGCAGCGCCAACACCGCGCCGAACATGGCGGTGACGCCAATGGCCGCCGGTACCGCCAGGAAAAAAGGCACGCCCAGCTTGAAGAACAGCGCACCGGCGGCGTACGAGCCGACACCGAACAGACCGGCATGACCGAGCGACACCTGACCGGTGTAGCCCACCACAATGTCCAGCCCGAACAGCAGGATGGCGTAGATCAGGATGGTCTCGACGAGGTGAACGTAGTAGGGGTTGGGCACCAGCACCGGGAACAGCCCCAGAGCCGCCAAGCCGACCAGCACGAGTAGATAAAATTTGCTTTGAATTTTCATGGTTACCTGTATCCGTCAAACCTTCTTGATGGCCATCTTGCCGAACAGCCCGGCCGGCTTGATCGCCAACACCAGCAGCAGCAGCACGAGCCCCGGCACATCCTTGTAGCCGGTGGAGATGTAATAGCCGGTGGTGGTTTCGGCAATGCCCAGAATCAGGCCGCCGACAATCACGCCGACGCCGGAGGTCAGGCCCCCGATGATGGCCACGGCAAACGCTTTGAGGCCAAGCACCGAGCCCATCGTGGCGCCCGTCAGCGTCAGCGGGGCTACCAGCACGCCCGCCACCGCCGCCGTCGCTGACGACAGCGCAAAGGAGAACGTGATCACGGCACCGGTGTTGATACCCATGAGCGACGCTGCATCCCGGTCATTGGAGGTGGCAACCACGGCTTTGCCATAAATTGATTTGCGGTTGAAAATCTCAACGATCGCCATCATGGCCAGCGCGCCAACCACGACCACGATTTCCATTGGCAACACATTGGCGCCGAACAGCTTGATGGGAGCCTCCGACAGCGGAGACGGGAACTTCAGGTCGTCCTTGCCCCAGATATTTTCAGCGACGTTCTTGAAGATGATGGCCAGCGCAATGGTGGACATGATCCAGCCAAACTCGCTTTTAATCTTGATGGCGGGACGGATCGCAATCCATTCCACCAGCGCGCCTTGCGCCGCGCCAAACACCACGACCACGGGAATCATCACCCAGTAATTGAGGTAGGGGCCGCCGTGAATCGTGCCCGCCAGCGACAGGCCGACCAGCGCGCCCAGCATCAGCGACTCGCCCTGGCCGAAATTGAGCGTCCCCGAGGTCGCGAAGGTCAACTGGTAACCAAACGCGATCACGCCATAAATCATGCCCAGCGCGATGCCGCTGTAGATGAGTTGCAAGAAAATTTCCATACCTAACCTCAAAAAAACAGGTGAACCCCGTGCAGCAGCCCCCGGAACGTTAAAAAAGCCGGGGGAGCCCCGGCTTTTTTACTCAGGAGAGTCTTGAAGCTGCGCTAACGCTTGCTTGCTCTGCGCTTACTTCTTCACAGCCTTGGTGCGAACTTCGCCACCTTTTTTCTTGTCCTCGTCGTAGGCGTAGATCACTTTTCCGTCTTGCACCTTGCCGATCACCGCCATGTTGATGGTGATCGCTTCATGGTCCGCTTTTGAGAACGGATGGTTGTAAGTGGTCACGACGCCTTCAACCGGCGCCTTCAGGTCTTCCAGTGCCGCCAGCACTTTGGGGCCCTCGGTCGTGCCCGCTTGCTTGATGGCGGCGGCCAGCAAATAAACCGAGTCGTAGCCCTGCGCCGCAGAGACCGGCGAAGGAATGCGGGTTACCTTGTAGGCCTTCTGATAGGCTTCAATGAAGCTCTTGCGCTTGGGCGTATTGGGTTCCTGGATGAAGGTTTGCGGCATCAGGGCGCCGTCGGCATTTTTCCCGGCGTTGTCAATGAAGTTGCCCATGGACAGGGTCCAGGAACCCATCATGGGAACCTTCCAGCCCAGCTTGATCATGCCGTTGGCAATTTGTGCCAGCTCCGGGCCGATGCCGTAGGTAATGACCACTTCGGCGCCGGCTGCTTTGGCTTTGAGCAACTGAGGCGTCATGTCGACGTCCTTGATGTTGTACTTCTCGATGGCAACGGCGGTAATGCCTTTTTCCTTGAGCGCTTTTTCCAGGTCAGCACGACCCAGCTGACCATAGTTGGTGGAGTCCGCCAGAATGGCGACCTTGGAGAATTTTTTACGGCCAATGAGCTCTTCCACAATCATGGCGGACTGGATCGTGTCATTAGCCGCATTGCGGAAAACGTAGTTCTCGGGCTGGTCCGCGAACTGCTTGGTGATCGTGGTCGCGGTGGCCACGTTGTTCATCACCGGGATCTTGGCTTCCTGGTAAAAGCGCTGCGAGGCCAGCGACACGCCGGAGTTGATGTAGCCAAGGGCGGCCACCACTTTTTCCTTGTTGATCAGCTCCTGTGCAATTTGAACGCCGCGCTCGTTTTTGGCCTCGTCGTCACGCTCGATCATTTCGATCTTGCGGCCCAGCACCCCCCCCTTGGCATTGATTTCGGTAACGGCCAGCTTGGCACCATCGCGCATGGAGACCCCCATCGGGCTGGAACCACCGGTCAGCGGACCTTGCAAGCCAATTTTGATGTTGTCAGCGGCAAAGCTCATGGCCGCGACGGCCAGGGCGACGGAACTGAAAGCCATATTTCGCATAAATTTCATGCGTGTCTCCAAGTAGTTGTGTTGCAGGAAGGACGGTGGACGACCGTTCACTGCTTCATTATCCGGAGATCATGCAGCGCTCTTCTAGGTGAAAACCACGACGAAAACATCTTTTAAATCACAATGGTTTGAAATTTTTTTCAACTTATAGGCCATCGGCGCGGTTTGATGATAATCACGGCATGACATTTCTGGCAATTGACGTTGGCAACACCCGCCTGAAATGGGCGCTTTACCAAACCCCCCACGCCCAGGCGCCCGTACTGGCCCACGGCGTCGAGTTTCTTGAAAACATTGACAAGCTGGCGGACGGTGCCTGGGCCACGCTGGCCGCACCCGAGCGCATGCTGGGTTGCATCGTTGCGGGGGACGCCCTCAAACGCCGGGTTGAGGAACAAATGGAAATTTGGGATGTGGCGCCCCAATGGGTGGTGTCCAGTGCGGCCGAAGCCGGGTTGACCAATGGCTACGACTTTCCCGCGCGCCTCGGCGCTGACCGCTGGGTGGCGATGATCGGCGCCTGGCACCGCTCGCTGGCGCAGGGCCCGGCGCGACCGATGGTCGTTGTGATGGTGGGCACGGCCGTGACCGTGGAAGCGATTGATGCCAGCGGCAAGTTTTTGGGCGGCCTGATCCTGCCCGGCCACGGCATCATGCTGCGCGCCCTGGAATCCGGCACCGCCGGGCTGCACGTCCCGACCGGTGAGGTGCGCGAGTTCCCCACCAACACCAGCGATGCCCTCACCAGCGGCGGCACCTACGCCATTGCCGGCGCAGTGGAACGCATGGTGCAGCATGTGCGGAACCACTGCGGTGCCGAACCCAAATGCATCATGACCGGCGGCGCCGGCTGGAAGATGGCTCCCAGCATGTCGGTGCAGTTCGAACTGGTGGATAACCTGATTTTTGATGGCCTGCTGGAGATGGCGGCGCGGCGATTTAATGCCTGAATGGGCGACCGCCCTGGCGCACTCAGCGCTTTAACGCTTCCTCCAGTTGCGCCTTGTTCATCCGGGAGCGACCCTTCACGCCGCGCTGCCTCGCCTCGTTTTGCAACTGCGCCAATGTTCTCCCACCCGCCCCCGAGTGAGATCGCAAGCCGCCGCGCCGCCCGGCCGATATGTCGTTGATCGACGACGCGCTCACCTGCTCGGCTTCGCCATGTTGCGCCCGCTCCTTGTTGACGGTGCGGGCCGCAATCTCTTCGGCAAGTTGCTTTCCTTTGCCGCGTTCAAGCAGCGAGTCCTTGATGTGCGCGTACTGGCGTTCGCGTTTCGCGCTCCATGCGTTTTTAGGCATAACGATTCCTTGGACAGACGCATCAGAAATGCGGATTCAAAAGGCTGCTGCCACGCCTTGATTCACGCCCTGCGGACCCAATGGGTCGCATCTTTTAACTGTAGGGCGTGCCCATGAATTGTTCTGTGCGCCGTCGCACAAAGCTTTGTGAAAAGCAGGATTTGCCTGGGCGGCGCGCGCACGCAAGCTGTTTTTGACAGCTTCATCCAGGTTTCGGACGGTGATGCTGCTCATAGGCTAGCGCCAAGTGTGAAGCCGTTGTTTGCTGACGTGCTGAAGGTCTTGTTGCTATTTTATTAGTAGCTGCTTGCGCTTGTTGCATAAGGACTACAGGCTATTTTGCTTGTAAATTAATTCACTGAGCCGGGTCTGGCCGGCAGGTATCGGCAGCCCTGCCAGCTGCCGCGGCGTGCCAGTTCGGCGGAGACGCGCGGGGCGAGTTCGGAGAGGCGCAGGTTCCACGCCGGGGCCAGTTTCATGCTCGGTGGCACTTCGCTGCCCAGGCGCTGGAGCAGAACGCGGGGTGAAAGACGCTCGATGAAATCGGCCAGCAGGCCGAGGCAGGCCTGTTCGTCGAGCAGCGGCACGGCGGCGGGATCGCGTTGCCATTCGCGGGCCAGCGCGGTGCCGCGGACCAGTTGCAGCTGATGCAGCTTGATCGCCTGGATCGGCAGGGCCGAGAGCTGGCGGGCACCGTCGAGCATGCTCGCGTACGACTCGCCCGGCAGGCCGAGCATCATATGAGCGGTGACTTCCAGCCCGTGCGCTGCCGCCCGGCGGATGGCGTCGACGCTGGCGGCGAAGTCGTGGCCGCGATTGACCCGCGCCAACGCCGCGTCGTTGCAGGATTCCACGCCGATCTCGAGTTCGATGATGTGTTCGCGGGCAAGCGTCGCGAGATAGGCCAGCACTTCCTCGGGCAGACAGTCGGGGCGGGTGCCGATCGCCAGCCCGCTGATCTGCGGATGGGACAGCGCCTCCTCGTAGCAGGCGCGCAGCCTCTCAAACTCGCCGTAGGTGTTGCTGTAGCTCTGGAAATAAGCGATATAGCGCTGCGTAGCGGGATAGCGCCGACGCAGAAAAAGCAGCCCGGCGTCGATCTGTTCGGTGATGGACTGGCGCCGATCCAGGTAGCCGGGTGTGAAGCTGGCGTTGTTGCAGAAGGTGCAGCCGCCGGTGCCGCGCAGGCCGTCGCGATTCGGGCAGGTGAAGCCCGCCGCGATCGAAACCTTCTGCACCCGGCCGCCATAGCGGGCTTTCACATGCTCATTCCAGGCGTGGTAGCGGCGTTCGCCGAAGGGGGAAATGGCTTCTGGATTCATCAAGGCAGGCAAGGACAGCGATTCGGCAGAATGCCGCAGCGGACCCGAAGTATGCCTGACCCGGATGCGGCCGATGGCGCGGCGCCAGCTTATGCGACAGTGGTTTTTAGCCACGCCTCGGCCAGCCGCACCCAATAGGTGGCGCCCAGCGGAATCAACGCATCATTGAAGTCATAACTGGCGTTGTGCAACATGCAGGGGCCGTCGCCGTGCCCCAAGTTCCGATGCGCACCATCGCCATTCATGATGAAACTGTAGCAACCCGGTTTGGCCTGCAGCATGTAGGAAAAATCTTCGGCGCCCATGGTGGGTTCCTGCACCTGCACGTTCTCTTCTCCGACGATGCTGGCCATCACCTGGCGCGCAAACGCGGCTTCTCGTGCGCTGTTGATGGTGGGCGGGTAGTTGCGCACAAATTCAAACTCGCAGCGCATGTCAAAGGCGGCACAGGTGTGCTCGGCAATCTGCTGCATGCGCTGCTCGATCAGGTCCAGCACCTCCAGCGTAAAGGTGCGCACCGTGCCCTGCAACTCACAACAGTCGGGGATGACGTTGGTGGCTTCACCGGCGTGGATCATGGTGACGGAAATCACGCCGGCATCAATCGGTTTTTTGTTGCGGCTGATGATGGTTTGAAAGGCCTGCACCATCTGGCAGGCCACCGGCACCGGGTCCAGGCCGTCATGCGGCAGGGCCGCATGACCGCCCTTGCCATGAATGGTGATCTTGAACTCATTGCTGGAAGCCATGACCGGCCCCGGGCTGACGGCAAATTTACCCACGGCAGAGCCGGGCCAGTTGTGCATGCCAAACACCGCCTCCACCGGAAATTTGTCAAACAAACCGTCTTTCATCATTTCGCGGGCGCCGCCGCCGCCTTCCTCGGCGGGCTGAAAGATCAGGACCACCGTGCCATCAAAATGGCGATGGTTGGCTAAATGCTGGGCTGCGGCCAGCAGCATGGCGGTATGCCCGTCGTGGCCGCAGGCGTGCATCCTGCCCGGGTGCTGGCTGGCGTGGCGGAAGGTGTTGCACTCCTGCAGCGGCAGGGCGTCCATGTCGGCGCGCAAGCCGATGGCGCGCGCGGAAGTACCGTTTTTGATGATGCCGACCACGCCGGTGGTGCCCAGGCCACGGTGAACGGGGATGCCCCATTCGGTCAGCTTTTTCGCCACCAGGTCGGCGGTGCGGACTTCTTCAAAACACAACTCGGGATGGGCGTGAATATCGCGCCGTAGGGCGGCCATTTCTTCGGCCTGGGCCACAATGGAATCAATTAGTTTCATAGCTGCTCCTGTCGTCCGAGTCTATAACCAAGCCATGACCCCAACATCTGCCCCACAGTCTGACCCCACGATCACCCAGGTAGTGGTGGGCGCCTGCCCGCACGACTGTCCGGACACCTGCTCCCTGCTGACCACCGTCGCCGGCGGCATCGCCATCAAAGTGCAAGGCAATCCGGCCCATCCCCACACCGATGGCGCCCTGTGCACCAAGGTTTCGCGCTACACCGAGCGCAGCTACCACCCGGAGCGGGTCCTGCATCCGCTTAAACGCGTGGGGCCCAAGGGTGCCGGCCAGTTTGAACGGGTGAGCTGGGACGCCGCGCTGCAAGACATTGCGGCTCGACTGACCGCCATCGCCAGCCGTGCGCCAGATGCGGCGCAAGCCATCCTGCCCTACAGCTACGCCGGCACCATGGGACTGGTGCAAGGCGACAGCCTGTCCTCCCGCTTCTTCCACAAGCTGGGCGCCTCTTTGCTGGACCGCACCATTTGCGCCGCCGCCGGTGGCGAGGGCCTGACCCACACGCTGGGCGGCAAGGTCGGCATGCGGGTGGAATTTTTTGCCGAATCAAAGTTGATCCTGATCTGGGGCAGCAACTCGATCACCAGCAACCTGCACTTCTGGCGCTATGCCCAGATCGCCAAGCGCCAGGGTGCCAAGCTGGTCTGCATTGATCCGCGGCGCAGCGAAACCGCCGACAAATGCCACGAGCACATTGCGCTGCTGCCCGGCACCGATGGCGCCCTGGCACTGGCGCTGATGCACGAGCTCATCCGCCATGACTGGCTGGACCATGACTATCTGGCGCGCTACACGCTGGGCTGGGACTTGCTGCGCGCGCGGGCCTTGCAGTGGAGCCCGGAGCGGGCCGCGGCGGTGTGCGGCATAAGACCCGAGCAGATCCGCGCCCTGGCCAAAGACTACGGCGCTTGTGTGGCCAGCCGGCAGCCGGCGGCGATCCGCATGAACTACGGGATGCAGCGCGTCCATGGCGGCGGCAACGCCGTGCGTCTGATTGCCTCCTTGCCGGCGCTGACCGGCGCCTGGCGCCAGCGCGCCGGCGGTGTCCTGCTCTCCAGCTCGGGCCTGTTTCCAGTGAACAAAGCTGCGTTGCAGCGGCCCGACCTGCTGGCCGGGCGCTCGCCGCGCAGCATCAACATGAGCACCATTGGTGATGACTTGTTGCGCCCCGCCAGTGCTGCTTTCGGTCCCGCCATCGAGGCCCTGATCGTCTACAACAGCAACCCGGTGGCGGTGGCGCCCGAGTCGGTCAAGGTGGTGCAAGGTTTTGCGCGGGACGACCTCTTTACCGTGGTGCTGGAGCACTTCCAGACCGACACCGCCGACTATGCCGACTACCTGCTGCCCGCCACCACGCAACTGGAGCATTGGGATGTGCATTCCAGCTACGGCCATACCGATGCGCTGTTGAACCGCCCGGCGATTGCGCCGCTGGGCGAGGCCAAACCCAACACCCAGATCTTTCGCGAACTGGCCGCATGCATGGGCTACACCGACCCCTGCTTTGCCGACGACGATCTGGCGCTGTGCCGCATGGCCTATGGCGACGCCGTCGATTTTGACGCGCTGCTGGCGCAGGGCTTTGCCGCGCTGGATGTAGCGCAAGCTCCGTTTGCTCAGGGCAACTTCCCGACGCCCTCCGGCAAATGCGAGTTTTTCAGTGACCGGCTGGCAGCGCAGGGTCTGGACGGTCTGCCCGACCATGTGCCGAATCATGAAGCGTTCAACTCATCACCGCTTTACCCGCTGGCCATGATCTCGCCGCCGGCCCGGAATTTTCTGAACTCGACCTTTGTCAATGTGAAGAGCCTGCGCGACATCGAAGGTGAGCCTTTGCTGGAAATGCACGCCGCCGATGCGGCTGAGCGCGGCCTGCAAAGCGGCGACATCGTGCGCGTCTTCAACCAGCGCGGAGTCTACCGCTGCAAGCTTGAGATTTCAAAGCGCGCCCGCCCCGGCGTGGTCAACGGGCTGGGCGTCTGGTGGCGCAAACTCGGCCTCGATGGCACCAATGTGAACCAGCTGACCAGTCAAAACCTGACCGACCTGGGACGCGCCCCCACGTTTTACGATTGTCTGGTGCAGGTCGCGGCCGACGCTCACATTCAGCGGCCGCCTTACTTGTGAACGCCCAGCTTTTCGCGCCAGCCGGGGAACAGCTTGTCGGCATCGCCTGGGAACGACTCGAAGGCGCGGGCAAATTCTTTGTGCTCTTTCGCGAATTCGATCGGGTCAGACCCTGACTTCCAGCACTCGTAAGACTGGCGCAGCGAAATCGCGCCGGCCGCCGGGCTGTCAAGGTGGCCGTAGGCGCCACCACCGGCGGTATTGAGCACGTTGCCGTGGCCCAGGTTCTCGAAGAAACCGGGCAGACGCAGCGCATTCATGCCGCCGGAGACGATCGGCGTGGTGGGCTTCATGCCGTACCATTTCTGGAAGTAGACCGGGCCCTGGCACTCGTCACGCTCGATCATGTAGGCGATGACCCGGTCGTCGCCTTCGCCTTCCATCTTGCCGTAGCCCATGGTGCCGACGTGGATGCCGGACGCGCCCTGCAGCCGGCTCATTTTGGCCAGCACAAAGGAGGTATAGCCGCGCTTGGCGCTCGGCGACGTGATCATGCCGTGACCGGCGCGGTGGTAATGCAGGTACTGGTTGGGGTACTGGCGCCGCGCGGTGGTGATCATGCCGGGGCCGCCGACGAATCCGTCCACCAGGAACGCCAGCTTGTCGGCATCCGGACCAAAGGTTTCCAGCGCGAAATCGGCGCGGGCGCACATCTCATAGTGGTCGTCGGCGGTGATGTTCATGGAGAACAGCTTGGGCTGGCCGGTCTCGTCCTGGGCGCGCTGCAGGGCGTCATACACCAGCGGCAGCACCTTCTTGATCGGGGCGAACACCTGGTTGCCCTGCGGTTCGTCGTTCTTGATGAAGTCGCCACCCAGCCAGAACTGGTAAGCCGCTTGCGCGAACGGCTCGGGCCGCAGGCCCAGCTTGGGCTTGATGATGGTGCCGGAGATGTAGCCGCCGTTGACCACCGGGCGACCCAGAATGCGCCACAGGTCGGCAATCCCCTTCGCCGGGCCGTCAAACATCTGGATCACGCGCTCGGGCGCATAAAAGTCGATCATTTTGGCGTGCGCAATGTCGCCCATGCCCTGGTTGTTGCCGATCACCAGCGTCAGGAAAGACACCAGCATGAAGCGGCCGTCGGTGACGTTGCGGTCGAACAAGTCGAGCGGGTAGGCAATGCGCATGTCTTCCGTGGCTTCGTCGATGTAATACACCAGCGCGTCCACGCTGCGGGTGAAATCATCGGTCGTGCTCACCTCGACATTGGTGCCGGTGGAGGATTCGGCCGCGAAGTGAGCGGCGGCTTCCAGATAAGCGTGGCCCGATTTGGGCTTCATCTTGTAGGCCACCAGAATATGCTGGCCGCCCTGGATCAGGTCGGCTTCCTTCAGGCTCAGATCGGCGTAGCGGGTGGATTGGTCCATGCAAAATCTCCGGTTGTGTGACGATGAGCCAGACTATAAGGAGAGTCATTCATAAAGAAAATTCAAATTAATTTCTTGTTGGATCAGTTTTTTGTGATGGGTTGACGGCGGGCGCGATCAGGCTGTGGCGCTGCTCGGCAGCCTTATCATTCTGAAATTAAAATTGGCGCTTTGCTTATTCTCAAAATGATCCAGGCTAAACCATGCTAAGCCAGTCCAGCCTGAAGTTCCGGCTCGCATTGCTCATCAGTCTGCTGGCTTTGGCCAGTGCCCTGGCGCTCAGTCAGCTGGTCAGTCATTTCAGTCGCCAGCAGATCGTGCGTGACCAGCACGCCCTGCTGGACAACGTGGCTCGCGACATGGCGGCACGGCTGGCACAGGACATGAACACGCGCGGCCAGGAAATCGGCTTTCTCGCCACGCTGGACACGCTGCGTGATCCCCGAACCTCGATGGCCAGACGGCAGGCTATTTTGGAGGGGGTGCAAAAAGCCTACCCGTTTTATGCCTGGATCGGCATGACCGACACCGAAGGCAACATCGTGGCCGGCACCGGCGGCGTGCTGCTGGGGCGCAGTGTGGCCCAGCGCGACTGGTTTTTGCAGGGGCGCCAGGGTCCGCACTTTGGCGATGCCCATGATGCTTTTTTGCTGGCCAAGCTGCTGCCGCAGCCCAAATGGGATGACCTGCCGCTGCGGCTGGTCGATATCTCGACCCCGGTGTTCGCTGCCGACGGCAAGCTGCTGGGCGTGCTCTGTGGGCACCTGAGCCTGGACTGGGCGTTTGAGGCGCGGCACCGCATGCTGGATCAGTTGAGCCGGGAGGGCCTGGACGTCATCGTGGTCAACAAGGATGCCAAAGTACTGATGGGCACGCCGCAGCTGCCTTCGCTCAAGGTCGATTTGTCGGGTCTGTCGGTGATCAAGGCGGCGGCAGCGGGCGCCAGTGGTTCGTCGGTGGAGGTCTGGCCCGACGGCCAGCGTTATCTGACGGCGGCGGTGCGGGAGTCGGGTTTTGCCAGCTATCCCGGCATGGGCTGGACCGTGGTGGCCCGCAAATCTGAAACCTTGGCCTTTGCCTCGGCGCGCTCGCTCGGCTGGATGATCCTGGGTGTCGGTGTGGTCACGGCACTGGTGTTTGGTGTGGTGTTGTGGTGGATTTTGCGACGCCAGCTCCAACCGCTCGAAGACATCAGCGCCGCCGCCCAGCGCATCCGCAACGAAGACCTCACGGCCACCATTCCCCAGCTGGAAGGGGGTGGCGAGCTGGCGCTGTTTGCCCGCTCGCTCACCGATTTGGTGGGGTCGTTGCAGGGCAAAAATGCCGAGCTCAAACTGGCCAGCCGGGTGTTTGAGGAAAGCGGCCAGGGCATCATCGTGTCGGATGCGCATAACTGCATTCTGAGCGTCAACCGCGCCTTTACCCGCATCACCGGTTACACCGTTGACGATGTGCTGGGCCGCACACCCGCCCTGCTGAAATCGGGGCGGCAAGGCCCGGAGTTTTATCAAGCCATGTGGTCCGCCATCCAGACGCAGGGGCGCTGGCAGGGCGAGGTGTGGAACCGGACCCAGACCGGCGAAGTTTTCCCCGAATGGCTGACCATCAACACCTTGCTGGATGAGACGGGCGCGGTCTCGCACTACATCGGTATTTTTGACGACATCAGCGAGAAAAAGGATTACGAAAAACGACTGGTGCATCTGGCCAATTACGATGTCCTGACCAATCTGCCCAATCGTCACCTGCTGCAGCGCCAGCTGGAATTGGCGCTGGCCCAACTGGCCCGCCTGTCTAGCAGTGCCGCCACGCTGGCCTTGTTGTTTGTGGATCTGGACAAGTTCAAGCACATCAATGACACCCTGGGTCATCCGGTGGGTGATGAGGTGCTCAAAGACGTCGCCGCGCGCTTTCGGATGCACGTCGGGGCCGAGCACATCCTGGCCCGTTGGGGCGGGGATGAATTTGTGGTCGCCATGCCCGGCGCCACGGCCCAACAGGCCAGTGTTTTGGCCAAAGTGCTGATCGATTCGTTGCAGGCACCCTTCCTGGTAGGCGCCGACCATTACCACCTGGGCATGAGTGTTGGCGTGGCCATGTACCCGGCCCACGGCCTGACGGTGGACAGCCTGCTGCGCTGCGCCGATGCCGCCATGTACCAGGCCAAGCGTGAGGGGGCCAACCTGTGCCGCTTCTACGACCGCGCCATGAACGCCAGCATGGAACAGTTCATGAAAATTGACAACGCCCTGCGCGATACCCTGGCGCATGGCGGTGCGGGCCTGAGCCTGGCCTTCCAGCCCCAGTTCAGCCCGGATGGCAAGCAACTGCTGAGTGCCGAAGTGCTGGTGCGCTGGACGCACCCTGAACTGGGGGTGTTGAGCCCGGCGCAGTTCATTCCGGTGGCCGAGGACAGCGGGCAGATCCTGCCGCTGGGGGACTGGATTTTCAAAGAAGCCGTGCGCAGCCACGCCGCCCTGACGCAGGCCGGCTGTGCGGTGCCCCTGGCCATCAATTGTTCAGCCCACCAGTTGCGCATGGACAAGCTGAGCAGCACGCTGCAGGCCTTGTGCCAGCAGTATGGCGTGCGCCCGTCAGACCTGATGATCGAAGTGACCGAATCGGCCATCATGAGCGATGAAGTCAAGGCCTTGCAGACGCTGATGGCGCTCAAGGCGCTGGGCTGCCGCATCTCGATCGACGACTTTGGCACCGGCTACGCGTGCCTGAGCTACATCCAGAAAATTCACCCGGCTGAAATCAAGATCGACCAGAGCTTTGTCGCCACCCTGCTGACCGATCCCAACAGCCGCAGCATTGTCGAATTCACGGTGGGGCTGGCGCAAAGCCTGGGCATCGAAGTGGTGGCCGAGGGGGTGGAAACCGAAGCCCAGCGGCAGGCCTTGCAGTCGATTGGGCCGGTCAAAATGCAGGGTTTCTTGCTGGGGCGCCCCGGATCATTGGCGCAGCTGCAGACCTTGCTTCAAATTTGATAGCTGGCCGCGCTGGCTCGACAAGGGTTGCGCCGGATTTTGGTCTTCAACTCCAGGAATCCATCAGCGCTCCGCCCTGCTCGATCAAAAACTCCTTGAAGGCGCGGGCGGCGGGGGAGAGCTTTTTGTGGCTCAGATGGGTGATGTACCAGTCGCCGATCTGCGGCAAACCTTCAATGTCCACCAGGGCGATGTGGCCGCTGGCCAATTCATGGCGCACGGTGCGCAGCGACAAAAAGCTCAGGCCCATGCCGGCCATCACGGCCTGCTTGATGGTCTCGTTGCTGGGCATTTCCATCACCACTTTGAGCGGCGTCTGGTGCTCGGCAAACAGCCGTTCCATCGCGGCGCGGGTGCCCGAACCTTCTTCGCGCACCACAAAACCGTAGTCTGCCAGCGCTGAAAACGGCAGGTGCTTGCGTCGCACCAGGGCGTGGTCGGGCGCCGCCACGATCGCCAGCGGATTGCTGGCAAAGGGCGTGGCTTCGCAGTCCAGGCTGGCGGGAGCGCGGCCCATCACCACCAGATCGGCCTCGTTGCGCGCCAGCAGCCCCAGAATGTTTTCGCGGTTATCGATCATCAGCTGGACGTCGATGCCCTGAAAAAGCTTGCCAAAGCGCACCAACAGCATGGGAATAAAGTATTTGGCGGTGCTGACCACGGCCAGGTCAATGCGGCCATTTTTCAGGCCCACATGCTCGGCCATCAGGGCTTCCAGGTCTTTGAGCTGACCCATGGCGGCCATCGCGTGCGTCAAAAAGGCCTCGCCCGCATGGGTGAGCTGGATGTTGCGGCCGACCGGCTCGATCAGCGGCACGCCAAAGGCATCTTCGAGTTGCCGGATCTGCATCGACACGGCGGGTTGGGTGACAAACAGCCGCTCGGCGGCCTTGGACACCGAGCGCTGGCGCGCCACTTCCATGAAGGTCTGGAGTTGTTTCAGGGTGTAGGGGCGCATGGAAGTCTCCACTTGATTGGTTGAGGACAGCGCTGGCTCGCTGCGCGTAGCTGCGGTCTGTCCCGCAAGTTTACATCAGGCTAATCTGATGACTTTTCTATAAAACGTGATTGGAGTTTATGAGTTAAGGCGATTAAAGTAAATCACTCTTCACTGATTTATGCGCTTCATTCCTGCGCTGTTTTGAAAGAAACCCATGTCTGCAACCGCCCTGCAAGCCCTGATTTTTGATGTGGATGGCACCTTGGCCGACACCGAAAGCGCTCATCGTGCCGCGTTCAACCACGCGTTTGCCGAACTGGGTCTGGGGTGGGAATGGGACGAGGCGCTGTACACCGAGCTGCTCAACATCTCGGGCGGCAAGGAGCGCATCCTGCACTACTGGAAAACAAGCCAGCCCGAGCTGCGCGAACTGGGCGCCATGGCCCTGCAAGACACGGTGAACCGCCTGCACGAGCTCAAAACCGCCGCCTATGAGGGGGCGGTCAACGACGGGGCGGTCAGCCTGCGCCCGGGCGTGCTCACGCTGATGGACGAGGCCCTGGCGCAGGGCGTGCAGCTGGCGATCGCCACCACCACCTCGCCGGTCAATATTGCGGCACTGCTGCGCCGCGCGGTCGGTTCGGATTGGCGTCTCAACTTCACCGCCATTGGCGACGCCTCCACCGCACCCATCAAAAAACCGCATCCGCAGGTGTATCTGCAAATGCTGGCGGCGCTCAAATTGGCGCCGGCGCAATGTCTGGCCTTTGAGGACTCCAGCAACGGCTTGCGCTCGGCCACGGCCGCGGGGCTGGCGACCCTGATCACGCCCACCCGTTACACCGCGCACCATGATTTTGGTGCCGCCATGCGGGTGCTGCCCGATTTGAGTCAGATCAATCTGGCGCAATTGCGGCGCTGGCACGCCGAGAGCCAGCGCAGCGCCTGATTTGATCCCGTCAGAACCTCCGAATCATTTGAAAGAAAGCCGCCCATGAGCACCGCACCCTCTTCCACCCCAACGCTGCGGCTGGCGCCGTCCATCCTGTCAGCCGACTTTGCCCGCCTGGGCGAAGAAGTGCGCGCGATTCAAGCGGCCGGCGCAGATCTGGTGCACTTTGATGTGATGGACAACCACTACGTGCCCAACCTGACCATCGGGCCGCTGGTGTGCGAAGCGATTCGCCCGCACGTGACGATTCCGATTGATGTGCACCTGATGGTGGAGCCGGTCGATTCGCTGATTCCGCTGTTTGCCAAGGCCGGTGCCAACATCATCACCTTCCACCCCGAGGCGTCCAGACATGTGGACCGCACCTTGCAGCTGATCAAAGAGCACGGCTGCAAGGCCGGGCTGGTGCTCAACCCGGCCAGCTCGGTGGAGTGGCTGGACCATGTGATGGACAAACTTGACATCATCCTGCTGATGAGCGTGAACCCCGGTTTTGGCGGGCAAAAATTCATCCCCAGCACCTTGGGCAAACTGCGCAGCGTGCGCCAGCGCATCGAGGCGCACCAGGCCCGCGGCGGCCAGCCGATCTGGCTGGAAGTGGACGGCGGCGTCAAGATCGACAACATTGCGGAAATAGTCGCCGCCGGGGCCGACACCTGTGTCGCCGGCAGCGCCGTCTTTAACGCACCCGACGCCGATGGCGGTTACCACAGCGTAATGAATGCGCTGCGCCGTGCCGCGCACCCGGCCTGAAGGCCGGATCATGCCCCGATCATGCGCGTAAAAAATTTAAATAACGAGGAGACTTCACCATGCCACTCACCATTCGCTCACATCGCTCTACCCTGACCCAGTTCCTGATTGAAGAACGGCGCCGCTTCCCCGGTGCCAGCGGCGATTTCAACGCCCTGATTCTGGACGTAGCGCTGGCCTGCAAAGGCATCGCCCGCGCCGTCGCCTTTGGCGAGCTGGGCGGCGTGATGGGCAACCACGCGGCCGAGGAGGGCGGCTCCGTCAACGTGCAGGGCGAGACGCAGAAAAAGCTCGACGTGTTGAGCAACGATGTCTTCATCCGGCGCACCGAATGGGCCGGCAATCTGGCGGGCATGGCGTCGGAAGAGATGGACTTGCCGTACCAGATTCCGGGGCAGTACCCGCGCGGCAAGTACTTGCTGGTGTTTGACCCGCTGGACGGCTCCAGTAATATCGACGTCAACGTCTCGGTCGGCAGCATCTTCTCGGTGCTGCGCGCACCGCAAGACGTGGTGGACAGTGGCCGCGCTGTAACCGAGGCTGATTTTTTTCAACCCGGTGCACAGCAGGTGGCCGCCGGTTACGCTTTGTACGGCCCGACCACCATGCTGGTGCTGACGGTGGGCGACGGTGTCAACGGCTTCACGCTGGACCCGACCTTGGGTGAATTCATGCTGACGCACCCCAAGCTGATGATTCCGGAAGATACCCACGAGTTCGCCATCAACGCCTCCAACAGCCGGTTTTGGGAGGCGCCGGTCAAGCGCTATGTCGATGAATGCCTGGCCGGCAAGACCGGGCCCCGGGCCAAGGACTTCAACATGCGCTGGATCGCCTCCATGGTGGCCGAGGCGCACCGCATCCTGATGCGCGGCGGGGTTTTCCTGTACCCGCGCGACAGCAAGGACGCCAGCAAACCCGGCCGTTTGCGCCTGCTGTACGAAGCCAATCCGGTGGGCATGATCATGGAGCAAGCCGGCGGGCGCGCCAGCACCGGTGAAAAACCCATGATGGGCGTGCAGCCGACGTCGCTGCACCAGCGCATCGGCCTGGTGTTCGGCTCCAAAAACGAGGTCGAGCGCATTGAGCGTTACCACGCCGAGCCGGTCAAGGTCGAGCTGAAAAATCCGCTGTTTGCCGAGCGCAGCCTGTTCAGAGATTAATAACCTTGTGGGACAGTCCGAAGCGCAGTGAAGCTCTGTCCCCAACTGATTGAGTGCTACTAATTTAATAGCTGCTTGCGCAGATAGCGCGGGGGCTAGAGGCCGATTTCTTATAAATTTTAACTTTCGGAGACACCACCATGTCTGAACGCCACCCCATCATCGCCATCACCGGCTCCAGCGGCGCCGGCACCACGTCGGTCACGCGCACCTTCGACAACATCTTCCGTCGCGAAGGGGTTAATGCCGCCGTCATCGAAGGCGACAGTTTTCACCGCCACGACCGCGTTGAAATGAAACTCCGCCTGGCCGAAGCCGAGAAGGCCGGCAACAAAAACTTCAGCCACTTTGGTCCGGAGAACAATATGTTTCCCGAGCTCGAAGCCCTGTTTCGCGACTACGCCAGCACGGGCGTGGGCAAGCGCCGCAAGTACCTGCACGACGCCGAAGAGGCCGCTCCCTACCAGCAAAGCCCCGGCACCTTCACGCCCTGGGAGGACGTGCCCGCCAACACCGATCTGCTGTTCTACGAAGGCCTGCACGGCGCCATCGTCACGCCCGAAATCAACATCGCCCAGCACCCGGACCTGCTGGTGGGCGTGGTGCCGGTCATCAACCTGGAGTGGATTCAGAAGCTCTATCGCGACAAAAAACAGCGCGGCTACAGTACCGAAGCGGTGACCGACACCATCCTGCGCCGCATGCCCGACTACGTGAACTACATCTGCCCGCAGTTCATGCACACGCATGTCAACTTCCAGCGCGTGCCGATGGTGGACACCTCCAATCCCTTCATCGCCCGCGAAGTCCCCAGCGCGGACGAGAGCATGGTGGTGATCCGCTTTGCCAACCCGAAGGGCATCGACTTCCAGTATCTGCTGAACATGATTGACGCCTCCTTCATGAGCCGCGCCAACACCATCGTGGTGCCCGGCGGCAAGATGGAACTGGCCATGCAACTGATCTTCACGCCCTTTGTCTGGCGGATGATGGAACGTCAGAAACGCGCCTCCTGAAACCTTGCGGGACAAAATAATGAACACTCCTTCTCCTGAATTCGCGCGCCAGATGGCCAACGCCATCCGCATGCTCGCCGTCGATGCGGTCGAAAAAGCCAAGTCCGGCCACCCCGGCGCGCCCATGGGCATGGCCGACATCGCCGAGGTGCTGTGGCACCGGCATCTGCAGCACAACCCGGCCAATCCGCACTGGCCGGACCGCGACCGCTTTGTGCTGTCCAACGGCCACGGCTCGATGCTGCTCTACGCGCTGCTGCACCTCACCGGCTACGACCTCTCCGTAGCGGATTTGAAGAACTTCCGCCAGCTGCACAGCAAGACGGCGGGTCACCCCGAAGTCGGCGTGACACCCGGCGTGGAAACCACCACCGGCCCGCTCGGTCAGGGCCTGAGCAACGCGGTCGGCATGGCGCTGGCCGAGAAGCTGCTGGCCGCCGAGTTCAACCAGCCCGGTCACGAGGTGGTGGATCACTTCACCTACACATTCATGGGCGACGGCTGCCTGATGGAAGGCATCAGCCACGAAGTCTGCTCGCTGGCGGGCACACTGCGCCTGTCCAAGCTGGTAGCGTTTTACGACGACAACGGCATCTCGATCGACGGCCATGTCGAAGGCTGGTTCACCGACGACACGCCCAAGCGCTTTGAGGCCTATGGCTGGCACGTCATTCCCGCCGTCAACGGGCATGACCCGGCGGCGCTCGACGCTGCGGTGCGCGCCGCCAAGGCCCAGGCTGTTCTGCCCGACGGCAAACCGACGCTGATCTGCTGCAAAACCGTGATCGGATTTGGTTCACCCAACAAGGCCGGTACGCACGACGTGCACGGCGCCGCACTCGGTGCCGCTGAAGTCGCCGCCACCCGCGAAGCGCTGGGCTGGAGCGCCGCGCCGTTTGAAGTGCCGGCGGATATCGCTGACGCCTGGAACGCCGTCGAGCGCGGCAAGGCGGCCGAGCACGCCTGGCGCCTGCGTTTTGAGGCCTATCGCACGCTTTACCCGGAGCAAGCCGCCGAGTTCGAGCGCCGCATGGCGGGCGCGCTGCTGCCGGCGTTTGCGGACAAACTGCCGGAGCTGCTGGCCGCCATCGCTGCCAAACCCGAGGCCGTCGCCACCCGCAAGGCGAGCCAGAATGCGCTGGATGCCCTGAGCCGACAAGTGCCCGAGTTCTTCGGTGGCAGCGCCGATCTGACCGGCTCCAACCTGACCAACTTCAAGGGCTGCGTCAAAGCGGGACGTGACCAGTGGGGCAACCACCTGAGCTACGGTGTGCGCGAGTTCGGCATGGCGGCCATCATGAACGGCATCGCCCTGCATGGCGGCTACATCCCTTACGGCGGCACCTTTTTGACCTTCAGCGACTACAGCCGCAACGCCATCCGCATGGCGGCGCTGATGAAGCTGCGCGTGATTCATGTCTTCACGCACGACAGCATCGGCCTGGGCGAAGACGGCCCGACACACCAGAGCGTGGAGCACATCCCCAGCCTGCGCATTATTCCGGGGCTGGATGTCTGGCGTCCGGCCGACGGGCTGGAAACGGCGTTGGCCTGGGCCTGTGCCATCGAGCGCAAGGACGGCCCCAGCGCGCTGTGCCTGTCGCGCCAGAACCTGCCGCGCCTGACCGACATCGGCATGGTCGACCGCATCCGCCAAGGGGGCTACGTGCTGTCGGACATGGAGGGCGCCCAGGCCGTGATCGTGTCCACCGGCTCCGAGCTGGAGCTGGCGATGCAAGCGCAAGCCACGTTGGCAGGCGAGGGCATTGCCACCCGCGTGGTGTCCATGCCCTGCACCAATGTGTTTGACCGCCAGAGCGAGGCCTACCAGGAGCGGGTGTTGCCGCTGGCGCTGCCCACGGTGGCGATTGAAGCCGCGCACCCGGATTTCTGGCGCAAATACGTGGGCCGCACCGGCGTGGTGGTGGGCATTGCCAGCTTTGGTGAATCCGCCCCGGCCAAAGACTTGTACGCCCACTTCGGCATCACGGCTGAACGCGTGGTGATTGCGGTGCGCACGCTGGCGCACCGCGCCGCCTACCGGCGCGAAGTCGCGTTGCCCGAGCAAATCGTGACTTCGATCAACTGAGCGTTGCCGCAGCGCCGGCGTGGCGGTCTGGCCGCTGCCTTGGGGCGACAACATGGGGCAGCCGATGGAAGGCTGTGCGCCCGGCCGCGTCATTGCCGATGGCTCCTTACTACTGAATTGATAGCTGCTTACGCAATAGCCACGGGGGCTACAACCCATTTTTATTCAAGGAAATTTTATGACGATCAAACTAGGTATCAACGGATTTGGCCGCATCGGCCGCATGGTGTTCCGCGCCGCGGTGCAAAACTTTGCCGACATCGAAGTGGTCGGCATCAACGACCTGCTGGAGCCGGACTACCTGGCCTACATGCTCAAGTACGACTCGGTGCATGGCCGCTTCCAGGGCGACATCGCGGTGGATGGCAATACCCTGGTGGTCAACGGCAAACGTATCCGCCTGACCCAGGAGCGCGACCCCGCTAACCTGAAGTGGAACGAGGTCGGCGCTGACATCGTGATCGAAGCCACCGGCCTGTTCCTGGACCAGGCCACGGCCGAAAAACACCTGGCGGCCGGTGCCAAAAAAGTCATCCTGAGCGCCCCCAGCAAAGACGACACGCCGATGTTCGTGTTTGGCGTCAACGACAAAAGCTACGCCGGGCAGAGCATCATCAGCAATGCGTCCTGCACCACCAACTGCCTGGCGCCGGTGGCCAAGGTGCTCAATGACAAATGGGGCATCAAGCGCGGCCTCATGACCACCATCCACGCCAGCACCGCCACCCAAAAAACCGTGGACGGCCCCAGCAACAAAGACTGGCGCGGCGGCCGCGGCATTCTGGAAAACATCATTCCCAGCAGCACCGGCGCCGCCAAAGCGGTGGGCGTGGTGATTCCCGAACTCAACAAGAAACTGACCGGCATGTCTTTCCGCGTGCCGACCAGCGATGTCTCGGTGGTGGACCTGACGGTCGAACTCAATCGTGCGGCGAGCTACCAGGAAATTTGCGCGGAAATGAAAGCGCAGAGCCAGGGCGCCCTGCAGGGCGTGCTGGGCTACACCGCAGACAAAGTGGTGGCCACCGACTTCCGCGGCGAGGTCTGCACCAGCGTGTTCGACGCCGAAGCCGGCCTGGCGCTGGACGGCACCTTCGTCAAAATCGTCGCCTGGTACGACAACGAATGGGGCTACTCCAACAAGTGCCTGGAGATGGCGCGCGTGGTGGCTGCCTCTGCAGGAGGCGCGCTGTGAAAGTCCTGCGTTTTACCGATGTGGTGAAAAGCGGCTTTGCCGCCAACAAGCGCGTCTTCATTCGCGCCGACCTGAACGTGCCCCTTGATTTCAGTTTTGACGACGGCGGCCGCATCACCGAAGACACCCGCATCCGTGCCAGCGTGCCCTGTATCCAGCTGGCGCTGGACGCCGGTGCGGCCGTGATGGTCACCAGCCACCTGGGGCGCCCGGTGGAGGGCGCCTTCAAGCCGGAAGACTCGCTGGCGCCGGTGGCCAAACGGCTGGGTGAGCTGCTGGGCCGCGACGTACCTCTGCTGGCCAATTGGGTCGATGGCGTGGAGGTCAAACCCGGCCAGCTCGTCATGCTGGAAAACTGCCGCCTCAACGTCGGCGAGAAAAACAACGATGAAGCGCTGGCCCGCAAATTGGCGGCTCTGTGCGACATCTTTGTGCACGACGCTTTCGGCACTGCGCACCGTGCCGAGGGCAGCACCTACGGCATTGCCCAGTACGCGCCGATTGCCTGCGCCGGGCCGCTGTTGGCGGCCGAAATCGACGCCATCAGCCAGGCACTGGCCAACCCGAAGCGCCCGCTGGTGGCCATCGTGGCCGGCTCCAAAGTCTCCAGCAAGCTCACTATTCTGCAAGCCTTGGCCAAAAATGTGGACCAGCTGATCGTGGGCGGCGGCATTGCCAACACCTTCATGCTGGCGACGGGTCTGAACATCGGCAAAAGCCTGGCCGAGCCCGGCCTGGTCGAAGAAGCCAAAGCGGTGATGGCGGCCATGCAGGCACGCGGGGCCGCAGTGCCGATCCCGACCGACGTGGTGACCGTCAAATCCTTCGGGGCGCATGTCAGGGCCGAAATCAAGCAAGCCAGCGACGTCGCCGATGACGATCTGATCCTGGACATCGGCCCCGAAACCGCCAACCGACTGGCCGAACAGCTCAAACGCGCCGGCACCATCGTCTGGAACGGCCCGATGGGCGTGTTCGAGTTCGCCGCGTTCGAGAACGGCACCCGGGTGATCGCCCAAGCCATCGCCGCCTCCAGCGCCTTCAGCATTGCCGGCGGCGGCGACACGCTCGCGGCGATTGCCAAGTACGGCATCGCGAGTCAGGTGGGCTACATCTCCACCGGCGGCGGCGCTTTCCTGGAGGTGCTGGAAGGCAAGACGCTGCCGGCATTCGAGATTTTGCAAAAACGCGCGGCCGAGTGATTTGCTATTGATTTAATAGCTTCTTGTGCAGACTGCACGGGGGCTAGAGGCTGATTTTATTAAAACTTTAAGGAGATTTTCATGGCTTTTGTTTCCCTGCGCCAAGTGCTGGACCACGCCGCCGAACACGGCTACGGTGTGCCCGCTTTCAACGTCAACAACCTCGAGCAGATCATTGCCATCATGGAAGCCGCGCAGGAGACCGACAGCCCGGTCATTCTGCAAGCCTCCGCCGGTGCCCGCAAATACGCCGGTGAGGCCTACCTGCGCCACATGATGCTGGCGGCGGTCGAATCGCACCCCGATATTCCCGTGGTGGTGCACCAGGACCACGGCACCTCGCCGGCCGTTTGCATCCAGTCGATCCGCTCGGGTTTCACCAGCGTGATGATGGACGGCTCGCTCATGAGCGATGGCAAGACGCCGGCCAGCTACGACTACAACGTGGCCATCACCCGGCGCGTCTGCGAGAACGCGCACCCGATTGGCGTGTCGGTCGAAGGCGAGCTGGGTTGCCTGGGCTCGCTGGAAACGGGCGAGGCCGGTGAAGAAGACGGCATCGGCGCCGAGGGCAAACTCACCCATGACATGATGCTGACCGACCCGGTGCAGGCCAAAGACTTTGTCGCCCAGACCGGTGTTGATGCGCTGGCGATTGCGATCGGCACCAGCCACGGCGCCTACAAGTTCACGCGCAAGCCCACCGGCGACATCCTGGCGATCGACCGCATCGCGGCCATCCATGCGCAAATCCCGAACACCCATCTGGTGATGCACGGCAGCTCCAGCGTGCCGCAGGAGTGGCTGGCCATCATTCGCCAGTTTGGCGGCGACATGAAAGAGACCTATGGCGTGCCGGTGGAGGAAATCCAGCGCGGCATCCAGAGCGGCGTGCGCAAAATCAACATCGATACCGACATCCGCCTGGCCATGACCGGCGCCATGCGCCAGGTGTTTGCCCAGCAACCCAGCGAGTTCGATCCGCGCAAGGCGCTGGTGGCCGCCAAGAATGCGGCACGCGGCATTGTCAAGGCCAGGTTTGAGGCGTTTGGCTGCGCAGGCATGGCCAGCAAGATCAAGCCGGTGTCGCTGGAGGCGATGGCGAAGCGGTACAAATAATCAGCTTTTTTGATTCCAGAAATCGCCACTCCTGTGCAAACGGGGGTGGCGTTTTTTGTCAAATGGGGTGCAATCCCCCGCAGAACGTGCGTCGATAGCTATTAATTCAGGAGTATCTCCCCCGCCTCTGATCGCAATCGATCAATGTATTTGCTGTACATGTACGTATGTATGCCGAGCCTGTGCCGCCCAAGCGCTCACCGACGCACTACCTGTGGGCGGTGTTGATTGCCCGCATCTAGGATGTTTTTCCGCTCGTGTGCCCGATGTGCGGTGGGCAGATGCGCCTGATCGCGTTCATCACCGAGGGCACAGAGACAAGGAAGATCCTGGAGCACATCGGCGTGGATTCCCAGGCCCCACTGCAATAGCCCCGGCACGCGGGCCACCGTTGTGGGACGACTGTGACGCGCAGGCGAGTGATGGTGTGCAAATTGAGCCGGACTGGGATCTGGCGGCGCAACCGGCACCCGATTTTGATGCCGATCAGCGCGTCAACTGGTGACAGGGCGAAACGGCGATTCAGCTGCGCTGCGGAGTAGTCCTGGGCGGTGCATCCGAAATCACTCTCTTGGACGGGACCTTTTGGCGACGGGCCTGCCAAGCAGGGCATTGCTGCGGTCGAGGTGAGGGTTTTTCGGTGGCTCGATGGCTGTTCCGAGGTGCGATACTGCGGCTCATGTGGTTGAAATGCCTATCCGTTAGTCCTTATGAATAAAGCGCTGGCAGCTATTGTCTATATAGCATTCAGAAACCCAACACCAGTGCCAGGCCATAGCTGAACCAGCGTGGCAGATTTGCCAGTTACATCACCCGGCGGCGCAGCATGGCACTGGCTCTTTCCACCAGGATCACCAGCACAAAGATGGCCAGAATGATGGTGGCAGCCTCGTCGTAGTTGAACAAGTCCATCGCCACTTTGAGTTCTATGCCGATGCCGCCTGCCCCCACCAGGCCCAACACCACCGAAGAGCGGGTTGCTTTTTCAAGACTGAACAACGATGTGTTGATGAATGAAGGCATGGCCGCAGGAATCACAGCGCACATCACCAGTGAGAGCTTGTCCGCACCCATGGCACGAAGTGCTTCCTGCGGGCCCCGGTCAACCTCTTCCATTGCCTCGGCAAAAAAGCGCCCACAAAAGCCAATTTTGTCCACGATGATCGCCAGCGTTCCCGCGAACGGCCCCAGCCCAACCGACACAATGAACAGCAGCGCCCAGAGCAGATCAGGAACGGTACGGGCAAACGCAATCAGGTTGCGCGCCAGATGGTAAAGCGCCGGGTGGGGTGTCAGATGGCGCGTGGCCAGCACCGCAATCGGCACGCTGATAAGCACACCCACCACCGTGCCGACAAACGCCATCTGAAACGTCTCCAGCAGCGCCTTGCCGACAGCGCCCAGGCGTGCCGTTGACGGTGGCAGCATTTCCCCAACGAGGCGACCCATTTGGGGAAAGCCCTGAATGAACTCAGCCAACGAAACACCGGTGCGCTGCACCGACCACATGAAAAACAAAAGAATGCCCAGGGTCATGGCAAAACTGGCAAGGCCTGGCCGCTCAAAACGCAACGGCAGTGCGGACACATCCCGTGTCAAGCTGTGATCAGTCATACAGCGCCCTCAAGGTAGCCACAGTTAAATCGGCAGACGGTGCGTCCAACGCAACGGTGCCTTGTCGCAAGGCAATGACCCGGTCGGCATACTTGATGGCGTGCGACAGGTCGTGCGACGTGAACAACATGGTGAGCCCTTCTTGGCGAACCAGGTTGGAAAACAAGCGCATCACTTCTTCGCCCGAACTCGGGTCGAGGCTGGCCACAGGTTCATCGGCCACCATCATGCGCGGGCCTTGCATCAGGGCGCGCGCAATGGCAACCCGCTGCGACTGCCCGCCAGACAATTTGTCCACCCGCCTGGCTGCGATGTGTGCCAGACCGACACGCGCCAGGCAGCTCATGGCCTCTTCGCGCAGCGGCCCAGATGCCAGGCCATGCAGCCATGAACGTGCAAACGGGCTGCGTGCGATGGCACCGTGCAGCACGTTCGACAGCGCAGACAGGCGCGGCACCAGGTTGTGTTTCTGAAATACAAAGCCAACCCTGGAGCGCATGTGGCGCAAAGCTCTGGGACTCAAACCCGCCAGGTCATGCCCCAGCAAGTGCACCTGGCCCTGGTCGGGCTCAATCAGGTGCATGCAACAACGCAACAAGGTGGACTTGCCCGCACCATTGGCACCAATCAAAGCCACCGACTGGCCGCTGGGTATGGCGAATTCAATGCCAGCCAACACCGGCGCACCACCCTCAAAGCCCTTGCACAACCCACGCACCACCAGGTCGTCTGCCCGCAAACCACATGGCCCGGCAAAGGTAGTCATGGGCTCAGTTACCGACAAAACTGGAAAACTGGGGCTGGCCGATGGTCGCGTACATCTTGCGGATGTAGTTGTAATCCTTGTCGCTGATGCTGGGAATAAACCGCATGCCCTGGAACTTCTGGTTTTCGTCAGGCCCCAGCAACATGGCGGCAATCAGTGCATCCGAGTTTTCGGTAAATACTTTTTTCATTTTTCCCACGAGTTCGTCGGAAATGTGGGACCCGGCGAGCAACACATCATTGGGCAGGTCACGTCCGCGTGCAATTACCTTGAAGGTCACGTCCGGAAACTTTTTGGACAAACCTGCCAAGTCGGTGCGGTTGATGCCCACGGCCGCAACATCGCCGCGTTTCATGGCTTCGACCGCCACATTGCGGTTGATGTGCAAGATTTGCATGTCGGCTTGCGGATTCAGGCCCAGGTCGGCCAGCACTTGAATCGGAGACAAATGGCGTGATGTTGAGCCCACATCGCCCAGTGCAACTTTCTTCCCCTTCAGGTCTTCCACGCTGTCAATGCCGGAACCCACCAGGGTCACCACCGACCCGTAATACTCAGGGCGGCTGAATCCGACAACCAGTTTGGCATCGGTACGTTTTTTGAACACCACATATTCAGCTGGACCGGTCAACACCAAATCAATCTTCTTGGCCTTGAGCGCTTCAACCGCTGCCGTGCGGTTGGGTACCGGAAACAGCTCGACCTTGACCCCCGCTTTTTCCGACAGCACCTTCTGGAACGGCGCGTACTCACGCTGAAGATTTTCAAGACCGACGATGTCGGTGACAGCCAGGCGCAGTACTGGTACTTGTGCGTTGACAACAGTGGACAAAACACCGCCGCACACCAGCACAACAGACAAAGCGACTAAACGACGAGTGGGATTCATGATGGGTGGTTCCAAAAAGTGGTTGATAAACCTTCAGTTTCAAAACCCAACATGTCAAGTCAATGACATGTTGACAACTATCAACCGCCCAACGTTCATGCCCGCAAGCGCTGCCCCCGGCAGCATGAGAGCAATTTCACCTTAACCCATCCTGCAGACACGGCGTGACCCACTGTGTTGACAGTTGCCCTGCTTCACCAATTTGTCATGTTGGATTTCTAGGATGGATTTTTCAACCTCAGTTGCGTGGAATTTTTATGTCTGCAAGTCATCGGTATGCGTTGGTGGGTGGTCACACCCTTTTGCCTCATGGTCTTGAAACCCAAGCGGTGGTCATCGTCGAAGATGGGGTGATTGCCGACATCGGCAGCGACACCGGTGGCGCGCGCGCAGTGGATGCCAAAGGGCTGTATGTGCTGCCCGGCATCGTGGACCTGCATGGTGATGCGTTTGAGCGCCAGCTCATGCCGCGCCCCGGAGTGCACTTTGACATACAGCTGGCACTGATTGAGACAGACCGCCAATTGGTGGCCAACGGCATCACCACCGCATTTCACGGGGTCACTTATTCTTGGGAGCCTGGCCTGCGTGGGCGTGATGCCATGCTGCAGATGCTGACAGCCCTTGACGACGCAAAGCCATACCTAGCCTGCGACACCAAGCTCCATCTGAGACAAGAAACATACAACCTTGACGGTGAGGCTGAGGTACTGTCATGGCTGGCAGAAGGCCGGGTTGCCCTGCTGGCGTTCAATAACCACCTGCCGGATATTTTGCGCAAGTTGGAGCAGCCGCATGAGGTCATGAACATCTTGCAGAGAACCGGCCTGCCCGCGCAAGACCTGCACGCATTGGCCACACGGGTGGCCGCGCGAAAAGACGAGGTCAACGACTCGATTCGCCGACTAGCGGGCGCAGCCGTGTTGGCCAACGTGGCACAAGCCTCGCACGATGACCCCTCGCCCGATGTTCGCCAGTGGTATCAGGATTTGGGATGCGGCATCTCGGAATTCCCCAAAACCAAACCGACCGCAGCGCTGGCCCGGGAACTGGGCAACCATGTAGTATTTGGTTCGCCCAACGTGGTACGCGGTGGCAGCCACCAAAAGAATGCCGTTGCGGCGGCGCACATGGTGTCTGAAGAACTGTGCACGGTTCTGACATCGGACTATTACTACCCCGCCATGTTGCCCGCCGCATTCCGCCTTGCCAGCGAAGGCTTGTGCAGCTTTGCCCAAGCCTGGGCGATGATTTCAAGCAACCCGGCCGAGGCCGCCAACCTCAAGGATCGTGGCCGTTTGCAGGCCGGGCTGCGCGCAGACATCACCATGGTCAAAGCCACGCCAGGCCGCACCGCACACGCAGTGACAAGCATCATTCAAGGGCGTGTGGCTCATGCGGGCTTTGAATCGCCAAAATACTGGCACTGAACCTGATCATCACAATAGAAGCTGCTTGGCAACTTACCCCGGATTAAGCGGCCTCTGACAAACCTGGAGAAGCGGTCAATCAGGTACACCGTGAGCAGGATCAGCAGCAAGATATAACTCGCATCCTCCCAGTTCATCGTGCGCACCCGATCCGACAGGTAGAAACCAATACCTCCTGCGCCAACGGCCCCAGTCCTACGGCACGCACAAATATCAAGCCGCCCAAGCGCTCACCGACGCACTACCTGTGGGCGGTGTTGATTGCCCGCATCTACGAGATTTTTCCGCTCGTGTGCCCGATGTGCGGTGGGCAGATGCGCCTGATCGCGTTCATCACCGAGGGCACAGAGACAAGGAAGATCCTGAAGCACATCGGCGTGGACTCCCAGGCCCCACTGCAATAGCCCCGGCACGCGGGCCACCGTTGTGGGACGACTGTGACGCACAGGCGAGTGATGGTGTGCAAATTGAGCCGGACTGGGATCTGGCGGCGCAACCGGCACCCGATTTTGATGCCGATCAGCGCGTCAACTGGTGACAGGGCGAAACGGCGATTCAGCTGCGCTGCGGAGTAGTCCTGGGCGGTGCATCCGAAATCACTCTCTTGGACGGGACCTTTTGGCGACGGGCCTGCCAAGCAGGGCATTGCTGCGGTCGAGGTGAGGGTTTTTCGGTGGCTCGATGGCTGTTCCGGGGTGCGATACTGCGGCTCATGTGGTTGAAATGCCTATCCGTTGGTGCTCCAGAAATCCAAGATGTGGTTTGAAACGTTCTGGCAAATGGATGGATTTCCCATCGAATTCCAGCAACGAACTTACCATGAAGCTATCGTCTGCTTGTGCCTTTAGCTTCTTGGAAACAAGCCCCGTATAGTTCAATCCAATAACTGCCCAGATTGCGATCCTTAAGGTTGCACTTTGAAGTCAAGCCAATTTAGCTCAGGGCAAAACAGCGTTGACGACATAATTTTTTTGGAAGCCATTGCCGGCCACAGCCACCTGATATTTCTTGCCATCGGCACGCACATCAACGGTGGCATATTGGTTGTGGTAGCTCACGTCATTGCCATAGGCCGCGCTGGACTGCAGCGCAATGTAGCTGATACCGTTGATTTGCTGAAAGCCACCGTCATGGTAATGCCCGGCAAATACAGCCAGCACCTTGCCACTTTTTTCAAGGATGGCGCGAATGTCAGCAGCATTTTTGACGCTGTGGGCGGGATCAAATAGCGGGTCAACTTGCTCGGCCGGGTTCAAGAATTGGTGCCCCAGCACAATCACCGGTAAGTGATTGGCGGCCAGGTCTGACTTGAGCCAGTTGAGCTCAGCTGCTGGAACGTTGGCATCGTCCCATTTGTACCCCGTACCGGACGTGCCCGGAACGCCTGAGTAACCATTGCCATCCGCTTTAAAGCCGGCATCAAGCACAACGAAATGCACACCACCTTGGTTAAAGCTGTAATAAGTAGCCCCAGCCGGAATACCGGTGTTAGTGATGTGCGACAGATAGTCGTCCTTACTCATCTGGTCCGTGTCGTGATTGCCAAACACGTGGTAACGAGGCCCCTTGAACTGAGACAGTTTGGCTTCCGCAGCATCTACAAAGCCGATTGCTGCTGAGCGACGTTGCTCGTAGGAAAGCTTGCTGCCGTCGACCGGGTTGTCGGTGTAGTCACCCAGTTCGGCGACAAAAGCCACGTTCGCCTTGTTCATGGCATTGGCAAACGCCTCGATCTTGGCTACACCACCGGTAAAGTAGCGAGCGGTGGCGTTCAAAGTGGCAATTTTTGCTTGGTCGGGTTTGTCACACACGTGGATGTCGGTGATCAAACCGAAGCTTACCAACTTGGTTTCTTCGGCGCTAACCGCCGTGACGACACCGCACGCAGCAGCGAAAGCAAAAACACTAGCGAATTTCAGTTTCATAGGGTTTCTTCTTGAAGTTGAAAAGGAGAAATGGATTGACCGATGTGGCGTAGACCAACTCAAGCATTGCTCGCTCCGGCCAGAGCGCTTGAGCAAGGTTAGCGCTGTCGCGTTGCAGATTTATGACTAACTGAAGGCAAACACGTCAAGCTAGGCACTGTCATACAGCCAGCACACTGGCCTGCTCCAATCAGCTGTGAATCCATTCCGGTGCCAACGACTTGGGCCAAGACGGAATCAGTTGCAACGTGGTCGCTGCTTGGCGACCTCATTGTGAACAGGCCCTAGTCTGCCTGACTCGCGCGATAGCATCCCAGGCCACCGTTACGCTTGATCACGCTGCTGTCCGCCGCCGGCATCGGCTGATTTCTCAAATCTCAATTCCCCCCCCAATTAGCAACCGTTCAGTGTGACTCGCTTATGAGGGAGCCGTAATTCGTTCGGGAATTCATACGTCACATCCGTGTCTTATTTCCTGCGTATAACGAGCAATCTCGCTTGTTTGTAATTTCTAACCAGGGTTTTTATATGAAGAAAATGTTTGTATTGCCAATTGCCCTTGCTACGGCAATTGGCCTGTTTGCCTGCGGAGGTTCGGATTCTCCTGCGCCACTGGCACTGGTGACGCCCGATGTTAAGGCGTCCTCGAGTGCATGGAGTTTTGGTGTGATGGGCGATACCCAGTGGACACTCGCCACGGATCCGGCAGGCACAAACCCGAACGGTGTTCCGGTTTCCATCATCAATCAGCTCAATCAACAGTTCATCAGCAAGGGTGTGAAGTTTGTCATTCAGGTAGGTGACCTGTCAGAAAACGGCAATGATGCCGATGAACTCGTGCGCGCCAACGCTGCGAAGGCTCTGTACGATAAGGGAATAGGCTTTTTCCCCTTGCGCGGCAATCACGAAACCTACGCCACGCCCGCCAACAGTTACGCCATTCCGGCGTTCAAGACGAACTATCCGCAAACCCAGTGCCAGAGCCAGACCTTTGGCGCCACCAGTTGCAATAGTCCGACTTCGGTCAGCAGCGATTTGACCGGCTTGAGCTACTCATTCGACTACGGCACGGCCGGCAACAACGCGCGTTTTGTCATCATGGATCTTTTTGCCACACCCAGCAAAAAGGTGAGCGCCGTTGGCTACGACTACGGGTATTCCATTGGCGATCAGCAGTCCTGGATCAGCAGCCGACTTGACAAAGCCAGCCGTGGCACAACGCACGCATTCGTGTTTTCCCACCAGCAGCCGATTGGGGAAAACCACCAGGATTCGATCTTCCAGGGCTATACCGATGCCAACCCGGACATGCAGAATGCCTACTTTGCCAGCCTGCAAGCCAATGGTGTCAAGTACCAGATGTCCGGTCACGACCACGTTCACCAGCGTTCCATCGTCACCAGCCCTGACGGCAAATCAAAGGTTCAGGAACTTATTACTGCCTCCGCCAGCAGCAAGTTTTACACGCCCAAGGCACTGACCGATCCCAATTGGAATGGCCAGAAGACGCGTGAGACATCGCTGAGCCAGGAACTGTTTTCGCCCGGCTACTACATCTATACGGTGGATGGCCCGCGTGTGACCGTCGATTACTACTCCGACGCAACCGGCGGTTTCAAATCTGATACGACTTATCCGGGTACCACCGGTTCCACTTTGGGCGTGACACCAAGCTTGAACTTTGTCAAGAAAGAAACCTGGAGCTACAGCCAAAACGGCAAGGAATTCCTGATCGGCGGCAGCGGCAGTGCGTCCTATACAGTGGTACAGGACAGTTTTGCCAATACCAGCGCTGCCATCCTCTCGGGCAGCTATGCCAACAAGGCGGCCGACTACACCAGCCGTGTTTTGACCCAGAGTGTCAACACCGGCTGGGCGACCGGCACTGCAGGCACCTACAGTGACATCCTCAGTCTGTGGGGCATGGCTACCGTGGGCAGCGCACAAACCGACACCTATGTGCTTTCCATGAAATATGACCCATCCAAAGTCAACACCATTCAGGTACAAGGCGGCGGCATTGGACTTGCCGCACCAGGTGCGACCGGCAAGTGGGTCAATGTGGTGACGAAGAATGTGGGCGGCACTGCCAAATTTGTCAGCGGACCGTGGAAATCGGGTTACGGACTGGGAACCTACGGCGTGGACACAACGACCAATACGGCCTGGGCGGTGATCAACTACAACGGTAATTTCGTGGTGGCCCCTGGCATTGGCCTGTAGGCTGTGGAAAATCTCATCGCGATCCATGTTGTGATCGCGTGAAGGGTGGCATCGATTCGACCTCTTTGTTCTAATATTCATAGCCTTATAAGCCATTTTTATAGAGGATAGAGGTCGATCCGACCATGGGCAGTGCCAAAGGACGTGGCTCTCAAGTTAGGATGCTGAAGGACGGCTCGCTCATAAGCGATGGCAAGACGCCCGCCAGCTACGACTACAACGTCGATATCACCCGCCGCGTGTGCGACATGTCGCACCCGATCGGGGTCTCGGTCGAAGGCGATCTGGGTTGCCTGGGCTCGCTGGAAACCGGCGAAGCGGGTGAAGAAGACGGCATCGGCGCCGAAGGCAAACTCACCCATGACATGATGCTGACCGACCCGGTGCAGGCCAAAGACTTTGTCGAGAAAACGGGCGTGGACGCGCTGGCGATTGCCATCGGCACCACCACGGCGCCTACAAGTTCACGCGCAAGCCCACCGGCGACATGAAAGAAACCTATGGCGTGCCGGTAGAAGAAATCCAGCGCGGTATCCGGAGCGGCGTGCGCAAGATCAACATCGATACCGATATTCGTCTGGCCATGACCGGCGCCATGCGCCAGGTGTTTGCCACGCAGCCCAGCGAGTTCGATCCGCGCAAGGCGCTGGTGGCCGCCAAGAACGCGGCACGCGGCATTGTGAAGGCCAGGTTTGAGGCCTTTGGCTGCGCCGGCATGGCCGGCAAGATCAAGCCGGTGTCGCTGGAGACCATGGCCAAGCGCTACGCCTGATCTGCCGCCGCTGGTCCCCTCTGCTGCGTGGAGGGGACCGCTGCGGGCAGCGGTTTCAGCTCAGTTCCGACACGTAGTCCGACACCACGGGCCGCAATCGCACCGGTTTATGTTTGGTCACGCTGCCGATGTTGATGCAGCACACGGCCTGTTCGTTCTCGCGCAGGCCGAACAGTGCGCGCAAACGCGGTGACGCCATCGCCTGGCCGCTGGTGAGGCCGGTGCCAAAGCCCGCAGCATGGGCCGAGAGCACGATGTTCTGAATGGCGCAGCCAAAGGACACCAAACGTTCCGCATCGTTCACCTCGGCTTCGGTCGACTCGGGATGCTGCGTACCGCGCGCCGGTGCGCAGCCCGCCTGCGCGGCGCGGTCGGTCAGTCGGGCAATGGCCAGCATCAGAAAAGGGGCGCGGTGCGCCTTCTCGCGGGCATTTTCGATCTGCTCCGGGGTAGCCTTCGGGTCGCGGTCCACCAGGGCCAGCCCAAACACCTCGGCCAGACGCTCACGCCGGTCCGTTGGCACCACGACGAAGCGCCAGGGCAGCAACTGGCCGTGGTCGGGGGCGGCCGCCGCGGTGCCCAGAATGTCCTGGAGCTGTTGTGGAGAGGGGCCGGGTTCATCCAGACGCCGGGGCGAAACGTTTTGGCGCGAGTGAATCAGGGCATTGGCAAATTCCGATAACTCATGGCCGGAAGGCAAGTCCATCAGGCGTTCCTTTGTTGTGCACAGCAAGCGCGCGGCTTGGGTCTCTGCGGGGTAGGCCAAGTTGACCCTAGCCTGCGCTGGGCAATTCGCCAGCCACGACGCTCGCGTGCCACTGCGCCGCGTCCTGCACCGCATGCTCCAGCGGCATATTGGCCTCGACCCGGTCCATGATGAGTCGCTGCAGAATAGCTCCCAGCATTGCCACGTTGTCGTCCATGTGGGGTTTGAGCTCCGTCAGAAACTGGCAAGTGGGTGGGTCATAGGCATAGGCCGCAAGGAAGTCATCAAACTTCTTGTCCGTGGCCAGTGCGTAGCACATGTCATAGAGGAGGTTGAAGCTGCGGGTTTGTTGCGCCTCGTCGGCGGCGGCCACGTTGGCGCGCACCTCCTCGGCCAGGTCACGCCGAAAGTCAGTCAATCCGTATTCGGCGCGGGCCTTGACCACGTCCTCCACAGAAAATTCCCATTGCATAGTGCATGTCTCCTTGGGTTGTCCGGCAAAGTCTCAGCTTGTGCCAAAAATGGCTGCAAAAGCGTCTTCGTCGTCGCTGCAGACCGCGCAGGTCTTCTCGGGTGTGGGCGAGACAAAATGACGGTCGCAGCGCGAGCAGCGCTGCTTGGTTTGGCTGATCAGCGTGATCGGTGCCTGTTCCGGGCGCGCATCAAATGAGGGGGTGGCGTCGAGCACCTGCGGCTGGCAAACTTCCAGACAGACCTCGCAGGCCACGCAGCGGTCGGTTTGAAAGGTCAGCGCCCAGTCGCCGGGGTTCTCCACGATTTGCAGGGCGCCTGTGGGACAGACCCGAAAACAGGCTTCGCACAGGGTGCACCCCGATTGCAGCGAGAGCTGCATCAGGGGCAGGCTCTCGTGCAGCGTCACAGGGAAAGGGCGGTCGTCTTTTTGTTTGCACACAATTTGCAGCAACTCCCGCTGTTCCGACAGGACATAGGCCGCGGCGCGAATGGCCTTTTCCGGCACCTTGGCTGGCGTGCCCGCCTCGGCTGTCGCCGCCGGTTTCTCTCCGCCGTGGCTGAAGATGCGCCGAAACAGGTGGCGCCGGGAGGCGGCGACGGCGCTTTTTTCAACCTCTTTTTCCCGTGCCCTGGGGCTGCGCAAGTCGTCCGCCAAAACCGGCATCATCCAGTCGGGCGCCGGGCTGTCGTCTCCTCCTCCCTGGGTGGCGGCCTCCAGCAGCATATCGAGCGCCTCCATATTGAGCTTGAGTTGTGCTTCCCCGGTTTTGCCATGTGCACAGTCGGCGCAATGCCCACTGCCGTGCAGGCTCACTGGAAGCCGGCGCCGGGCCATGTAGGCCAGCCAGACTGCGTCGATGGCACCCAGACAGGGCACGACGGCATCGCCGCTGCAGCCGGAAGGTTCACAGGCCAAGCGCCAGGCGGGCTTCCTGATCGCTTCCCGCAGCAGGTCAATGGGCTTGAAAGCAGGGCTGCTCCACGCGTTGGTGTGGCAGGCGCTGATGCACAAGCCGCAGTTACGGCATTGATCCGCCACGAGGGTGACGCCTTCATCGGACAAGAGAATAGCGTCATGTGGGCAGGCATCGGCACAGCGGCGGCATTCGCTGTAGCGGTAGCGATAACGGGTACAACTGCTGGCGCGAAAGTCGGGCATACGTCCTGCGGAGTTAGGGCTTGGGTTTACTGGTCAGGATTTGCAGCGGTGTGCCGGTTTCGCAGGTGTTGTGCGGAATCACAAAACTGATGCCCGCGGCCGCACCGGGCACCTCGGAAGACGATACCTTTTCCAGGGACTTGAGCACAGATTCCCACGCCGCTACACCGCCTTTGACCGCATAAATGACTTTGCCGGGATGCTGTTTCGCCAGCGCCGTGCCGATGTTCGTGGCGTCCTGGTCACGGTCTGCCACCACGATGACTGAAGCCGTTGGGACGATGATCAGCCCCGGCCGGTAGCGCAAGGCATCGGCCAGCGGATGCTCGCGCTGATTGTCCTCACTGCGCCCGTCAATGACGCAGCACGGAGGCCGGCTCTTGAGCGCCTTGCTGAGTTCGGCCGCGCCGCGCAAGACGACACCGGCATGCACCGCTGTCGCGCAGAACAATGCCGCAGACAGGGCGAATGCCAGGCCGTGAGGGCGAATCGGGGGCTTCATGCAAGTCGTTCCAAAGTGGCCGTGGGGGTGTCAGCGCTGTTGGGGCGCGGCAGCAGTTCGTGGCGTCGATGATAAAGCGCGGTGGGCAGGGCCAGCTGGGTGGCCTGGCCGTAGCGGATCCAGTCGGCGATCTCAGGCGCGTGGTCGGTCAGGGGTGCCAGCCAGAGCTTGTTGCCCAGCGTTTCAACCATGCCGGCGCAAAGATTGAGATCGGCATCGTCGCGGATGTCGGCCCGCAACAGCACAGATTGCACGCCATGGCGCAGCAGCGCGTCAAGCCATCCGTTGACCCGGATGCCCGACGATTCTCCGCTGGTCCGCAACACCTCCCAGGCGGGCTCGCACAGCGAGGGCGTGACGACCCGAAAGTCAGCATTGGACACGGTGTCAAAGGACCAGTTCACGGCCTGGCGCTGCACCGGCACGTGCAAACCCAGGCGCGCAGTGCCAAAGCGCTTGATCAATCGATCCATCACACCGCTGTCCAGCAGGGCAGCTTCGCCCACAAACACTTTGCTGATTCCGGCATTCAGCAGGGCCGTGGCCGTGGCCTCGGATTCGGCGCCCAGCACCACGCCGGCCCGCGCGAGACTTATGAAACCGACGGCCAGCGCTGGCACGTAATGCACCAGGGTGGGCACGGACGATTCGATCTCGCCATGGTTGCGGGCCAGGCAACAAAATTGGACACTCATGGCGCAGCGCGGCTGTATTCGAATTTCGGGTACACGAAGGGAAACATGGGGCAGTCCGCATCGGGCGCGAGGCCTACCAGCAGGGGGCGCAAGTCCTGCAGGTTGGCATAGATCGGTTCGATCTTGATGCCCAGATAGGCGGGACGGTATTTTCCCAGCACGAGCAGGGCGTCGTCCAGCATCAGCAGCGCACCTTCCTGGTTCTGGTTCTGGGTGAAAAAAAGCGCCAGCGTGGCAAACGCCAGTGCCTGCAGGAGTTCCGCCTCGGGGTCCGTCTGCCCGAGGACGCTGTTGCGGATCAGGCGCGACCAGCGCTCGTTGAGCCAGTCGTGCAGGGTGCCGAGTTCATTGTTGTTCCACAGGGCCGCCACCTCGCTCCAGTCCAGTTCGGACAATACCTGCCGGTCCGGGGGCAGGATGGGGCGCGAATGCAAATCAAGCAACATGGTGTCTATCCCCGGAGTTGCAGGTCATGCAAGGGCGTAATCGGGATCACGCGGGCTGCCGCCGATCCTGCGCCACGCTCAAGAAGACCGGGCGGGCACTCGCCGCACACCGGCTCGTCGGGGTTGAATTCCATCTTGATTTCCGACTTGGGAACTTCCAGTTGTCCCCGGTCCAGATCGTCCAGATGGCTCAAGCCCATGGCCGCAATTTCCTCCATCGCAAAGCCGCCCAGAAAACGCGCCATCTCGCGGTAAAACGAGTGACTTGATGCGCGCTCGATCAGGCCACTGTAACCTCGCACCCAACGTCCCAGGTGCAGCGCCCAGAAGCGCTTGCTCTCCTTCTCCAGACGCTTGAAGGTCGGCATGTCCTCGCGCGCCAGCGCGGCGGCGCTGCGCTCCAGCAGTTCGGCCACGAACATCAACTCCATGCCGAGTTGATCCGGGAACACCTCAAAGCGCCCTTTGACCTGCGCAAACCCCATGCGCTGGTAAATCTGGGCCACCTGAAAATGCGGGTCCTGCTTGAAACGCCCGGTCAGGCGTACCGACTCGATGGGCGGGAAGCCGCCGGAAGAGGCGAACAGCGTGGCGTACTCGCACGCCAGCGCTTCGGCCAGCGTTGCCAAATCGCTCGCCAGAAAGTCGGCATCAAAGGCAATGCCGACATCGCAAAGGGATTGCAGCAAGCCAGGCTCACGCAGCGCCGCCAGAAAGTTCGTTGAGGGTTCCTCCACAAAGACCCCGGCCAGGATGCGGTACAGGTTGGCCCTGGCGAGACACTCCTCGCGCAGTTGCGCCAGATCCTGCATCGTCTCTGCCGCCGCCGGGTCGGCGACAACCGGGTCTTCAAAGGCCAATGCGGCAGTCAATGTTCGCCTCCGGCTTTGTGTTTGACGCTTTCGGGACCCGCCCACGCCGTCATCTCGGGGTGCATCTTGCGGTGCAGGTCGCCGGTGTAGGCGTAGCGCATCGTTTCCTTGAACGCGGCCACGTGTTTTTCCCAACTTCCTTCCGTGTCGCCGTACTTGTCGGTCGGGCCGGCCTTGGTCACCTTGACGACGGTGTCGTACCACCCCTGCGAGCCGCCAATCGGATCGGCCACCACGGGGATGATGTTGTTCGGATGCACGCCCTTGTCGTCCCACCAGACGTTGTTTAGGTCCGGATCGTCCTGGCCGTGGCTGGCATCACTCTTTTTACTCTTGAGCTTGAGGGTGGCGAGGCGACCGTACTCCCAGTGTCCGAAACCGGTGGGGATGGAGACCACCTTGGGGTGGATGCCCTCGGTGACGTAGGCTTTGGTGACCAGATAGCCGACGGCGCTTTCGACGCGAACCAGATCGCCGGTCTTGACGCCCATTTTCGCCGCCGTCTCCGGGTTCATCCAGGCCGGGTTGCTGTGCGCAATTTCAGCCAGCCATTTCACGGCTGCGGTGCGCGACTGCTTCATCACGTTGAGCTTGAAGGTGGACAGGATCAGTTCGTCATCCTTCATGCTTTCATGCCAGGGAATGCGCTTGAACGTGGGCATCGGGTTGAAGCCATACTCCGCCCACTGATCGATGCGCACGTTGATGACCCGGTTGCCGGTGGGAAAGCCCACGTAGTTTTTGCCGTCGCGTTTGACGCCGATGGCCTTGCCATTCTTGCTGATGGTGCCCGCCTTGTCGACGGTGGCGCCGGTCATATCGGCGGCAGAAATTTCTTTCTTGTAGAGTCCGTACTCGGCCTGAATCTCGCGTCCGGTCTTGTCTGACACCTTGCCCGTTTTGGGATTGAGTTTGCCGTAGATGGGCCAGACACCATGTTGCTTGAGGAAGTTCAAGCCGCCGGCCTCTTTCAGACCGGGAACGTTGTCGAAGTGATGGCGCATGTAATCCTCGCCATCCTTGAAGTTCCAGAACTGCTTCATGCCGCGCTTGCCGTCCGGATCGAGCTTGTGGATGATGTCGCGCAGCATGATCCGGTTTTCCCGCGACTCGCCCAGCGCCTTGTGCACCGGCTGGCGAATGCCCAGCCAGGGCCACAGCGAGTTGGGCATGGACTCGGGTTCCCAGCGCTCCAGGTAGGGGCAGTCCGGCAGGATCAAATCAGCCAGCGCGGTTTCTTCGCCCATGAAAGGACTCATGGACACCAGATAGGGAATCAGCTTCTCGTCTTTGTAAAGCTTGCCCCACACCGCCATGGAACCTGGATTGGTGTAAACCGCATTGTCCTGGTAGGTGAAGTAGACGTTGATTTTTTGCTTGCCTTCAGCGATCCAGAACGGCACCAGGTGGCTGACCTTGTGTGCCGCCAGCGGATAGTCTGGTGGATGCGAAAGATAGGAGCCCTTGGCGGGTTTTCCCGGCTCCGGCATCGGTTGCGGCCAGCCCATGCCGCGCGGCAGGCAGTAGCCACCTTTCTTTTCGACGTTGCCGGTCATGATCGGCAGCATCATGCAGGCTTTCTCGTTGTAGGAGCCGTACAGGTGCTTGGCCGGTCCGCGGTAGGTGAACAGGGTGGCCGGCTTGGCCGTGGCGAATTCGCGGGCGACACGCTCGATGGTTTCCACCGGAACGCCGGAGATCTTCGATGCCCACTCGGGCGTGTATTGCTGGTAATGGGCCTTCAACTCGGCCACGGTGACATTGGTCCAGTTGGTGATGAAGTCGGAGTCCTGCATGTCTTCACGCAGGATCACGTTCCCCATCGCCAGTGCGACGGCGCCGTCGGTGCCGGGGAACACCGGAATCCACTCATCCGAGAAGCCCGCCGTGTTGGACAGCCGCACGTCAAACGTGACAATCTTCATCTGGTTGTCGATGCGGCCTTCCGTGACGCGCTGCGACAGCGGGTTGTGGAAATAGGAGGCCTCCAGCACGTTCGAGCCGAAGTTGAGGACGTACTTGGCGTTGGCAAAGTCCGGCGTTTCGATGTCAGGACCCCAGGTCGGCTCCATGCCCACCTTCTTGGATGATTCACAGACCGAGGTGTGGTTCACCACCGTGGCGGAACCCAAGGTTTGCATGAAGCGGTCCAATGTGCCGCCGGTGCGGTTGCGGCCGTATTTCATCATGATGGTGTTGGGGTCTTCCTTGATCGCCGCGTCGAGCTTTTGCGTCAGCTCGGTCAGGGCCTCGTCCCAGGTGATGCGTTTCCATTTGCCTTCGCCACGGGCACCGACGCGCTTGAGCGGGTACAGGATGCGATCCGGGTCATAGCTGTACCACATGCCGGAGTTGCCCTTGGCACACAGGCGTCCGCGGGTGGAAACGTGCTCGGGGTTGCCTTCGAGCTTGACCACGCGGTCATTTTCCAGATAGGCAATCGCACCATCCTGGATGTTGCACACGTGGCAGTTGGTGGGCACGGCACGGCGTTCGACCGCCGTGACGGGGCCGATGTCCTTGCCGCCGAGATCATTTTCCATCGCGTGGAGCAGACGGGGCGCGGTGGCGGCGGCGGCACCGGTACCGGCACTGACCTGGAGAAATGTGCGGCGCTTTAGGCTAGGTATTTTCATGATTTATCTCCTGATACTTGCGGGACAGACCGCCGCGGCGCAGCCGCAAGCTCTGTCCTCAACTGACTAAAAATGACGAGTTAAAACAGGGTCTGCATTTGTTGGGGGGCCATCAGGATGGCGTAGCGCAAGGCTGCGCTGCCAACCAGGATGAGTACGGCTGAAATCATCAGAACGCCTTGCTGTTGCTTGCCCACCGGCACCAACAACATCAAGGCCACCGGTGCAGCGATACCGGCAAGAATGCCGAAGCCAACAAAGATCAATCCCATCGTGCCGCTCGTGAGGATCTGAAAGGCCAACCCTTCTGCAGAGCCGCCATAGCTGGTGGTACCCAGGATGGCGATCAGCACCACGCCCACCGCAGCCGTTGACCACAGCATGTATTCGCGCAACACCTTTTGAGCCGACTCATTGGCGCCTGCCAGAAGAGCGCCCACCGCAGAACCTGAAGCAATGGCAAGTGCAACAAACAGCACCGGCATGACTGGCGAGTTCCAGACCGGACGCGACTGATGAACCGACAAGTCAAAACCGGTATAGATGGGCAGCCCAAGGGCCAGTGCAGCCGTCACCAACGCCAGCAACTTGCCCCGTTTCTCATTGCCGCTTCTAAGCGCCAGGATATAGAGCACGGAACAAATGCCAAAGGCCGTGATGTTCAGGGCACCCCAAGCCAACGGCGACGTGAAATGCATGTAAAACGGATTGAGGGTGTTGAGAAAACGCAGCGGCTGCGACAGGTCGGCAATCAGCAGTGCGCCACCCACCCCCAGCAAGACAACCGATATGTAGGCCGCCTTTTCGCGCAGCGGTCGCAGCGCTGGCGTCAACCAGGAACCGTAGGAAAGGAAGGACAAGCCGGCGAGGATGCCGATGACAAAAAAGTAGATTGCGTAGGCAGAATGCCACGACACATCGTGGAACCAGACGTATTCACCCATGATGTGCTCTCCTCAAATGTTGAAATGAAGTTTGAAGGCGGAGCGTTGCGGCTCCATCACTTCAATCTTTTGATAGGCGTCGCGGCCAAACTCGGTCTGGTTGCGATCGGCGCCGATGTAGAAAACGTGCGGCCTGGTGCCCTGCTCAGGGCGCAGCACCTGGGTCGGGTTCTTGGCAATCAGGTACGACACTTCGCTGTTCGGGTCATTGATATCCCCAAACACCCGTGCCCGGCCAATACAGGTCTGCACACAGGCCGGCACCAGGTTTTGCGTGACGCGGTGGAAACAGAAGGTGCACTTGTCCACCACGTTGGTAATGGGCGTGTAAGTGCGGTGCGAGGGCAACATGAAGCGCGCGTTGTACGGGCATGCCGCCATACAGCTGCGGCAGCCGATGCAACGCTCGTAGCGCTGCAACACGAAGCCGCCGTCCTCCACGACAAACGTGGCCTCGACCGGGCAGTTGCGCACGCATGGTGGGTTGTCGCAGTGGTTGCACAGCCGCGGCAGAAATTTGCGCGACACATTGGGATATTTCCCGGTCACCTTGTACGGTACCCAGGTGCGGTTGACGCCCAGCGGCGTGTCGTACTCCGCCTTGCAGGCGACCTGGCAGGCCATGCAGCCGATGCATCGGCGGGTATCGACGACCATGGCAAAACGCCTTTTGCGCGGGTTGCCTGCAGTCGCCGGGGACGAGGCCTTGGTTGCTTCACTCATCGATTTGTCTCCTGAGGATGGCTCGGGTTTTTTATTGAACGCTTGAATCGCAATTCGATAACCGCAACATCCGTGCCATTGCGCGCAGAAGTGATTTCATGCGCATTTCCCTTGGCGTGGGCGCACTTTTCGCCCTCCCGAGCGGTGACGCAAGTTACTAAAAGGTAACGTATTGCGGGTTTCTACGGGGATGAAATGTTACGAAATCGTAATCAAATCAATGTTTGATAAATGAACCTTCGGACCATTGAATGCGACGCAGAACTTTTGTTGAATGTGGGGCCGCGCTGGGTTTGACGCTGCTCGGCGCCAGCGCCCAGGCTGTGGTGCCGCCGTTGCGCATCGGCTTGACGGCGGTGATCCTGGCGGATCAGGCTGCGTTCCTGGCGCGCTGGAGCGAGTACCTGTCCCTGCGCATGGGTGTTCCTGTGGTTTTTGTGGCGCGCGAGTCGTATCAGTCCATTCTTGACCTGCTGTTTTCCGAACAGCTCGATGCGGCGTGGATTTGCGGTTACCCCTATGTTCGTTACCAGTCCCAATTGCAGTTGCTGGCGGTGCCTGTGTACCAGGGTGAACCCCTGTATCAGTCCTACCTGATCCGCACCCGGGGTGGCGCACGCGATCTCAATGGCTGGCGTGACCTGAAACACCGTGTCCTGGCTTACTCCGACCCGCTGTCGAACTCAGGCTGGCTGGTGGCCCAGGCGCAACTGCGTACCGCCGGGCTGAGTGAGCGTGATTTGCGGCGCACCTTCTTTGCCCATAGCCATCGCAACGTGGCGGAGGCGGTGGCCAGCGGGCTGGCGAATGCCGGTTGTATCGATGGTTACGTATGGGAAACCATGCAATTGCAGAAGATGGCTTTGGTGACGAATACCGAGGTGATCTGGAAGTCCGACTTCTATGCCTTCCCGCCTATTGTGGTCCGGCAGGGCGACCGGAACCCTGCGCTACAGGGGTTGGGCGGGGCGCTGCTGACCATGCATGACGATGCCCAGGGAAAAGACCTGCTGCGCGCGTTGAACCTGAACGGATTTTCCACAGCCGCCCCAGCCCTGTTCGACTCCATCCGGGCGCTGGTCAGCAGCGTGAACGCAGCGCGTTCCTGAGCACCATGTTGCCCCGTTTGCCTTATCGCATCCAGATACCGCTGGGTTTGGCGCTGGCTGTGACCCTGTCGGTCCTGTTGGTGAGCGTGGTGGCGGCCCAAATATCGGCCCGCACCGCCCGCCAGGGGATCGTCGCCACCGTCCAGCGCGCGATGGAGCTGTTGGTGGCCCAGGGGCGACCCTTGCTGGTGGCCGAGGACACCTGGCGCGCGTTTGCGCTCTTGCGCAACACGGCGGCCCTGCTGCCGGATGCCGGCAAGGGCTACGCCCGCGCCGCCATTCTGGATGCCGATGGGCGTGTCCTGGCAGGGTCCGACCCGCAACGTTTGCCGACCGGCGAACAGGCCTTGGGTGTTTCGGTGAACGGTCGCCTGCTGCCCCTTGCCAAAGATGTGCCGGCGGCCCGGACGCTGGATGCCGGCGACGGTAGTCTGGCCCTGATTCAACCGATTCTCAGCGACGATGAAAAAGTCATTGGCTTCGTGTTGGCAGAAGTGGATGCCGCCGCGTTCGCGCCTGACTGGGCCGCGCTGGCCACGCCGGCATTGATCGGGGCGGCGCTGGCCGTGATTGTGCTGGTGCCGCTGGGCTGGCTGGCGGGCCGCCGCATGGCGCAACCGGTTGAGCAGATAGCGAGCAGCATCGCACTGATTGGTCGTGTGGATCTGCCGATATTGCAACGGCTGGTGCCGCAGGTGAGCGATCCGGAGCTCAGTCGCATTGCCGGCGCGGTGCGGCGTCTGCTGGCCGAAATGTCAGTACGGCAAGCCAACGAGCAGCGCGCCCTCTCGGCCGAGCGACTGGCTGCAATAGGTCGCATCACGGCGGCGGTCGCGCATGAGATCAACAACCCCCTGGCCGGTTTGTTGACGGCAACGCGTACGCTGCGCCTGCACGGTGACGCCCCGGACACGCGACTGCGTGCCGTCGACCTGATCGAACGCGGCTTGCATCAGATCCGTACCATGACGGCCGCCCTGCTGCCCCAGGCACGCGTGGAAGATCGCTGCATGAGTCCGAGCGACCTGGATGATGTCATTACCCTGGCGCGAGCCACCGCCGTCCTGCACAGCGTCACGGTCACGTCGGTACTCGAGCCCGGTGCGGACTTGTGCGTCCCTTCATCGGTATTCCGGCAGGTCATGCTCAACTTGCTGCTCAATGCCATCAAGGCGGCGGGTGATGGCGGCCAGGTTCATGCAGCCCTGAGCGCCGACGCTCAGGAAGTGCGATTCACGGTAAGCAATACCGGACAGCTCATGACCAGCGCCGAATTGCAGCAGCGCCTGCAAGCTGAAGACAGCAACGATCCGCACGGCTTCGGACTCTGGATTTGCCATGAATTCGCAGTGCGCTATGGCGGCGGCTTTGTGGCCGCCGAGCCCGGCGCCATTGCCCTGCCCTTTTGTACCCGCCTGAGCTTCTGGCTCCCCAACCGAACCCGACATGACAACAAAAAATTTACTGCTGATTGAAGACGACCTCATCCTCGGCGAGTCGCTGGTGCAGCGATTTGAGCTCGAAGGCGTCAAGGTCGCGTGGTTTCGCCGTTTGGCGGAGGCACGGCTCCAGATCGAGCAGCCCTGGGGCGCCGTGGTCAGCGACGTGCGCCTGCCCGATGGTTTGGTGACCGAGTGGTTTACCCAGTTGCCGCCGTCATGTCGCCTGCTGCCATGGTTTTTTCTGACCGGCTATGGCAGCGTGAATGACGCGGTGAGCGCACTGCAAGCCGGTGCGCGTGAATACCTGACCAAGCCGTTTGACATTGAAAAACTGGTGTCCATGGTGCTGGATGCGTTGGCGACGAGAACGCGCGCCCCGGCACAGGCCGTGCTCGGCATCTCGCCCGCCATGCGCCGGGTGGAGGAACTGGTGCGCAAGCTGGCACGCCAAAAGACTTCCGTACTCGTGACCGGGGAGTCGGGTGTCGGCAAGGAAGTCGTGGCGCAAATGATCCACCGGCTGGACCCGCGCGGACGACAAGCCGATTTTGTTCCGGTGAACTGTGCAGCGGTACCCGAATCCATGATGGAAGCGGAATTTTTTGGCTACGAAAAAGGCGCATTCACGGGCGCGCAGCGCGCCCACAAGGGATTTGTGGAACGGGCGCACGGCGGCACCTTGTTCCTGGACGAAGTGGGAGATTTGCCCGCCAGCATGCAGGCCAAGCTGTTGCGGGTATTGCAGGAACGATGCTTTTTCAGGCTCGGCTCCGAGAGCACCACGCACAGCGACTTTCGCATCATCGCCGCCACCAACCGTGATTTGTACGCCGACATGCTGGCGGGCAAGTTTCGCGAAGACCTGTTTTATCGCCTGGCCGTGATCCGTATCGAGATACCGCCGTTGCGCGACCGGCCGGAAGACATCCGCTGGCTGACGCAACTGATCCTGCAGCAGATCACGACGGAGCAGGGCATTCCGATCACCATGTCGGAGCTGTTCCTGCGTGACCTGATGGCGCGCAATTGGCGCGGCAACATCCGGGAACTGCGCGCCTATCTGGAACAGGCGGTGGTCATGAGTGATGAGGGTGTGCTGGCCGTACCCGTGTCCACCAGCCTCGGGGCCGCCCCAGGTAGCGCACGGACGGACTTTCCGGCGCCGGGTTTGTTGCCGCTGCAAGCCGTTGTCCAGGATGCAGAGCGTGTCCACATCCGCAAAGCCTTGAACCAGTGCGAGGGCAGTGTCGGAAAATCCGCCGACATACTGGGCATCTCACGCAAGACGCTGTGGGAGAAAATGAAGCGCTTGGCCATCAGTGCGTGAGCGCAGCTGCGTACTGCAAAGTAACTAACGCACTACTATATTGATAGCTGCTTGCGCTTATTCTGCGGGGGCTAGAGGCCAATTCGGCATATATTTTCTGGAGCCATGATGAACTGTCTGACCACCGCCTGGACCGCCCATGAGCCCGAGTTGCGCGGCTGGCTGCGCCGTCGGCTGGGCAATCCGGCGGAGGCCGACGACCTGCTGCAGGACCTGTTCCTCAAAGCCCTGCGCCAGGGCGAACGGTTCTGCTCGGTGCAAAACGCCCGTGCCTGGCTGTTCGAGGTGGCTCGCAACACGCTGGCCGATCGACTGCGCGTGGCCCGCGAGACGGTGGCGTTGCCCGAGGACTTGGCTGCGCCTTCAGACGAACCCGACACGGTGGACACCCTGACGGCCTGCCTGCCGCGCGTGCTCTCCGAGTTGAGTGCCGAGGACCGCGAGGCCATCACGCTGTGCGATCTGCAAGGCATGGCGCAAGCCGAGTTTGCCCGCAGCAGGGGGCTGAGTCTGAGCGGCGCCAAGTCGCGGGTGCAGCGGGCTCGTCAGCGTTTGCATGCGCGCATGACCCAGGTTTGCCAGGTGCAACTGGACGGGGGCGGTCGTGTCAGCGACTTCGTGTGGCGCCAGCCGACCTAAATAGCTATAGTTTTAATAGCTTCTTACGAAGTCTGCATGATGGTTGGAGCCTTATTTTGCTATATGGTGGTGGCTTTGCGGCCCCACCTTTGAGCACGTTGTGGCTCAGTGCCAGCCACGCTGGCACGGCTTGGACGCCCGACAAGCCAGTGCGGCGACATCTAATTGACATATTGCGCAGTTAAGTTTGGTGCTTCCAACAGGAGTCACCATGGGCACGGCAATCAGCATCACATCACTGAACAAGACATTTCGCGGCGGTCACAAGGCGCTGAACGACATCAGCTTGAACATCCAGACCGGCGAGATGGTGGCGCTGATTGGTGCCTCGGGTTCCGGCAAGTCAACGCTCTTGCGGCACATTGCCGGCCTCATGGTGGCGGACGGCGCAGGCGCTGGAATGATCCGCATCCATGACAAAGTGGTCCAGCAAAACGGCAGGATTGCCGCTGACATTCGTCAGACCCGCGCCGGCATCGGCTTTGTCTTTCAGCAGTTCAACCTGGTGGACCGCTTGCCCGTCATTGTCAATGTACTCGCAGGCACACTGCATCGCGTGCCGTTGTGGCGCAGCCTGCTGCGTTGGTTTACGCCCACCGAGGTGGCCAGTGGCGTGGCCGCCCTCAAACGGGTGGGCATTGCCGAGTGCTGCGCCCAGCGCGCCTCGACGCTGTCGGGTGGCCAGCAGCAGCGCGCGGCGATTGCCCGCGCCATGGTGCAAGGCGCCAAGGTCATCCTGGCCGATGAGCCCATTGCCTCGCTGGACCCCGAGTCCTCGCGCAAGGTCATGGACATCCTCGCGCAGGTCAACCGGGAGGACCGCTGCACGGTCGTCGTGTCCCTGCACCAGGTGAACGTCGCCATGAAGTACTGCCCCCGCACGGTTGCCCTGCATCAGGGCCGCGTGGTGTATGACGGCCCGTCGGTGGCGCTTACACCCACCTTGCTGCGCGAACTCTATGGCGCTGACGCTGACGACATCCTGGCCCTGGGCGACCACATCTCCAGCCTGCAAGACATCAAGCCCGTTGCACCCCATCTGGTTTGGCCTGCTCCTCAGGCCGCATTGGCCTGTGCGGCCTGAATTCATTTTTGTTCTTTGTCTGATCTTTTATAGGAATTTCCCATGATCAAGAAACTATTGGCCTGCCTGGCAGGTGCTTCACTGATGGCCCTGGCGCCCGTGCATGCACAGGAGCTCAAGGAAATCAACTTTGGCATCATCTCAACCGAATCATCCCAAAACCTGAAATCTGACTGGCAGCCCATTCTGGAAAGCATGGCCAAAAAGACGGGCATGAAGGTCAACGCCTTCTTCGCTTCGGACTACGCCGGCATCATCGAAGGCATGCGATTCAACAAGGTGCAAGTGGCCTGGTTTGGCAACAAATCGGCCATGGAAGCGGTGGACCGCGCCGGTGGCGAAGTGTTTGCCCAGATGGTCAATGCTGACGGCACCAAAGGCTACTACTCGCACCTGATCGTGCACAAGGACAGCCCGCTCAAGTCGCTGGACGACATGCTCAAGCAGGGCAAGAACCTCTCGTTTGGCAACGGCGACCCCAACTCCACTTCCGGCAATCTGGTGCCAAGCTACTACGTGTTTGCCAAAAACAAGATTGATCCAAAAACCTTCTTCAAACTCACCCGTGGCGCGAACCATGAGAGCAACGCACTGGCGGTGGCCAACAAGCAAATCGACGTAGCCACCAACAACAGTGAGAACCTGGAGAAAGTCAAAGAACACCTGCCCGAGAAGTTCAATGACATCCGCATCATCTGGACCTCGCCGCTGATTCCGCTGGACCCCCTGGTCATCCGCAAGGACTTGCCTGAAGCCAGTAAAGCCAAGATTCGCGATTTCTTCTACACCTATGGCCAGGGCAGTCAGCAGGAAAAAGACAACTTGTTCAAGCTGTCCAAACTCTCCGGCTTCAAAGCCTCCACCAACGACCAGTTGATCCCGATTCGCCAACTGGAATTGTTCAAGACCCGCAACAAGCTTGAAGCCGATGCCAACCTGGCCGCTGCCGACAAACAAGTCAAGCTGGCCGACATTGACAAACAGCTTGCCGCGCTCAGTCCCGCCAAGTAATGCTGCAGGCATCTCAAATGAAATATGTCTTGTTTGAGGTGCTGCTGTGAGTGCCTCCGTCAACACCCCGTCCATGCCAGCGTCTGCGATGACCGTGCCCCGAACCAATCTCCTGGGTCTGGTGGCCTGGGGCATCTTGCTGGCCTTGCTGGCGGGGTCCTGGAAAGGGGCCGACATACGCCCCTTTGACATGTGGCGCGACGCGGGCAACATGGCCACCTACGCCGGCGACTTCTTCCCGCCCAAGTTTGATGACTGGCGCATTTACCTGCAGGAAATGATCATCACCCTGCAAATTGCGCTGTGGGGCACCACCCTGGCGGTCATATTTGCCGTGCCGCTGGGCTTGCTTTGCTCGGCCAATATTTCACCCTGGTGGATTCGCCAGCCGATCCGTCGCATGATGGATGCCACACGCGCCATCAACGAGATGGTGTTTGCCATGTTGTTTATTGTGGCCGTGGGCCTGGGACCGTTTGCGGGTGTGATGGCCTTGTTTGTGCACACCACCGGTGTGCTTGCCAAGCTGTTTTCTGAAGCGGTGGAGTCGATTGATTCGCAACCGGTAGAGGGCATTCGCGCCACCGGTGCCAACGCGCTGGAGGAAATTGTTTTCGGCATCATTCCCCAGGTACTGCCCTTGTGGATTTCCTACTCGCTCTACCGGTTTGAATCCAACGTGCGCTCGGCCACGGTCGTGGGCATGGTGGGTGCGGGTGGCATCGGCGTCATTTTGTGGGACATCATGCGCGCCTTTCAATACGCCGAAACCTGCGCCGTCATGATCATCATCGTGGTCACCGTGACGCTCATCGACGTGATCTCGGCGCGGATCAGGAAGTCGCTGATTTAGAGAAATAGGTTGAGCGCGACTCGGCATGGGCTGTGGGTGCGGATCGGCGCTTTGGGCTCGGGGTGAGTGGTGGGGATGCAGCGAAAGCCGCCGTTGCTCAACGCTGGCTTGACGACCTCGCCTCATCCACCAAATAGTCCACCAACTGGTGACCGGCGTCCGCCAGTTCGCCCTGGTTGAGGATGGTGCAGTCAGAGCGCAGTTCTGAGAACAACGCATTGCGCGCCAGTCGCTGGGCGACCTCGTGGTGTGCATCGCGTCCGCGTCTTTCCAGCCGGGTTGCCAGCTGCTCGGGGTCGGCCACAATTTGCACGATCCGCACTTGCGCCATGGTGTCCAGGCTGCAGGCATGTTCGCGTGAGCCATTGATCACCACAATTTTTCCGGCGGCGACTAGGGGCCCGTAGTGCGACGCAATGCCGTAGTGAAAACCGTGTGCCTCCCAACTCCAGACCAGGCCGCCGGTTCCGTTCAGGCGCGCAAACTGTTGCGACGTCACCGGGTCATGGTCCGAGCCGGGGTGTGCTTCGCGTGTGACGATGCGACGCGAAAAAACAATGTCGGTGCGGTCCGTCAGACAGGCCGCAGCCCAGTTCATCACACTGTCCTTGCCCGCGCCCGAGGGGCCGCAGACGAACACCCACCGGCCGCTCATGCCGACAGTCCTGCATCGGCAATCCGTTTGAACGGCTGCCCCGGCGCGGACTCGACAAACAGGCACAGCCGCTCCAGAACCAAAGGCGTTTGTGTATTCAGCCGGGCAACGGGATCGCTCGCCGCTTGCAACAGCCGCTGCCCGGTGGACGATGTGACTGGTCCGCTCAGGGTGAGGTGGAATCGAAAGCGCTCCAGCACATGCGGGTAGCCATACTGATGCAGCAGTTCCTGCTCGCGCGCATCCAGCAGATCGACGCGACGGCGCGCCAGATCGGTCTCGGTTAAGGGTGCGCGGACATCATCGAGCTCGGTTACGCAGGTGGCGGCAAGGGCCATCAGTTCATCAGACACCACCGTCGGCACCAGTGCCACAAAGTTGCCCAGCAGGGCCACCTGCATGGGCACCAAAGACACGGGCTTGAGGGTGGCTGCCAGCGCCTGCATGCGCGACAACAAATCGCCTTCGGTGTGGCTGCGGCTCAATCTGAACGGGGCTTTCAAGGTGGCATGAAAGCCGTAGCGACGTGGCTCGGTCGTGACCTCCCGCAGCTCGACCGGCCCGATCTCATCCAGCGCGGGTTGGACCAGATTGCAATCCCTGCTCTCGTCGCGGCCCAGCCAGCGGGCGCCAAATTTCCACCACGACGAGCCGTGAGCGGGGGCGAAATAAATGGCATAGCGTGCCATCATGCTGGGTCCCCGGCGTTGACCACCAGCTGCACCCGGTCACCACAAAATACGGTTTCTCCGTACTTGATCGGCGTGCCCTCCATGTCCACATCGAGGCATTCCACGCACAGCAGGGGACGGGTGGTTGACTGTTTGAGCAGGCGTGCCGTTTCGTCATTGGGCATTTGCGTGGTGATGCGGCTTTGTGAGCGCACATAGTCCTGCACGCCAAAATGTTTGAGGATATCGGTGGTGCGCGAGCCTTGCGCCAGCATCTCCAGCAAGCCTGCAAAGCGCAGCGCCGGGTAGTAGGCAGTGGCCAGGCCGATGGGCGCGTCGTTGGCCTCGTCGAGCATCTCTACCATCAGCACTTTGGCACCTTTGTCCAGCTTGAGTTCTTTCGCAGCGCGGTCAGGCGCGGGCATCTCGCGCGCCGTCAGCAGCTGTTTGCTGGGCAACAAGCCCTGGCGCATCAGGTTTTCGCTGAAGCGGGTTCGGCGCGACAACTCATAGTCCAGCAACTCATGCTGTACAAACATGCCGCGCCCGGGCTCAATGCGCACCAGGCCGTCGCTTTGCAGCGCGGCCACCGCCTGGCGCAGCGTATGGCGGTTGACGGCAAAGCGGGCCGAGAGCTCCACCTCGCCGGGCAAGCGGCCGGTGCTGGCATAGGCGCGGTCACGAATCTCGGTGGTCAGGGTGTCGGCTATTTGCCGCCACACAGCCACGCCGCTGCGCCGACCGGGGGCGTGGGAGATGAGTTGTCCAAATGTCATAAGGTGTCCTGTCTGGTGCGGCTACTTTAGTGACTGATTTAGACATCTGTATGACAAAACGAAGGATATGCATAAAAACACGCTCTAGCCCCCGAATGACGGGCGTAAGTAGCTATCAAATAAATAGCGAGTCCGGGGCGGGTGAAAGCCACAGCCGCATCGCCAAAGAAAGCGGACATCCTGCGGACGAAGCAGAAATAAGTGGTTTGAATGTCATAAATATTTCATGTTGACGGGTTGAACTAGCTACCTTGCACACCGTGGTCGAACCGGTGCGCGATGACTTTGAACTTTAGTAACTGATTTAGACATCCGTATGACAACTGTCCCCCTGAAACGAGATAACCCTGCGCGCCAGACCTGGCTGGCCGTGCTAGCCCGGGCGTCACTGGCCGATCTGCAGGCCAAGGCCCCTGCAGATCGCGAATTACAAGCGCTGCAGCCCGTGCGCCCACCAGAGGTTGGCATGGTGATGCTGCGTGGGCGCGTCGGCGGCACTGGCAACCCGTTCAACCTGGGCGAGGCCAGCGTGGTGCGCTGCGCGGTGCGGCTGGGGAACGGTCCGCTGGGCGTGTCCTATGCGCTGGGGCGCGACAAGCGCCGGGCGGAACTGGCGGCCTTGTTTGATGCCCTGTTGCAAGACCCGCAGCATCACGACGACTTGCAACGTGAACTCATTGCGCCACTGGCCCGGGCGCAAGCCCAGGCCCGGGCACAAAAGCAGAACGATGTGGCGGACTCCAAAGTCGAATTTTTTACTTTTGTGCGAGGTGAGGCATGAACAATACCCACAGCCTGGCACCCGGTTTGCCGGATGGCGTGCATGACAGCCAGCAGGCCTTTCGTGCGGTGCTGGATGCGCTGGCCCGACCGGGGCAAGTGGGCTCAATTGGCCCTGCTCTACCCGGCGTGGCGCTGGGCGGCGCACTGGCCCGGTTTCTGCTCAGTCTGAGCGACGATGAAACTCCCGTGTGGTGGCAAAGCGCGGCGCCTGACCTGCCGCACTGGCTGCGCTTTCACACCGGTGCCGGGGTCACGCAAGAGCCGCAGGCGGCCAGTTTTGCCGTGTTCACCGAACTCGACCAGGGTTTCACGATGAGCGACTTTGCCGCGGGCACGGCGCAAGCGCCCGAGTTTTCGACCACGTTGTTGATTGAGTTGCCCAGCCTGGTGAACGGCCCGGCGCTGGAGTGGCGGGGCCCCGGCATCAAGACGCTGCAGCGCGTCAGACTGCAGGGTTTGCCCGACGACTTCTGGTCGCAGTGGCAGGCCAACCACGCGGCCTTTCCGCAGGGCGTGGACATTGTTTTTACCTGTGGCGACCAGGCCCTGGGTTTGCCCCGCACGACGCGCGTGCGTCGATTGGAAGGAGTCTGACATGTATGTAGCAGTGAAAGGCGGCGCCGCCGCGATTGAAAGCTCCTGGCGCCTGCTGGAGACGCAGCGCCGAGGGGATACCGCGATCACAGAACTGTCGGTGGCGCAAATCCGAGAACAACTCTCGCTGGCGGTGGACCGGGTCATGAGTGAAGGCTCGCTCTATGACCCCGAACTGGCGGCGCTGGCCATCAAGCAGGCCAGCGGCGACCTGATGGAGGCGATCTTTTTGTTGCGAGCCTACCGCACCACCTTGCCGCGTTTGGGCTACAGCGAGCCGCTGGACACCGCGCGCATCGCGCTGGTGCGGCGCATCTCGGCCGCTTTCAAGGAGGTGCCGGGTGGCCAGTTGCTCGGGCCGACTTATGACTACACCCAGCGCCTGCTGGACTTTGCCTTGCTGGCGGAAGGCGACGGTGCCGCCACGTCACCGCTCGTCCCGACGGAAGAAGCTGGTGCGGTCCCTGAGACGCCCAGCGCCACCGTGCCCCGCATCAACGACCTGCTGGCGCGCGAAGGCCTGCTGGAAACGCCGCAGCCGGTGGACGCGGCGCCACCCGGCGACCTGACCCGTGACCCCTTGATGTTCCCCGCTGACCGTGCCCTGCGGTTGCAGGCGCTGGCCCGGGGTGACGAAGGCTGGTTGCTGGCCATGGGCTACTCGACCCAACGCGGCTACGCTAACTCGCACCCGTTTGCGGGCGAGATCCGGCGGGGTTTTGTGAGTGTGGAACTGGTGCCCGACGAGCTGGGTTTTGCTATCGACATCGGCGACCTGGAGGTGACAGAGTGCCAGATGATCAACCAGTTCGGCGGCAGCCGCGAGGTGCCGCCGCAGTTCACCCAGGGCTATGGCCTGGCCTTTGGCGGTGCCGAGCGCAAGACCATGGCGATGGCGCTGGTGGACCGCGCCCTGCGCGCCGATGAGCTGGGTGAGCCGCGCGTGGCCCCGGCGCAGGACGAGGAGTTTGTGCTCTCGCATGCCGACAACGTCGAGGCCTCGGGTTTTGTGCAGCACTTGAAGCTGCCGCACTACGTGGACTTTCAGGCCGAGTTGGAGCTGGTGCGCAAGCTGCGCGTGGCCCACGCCGCGGCGATCAAGGAGGCTGCATGATGGATCAGAACTACAACTTTGCCTTTCTGGACGAGCGCACCAAAAAGCGCATCCGGCGCGCCCTGCTCAAGGCCGTGGCGGTGCCGGGCTACCAGGTGCCGTTTGGCTCGCGCGAGATGCCTTTCGCCTACGGCTGGGGCACCGGCGGCGTGCAGATCACGGCCAGCATCATTGGTTTGAGCGACGTGCTCAAGGTCATCGACCAGGGCGCGGACGACACCACCAACGCGGTGAACATCCGGCGCTTTTTTGCCCGCACCACCGGCGTGGCCACCACCGGAAAAACGCGTGAGGCCACGCTGATCCAGACGCGCCACCGCATCCCGGAGGTGGCGCTGACCGAGGCGCAAATCCTGGTCTACCAGGTGCCCATGCCCGAGCCGATGTCCCGGCTGGAGCCGAGCCGGCGCGAGACCATCAAGATGCACGCTTTGAGCGAATACGGCCTGATGCATGTGCGCTTGTACGAAGACATCGCCCAGCTCGGCGCCATCTCGCGCGCCTATGACTACCCGGTGATGGTGAACGAGCGCTACCTGATGTCGCCCTCGCCGATCCCAAAGTTTGACAACCCCAAGATGCACATGAACCCCGCCCTGCAACTCTTTGGCGCCGGGCGCGAAAAGCGCCTGTATGCCATCCCGCCTTACACCGCCGTGCGCAGCCTGGACTTTGAAGACCACCCGTTCGAGGTGCAGCGCTGGGACCATGCCTGCGCGCTGTGCGGCGCCACGGAAAGCTATCTGGACGAGATGATCGTGGACGACGCGGGCAGCCGCCTGTTTGTGTGTTCCGACAGCGACTATTGCGAGGAACGGCGCGATGCCGGGCAGGTAGGCACCCAGCAGGCCGTGACGCTGCACGATGCCCTGGCCACGCCAGCGGATGCCATCACGACCAGCGAACAGGAGGCTGCATGAGCGCCGCGCCGGGCCGTCCCCAAGCAAGCTCGCACCGCAGTGCGCAGCACGAAGGTACGCCAGTGATCCCGAACGTGTTGTTGTCGGCGCGTCAAGCGGGCAAAGCCTTTGTGCACCAGGGCCAGCCGCGCTGGGCCTGCCGTGACGTGAGTTTTGACCTTTATCCCGGCGAAGTGCTGGCAGTGGTGGGCGAGTCCGGCTCGGGCAAAAGCACGCTGTTGCGCCTGCTGGCGGCGCGTCTGGCCTGCGACGAAGGATCGGTGCATTACGACGTGCGGACCGAGTCCGACAGCCAGCCTGGCGGACTGATGGACCTGGCTGAGTTGTCGGAGGCGCGCTTGCGCTGGCTGGCGCGCACCGACTGGGGTTTTGTCGAGCAGCATGCCCGAGATGGCTTGCGCATGAACGTCTCGGGCGGTGCCAATGTCGGTGAACGCCTGATGGCCCTGGGCGCGCGCCACTACGGCCAGCTGCGTAGCGAGGCGGTCTCCTGGATGCAGCGGGTGGAGCTGGACACCGGCCGCATTGACGACTTGCCCGCCACCTATTCGGGCGGCATGCAGCAGCGCCTGCAGATTGCCCGCAACCTGGTGACGCACCCGCGCCTGGTGTTCATGGACGAACCGACCACGGGCCTGGACGTGTCGGTGCAGGCGCGCCTGCTAGACCTGCTGCGCGAGCTGGTCGACGAGTTGCAACTGGCCGCCGTGGTGGTCACGCACGACCTGGCAGTAGCGCGCTTGCTGGCGCAGCGCATGCTGGTCATGAAAGACGGTTGCGTGGTCGAGCAGGGCCTGACCGACCGCGTGCTGGACGACCCCCAACATCCCTATACCCAACTGCTCGTTTCCTCGGTGCTGACACCATGACCGCTCTCATTGAAACCATTGCCCTGTCTAAAACCTTCACGCTGCACGGGCGCGGCGGCTTGCAACTGCCGGTGTTTGCCGACATTGACTTGAGCGTGCGCCCCGGCGAATGCCTAGCGCTGACCGGGCACTCGGGCAGCGGCAAAAGCTCTTTGTTGCGCTGTCTGTACGGCAACTACGGCGCCAGCAGCGGTGATGTGCGCATTCGCCATCTGGGCGACTGGGTCAGCCTGTCCAGCGCCGCGCCGCGCGAGGTGTTTGACGTGCGCCGCCGCACCCTCGGTTATGTCTCGCAGTTCCTGCGCGTCATTCCGCGGGTCTCGACGCTCGACATCGTGGCCGACCCGCTGCGCCGCCTCGGTGTGGGTGCTGAAGAAGCCCGCGCACAAGCTGCGCAGTGGCTTAAACGACTGAACCTGCACGAGCATTTGTGGCACCTGCCACCGGCCACCTTCTCGGGCGGCGAGCAGCAACGCGTCAACATCGCCCACGGCATGATCACCGCCCCGCCGGTGCTGCTGCTGGACGAACCCACCGCCTCACTGGACGCCGACAACCGGCGCGTGGTGGTGGAACTGATCCATGCCGCGCGTGCGCAAGGCAGTGCCGTCGTCGGCATCTTCCATGACGACGAAGTGCGCGAGGCCGTGGCCACCCGTTGCTTTGACGTCGAGCAACATCGCAAATCCATTTGATTTCCAAGGAAAAAATTCCATGAAACAGCGCATATTCACCAACGCCCGCATCGTCACGGCGCAAGAAGAATTCACCGGCACCGTGGTGACTGAAAACGGCCTGATCCAGTCGGTCGACAGCGGCAGCACCTCGGTGCCCGCTGCCGAAGACTGGGCGGGCGACTGGCTGCTGCCCGGCCTGGTCGAGGTGCACACCGACAACCTGGAAAAGCACCTCTCGCCCCGCCCCGGTGTGCTGTGGAACGCTCACGCTGCCATGACGGTGCACGATGCGCAGTGCGCGGCGGCGGGCATCACCACCGTGCTGGATTCGGTGGTGATTGGCGACCTGGATGAAGGCGGTGCGCGCAGCCAAACGCAGCATACCTCCATTGCCGCCCTGCACCAATGCCGTGAAGAAGGATTGATGCGGGTCGAGCACCTGCTGCACCTGCGCTGCGAACTCTCCGCGCCCGACATGCTGGAGGTGTTTCACGAATACGCTGACGACACGCTCCTGACTCTGGTGAGCATGATGGACCACACACCGGGCCAGCGTCAGTGGCGCGACATGAAAACCTACCGTCGCTACACCGAGCGCAACGGCAGCTACAGCGATGCCGATTTCGAGGCCATGATTGCGCAGCGCAAGGCTGACCAGCAGGCTTACTCCCTGCCGCACCGGGTGGAAATTGTGCGCGAATGCCAGGCCCGAGCACTGCCACTGGCCAGCCACGACGACACATTGCTCAGCGACATTGCCCTGGCTGTAGAAGAGGGCGTGGTGATGTCCGAGTTCCCGACCACGGTGGAGGCGGCGCAGGCAGCGCGCGATGCCGGCATGGCCATCATCATGGGCGGGCCCAACATGGTCAAGGGCGGCTCGCATTCGGGCAATGTGTCGGCGGCCGAGCTGGCGCAGCTTGACTTGCTGGACATTTTTTCGTCCGACTACGTGCCCAGCAGCTTGCTGATGGCCACCTACATGCTCGGGCAGACGCAAGGCTGGAGCCTGCCCAAGGCGGTGCGCACGGTGACCATCAACCCGGCACGCGCCATTGGCCTGCAGGACCGTGGCAACGTGGCCCTGGGCCAGCGCGCCGACCTGCTACGCGTGCGCATGAACCGCGTCGGCATGCCGGTGGTGATGCAAACCTGGCTCGCCGGTCAGCGTGTTTTTTGAAGCGGGCCCGTCATGAGTCACACGCACATTGCTGCCCATAACCTGCCAGCACCCGTCTTGCTGGGTTTGGCCCCCTCGCTGGCACCGTCCGCCATTGTGCGCAACTGCCGCTTTGGCCGCTACACCCAGGTTGGGGAACAGGCCCGCATGGAGGATTGCCTGCTGGACGACTACGCCTACGTGCAGCCCTACTGTGACCTGATGTCGGCGGACATCGGCAAGTTTGCCAACATCGCCTCCATGGTGCGCATCAACCCGGGTTTTCATCCGGTGGACTACCCCACGCTGCACCACTTTACCTACCGGCCCACCATGTACGGCATGGACGAGCAGGACGATGCCGCGTTCTTTGAATGGCGCAGCAGGCAACGCGTGGTCATCGGGCACGACACATGGATTGGCCACGGCGTGGTCATCATGCCGGGCGTGCGCATTGGCAACGGGGCCGTGGTCGGCAGCAACTCGGTCGTCACCAAGGATGTGCCCGCCTACGCCATCGTCGCCGGTGCGCCCGCCAAGGTAATACGCCAACGCTTCCCGCGTGCTATTGCCGAAGCACTGGAAGCCACGGCCTGGTGGGACTGGGACCACGACACCCTGACCGAGCGCCTGCCGCAATTCAAGAACCTGCGCGATTTTCTGGCTAAATATGCGCCCTGAAAGGTGGCGTTTATCGTCGTCGATTAGCTACTGTTTTTATAGCTGCTTACGCAGTCTGCATGAGGGCTAGAGGCCTGTTTTGTATAAATTTTCGCGGCGCTGCGTCTTTTGGCGCCGTTGTTCGTCTTCACCGGTATGAATTCCATCACCACGCCGCTGAAAACCTGGCTGTCTCAAGATGGAGGTTGACCTGGATCGCGACAAGATCGAGCAGTGGCTTGCGGTGGGCGCTTGAAATGCTATAAAGGCGCGATGGACAATCCCATACATCATTTCAACGATCTCTTTGCCCAGCTGGGCCTGCCCTCCGATGAGCCGGGCATCCGGCAATTCATCGCGGCGCATACGCCGCTGGCGGCAGACGTCAAGCTGCCGCAGGCGCCTTTCTGGACGCCAGCGCAGGCCGCCTTCTTGCGCGAAGCGTTGCTGCAGGACTCGGACTGGGCCGAACTGGTCGATCAACTGAGTGAGGCCCTTCGCCGCCCGGAGAGCAAAAGCCAGTGAGTGCCGGACACGACCATGACCACGCCCCCGCCAACTTCAATCGGGCGTTCGCCATTGGCATTGCGCTCAACATCGTCTTTGTCGCGATCGAATCGTTTTACGGCTGGCAGATCAACTCGCTGGCCTTGCTGGCCGATGCGGGTCACAACCTGAGCGACGTTGCCGGTCTGGTACTGGCCTGGGGCGGTGCGCTGGCCGGCAAGTTGCGCCCGAGTGCCCGTAAAACCTATGGCTGGAAGCGCGGCACCATCCTGGCGGCCTTTGCCAACGCGCTGTTGCTGCTGGTGGCCATCGGCGCCCTGGTGTGGGTGGCGCTCGGCCGGCTCATCGTGCCGCAACCCCTGCCGGGGGCGCAGGGCGTGACCATCATGGTGGTGGCGGGCGTGGGCATTGTGATCAACACCGCGACGGCCTTGCTGTTCATGCGCGGACGCGACAATGATCTGAACATACGCGGCGCCTTCATGCACATGGCCGCCGATGCGCTGGTGTCGGCCGGCGTGGTGATCGCGGGCGCCCTGACGTTGTGGATGGGATGGGTCTGGCTGGACCCGGTCGTCAGCCTGGTGATTGCGGTCGTGATCCTGCTGGGAACCTGGAGTCTGTTCAGCCAGTCGCTGCACATGCTGTTTGACGGTGTGCCCGACAGCGTGGATCCGCAGGCCGTCCGGGATTGCCTGGCTGCGCTGCCCGGCGTGACGCGGGTGCATGACTTGCACATCTGGGCGACGGGCACCTCGCACATCGCCATGACCGCGCATCTTGTGATGCCGCAGGGGCACGCGGACGATGCTTTTCTAAAACACGCAACCGATCAGTTGCATGATCGATTCGAGATCACGCATGTGACTTTGCAGGTCATGAAGGAACCCTTCACCCCCGCTTGTGCCGAGCATCCGGAGCTCGAAGTTGGCGCCGGGCCAGCGGCAGAATCTGCGCATGTGCACCCGCTTCATCATGGCCATGCCCACTGAGTCAGCCACGCTGTCAGCGCCTGCGTCCCATTCGGCCGCCACCGTGTGGCCGACTTTTGTGCTGCTGTTTGCCGTTACACCCGATGCCGCTACCGGGCACACGGTGCCGCCGTCCGGCTTGCAGGCGATCCCGGAAGAAATTTCGGCGTCACACCGGAATCGCCTGGAAACCATGGAGCGGCGCTTGCTGGGGGAACCCTATCTGCAGGCCAGACGGTTGCAGAGAACTTCCGTCGGAAGACTCAAGCTAACGGGTTCAGACAGTCAGCCAACGCATGCGGACATTCACCTCGTTATCCATAAGTCCGGGGCGGCCGTGTGGGAAGTCTGGCTGGCAGCCCCGCCGCAGCCGATGGATGTGCCCCGATGGATCCGCTGGCTCGACATGGAATCCGAAGACAGTCTGGCGCGGACCGTCTGGAACAAACTCGCCCCTTCGGCGACCGGGCACAAGTCATCTCCCGAGATGGCCCTGCCGCTGGCGGTGCTGCGTTTTCGCGACGGCACGCTCGATGAACTGATGGCTGCGCACGGACACGATCTCATCAAGCTGCTGCACCGGGATGTGTCGGAGGAACGGTACAAAGCCAGTTTTGTGCATGACGAGCTGGCGGCGGACTTCTGCCGGCGCGAGCAAGGTCTGTCGCTGGTTGCCCGCAATGGCGCCATCGACGTGCATGCGCAGACGAAAGACACCGAAGAATCCCTGTTGCCGCGCAACACCCTGCCCTTACTCGTCACGCTGGAACTGCTGTGCCTGGAGCGGGCGGTACTACGCTCATTCCTCACCCGCTTCAAGCATGGTGTGTACGGCACCATGGATGATCTGGTGCAGCTCAGGCGTGACATCTTTGACGGGCTGGAAGAGTATTACGGCACGCTGGCCAAGACGCATGGTTACACCGCAGAGGCCACTTCCCTGGGTGAAGCCCTGTTTGGCATCAACGATTTGTTCGATTCGGTGGTGGAACGCCTGGAGGCCTTGACCTTCGAGATCACCATGCGCAACCAGCGAGCCGTCAACCGGCTGGGCCTCTGGCTGACCACCTCGTTCGGCGCGATTGAAACCGGCTTTGTGGCGGCCAGCATTGCCACCTGGTACTACACCAACAACCTGCTGGCGGTGCTGAGCTGGACGGTCGGGGTAGCGCTTGCCACGGCGTTGGTGATTTCACGCCTGTTGCACTGGAAGATGAAAGCATGACGTCACTTGAGAACGCAGCCCCTTTGCCGGCCAATAGTTCGGCTGAAACCCTGAATCTGGGCTGTTTTTGTCGCACCCTGAATGTGAACCGCTTGCGGGAACAACTCGAGAGCGATCCGAGCCTTCAAGGGCTGATGCAAAGCATCGCGCAAACGCGACCGCACCTGTTCTCGTCCACCGTCGTTTTTCTCTCAAGCGCGATGGCGCAACAGATCACGCGGATGGTGGCGGCCATCGAGCGCGTCGCCGCACTCCCGGCCTATCAGGCCCAGGCCTTGGCGCGCGCCCCGGCCATTGCACAGCATGCCTTCGGTCCCGTGGGCGCTTGCATGGGTTTTGACTTTCACCTGGGAGCCGGGGGACCGCAACTGATCGAAATCAATACCAATGCCGGCGGCGCTTTGCTCAATGTCGCGCTGGCACGGGCCCAGGAAACGTGCTGCGAGGCGATGGACTGGGCCTTCACCCGGAACGTCCGGCACGACACCCTTGAATCGACGTTGTTTGACATGTTCATGGCCGAGTGGCACCGACAGCGAGGTGACGCCCCTTGGGGCTCGGTGGTCATCGTGGACGACGACCCGGCCGCGCAATACCTGGCGCCGGAGTTTGAGCTGTTCCGCCAACTGTTTCAGCGCCATGGCGTGGCCGCCAGCATTGCCGACCCCTCGGCACTGGCGTGGCGTGACGGCCTGCTGTGGCACCTGGGTGCACCGGTGGACATGGTCTACAACCGCCTGACTGATTTTTACCTCGCAGAGCCTGGTCACCAGGCCCTGCGACAGGCCTATGAGGCGGGTGCAGTCGTCCTGACACCCGACCCGCACGCCCATGCCGTGTATGCCGACAAGCGCAACCTCATCGCCCTCAGCCAGGATGCACTGCTGGCTGCCTGGGGCGCGTCGCCTGACGACCGCAGCCTGCTCAAGGCCGGCGTGCCGCCGACCCAGCTGGTGACGCTTGATCGCGCCGATGAATTGTGGGCACAACGTCGCCAGCTCTTTTTCAAACCGGTGGCGGGCTTCGGCGCCAAAGCGGCCTACCGGGGTGACAAGCTGACGCGCCGGGTCTGGAGCGAGATTTTGGCGGGCGACTTTGTGGCGCAGGCGCTGGTCCCCCCGAGCGCACGCTGGATTGAAGTCGATGGTGCAAAAACCGATCTCAAATTCGACATTCGCGCTTACACCTACGCGGGCAAAGTCCAGCTCCTGGCGGCACGCATGTACACCGGCCAAACCACCAATTTCAGGACGCAGGGTGGCGGCTTTGCGCCGGTGATTGTGGTGCCCCCATCGGCGGGCACTGCACCACTACTTGAGCTCTGACCATGTGCGGCATCTGTGGTGAACTGAGATTCGACGGCACCTCGCCTGACCTGCAGGCGCTTGGGCGCATGTCCGCGACACTGGCACGCCGCGGGCCGGACCATGCGGGTACGTTCAGCGACGGGCCGCTGGCTTTCGGGCACCGGCGGCTGGCGATCATTGACCTGTCCGCGAGTGCTGACCAGCCGATGGTGGATCCCGGGCTGCAGCTCGCCCTGGTCTTCAACGGCACGATCTACAACTACCGCGAGCTGCGGGCCGAGCTCGTCGCGCTGGGCTATGCCTTCTTCTCCGAGGGTGACAGCGAGGTCATCCTGAAGGCTTATCACGCCTGGGGCGAGGCCTGCGTGCAACGCTTCTACGGCATGTTTGCGTTTGCCATTTGGGATCTGCGCCACGCCCGCCTGTTCCTGGCGCGCGACCGCTTCGGCATCAAGCCGCTGTATCTGGCGCAAGACGGCCAGCGGCTGCGCTTCGCGTCCAGCGTGCAGGCACTGCTGGCCGGTGGCGGCATCGACACGCGGCTCGATCCGATCGCACTGCATCATCATTTCACGCTGCACACCGTGGTGCCGGCGCCGCGCACGGTGCTGGCCGGCGTGCGCAAGCTGCCGCCCGCCAGCACGATGACGCTGGGTACGGATGGTCAGGTCACGCAGCAGGTGTACTGGACGCTGGACGCCACGCGCCCCGCGCAAACCATGTCGGAGGCCGACTGGCTGGCCGCGACGCGTCAGGTGCTGGCGCGCGCGCTCGAACGTCACCGTCTGGCCGCCGACGTGCCGGTGGGGGTGCTGCTGTCCGGCGGGTTGGACTCCAGCCTGCTGGTCGGCTTGCTGGCCGATCAGGTGGACGAGCTGCTCACCTTCTCGATCGGCTTCGAGGACGTCGGCGCCGACTCGGAGGATGCCGACGAGTTCAACTACTCGGACCTGATCGCGGAACATTTCAAGACCCGCCACCACAAGTACCTCATTCCCAACAGCGAGGTGCTCTCAAGGCTGCCCGAAGCGGTGGCGGCGATGACTGAGCCCATGGCCAGCCAGGATGTGATCGCGTTCTACCTGTTGAGCGAACGGGTGTCCAAAGAAGTCAAAGTGGCGCTGGCGGGACAGGGCGCCGACGAGGTATTCGGTGGCTATTTTTGGTACCCAAAAATGGACGCCGAAACCGGACCCGCGCTGGAGCGCTTTCGCAAGCACTACTTTGACCGTGACCATGCCGAATACCTCGAGATGATTGCGCCGCCCTGGCAGGTGCCGGACGTCACCGCCGAATGGGTGGCGCGCGAACTGGTCAAACCGCAGGCCGACACCTTTCTCGATGAGGTCTTGCGTTTCGATGTCACCACGCTGATCGTCGACGATCCGGTCAAGCGCATGGACAATATGCCGATGGCCTGGGGCCTGGAGGCGCGCGTGCCCTTTCTTGACCATGAGCTGGTCGAGCTCGCCGCCCGGATGCCGCCCGAGCTCAAGCTCCGGGAGGGCGGCAAGTACCCCCTGAAAGCCATCGCGCGCGGCCTGATCCCCGATGCGGTGATCGACCGGCCCAAGGGTTACTTTCCGGTGCCGGCGCTGAAATACGTGCGCGGCCCGTTTCTGGAACTGATGCGCGGCATCCTGCAGTCGGACGCCTGCCTGCGGCGCGGGCTTTACCAGCGCGCCTACGTCGACAAACTGCTGGCCGAGCCGGAGGCCGAGGCGAACTTCACGCGCATCCGGGGCAGCAAGCTGTGGCACCTGGCGCTGCTGGAATGGTGGCTGCAGATCAACGTGGACGGCGTGAACCCGCCACCCCTTTTTGACAAGGAATCCCATGGCCCGCACGACTCACCCTGAACGCCATCGTACTGATCGCATCGGCTGGCTGCGCGCAGCGGTGCTCGGCGCCAACGACGGCATCGTATCCACGGCCAGCCTGCTGGTGGGTGTCGCCGCCGCCAGCGCCGGGCGCAGCGAACTGCTCGTGGCCGGTGTCGCCGGGCTGATGGCGGGTGCCATGTCGATGGCGGCGGGCGAATATGTGTCGGTCAGCTCGCAGTCCGACACCGAGGCGGCAGACCTGGCACGCGAGCGGGAAGAGTTGCGCACCCAGCCCGAGGTGGAGCAGCGCGAACTGGCCGCGATCTACGAAGCCCGGGGGCTCACCCCGGAACTGGCGGCACAGGTGGCCGCGCAACTGACGGCGCGGGATGCCCTTGGCGCCCACGCCCGGGACGAACTGGGCATCTCGGACACGCGGGCGGCGCGCCCGGTGCAGGCCGCGCTGACGTCCGGCTTGACCTTCACGGCGGGCGCTGCGCTGCCGCTACTGACTGCGCTGGTGGCGCCCGCGTCGAACGTTGTGGTGGTCGTCGCCGGCACGTCGCTGGTGTTCCTGATCGCCCTGGGTGCTTTGGCGGCACGCGTCGGCGGGGCTCCGGTGGCGAAGGCTGCTGGGCGGGTCGCGTTCTGGGGTGCCCTGGCCATGGGTTTGACGGCCGGCGTCGGCAAATTGTTTGGCACGGTTGTTTGACCGCAAATTGAACCGGGCCTGCACTGGAGCTTTTGTCTGTGTCACTGGAACCCATCAAAGTCAAACGCCCAAGCTGCGTGATCTGCATGCGTCCGCAAAGCACCTGTATCTGCCAGTGGATGACGCCGACGGCCCACGAGGTCGAGGTGGTGGTTTTGCAGCACCCGCTGGAGGTGGCTAACGCCAAAGGTAGCGCGCGACTGTTGTGCTTGAGTCTGCAGCACAGCCGGCTAGTGACGGGCGAAGTGTTTGCCGCGCAGGAGATGCAGGCCTTGCTGACGGCTCCCCTCCAGCCGCAGGCCGCAGCGCAGCGCCCGAAACACGCGATTTTGCTGTATCCGGATACGCCGCAAGACCAGGCGCTGGGCCTGTCGGTGCCGCCGGTGCTGGCGAGCGCCTGGTTGCGTGATCCCTCGCAATTGCGCCTGATCGTGCTGGATGGCACCTGGCGCAAGAGCCGCAAGATGCTGTACCAAAACCCGCTGCTGCAACAACTACCGCGCCTGTCGCTACGCGACATGCCGGCGTCAAACTACCTGATCCGCAAAGCCCATCGACCCGATCAGCTTTCCACGCTGGAGGCGACTTGTGCTGCGCTGATGCAACTGGAGGGCCGCATCGCGCAGTTTCAACCCTTGCTGAGTGCGTTTGACGGTTTTGTGGCGCAGCAGTTGGGGTATCGGACAAAGTAGTCTGTCTCTGATATTTCTGATTTTGCAATCTCCACGCCCTGAATCTGGTCATCAGCAATTCCTGCACTTGCTGCTACGATGGAAACAAATAAGGCCGACAAAGGGATGCAGACAATGGAACCCATTACACCGCAGGGGGCTAACACGGTTCAACCGGGGAACATGGTAATGAGCCCCGAAATCTGGCGCGATATTTTTGACGCCATCGAGGACCCGGCGTTTCTCCACGATGTGCATTTCCGCGTGCTGCTGGCCAACCGCGCCTATTGCCGCGCCGCCGGCGTGACCGAGGCGCAGGCGCTGGGCAAGCCCTACTGGGAAGTCTTCCCGCTGGGCACCGGGCCGCTGCCAGGCTGCAAGGATGCGATGGACCGCAAAGGCCACGGCGGCAGTCAGGAGGAAGTGAGCGTCGGGGCGAAGCTCTTTTTCTCCAAAGGTTACACGGTACACGACGACCAGGGCAAGTCGCTCCATGCCTTGCATTTACTCAGCGACATCACGGCACAAAGGCAGGCCGATGCGGCGCTCCGGAAATCGCAGGATTTGCTTCAGTCCATCGTGGAAAATATGCCGGCCCGCATATTCTGGAAAGATCGCGATTCGCGCTATGTAGGTTGCAACACGCAGTTTGCGAAAGATTTCGGGTACGCCAGCCCAGACGAACTGGTCGGTAAAACTGATTTTGAAATGGGGAGGAAGGATCGGGCCGAGTTGTACCGCGCCGACGACAAGGCCGTGATGGACTCGGGTCAACCCAAGCTGGATTACGATGAGTCAGGGACAACACCGGACAGCAAAACGAGCTGGGTGCGCACCTCCAAGGTGCCATTGCGTGATGAAAGCAAGCAGGTCATCGGTATGCTGGGCCTCTCCCAAGACATCACCGAACGCAAGCGGATAGAGGTACAGAAGGAACAGTATTTCAAGTTTTTTATGCTGTCAATGGACCCGATGTGCATTGCCGATCCCTTTGGCTGTTTTAAGCAGGTCAACCCGGCCTTTATGACGTTGACTGGTTATAGCGAAGCCGAACTGGTAGCCAGGCCATTTCTCGACTTCATCCTGCCAGAGGACCGCCAGCGAACTGCTGATGAAATGGCGTTACAGGTAAAACTTCGTCCATCCCTGAAATTTGAAAATCACTATTTACGCAAGGATGGGTCGGCGATTCTTTTATCGTGGACGGCCTATTTTGATGGGAAGGAGGGGGTCACTTACGGCATAGCACGCGACATTACCTTGCGCAAGCAAGACGAGCTGGCGCTGGAAAGAGCTAACCGCGCCTTGCGCACCCTCAGCGCCTGCAACGAGGCGCTGGTGCGTGCCGGGAATGAAGCCGAGCTGCTTGATGCCATTTGCCGGTTGATCGTGGAAGTGGGTGGCTACCGCATGGCCTGGGTCGGCTTCCCCGAGCCGGACGCGGCGAAGACGGTGCGCCCGGTGGCCCAATATGGCCACGAAAAGGAATATCTGGCGGCCGCCAACATCAGCTGGGCCGATAGCGAGCGCGGACACGGCCCGACCGGTACCGCCATGCGGATCGGCACCGTCCAGATCAACCAGAATTTTTTGACCAACCCGGCGTTGCTGCCATGGCGAGAGGCGGCGCTGGAGCGCGGCTATCAGTCCAGCATTGCGCTGCCACTCACGAGTGCGGCGGGAACCTTGGGTGTGCTGACCCTCTATGCGGCGGCGCCCGACGCCTTCAATGAAACCGAAGTCATCCTGTTGCAGGAACTTGCCGGCGACCTGGCCTTCGGCATCGAGAACCTGCGCACGCACGCCGAGCGCGACCGCATCGCCCACGAGCAGCACCACCATACGGAGATCCTGCGGCAGAGCCTGGAGGAATCCATCAAGGCCATCGCCAACACCGTGGAAATGCGCGACCCGTACACCGCCGGACATCAGCGGCGCGTCGGGCAACTGGCCGCCGCCATCGCGCGCGAACTGGGCTTGCCGGAAGACACGATGCGCGGCATCGAGCTCGCCGCCAGCATTCACGACCTGGGGAAAATCAGCGTCCCGGCGGAAATTCTGGCCAAACCCGGCAAGCTGACGGCCATTGAATTCATGCTCCTCAAGAATCACGCCCAGGCCGGCTTTGACATTCTGAAAGACATCAAATTTCCCTGGCCCATCGCCACCATGGTGTGGCAGCATCACGAACGGCAGGACGGCTCGGGCTATCCGCAGGGACTCAAGGGGGAGCAAATCCTGCTGGAGTCGCGCATCATGGCGGTGGCAGACGTGGTGGAAGCGATGGCCTCACACCGGCCCTACCGGGCAGCACTGGGGATTGACAGCGCGCTGCAGGAAATCGAGCGAGGCCGCGGCACGGTCTATGACGCGGCGGTCGTCGATGCCTGCCTGCGGCTTTTCACGGAGAAACGGTTTACGTTTTCAAGCTGACGCGTTGCCCCTGCGCATCGATCACCGCTTCACCATCTTCCTTGCTGAAGGCGCCCAACTGCGGTTGCGGCAGGAGGTCCAGCACGGATTCGGATGGCCGGCACAGGCGTGTGCCCAACGGGGTGACCACAATCGGGCGATTGATCAGGACGGGATGGGCCAGCATGAAGTCGATCAGCTCGTCATCGCGCCATGTCGGGTTGTCCAGGCCCAGCTCCTGGTAGATCGCTTCCTTGGTGCGCATCACCTCGCGCACCGGCGTGCCGATAGCGCTAATCAGGGTCACCAACTCAGTGCGGCTCGGCGGTGTTTCCAGGTAATGGATGACGCGGGGCTCGGCGCCGCTGTTGCGAATCAGCGCCAGCGTATTGCGCGAGGTGCCGCACTTGGGGTTATGGTAAATCGTGATGTCGGTCATGGATAAATTCTTTCAGAAGTTCAGCCGCGTTCGTACCAGGCTTTGGAGTTATTGACGATGTGCACCACCAGCAGCATGACGGGCACCTCGATCAGCACCCCAACCACCGTGGCCAGCGCCGCGCCCGAGTTAAAGCCGAACAAGCTGATGGCGGCCGCCACGGCCAGCTCGAAGAAGTTGGATGCACCGATCAGCGCTGAAGGACAAGCGATGTTGTGCTTTTCGCCCACCGCCCGGTTGAGCCAGTAGGCCAGCGCGGAGTTGAAAAACACCTGAATCAAAATCGGCACCGCCAGCAAGGCAATCACCAGCGGTTGCTTCAAAATGGCCTCGCCCTGAAAAGCGAACAGCAACACCAGCGTGGCCAGCAAGGCACTGATGGACCAGGGGCCGATTTTCACCATCGCAGCATCAAACGCAGCTTGCCCCCTGGTCAATAAAAACTTGCGCCACAGCTGCGCCAGGATGACCGGAATCACGATATACAGCAGCACCGAGATCAGCAGCGTGGCCCACGGCACGGTGATAGCCGAGATGCCGAGCAAAAACGCCACCAGCGGCGCGAAGGCGATCACCATGATGCTGTCGTTCAGCGCCACTTGCGACAGGGTGAACAGCGGGTCGCCGCCGGTGAGCCGGCTCCAGACGAACACCATGGCGGTGCAGGGCGCCGCCGCCAGCAAAATCAGGCCGGCGATGTAACTGTCCAACTGGTCGGCCGGCAGCAGTGGCGCAAACAGGTGGCGGATAAAGAACCAGCCGAGAAAAGCCATCGTGAACGGTTTCACCAGCCAGTTGACGAACAGCGTGACGCCGATGCCTTTCACATGCTGGCGGACTTCATGCAGCGCGCCGAAGTCCACCTTCACCAGCATCGGGATGATCATGACCCAGATCAGCCCACCGACCGGCAGGTTGACCTTGGCCACTTCCATGCCACCAATGCTCTGGAACACACCCGGCAACCACTGACCGAGCGCGATGCCCACGACGATGCACAGAAACACCCACACCGTCAGGTAACGCTCGAAGACGCTCATGGGCGCACCAGCCGTTTGCCTGGCGCTCACTTCACAAGGGGCACTCATGGCATCAATCTCCACTGCCGGCGAGTTGCAGGAGCCGGTCCACGCCGATCGGCTCGTCTTTCAGCAAGGGAACCACGGCGTAGCGGCGGGCGAAGCGGGTGGCGACTGACTCGATTTCCCGCAGTTCGTTGTGGGCGCGCTGGCGCAATAACGGTGACGTGAGCGGCGCGGTGAGCGATGCGGCCGCCACGCTGTTGTTGATGATCCAGGCCCAGGGCTCGATGCCGGCGCGCTTCAGATCGGACTGCAGGTTGGCGGCCTCCAGCACCGGCGTGGTCTCGGCCAGCGTCACCAGCAGCACCTTGGTCTGCTTGGGGTCCTGCAGCTGCATCATCGGGGTCGTGAAGTGCAGATGCGTGCTTTCCATCTGGCGCACGATGTCGCGGTGATAAGCGCCGGTGGCGTCCAGCAGTAACAGCGTGTGGCCGGTGGGCGCGGTGTCCATCACCACAAACTTCGTGCCGGCCTCGCGGATCACGCGCGAGAAGGCCTGGAACACGGCGATCTCTTCGGTGCAGGGCGAGCGCAGGTCTTCTTCCAGCAAGGCGCGACCCTGCGCGTCCAGCTTGGCCCCCTTGGATGCCAGCACCTGCGCGCGGTACTGCTCGGTCACTTCATGCGGGTCGATGCGGCTCACCGTCAGGTGCGCCAGCGTGCCGTGCAGGGTCTCGATCAGATGCGCGGCCGGGTCGGAGGTGGTCAGGTGCACACTCAAGCCGCGGTGTGCCAGCTGCACCGCCACCGCCGCGGCCATGGTGGTTTTCCCGACACCGCCCTTGCCCATCAGCATCACCAGACCATGGCCGTCGGCGGCGATGTCATCGACCAGTTGGGACAGGCTGGGGGCCGCTATCTTGATCGTCTCGGGCGTGACCGCGGCTTTGACGGGCGTGCTGCTGACCAGCAATTGGTGCAAGGCATCCAGGCCCACCAGGTCGAACGCCTTGAGCGGGATGTAGTCCGTGGGCAGCTTGCATAACTCGGGCGGCAGAGCCGCCAGTGCCGCCTGTTCGCGCCGGCAGATGGCGCCCGCCAACGGATCTTGCGCGGCCTCGGCGGTCGGGAACACGCCGTTGATCACCAGAAACTGTCTTGACAGCCCAATCGCGGCGAGCTCGGTATGCGTGCGGGCCGCTTCGCGCAAGGTGGCTTGCTGCGCACGGGCCACCAGCACCAAGCGGGTCCGCTCGGGGTCGGCCAGGGCATCCACGGCGGCCTTGTATTGGGCGCGCTGCTTTTCCAGTCCGGCCAACGGGCCGAGGCAGGAGGCGTCACCCTTGCCCTCCTCCAGGAAGCCGCTCCAGGCGCCCGGTAGCTGCAGCAGCCGGATCGTATGGCCGGTGGGCGCGGTGTCAAAAATAATGTGGTCGTAGTCGCGCGTCAGCGCCGCCTCGGTCAGCAGGGCGGTGAACTCGTCAAAGGCGGCGATCTCGGTGGTGCAGGCGCCGGAGAGCTGCTCCTCGATGCCTTTGACCACGCTGTCCGGCAGCACACCGCGCACCGGCCCGACGATGCGGTCGCGATAGGCCTGGGCCGCGGCTTGGGGGTCGATTTCCAGCGCGGCAAGGTTGGGCACCTTCGGAATGGCGGTGATGTGGTTGCCGATCTCAATGCCGAAGACCTGCCCGACGTTGGACGCCGGATCGGTACTCACCAGCAGCACGCGCTTACCCGCCGCGGCCAGCTGAATCGCCGTGGCGCAGGCGATCGAGGTCTTGCCGACGCCGCCCTTGCCGGTGAAGAAGAGAAAGCGCGGAGGCTGGTCGAGGAATTTCATGGGGATGTCTCCGTCGGGTCAGCAGCAACGGCCGCCAGAGCAGCAGCCGCCGGCCGGTGTTTGTTCCGCGACCGGCTGCGCCAGGTCAGTCCAGCGTGCCAGCTCGTCGCGGCTCGGGTAGCGCCCGGCCAGGGCCATTTCACCATCGACCAGCGTCAAAGGCAAAGCGCCTTCCCCCGAGCGCTGCAGCAGACCTTTCACGATTGCATTCTCGGCAAACGCCATGGGCTGCTGCGCCAGGTTGAAGCGCTCGATCTGGGCCCCGTTTTGCCTGGCCCAGTCCACATCAGCGGCAAACGTGACCAGTTTCTGGTCGACTTCCACGCCGCACACGCCGCTGCTGCAACACAGGGCGGGATCAAACACCTGGATCTTTTTCATGGGGAAACTCCGTTAAAAAGTTGAAATAAAAGTCATGGCCAGAGCCAACCGATGCGGTCCAGCGCCGCCGCTCGCTTAGGTCGGCATCAGCGCCGTCTCCGGGCAGCCGATGGGCGCACACAGTTCGCCGCACTGCTCCGGATGCCCGGCGCAACATTCTTCGGTCAAATAAGCAATCAACCCCTGCATCAGCGCCAGGTTGGCGCGATAGCGCTGGAACCGACCTTCCTGCACCACGGACAGCAGCCGCGCCTGCGTCAGCGCCTTCAAGTGAAATGACAGATTGGTCGGCGGCACCGCCAGCGTGGCGGAAATTTCACCCGCGACCATGCCCTCCGGCCCTGCTTTGACCAACAGCCGATAGATGTCCAGGCGCACGCCGGAAGCGAGCGACTCAAAGACTGCAATTGCCGATAATTTATCCATGATTTGATTCTACAACTTCAATTGAAGTGTTGGATAAAATATGATCAAATCAGCCTCTAGCCCCCGTTGCTATTGCGTAAGCAGCTATTAATTAGATAGTGTTTGCCTGCGCGCAGGCGGCGCAAATGCAGGCCTTGCGCCGCGCGCTCTCCGGGACGCGCGCCAGCAATTCGGCTCCGAACGTGGCTTGGTTGCACCAGCACGGCGGCTGTTTCACGCCGGTGGTGCGTTCCACTTGTCCGGCGCACTGGTTGGTTTGCCCGCACAGCGGGCAGAGGGTGGGATCAACGGTTGGGATGACTGGCATGGCGGGGTTCCTGCACCGGAAATTTCGGCAAACATGGAGTGTAGGCGGCACGGCTGGCGGTGCCCACCCCCGTTTTGATGCCAACACTGTCGCTTGCGAGACCGAATTTTCCCGGACATGGGGACAACCCCGGTAGCTATGGCCGCTGATCCTGCTTCACAATGAATGCATCGGAGTGCCCCATGAAAAATACCTGGCCCAAAAGCTATCCAGCAAGCGGCGCGCATGTCTAAGCGCCCCACGCTGCCCCACGCCATCACCGTGTTCGAGCGCGGCTGGCTGTCGTCGAACAACATCCTGATTGGTGGCCGCGAGTCTGCCGCGCTGATAGACAGCGGCTACGGCGCGCACGCGGGACAAACGCTGTCCCTCGTCGAGGCGGCGCTGGCTGGCCGTCCACTCGATGCCCTGCTCAATACCCACTTGCATAGCGACCACTGCGGCGGCAACGCGGCGCTGCAAAACGCTTACCCGGCGCTCATGACCTTCATTCCACCCGGCCTGTCGGCGCATGTAAGTCACTGGGACCCGCACGCGCTGACCTATGCGCCCACCGGGCAGAGTTGCCCGCAGTTTCGCTTCGATGCCGTGCTGGTGCCGGGGTCCGAGATCAGGCTCGGGGACTTGCTGTGGCAGGTTCACGCGGCACCGGGGCACGACCCGCACTCGGTCATCCTGTTCGAGGCGGCGTCCCGGGTCCTGGTCTCGGCCGATGCTTTGTGGGAGCGCGGTTTCGGGGTGGTGTTCCCCGAGCTGGAAGGCGTGGATGCGTTTGACGCGGTGGGAAAAACCATCGATTTGATTGAGTCCCTGGCGCCCAAAATTGTGATTCCGGGTCACGGTCCGGCCTTTGCCAGCGTCGAGACCTCGATTGCCAGCGCGCGCGCGCGCCTGGACGGTTTTGTCGCACATCCGGAAAAACACATCAGCTACGCCGCCAAAGTACTTTTGAAGTTCAAGCTGCTCGAAGTCCAGGGTCTTGAGCTCGCCGCCTTCATCGCCTGGGCGCATGCCACCCCTTACTTCCTGTTGATCTTCAACACCCATTTCTCAGGGCTTGATTTCTCGGTGTGGGTCGAGCAGCTGATTCAGGATTTGGTCCGCTCCGGCGCCGCGTCGCGCGATGGTTTGATGATCAGGAATGCGGGATGACAAACGGCACCCGAAGGTGCCGTTTTTGCTAGGGTATTAAGTACCAAATTGGCCTCTAGCCCCCGTCAATCCTGCGTAAGCAGCTATTAATTAAATAGCATCTATCAGGCCGCAGGCGCAGCCACAACGGTTTCCACCGCCGCCGCCTTCACCTTCAAGCGCCAGGCATGCAACAACGGCTCGGTGTAGCCGCTCGGTTGCGCCAGGCCCTTGAACACCAGATCACAGGCAGCCATGTAAGCCATCGACGTGTCGAAGTGACCGGCCATGTTCTTGTACAACGGGTCGCCCGCGTTCTGCTTGTCCACCACCGCCGCCATGCGCTCAAACGTTTCCTTCACTTGGGCTTCGGTCACAACACCGTGGTGCAGCCAGTTGGCCATGTGCTGGCTGCTGATGCGCAGGGTGGCGCGGTCTTCCATCAGGCCGACGTTGTGGATGTCGGGCACCTTGGAGCAGCCGACGCCCTGGTCGATCCAGCGCACCACGTAGCCCAGAATGCCCTGGGCGTTGTTGTCGAGTTCCTGTTGTTTCTCGACGTCCGACCAGTTGGGCGTCGCGGTCACGGGAATGGTCAGCAAGCCGGTCAGCAGGTTGTCGCGTTCCTTGTTGTAGTCGATTTTTTCCAGTTCTTTCTGGATGTCGCTGACCAGCACCTGGTGGTAGTGCAGGGCGTGCAGCGTGGCGCCGGTGGGGCTCGGCACCCAGGCGGTATTGGCACCGGCCAGGGGGTGGGCAATTTTCTGCTTCAGCATGTCTTTCATCAGGTCCGGCATGGCCCACATGCCTTTGCCGATTTGCGCCTTGCCGCGCAGGCCGCATGAGAGGCCGACCAGCACGTTGTTGCGCTCGTAGGCCTGGATCCAGGCGCTGCTCTTCATGTCGCCCTTGCGGATCATGGGGCCGGCCTGCATGGCGCTGTGCATCTCGTCGCCGGTGCGGTCCAGGAAGCCGGTGTTGATGAAGGCGACGCGGCTGCTGGCCGCGGCAATGCAGGCCTTCAGGTTGACGCTGGTGCGGCGCTCTTCGTCCATGATGCCGAGCTTGACGGAGCTGTCTGGCAGGCCCAACATTTTTTCCACGCGGCCAAACAGTTCGCTGGCAAACGCCACTTCGACCGGGCCGTGCATTTTGGGCTTGACGATGTAGACCGAGCCCTTGCGCGAGTTGCGGATGGCGTCTTTGGCCGTGCGTTTCAAGTCGTGCATGGCGATGGTGGTGGTGACCACGGCGTCCAGAATGCCTTCCGGGATTTCGCGCGTTGCGCCCTGCTTGTCGGTGTACAAAATGGCCGGGTTGGTCATCAGGTGGCCGACGTTGCGCACAAACATGAGCGAGCGGCCGTGCAGCGTGACTTTTTTGCCTTTGCCGGCGGCTGGTGTGTAGACGCGGTCGGCATTGAGGCCACGGGTCAGGGTCTTGCCACCCTTCTCGAAACTCTCGGTCAGCGTGCCTTGCAGAATGCCGAGCCAGTTGCTGTAAGCCAGCACTTTGTCGTCGGCATCCACCACGGCGACCGAGTCTTCCAGATCGAGAATGGTGGAGAGTGCTGCTTCCAGCACCAGGTCGCTGACGCCGGCCGGGTCGCTGGCGCCAATCGGTGTGCTGCGGTTGATCTGCAGGTCCAGGTGCAGGCCGTTGTGCAGGAACAGAACGGATGAAGGCGCTTTTTCCTCACCTTGGTAACCGATCAGCTGTGCCGGGTTGGCCAGGCTGGTGTTGCTGCCGTCAGCCAGTTTGACCGCGAGTTTGCCGTCCTTGATGCGGTAGCTCACGGAGTCAACGTGCGAGCCCTTGCGCAGGGGCGCGGTGCGGTCCAGCACATGGCGGGCGTATTCGATGACCTTGGCGCCGCGCACCGGGTTGTAACTCTTGCCTTTTTTGGCGCCCTTGGCTTCGGAGATGACGTCAGTGCCATACAGCGCGTCGTACAGCGAACCCCAGCGGGAGTTGGCGGCGTTCAGCGCATAACGGGCGTTCAGCACCGGCACTACCAGCTGCGGGCCGGCTTGCACGGCGAGTTCGGCGTCCACCTTGGCGGTGGTGATGCGGGCCTTCTTCGGGCTGGGCACCAGATAGCCAATTTTCTCGAGGAAGGCGCGGTAGGCGGGCATGTCTTGAACGGGACCCGGATGCGCGGTGTGCCAGGCGTCCAGTTCGGTTTGCAGGCGGTCGCGCTCGGCCAGCAGGGCGATGTTTTTAGGTGCGAGGTCGGCCACCAGGGCGTCAAAGCCTTTCCAGAATTTGGCGGGGGTCACGCCGGTGCCGGGCAGGACTTGGCTGTCAATAAACTGGAGCAAGTTGGTGGCAACTTGCAGGCGGTGCGTGGTGGTGCGTTCGGTCATGGTGTGAGACTCTAGTTACAGGATGGAAGTTGGAAAAAAGTTGAGTACATCGCGCAAGTTGCTGCCGGTGCGCGTGGGCTCGGTGCCCAGTTCTTCAAAGGGCAGATGGTAACGGTTCACCCACAGCGTCTGGAAACCGTACCAGGTGGCGCCCAGTGCATCCCACGAATTGCAGCTGACAAAGGCGATCTGGCTGGCCGGTAAACCGGTGGCCTGCTCGCCCAGCGCATAGGCCTGCGGATGGGTTTTGTATTTGCGGATCGGATCCACGCTGATCACGTGGTCCAGCAGGCCATCGAGCCCGGCGGATTTGACAGCCAGATTCAGCATGGCCGGGTCGCCGTTGCTCAGGATGCCGGTGGGGATGCCTTTGGCTTTGAGCTCACTCAAGACCTGCCGGCCTTCGGGAAAGGCGCTCAAGTGACGATACTGGTTCATCAGGCGATCAATTTGTGTATCAAATAGGCCGCCAGCCCCCGTCGGTTGTGCAGGAACCACTATTCTTTTAATAGCATAAATCAGGGCCGCACGGGTCAACTCCCAAAATGGCTGGTAGTGGGCGCCGTGGTTGCTGGTGGTCACCAGCCGCGTGTATTCAATCTGCTTGTCCCGCCACAACACGCTCAAGGCCTGACCGTGGCCGGGAAACAGCTGCTCGGCGAGCAGACCCACGCTGTACACGTCAAACAAGGTGCCATAAGCATCAAACAACACGGCGCGTGGCGCCTCAAGCTTCGATGCCCTGGATTTTTCGACCGCGGCGGGACTGGTTTTTGTCATACCCTACTTTATTCGATCCTTCGCCAAGGATTAACTTTCAAAAAATCCGTTAATTCATGACAAAAATAGATGCAATCAAGGGGCGCGTGGTGCGTTACCGGGTCGTCAGGGGGACCGGCGCTACGCCTTGACCCATTAAAAACAGCGTGTAGTTGCCATGCCGGGCCAGCAATTGCAATTGGGGGTGCAGTTCCGCTGGCAGGGTGGCCACGGCCGTCGTTTCGACGGCCAGGAAGGCCGGCTGCTTCGCTATGCGGGTGAGAAGCTCTGCCGGTTGGGAGACCAGCTCGGCCTGGCCACGGCTGTAAAAAGCCGCTGAATACGGACGCGCGAGATAGAAAATCAAGGCCTGGCCGCGGGTATTGAGCGCGGCATAGTGCTGGACCAGGCGCTTGGTCGTATGCCAATCTTCTACCTGTATCAAATTCAGACTGATGACAAAGCCGGCAAACAGCAAAGAACTCAGCAGCAACCCCAGGGTCAGCAGGCGATTGATGCGCCGCCGGTCGGCGTATCGGGTCAACCAGGCGGCGCCCAGCAAGGCCAGCGGTGGCAGCGCCGGCAGGACGTAGGTCCAGAGAATATTGCCGGCGAAAGTGAAAAATACGATGGGTGTCAGGCTCCACAAGACCCAATAGAGCTGCAGCGGCTTGTCACTGGCCGGCAGGGTCGGGGCGGTCCGCACGACCCGGTGGGTCATGGCGTCTTTGCGCCAGTGCCACCAGGCCAGTGGCAACAGCAGCGACCAGGGCAGGGCGGCTACCCCGGCATACAACCAGATGCTGCCCCACGGCTCCGAATGGGCAATGCCATAGCGGTCGCCCGTCCAGCCCGGCATGACAAAGCGGTGCCAGTGCTCGCCCAGCAAGAAATAATCCAGAAAGCCGGGTGTGCGCACTTCTGCAGCGACATACCAGGGCCCGACCAGCAGCAGGACAGCCAAGCTGCCGCGCAGCCAGGGCAAGTCGCGCCAGACGCGCCCCAGTTGCCGGTTGATCAGGGTCCACAGGCCCAGCGGCAAGCCGGCCAGGACCAGCACCAGGGGTCCCTTGGCCAGCAGACCCACGGCCAGGCCGAGAAAAAACAGCCAGCCTTCGCGTCGCCGCTGGGTGTCATCACCGTGCAGGCCGAGCCAGAAGCCGCGCATCGTCAGGGTGGTGCCCAGCACCAGCGTCATGTCGGTCATCACGGCACCGGCCGAGATGAGCATCAGACTGCAGCCCGCCAGCAAGGCAACAGCGGCCAGCGCTTCCTGTTTTGAGTGCTTGACAGCCCAGCCCCACACCAGCCAGCCCACGCCCAGTGCCGCCAGAAAGTGCGGCAGGCGCGCGGCAAACTCGTTGACGCCGAACACGCCAAAACTCAGTGCCGTGGTCCAGAACGACAAGGGCGGCTTGCCCCAAAAGGGAATATTGCTGTCGTACCAGGGCGTGATCCAGTCACCCAGGGTCAACATCACGCGCGCTATTTCGGCGTAGCGCGCCTCGGTGTTGTCCATCAACGGGTACAGCCCCAGGCTGACCAGACGCAGGCTCAGCAAAATGCCCAAGGCCCACCAGACGGGGGCTTGGGTTTCGGTCTCGGTGCGCACAGGTCGCTTGCTCACGTGGGGTCGGCTGCAGTCAGAGTGGCGGGCTTGAAGGAATCCAGCAAATAAAGGGGACGCCGTTTGGACTCCAGATACATCCGTCCGACATACTCGCCCATGATGCCGATGGCCATCAACTGCAGCCCGCCGAGTAACAGCACCACCTCGATCAGGGTGGGGAAGCCCTTGACCGAATCCCCCCAGATTTGGGTTTTGATAAAAAAGTAGAGCGCGTATATGAAGGCGCCGAAAGCACTCGAAAACCCGACATAGGATGCCACCCGCAGCGGCACCGTGGAGAAGGACGTGATCCCTTCCAGCGCAAAGTTCCACAAGCGCCAGTAGGGCCACTTGCTGAGTCCCGCAGCGCGTGCCTTGCGGTGGTAGTCCAGCGTCACCTGCGAGAAGCCGATCCAGGCGAACAGGCCTTTCATGAAGCGGTTGGACTCGGGCAAGCGGTTCAGGGCGTCCACGGCGCGCCGGCTGAACAGCCGGAAATCGCCAACGTCGCTGGGGATGGCCACCTCGCTGAGCCGGTTGATGATGCGGTAGAAGAAATGAGAGGTGGCTTTTTTGACAACCGTTTCGCCGTCCCGCCCGGTCCGCCGCATGTTGACCACATCGGCGCCGGCGCGCCAGGCGTCCAGCATGGCGGGTATCAGCTCGGGCGGGTCCTGCAAATCCACATCCAGAATGATCACGGCCGCGCCCCGGGCCAACTCCAGGCCCGCCGTCATGGCGTGCTCCTTGCCAAAGTTCCGGCTGAGCCGGGCCACGCCCACTTGCGGACACGCTACGCGCAGGGTTTCCAGCACCTGTGCTGAGCCGTCGGTGCTGCCATCGTCGACGTAAATGACTTCATGCCCACCCGGGCAGGTGGCCAGTACCTGGAGCAAACGTGCCTGGAACAAGGCGATCACCGCCTCTTCGTTGAAAACGGGCACCACCACACTGAGCTGGCAGGCGGGCGCCAGGGTTTGGGGGTGCAGGGCGGACGGATGTCCTGCCAGTATGGTGACTGCGACGGGCATGAATGCTACGGATTTCCGGGGTGACTACTGATAGGCGTATTGTTATCAATCTCAACGGCCATGCGGCTGACGTGAGCCGTTCGGGCATGTAAAGTCAGGTAAAGCCGAGGCGGCGTGCATGGCGCGCTGGCTTCAACCGGCGCAGCCCGAATGAGCCTTCAATTATCGAACATATCGAGGTCTATGAGCGAACTGAACAAAGTACCCCTGCCTTTGACCGGTCTGCGGGTGGTCGAGTTCACCCACATGGTGATGGGCCCGACCTGCGGCATGGTGCTGGCCGACATGGGTGCCGAGGTCATCAAGGTCGAGCCGATCGACGGCGACCGCACCCGGCACCTGCTGGGTGCCGGTGCGGGCTTTTTCCCCATGTTCAACCGCAACAAGAAAAGCATTGCGCTTGACCTGCACACGCCCGAAGGCGCCGAGGTAGCGCGCCAGTTGGCGGCCACGGCGGACGTGGTGGCCGAGAACTTCAAGCCCGGCACCATGGGCAAATACGGGCTCGACTATGCCTCGCTCTCCAAGGTCAATGAGCGTCTGATCTACGTCAGTCACAAGGGCTTTCTGCCCGGCCCCTACGAGCACCGCACGGCGCTCGACGAGGTGGTGCAGATGATGGGCGGGCTGGCCTACATGACCGGCCGCCCCGGCGACCCGCTGCGTGCCGGCACCAGCGTCAACGACATCATGGGCGGCATGTTTGGCGCCATCGGCGCTTTGGGCGCACTGATCCAGCGTGGCATCACCGGCCGCGGCCAGGAGGTGCAAAGCGCGCTGTTCGAGAACAACGTGTTTCTGGTCGGCCAGCACATGCTGCAGTACGCCGTCACCGGCCAGGCCGCCGCGCCCATGCCGGCGCGCATCTCGCCCTGGGCGGTGTACGACGTCTTCACGGTCAGGGACGGCGAGCAGATTTTTCTGGCGGCGGTAAGTGATGCGCAGTGGCTCTCTTTTTGCGATGCGCTGGGCTTTGATGACCTCAAGCTTGAGGCGCAGTACGCCAGCAACAACGACCGTGTGCGCCTGCGCGCCACCCTCTTGCCCATCCTGCGCGAGCGCCTGGCCAGTCGCAGCGCGGCCGAGTTGGCGGCCCAGCTGGAGGCGCATGAGTTGCCGTTCGCACCCATTCGCAAGCCTGAAGAGCTGTTTGATGACGAGCACCTGCTGGCCACCGGCGGCCTGGCCGACATCACGCTGCCCGATGGCGAGCGTGCCGGCCAGACCGCGCAGACCACGCTGTTCCCTTTCACCATGGACGGTCAGCGCCTGGGCGTGCGCCTGCAACCGCCGACTCGCGGGCAGCATACCGAGGAACTGCTGGCCGGGCTGGGTTACACGGCGGAGGCCATCGAGGCGCTGCGCGCCAGTCATGCCGTGGCGTGAACAGGCTGGTCATTGCTCCCCACGTGCGTCATGGCGGACCTGATCCGCAATCCATGTAAGCCGCTCAAGTTCTGGATGAATATTTGGTTAAATAAAGCTCTAGCCCCCGTGTCATATGCGCAAGCAGCTATTGAAACTATAGTGACTATCGGGCGTTGCGCCGCCCATGACTGCTTAGCAGTGTTACCTGCCGATCATGAATACCCATTTTCGGCTTGGGAGTGCTTTAGTCATTCCAGGATATGCGAAAATACTATTTGTTTGCGATTTCAGCATTTGCGGCTGTAGCTCAGTGGATAGAGTATTGGCCTCCGAAGCCAAGGGTCGTGGGTTCGATCCCCGCCAGCCGCACCAATTAGTCGTTTCATAGCGTCTCAAGAAATCTTAAAACCTGCTCTGGCTATAGCTAGGGTGGGTTTTTTTTTGCCTCACGTTGTCTCAGGGGGTAACATGCCATCACGGTACTTTCACGGTACTTTTGACGGTGCTTGGAAATACCGTCAAAAAAAGTACCGTTACAGGGGGCAAAGATGGCATTAGCAGACACATTCGTTAAGCAGGTTAAACACACAGGTAAACCTACCGGAGATAAGCATACCGATGGCGGTGGCATGTATCTTCTTGTGAAGGCAAGCGGCAAATACTGGCGAATGGACTACACGCATAACAGCAAGCGCAAAACCTTAGCGCTGGGTGTCTATCCTGCTATTTCCCTTGCTGCAGCAAGAAAGCGTAGGGAGAAAGCGCGGGAGCAGTTGGCGCATGAAATAGACCCTGGCGTAGCTAAACGCGAAGACAAGCAGGCCCAAGCGGACGCGGCGGCGAGCACCTTTGAGGTGGTGGCACGCAATTGGCTTTCAAAAACGGCAGCGAAACGTAAAGATGTAACTCAAGAGCGAATCACAACCCTGCTAGAACACGACGTTTTCCCATTTATTGGCAAGCTTCCCATCCACACCATAGGGCCGCGTGACGTATTGGACAAGGCAGTCCGCAAGATCGAAGCACGAGGGTCTATCGATACAGCTCACCGGGCCAAGCAAATCTGCGGGCAGATATTCCGGTATGCGGTGGCTATTGGACTGGCCGAGCGAGATGTAACCTCAGACCTACGTGGTGCTCTGGCAGAAATTCCCAAGGCCCACTTTTCTGCAATCACTGAGCCTAAGCAGGCCGGTGAATTGATGCGCTCAATATTCGACTACACCGGTCACCCAACAACAGTTGCAGCGCTCAAGCTATCCCCGTTGTTGTTTGTCAGACCCGGGGAACTACGGACCGCTGAGTGGGCTGAAATTGATTTGGACGGGGCGGAGTGGCGTATTCCAGGTGCCAAGATGAAAATGAAGATGGATCACATAGTTCCGCTGTCCACGCAAGCGGTGGAGATACTGTGCAGCATAAAACCGATTTCTGGGCATGGTCGTTATGTATTCCCCAGTTTACGGACTGGTGAGCGGCCTATGAGTGATAACACTATCAACGCCGCACTACGCGGCTTGGGGTATAGCAAAGAGGTTCACACTGCCCACGGATTCCGGGCCATGGCACGCACCATCATGGATGAAGTGCTATATCAACGGGTTGACCTGATCGAACACCAACTAGCCCACGCGGTAAACGACCCTAACGGACGGGCTTACAACCGGACGGCACACCTGCCAGCACGGCGAGTGATGATGCAGACATGGGCCGATTACTTGGACAAGCTGCGCATTGGTGCGAACATAATTCAACTCCGCACGGCATAAACAATTTTTAAGCCATATCTCATCAACTGCAAAGACTCGATGTAAAACTGAGGCGAATTTACTCGGTGATGCTTGCTTTTGGTCACGCGAGTCCTGATTCTAAGAATCGTTTATAAAGCTAGCTCGCTGGATGATAGCTTATATTGATTACAGCAGAACTTTTGGCGTTGTAACCAACCTGATATTTCTATGGATGATTTTTTAAGTTATATAACGCGTGATATAAATATAAACTTTTACACGGCCGCACCTTGAGCAGTCAGTGACCCTATCATCGAAAGTGATATGACAAATTTTAAATTAGCATTGGAGTGCATCAGCAATGAATTCACCAGACGATTTTAAATATCGTTTTTCTATGGTATTTCCTAACGCAAAATATTATTCAGGATCTGATATATTAGACTTTATCGCTAAAGCCAATTATTTGAACCTTTCACCAGAAATAAAAACATCCACTTATTCCGAAGCTGAATATAATACTCAACTTGAAATTAAGACAGATTTTTTAGATACAAATAAAATATATTTGTGTGATCGTCTTTTAAAGTCAGTGAATAACGGAAAGTTTGAATTATGGGATGGACTAATAACAATGGTCTCACCTCCTCCTATAGCCATTAATAACAAAAACACTGAAGTAAAAGAGGATTTACCGAAATCAATATCCATTGATGATTGGATGCAACTTGGCTGCGAACTGGACTTTCCCGTTCTAGATGGCGCACCAGAGACCATCCCTATAAGGAAAACCGTCGTTTATAAACCAATCCAACATCAACGCCCTTTCAGCCCCCCTGCCCATTCGTCAGTATTCTGGTGGGCAAGAATGTCTTGGATACAAAAGTTCGATTTAATCAAGTTTTGTGAAGACGAAGGAATTAAAGCCTTGTTCGAAGGTGATGAGGCTGAAGAAATCAAGGCAACCACCGAAGTACAAGATACCGAGGTAAAGCCAAGTGACCGCAAGTTTTGTGAGGATGACGAAATTCAAGCCCTGGTCAACGATGATGCGGCTGTAATCGAGGTCACGACCGATGACAAAACCCAGGATGTGGGGCATGCGAACACGCGAAAAGCTGGGTCAGGTAAACCACCGGGGAAAATGCCTCTGCGTAGTATGGGGAATTTAGCTGTGGAGATTGCTTGGGAGATTGAGTGCAAGACGGGACAGCGTGCTACTGTTAAAGAGGTTATGGAAACCTTGCAGCTATGGGCCAGTGAAGTTAGAAATAAAACCTTGGATGGCCTGAATGGCTCTGGAAAGACTCTTGATGGAGTTAGATGGGTAACCGTCAAGGGAAAAAGTGTTCCATACACGACAGAGGCCTGCCTCAAGACACTCAAAACATGGAACGAAAGCCGAGACTAGGCAGATACTGGTGACACCAAGCAGACACTGGTGAGCCTAAATTTCGGCACTCTAATTGCGCAATTTAATACACATCAACGCGATAGCCAACCCGGCAAATCGGTTTTTTGGAGTATTGAATATGAAGCCTTTTGCAGCTAAACCGCCTGGGAAAACCCCAGGCGCAATCTGTCCCACGCTCAGTGGTTTTGACGAACTTCCCGATTCGGCGCATGTACCCGTCAATATAGTTTGCGCACTTTTTGGATGTTCACCCGCAACAGCATGGCGGCGCGTTCGGTCCGGTCACCTGATCCCCCCTGTCAAATTTGGGTCCCGTACCACACGGTGGCGGGTGGGCGATTTACGTTGCTCTCTTTTGAAGCCGACTTATTCCAAGGAGTCAGCATGATTCGTACAAGCCGACTGCATGCGATTCGCCAGAACAACCCAGCGATCTTCGACACAACGGCTTGCGCCACTAACAATACCAATGCTGAATATTTTCCCAAACCGAACCTGACTCGTCAAGAATGGAGGACTTCAAAACTGCAGACCCAAGCAACCTCATTTACGAACGGCATCAACTTGGTGCCTGCAGCAGCAATCCAGCCCCTTCAAATAATTTGGCTCTGGAAAAACTGGATTGCTGCCGGGAAATTCCACCTCCTGGCAGGTGCGCCTGGAACAGGCAAGACCACTTTGGCCATGCAATTGGTCGCGGCCATTTCAAACGGCGGTGGTTTTGATCGCAGTTTTTGGCCAGATAACTCTCTGACGCCTGGAGGGCACGTGATCATTTGGTCGGGTGAAGACGGCATCGAAGACACCATAATTCCACGCCTGATTGCCGCCGGGGCCAACCGGAACAACGTCCACATCATCCGTGGCACAGTTGAGCATGGCCACTCCCGGAGCTTTGACTTCATTGCAGACCTTCAAAAACTCATAAACAAAATAGAAGAGATCGGTGGCGTCGTCATGATCGTCATTGACTCCATTGTTCAAATCGTTGCCGGGGACTCCAACAAAAACTCTGACGTTAGGAAAGCACTGGCGCCACTCATTGAACTCGGGGAGAAGTATCAGTGCGCCATCCTCGGGATAACGCACGTCAACAAGAACTCCAGTGGCAAGGCCGCACTTGATCGCGTCACTGGCAGCCTGGCTTACGGAGCGGCAGCACGAATCGTACTTTTCACCACCAAAGTTCAGTCTGGTTCCGAAGATGACACGCCGGGCCGCTGCGTTCTCGTTCGTGCCAAGTCGAACATTGGCCCCGATGATGGTGGTTTTGAATACCAAATCCAGTCGGCAAGTTTTCAATCGCAAGGTCAAACCTTCCACTCTTCAAAGGTTGTCTGGAATACGACGCCATTGCAAGGTTCGGCGAAAGACATCATTAAATGGGCCGAAGCGAGTGGCGTGTCCGAGTCCTCATCTGCGGTAGATCAGGCAGGGCGCTTTTTGCAGGAGCATCTCGCGGCTGGTGGCCGGTCGTTTCCAGAGATCGAACAGCTTGCAATGGCCGCAGGAATTTCCATGGCTGCCATTAAACGTGCCAAGTCTGCCATCGGGATTCGCTCTGAAAAGCAGTCCGGTTCTGGCCAGGCGAATCCACCGCATTTTTGGTCTCTGCCAGCAGCACCTCATCCCCATTTTCCTGTCGGCAATGGGGTAAATACTGCAGGGCCTTCTTCATACAGTCCATTGGTCTCGAATGACTATTGGCAAGCACCCATGCCCATGTCGAATCAATTCGACTGTCCTGCACCACTTGCTTCAGTTGAACCACTTGCTTCAGTTGCACCAGTCCCCCAAGTAGTCAAGCGCCAGTTGGAGGAAGATTTTTTGAAATTCTTCATCGATGAATGTCAGCAGGATTTAAAAAGATCCGGCACGAAATTTGACACGTATGAAGACACGATGGATGCAATGGAGGAAATCTTCAGATCGGTAGTCAACGAGTACGTCGAAGATGATGATACTGATGGCGGCATATCACTCAGGGAGCAATACAAAAATGTCTTGCGGGATATGGACTGGTTTACAGCAAGCCATTAAGTAACTGGCTGCAATGGGCTGCTCTGCCGACCCCTCCTTCCAATACCAAATTGGTAAGGACGGGCGTTCGCAACGTCGAGCCTCTTATGAGTCAACTCGCAACGCTTTTTAGCTTTTTTATCTGAAATCTGCAGACTTTGTACAGAACTGCGAACTTTGTACAGCCATACCTAACTTTGTACACCTGAAAAAAGTTCTAGACGTGGCCACGCAATGCGATTTTGGAAAAAAGGTGATTGAAAGCGGCGCTCTTTTGAGTGCGCTGAATATTGGTTATTAATGTTATTAAAGAAGAGATCACAGTAGACCTCTTGGGAAAAAGCTATGAGTAAAGATGACAGTAGCAACGACATTTCGTTGCGTGATATGTACGAAGGCATTGACGTTGATGCTAATATTTTTCAGATTGAAAAAGGTGGTGAGACCATCACATGCCTGGGTACTAATTTTCAGAATCTACATTTCCAAATTGATAAGTTTGTGACGGAGGTTGTCTCAACCAATGAACCTGGTTTTAATGTCATTCATAACGACGGTAAAACCCCAACGATCGAACAACTGCCTCTGGGCAAGCACTTCAAACGCATCAGGGGTTTTCTCCGTGACTGCCAGCCAGACTACGACTGCAGTGAGAATGTAAAGGCTTTCTGTGCAGCTTGCAAAGAGCTCGGTCTTTTCGAAGAATATCCGCTGACTGGTAAGCCGCACTTTCCGTACCCTCATCGGAACATGGTGGAAGCCGATATTTACAACAATCTGCTCACGCTGATTCGAACTACTTGCGGGAGTAAAGAGTTCAAGGCCAAATCACACACACGGGTTTACAACGCGACCCGTAACTTTCGCAGCACCAAGGTTTATATCGATCGTTTATTTAAACGCTATTCACGAATGATGGTGATGCGTTTGGATTTGGAATACCTGAAGAATCACGTCTCAAAACTTTCCGTTGGTGATGCACAGAAAGACTTGAAACATTTCTTTAACAATATGCGCAGCAATAAGCTCTTTACTCCTTTGCTGGGCTACATCTGGAGGCGTGAGTGGGGGCTGGAACGAGGTATACATTTTCATGTTGTTTTCTTTTACGATGGTTCACTAGCGCATAAAGATGAATACATCGCATCGAAAATTGGTGATTACTGGAAAAATAGAATCACGGCGGGCAAAGGAATGCACTTTAATTGCAATCGGAACAAGCTGAACCGGTATAAGCGGCTTGGCATTGGCATGATTCACCATGCTGACGTTCAAAAGCGCGAACACCTTCTTGAAGCAGTCCAATACCTGACCAAGAAAGAAATTATTTTCCGTCCGAAAGATGATGGTGATTTCAGGGCATACGGCAAGGGCAATATGCCAAGCGATAAAACGGATGGTCCAGGTAGGCCTAGAACTATTGGCGTCGCTGAAATTTAACCTGATTTTGATACTGATGAGCCAGGTAACCTGACCAATACTGACTAAATAATGATAGTCAACTGATGGCAGCCTTAGCAATTCGGCTGCCATCAATCATTAAGGCTCTAGCCCTATCTATTTTTGCTTATAGTGAATGAGTCTGATGCTTGCTGAGTCTTACGTTTCAAAATTTCAGCTTGAATGGATTCAATGAAATTAGTTTTCTCCTCAAACTTCATTTCATTATTTTTTCTGTGTGATGTTTCCGGCTTGCTGTTATAACGATCTATCCAGTCCATCTCGAATGCCAATACACTTTGCAAGCCTTCATCTGTCAGATTTTCAGGTGCTGGATTTATTTTAGTTCTATCGATATAAAAATACATCGCTAGAACAATAAATGCACCGAACACTAATTCGATCAAATTTACTCCAAAAAAAATACATTTAAATTTTAGATTACTTCAATTTGAAGTATTTTTAAACCGACTTGCTGGTTGCACAAAGCTATCAAATCACGAATAACTCATGTCGTTTCCCGCTTCACTGATGGCACGCTCTATCTTGGAGACTTTGGGAGCACCTTTTTTGAACCTAATTACTGGACTCAAGTAATGAACCGGCCGGTTGAAGTTACGGAGGAGCAGCGCAGATTCCACATGGTAGAAATAAGGCTGCAGCATCATTTCGGAGTGGTCCAATGGGCAACCATATCATTTCGTAGTTGGACCGATTTTGCCTCTGGACCCAATGAATCAGTTTGATTTCAAAGGGAATGTATGGTAATCAAAAATCAAGCCAGTCTTCGCGATCAGGCTTAGCGAGCAATCGCGCATTCTTGTACGCCCAATCCAAAGGCATAATTGTTTCAATAGAGTACCCGGCACCCACACGTGCAACAACTAAGGCATGAGTTTCCTCTTGGTCCGTACCAGGGCTAAAAGTTACCGGTAACAGCATCTGAATCTTGCGAAGTCCAGGATAGTAAAAAGGAACCGCTGCACGGAAATTACGCCTAACGCGTCCCTGGGTAATATCAAGCAAGTTTCCGAAATTGGCGGCACACTCCACATCACTAAATCCTTCCCAAGATTTCGGAAATCTGCTCCTGCGTTCATCAAACAGATGAAGGTCATCAGCGAAGATTTTTCTCTTCGTGTCAAGAATCAAATTGTCACTTGGGACTCGCTCTTTTGTGGCCATGTCATAGAAGTAGTCTGGCGGTTCAGGTATCTCAGGAAATGCTCGCCCGACAAAATTTTCATCTGCGAACCGATCAAACTCATAGCTTTTGGTTGCACTATTTTCATTTTTTTTAAATAGCGCGAAAACGTCTTTATTGAACTTATTCCCTAAAGCTGTATTGAAAACAGCCCCATGCGCTGACTCGACAATTTTGTTCTCCATTTGAACGCGTTCAAATGTACGTTCCAGAAATGAAAATAGTACATCATACTTCTTTTTGGTAACTGTCTTCGTTATGCGATCATCGACGTTACGGATCACGTACTCGTCATATGGATTCTGGGATTTCTTTATAAGAAACTCACGTTCTTTTGAAAACCAGTCCTCTGTTTCGGCTTTCTCTTTGATTAACTCAAACTGTTCTATTTCGTTGAAGGTGGATGATGACCACTTTTCAGGAACTGCATGATTGTTTGCCAATTCTGCAATGGATTTTTCGAAGTTGCGAAAGAATGCAAACTGAAAGAGTGCTGATCGGGAGTCATATTTGATAGACGTCGCATTAATTCCTTCAGGCGTAAATAATACATCTTGGCCTATATCCATGACGATTCTTTTATTCCTTTGCTTGAATTCATCAAAATCCCTATAGTGGACGCGATAAGCTTTTTGATCGACTCCTCGGATTACCCCAAAACCTCCCGTGGGATCCCATGTTTCGATTGAACCGTTCATATTTTTTCACACTCCAATTTGTAATTATTTGTCCTATCAGCCACCTCCATCCACACGAGTTTACGGATCCTGCTGTTGCCGATAAAGACTGCAAAGTATGGGAGATTATGCTTGCCTAAGGATGGTCTGAACCACTCAGCGCCAATTGGAGTAGTAGGTCGTCAGTTTTCAAATGATGGAATTCCACGAGCAATCTCCGGCAATCTCTTCGTTTTCGCTGGGCCGGTTGGGCCTTTTCCGCCCTTTGCAGAGCACTTGCCCTGTTTTCGGGCGCACTCATGCCTGAGCTCCCATCAATTTGCCCCGCACCATCCACAGGTTGGACAACGCAAACAGCGTGAAGAGCTGTACCGTGTTTTTCTTCAGGCCGCGATAGCGAACCTTCACAAATCCAAACTGGCGCTTGATCACCCGAAACGGGTGCTCCACTTTGGCCCGGATAAATGAAGTTAAAACTGATTGAACACATTGGCAAGCCAAAGTGATGTCCACGATGAAAACGAAAGATTTGGGTCATCAAATGTGAATGGCCCGGCAAATCGTTGGCCTTTCAGCTTCAACATATCGGTGTCGGTCATTGGAAAGAACGCCTCGCCTGGCTCGCTTACATACCAGTCACCGCTTCACTGGAGGGCACCGCCTCCATCACCCACTGCCGCATAAGGGTGGAGCCGAATGAAGCTACCCACATAACCCGGCCACATATCCGCCTTGCCTGGCTCTGGGGGCAATTCCACGCCGAAATGGCGGCGGTGGCGTTCGCGGTCCTGAAGGGCTTGGAAATGGCTGCACATGCTGTGATCGTAACTTTGACTTGGGGGTGTCAGTATATTGGAATAAACTGGATGGATGTACAGCTCCATTTCATCTGACCTACCCGTCTTGGTATCCGACGCCCCGCTGCTGGCCAGGCTCATCAATAACCGGGTCTGCGCTGGCTTTCCCTCGCCTGCCGAAGACCTGGGGGCGCAGCGGATCGACCTGACCCAGCTGCTGGTGGTGCATGCGCAGGCCACTTATTTCCTGCGCGCCAGTGGGCAGTCGATGGTGGAGTTGGGCATTTTTGACAACGATATTCTGGTGGTGGACCGGGCGATCAAGCCGCGCCACCGTCACATCGTGGTCGCGATCGTCGATGGGGACTTCACGGTCAAGCAGCTCTACCAGTGGGCGGGACGCATCAAGCTTAAAGCAGCCAAC